>Ga0164243_10014700_pt1 | contig 10888 bp, 11 predicted proteins | sample OricompcompostOP_FD_108781 | JGI IMG/M metagenome (GOLD analysis project Ga0164243, IMG submission 108781) | Organic Plus compost microbial communities from Emeryville, California, USA - Original compost - Organic plus compost (OP) | ecosystem: Engineered > Solid waste > Mixed feedstock >...
GATTCCTGGTGCCCGGCCCGGTCGACGACGTCACCGTGCACGGCCGGATGCGGGACGGCCTGCTGCACCACGTGGTCCTGCAGCTCGCCGGCGACGGCTTCACCGCGCTCGGAGTGATGAACCGCATGAGCGGTTCCACCGAGGAGATCCTCGAGGTGTCCGGCCACGACACCAAACGCCAGGTGCTCAACCTCGCCGAGACCGTCGACCACAAGGGCCAGCCGACCGTGCGGCGGCGCGGCGACTGGGTGCCGGTGGCCCGGCAGCGCGGCATCGAACAGGCCGTGCTGACCTTCCTCGACGCGGTCCGCGCCGGCACGGTGCTCAGTGCCCGCGACGCGCTGGAGACCCATGAGCTGTGCGAGCGGGTCGTGCAGACGCTGCTGGAACGCTCCGGCGCCGCCTGACCGACCGCACCCCCTCCCGCACGCCGAACACGCCGAGCACCGCCAGGGCCGCGTGCACCGGCCAGTCGCCGAGGCGGACGTACAGCGTGCCGCCGCGCGCGGTCGGCACCTCGTACACCCGGGCCGTGCTCGCGTCCGTGCCCAGCCAGGCTCCGGCGGGCCGCCCGTCCGGTCCGTACCCGGCGGACACCCCGGTGAGGGTGGCGTGCACCATGGGCCGCCCGGTCTCGGCGGCCCGCAGCGCGGCCAGCGAGGCATGCTGGGCGGGCGCCCAGCTGTGCTGGAACGTGGACGTCGACGACTGCGCCACCAGCACATCGGCACCCCGGCGTGCCAGGTTCCGGCTCATGTCCGGGAAGGCGGATTCGAAACAGATCAGCGGCCCGACCCGCAGCCCGCGCCCGGTGTCCATCACCACCTGCTCGCGGCCCCGGCCACGGTCCTCGCCGGCCGCCCTGCCCACCCAGGTCGCCCAGCCGAGCAGCGGACGCAGCGGTATGTACTCCCCGAACGGCACCAGGCGCATCTTGTCGTACCGGTCGCCGGCCGGGCCGTCCGGTCCGACGAGCACGGAACTCTTGTAGACGCCCGGCCGGTCCGAGCGCCGCGCGTCGACATTGACGAGCACCGGCGCCCCCGTCGCCCGGGACAGCGCCGCCAGCCGCCGCGCCAGATCCGGCCGCTCCCGCAGGTCGAACCCGACGCTGCTCTCGCCCCACACGACCAGGTCGGCCCGCTGCCCGGCCAGGCCGCGCGTCAGCTGCTCCGCGCGGGCGAACCGCCGCAGCGCGCCGTCCGTGCCCGCGATCTGCCCTGGCTGCACCACGGCGACACGGACGGAGCCGGCCGTCTCCGGGCGCGGCGCCCACGCCCAGGCCGCCCACACCGCTGCCGCCGTGGCCGCCAGCCCGGCCGCGGCGACCACCCGGGCCGCGCGGCCGGCCAGCAGGACGGCGACGGCCACATCGACCGCCACCACCAGGAAGCTCACCAGCCACACCCCGCCCACCGAGGCCAGCCGCAGCGCCGGTGCCACCTGCCACAGCCCGGCGCCGAGCATGCCCCACGGCCCGCCCAGCCCCTGCCAGGAACGCACCAGCTCCACCGCCAGCCAGCCCGACGGAAGCACCACCAGGGCTGCCGCCGCCCGGCCCGGCGACAGCGGCCCGCCCAGCAGCCGCCGCACCAGCCACCCCCACGGCCCCCACAGCGCCCCCAGCAGCGCCGCCAGCACCACCGTGAACACATGGGTGCTGGGCAGCAGCCAGTGGTGCACCGCGAGCATGAAACCCAGCCCGCCGCACCACCCGTCCACCACGGCCCGGCCGCCCGTCGGCGCGGTACGGGTGAGCAGGATCCACGGCACGAGGGCGACGCAGGCGACCCACCACAGCGAGGGCGCGGGGAAGGCGAACACCGGCAGGCTGCCCGCGAGCACCGCGAGCAGCGAGCGTGACCGGCCGGAGACGAGCCGGCGGCCGCAGGTCTGCACAGTGTGTCCTCCTGCCCCGGACCGTGCCGCGACCTCACCGACGCCTCCAGTGTGCAGGTTCCGGCGCCGGGTGCGGCAGCCCGCCTCCGGGGCCGGCGGCGCCGCTCGCCGCACGGCGGACCGGAGCGGCCGTCGCCGCGCTCCTTCGCGCACAGCGTCCCGGTCACGCGGCCGGACGACAGCGCCGCGCGGTGCCCGGCGCGAGGCAGGGCGCGGCGCGCGGCCCGTCCGCATACTGGAGGTGCGCGGACGCCCCGGCAGCGCGTGCGGCGACACGGGGCCCGGCCCGGCAAGCAGCGGAGGTCCGCATGAAGCGTCTCGTCACCGTCGTCACCGGCGGCAGCCGGGGCATCGGCGCCGCCGTCTGCCGCAGGCTGGCCGCCGACGGGCACGACGTGGTGATCGGTTACGCCCTCGACACCAAGGCCGCCGAAGCCGTGGCCGACGAGGTGCTGGAAGCAGGGGCGCGCGGCATCGCCGTCCGCGTGGACACCTCGGCGGAGGCGGACGTCGAGAGGCTGTTCGCCACGGCGGAGCAACGCCTCGGCCCGGTGACCGGACTGGTGAACAATGCCGGAGTGGCCGGCCCGCTCGGCCGGCTCGCCGACACGGACACCGCCGACCTGCGCCGGGTGGTGGACGTCAATCTGCTCGGCACCCTGCTGTGCTGCCGCCGCGCCGCGCAGCTCATGACGCCACGCCGCAACGGCGTGATCGTGAACATCTCCTCCGTCGCGGCCACGCTCGGCAGCCCGGGGGACTACGTCCACTACGCGGCCACCAAGGCCGCCGTCGACGCCCTGACGATCGGCCTGGCCAAGGAACTCGGCCCGGACGGCATTCGCGTCAACGCGGTGGCACCCGGCCTGATCGACACCGGGATCCATGCCGCGTCGGGCGATCCGGACCGGATCCGGCGCGTCGGCCCGGCGGTCCCGCTGGGCCGGGCCGGCCGGGCCGAGGAGATCGCCACCGCCGTCGCCTGGCTGATGTCACCGGACGCCTCCTACACCTCCGGAGCGGTGCTGCGGGTGTCGGGCGGCCGCTGACCCCACCGGGCGGACCGGCGACGGCGGGCCGCCCTCAGGCCGCCTTGATCACCTCGCCGCGCACGGCGGCGGCCCACTCGACCACCAGCAGTTCGTACTCCGCGCGTTCCTGGGCGGACAAGGAGCCGCCCGAACGCAGCCACAGCGCCCGGATCTGCTCGTTCAGCTCGGCAGCGGAGCGCACGGAACCAGAGGCGTTGGAATCGGGGGACATGCCCCAAGCCTAGGGGCAAGCACTGACGCTCCGCTACCGGACGGCTACGAAACAGCGGGAACGGCGCTCAGCGGCCCCTGAGCCGGTGGCGTTTGCGCCAGGCCACCACCGCGCCCGCCAGAGCGGGCAGGGCGATGCACGCCGCCGCGATCAGGAACGCCGGCGAGGCCGGCGCGGTGGCACGGGCACCGGCCACGACATAGGCGGCCGTGTTCGGCAGCACGCCGAGCGCGGTCGCGCACAGGAACGCCGGAGCGCTCATGCGGGACACGGCGGCGCCGTAGTTCGCCGCCCAGAACGGCACCCCGGGGAACAGCCGGGCCGCCAGCATCGAACGGAAGCCGTGCCGGCTGAGCTGCCCGTCCGCCGCCTTCAACAGCCGGCCGCGCAGCAGCGGGCGCAGCGCGTCCTGCCCGAGCACCCGGCCGAGACCGAAGGAGGTCCCCGCGCCCAGGACCGTGCCGGCCACCGCGGCCGCGAGCCCCAGCGGCGTGCCGAACAGGGCGCCCGCGGCCAGGTTCAGCAGCGGCCGCGGCACGAACGCCACCGTGCACACCCCGTACGCCACCGCGAACGCCGCCGCCGCGGCGACCCCGCCCAGTTGCGGCGGCCAGCCGTGGGCCAGCAGCCGCTGTGGCTGGAACAGCAGCACACACGATCCGGCGCCCGCGAGCAGCACCAGCAGCAGCGACAGCCGGGACCAGGGCGACAGCAGGACACGGACCAGGCGGGCCGACCGTCCCGTCCGGAGCGCGGCGGCCGCGGGAACGGCGGCGGATTCCGCGGTACGGGTGTGATCAGAGGCCGTGGCGGCACCCCCGGAGCGGTCGGTGGCATCGAACATCTGGTGACATTAACCGACGGACGGCGGTGATCGCCGCAGGACCCCGGGGGCTGACGCGCTCTCAACTCCCCTCCGGCGCACACCGACCGCCCGACGCGCGGCAGGCCGCGGCCGGGCCGCGCCGGCCACGTCACGCAGAGGATCAGCGCCGCCGCCCGGCCCGGCGGGGCACGTCCTGCCGTCCGCGCGCCGGACGATCAGGAAGGGCGGGCGGGCACCCGCCGCACCGCCCCGGCCGCCCGGCGGCACAATGGGACGGTGACCGAACCGATCCCCGTGACCCGTGCCGTGGACCACGGGACCGCCAAGCTGATGCCCGACGTCGACCGAGCGCGGGCATGGCTGCTGACGGTGGACGGCGCGCCGCAGTCGTACGTCGACCTGGACGCGCCCACCCACCTGGAGTTCGAGTACGCCCGCCGGGTCGGGCACGTGCTGGACACGATCGCCGAGCCGGGCCGCCCGCTGGACGTGCTGCACCTGGGTGGCGGCGCGCTCACCCTGCCCCGGTACGTGGCGGCCACCCGCCCCGGCTCCCGGCAGGAGGTCGTCGAGAACGACCGGGCCCTGCTGGAGCTGGTCACCGGTCACCTGCCGCTGCCGGAGAACAGCGGCATCACCGTGCACACCGCCGACGCCCGGGCCTGGCTCGGGCAGGCCCCGGACGGCTCGGCGGACGTACTGATCGCCGACGTCTTCGGCGGCTCCCGCGTCCCGGCCCATCTCACCTCGCTCGCCTACGCCCGCGAGGTCCGGCGGGTGCTGCGGCCCGGCGGCGTCTACCTCGCCAACCTCCCCGACGGTGCGCCGTTCGCCTTCCTCCGCTCCCAGCTGGCCACGTTCGCCGAGGTGTTCGAGGAGCTGGCGGTGATCGCCGAGCCGGCGATGCTGCGCGGCCGGCGCTTCGGCAACGCCGTGCTCGTCGCCGCCCACCGGCCCGTCGACACCGCCGCCCTGGCCCGGCTGACCGCGGCCGACGCGTTCCCGGCCCGCGTCGCGCACGGCGACGCCCTGCGGGACTTCACCGGCGACGCCGCCGTCGTGCGGGACGAGAACGCCGTACCGTCGCCGCAGCCGCCGGACGGCGCCTTCACCATCGGCTGAGGACGCGGCCGTCCACGGCGGCGGGCGGCCGGCAGGCGGTCAGTCGGAGTTGGGCGTGCCGTGCAGGCGCACGGTGCTGAGGATCTTCACGATGGTCTCCTTGGACACCGCGCCCTCCACTCCCGTGGCGCCGTAGAAGCTCCAGGACACGAAGTCACCGGCGGAGTTCTTGAAGCCGAAGCTGACCGCCTGGCCGTCGCTCGCGCACTTGCCCTTCTGCGGCGTGTTCTTCGAGCTGGCCCAGGCGATGCTGCCCTCGAGACCCGACGTGGTGGTGTACGGCTCGGCCTTGTCGGGGAGCACCAGGCTCTTCTTGTCGGGCTGGGTGTAGGCGCCGTAGACCCACCATCCGGCCATGTTGACCGCGACCTCGGCGGTGTTCTTCGCGCCGCGGCCGCCCCGGACACCCGCCGGCCCCAGCGAGGTGTCGTCCGTGTAACCCTCCTTGTCGTCGTCGGAGGTGCACCACTTCGACTTGTACTGGGAGGCGCCGCCCATCACCTGCAGCGGCTTGCCTTCCTTCAGGTCCTCCACGTAGACGCTCATGCCGGGGGGCAGCACCTCCCAGTCCTGCGGCACGTCGTAGGCCACGCCCCACTTCGAGTTGACGACGACCTTCCAGCCGGCGATCTCCGGCTTGAGGGTCTCGGTGCCGCGCGGGTTGTCCTCGGATGCCGATGCGGACGGGCTCGTCGTCACCGTCGGGGAGGCGGACCCGCCGCCGCCCTTGGCGTCGTCCGACGTCCCGCCGCCCAGGACCAGGAATCCGGTGACACCGGCGGCCACCACGACAGCCGCGGCCGCGACGATCGCCACGAGCTTGGTGCGGTTGCGGCCGTCACCGCCCGGGCCGGACCCGCCGGGCCCCGGCTGCGGCGTTCCCGCGGGCACGGCACTGCCCCAGGGCTGCTGCTGGGCGTAGGGGCTGGGCTGCTGGTAGCCCGGCTGCTGGTACGGATTGGGCTGCTGATAACCCGGCTGCTGATACGGGTTCGGCTGCTGGTAGGGGTTGTTCAGCTGGGTTCCCCCGCCGGGCGGCTGCTGGTACGGGTTGCTCTGCTGGGTTCCCCCGCCGGGCGGCTGCTGGTACGGGTTGCTCTGCTGGTTCCCCCCGCCCCCGGGCGGCTGCTGGTACGGGTTGTTCTGCGGGTTCTGCTCGCCCCCGGGCGGCTGCTGTCCTGGCCACATGGGCAGCAACCCTAGAAGGCCAGGGACACGATTCGGTCACCGGGCATGGACAGGGCGGTAGCGGACGGTGTCCGGGCCGGTCCCCGGGCGACGGTGACACGCCGTCCGGTGCGGCCGACCGGGTACGCTTTTCGGGGCGTCTCTCGCGACGCCCAGGCATGGCACGGACGCGAACGGGGAGGAACCGGCGGTGCACGTCCAGGAATGGCTCGACACGGTGCCACCGGGTGCCGTCTACGCCGTGGTGGCCCTGGTGATCGGCATGGAGAGCCTGGGCATCCCGCTGCCGGGCGAGATCGTTCTGGTGTCGGCCGCCCTGATGTCCTCCCAGCACTCCCACATCAATCCCGTCGTGCTGGGCGCCTGCGCCACCGCCGGCGCGGTGGTGGGCGACTCCATCGGCTACGCCATCGGGCGCAAGGGCGGCAGGCCGCTGCTCGCCTGGCTGGGCAAGAAGTTCCCCAAGCACTTCGGCGAGGGGCATGTGGCCACCGCCGAGCGGTCCTTCGAGAAGTGGGGCATGTGGGCGGTGTTCTTCGGCCGCTTCGTCGCCCTGCTGCGCATCTTCGCCGGCCCGCTCGCCGGCGTGCTGCACATGCCCTACTGGAAGTTCCTCATCGCCAACATGCTCGGCGGCTTGTGCTGGGCCGGCGGCACCACGGCCGTCATCTACTACGTCGGCGTCGTCGCCGAGTCCTGGCTGAAGAAGTTCTCCTATCTGGGCCTGGTGGCGGCCGTGCTCATCGGCCTGGTGTCGATGCTGGTGGTCAAGCGCCGGGCGAAGAAGGCGCAGGCCGCGCACCAGGAGACGGAGGAGGCCGAGCCGGTCGCCGCCCGCGAGTGACCGCCGGCGCGGCCCGGCCGCGGCTCATGGCTCAGGCGTACACGTCCCGGTGCGCCATGGCCAGCTCCGCGTACATCGTGCCGTTGAGCGTGATCCCCTCGCGCTCTTCCCGCGTCAGCTCCCGCCGGACCTTCGCGGGCACCCCCGCGACCAGCGACCCAGGCGGCACCCGCATCCCCTGCGGCACCAGCGCCTGCGCGGCCACCAGGGAACCGGTGCCGATCACCGCGCCGTTCAGCACGGTCGCACCCATGCCGATCAGGCAGTCGTCCTCCACGGTCGCACCGTGCACCACCGCGTTGTGGCCGATGGAGACACGCTCGCCGACCTCGACCGGGAACCCGGGGTCGGCGTGCAGGGTGCAGTTGTCCTGGACGTTGCTGTGCGCGCCCACGGCGATCCGCTCCACGTCGCCCCGCAGCACCGCGCCGTACCACACGCTCGCCCCCGCGCCGAGCACCACGTCACCGATCACCGTGGCCGTGGGCGCGACGAACGCCTGCTCGTCCACGCGCGGCCACCGGCCGCCGATCCCGATGATCAAATCCTCGTGCGTCATCTGTCCCGCCTTCCCGAGTCGGCCGGCGGTCCCGCCGTCCGGACCGCCTCACCGGAACCGTACGACATCGGGTGGGGCGAAGATCACAGGTGCCCGCAGCCCGGGCGGCCGTTCGGGCTGAGTACAGTCTGCGGGTGCCCACGCGCAAGAACACGTTCTCGTCCTGGCGGCGCCGCCTCGCCCAGCGCGCCGTCCATGCGGCCTGGTCCTGGGTGCAGCGCACGGGCTCCGTCACGGCCGAGCATCCCGGGCGGTTCCGATTCGGGGCGATAGGAACAGGTACCAGACTCGCCTTCCCGCTCGGCACGGTCTTCGGCGAACCGTGGATCCATCTCGGCGCCCACTGCATCATCGGCGAACAGGTCACCCTGACCGCCGGTCTCATGCCCGACCTCGACCTCGGCCCGGACCCGATCCTGCGCATCGGCGACGGCGTCGTCCTCGGCCGCGGCAGCCATGTCGTCGCCGACACCTCGGTCACCCTCGGCAACGACTGCTACATCGGCCCGTACGTCTACATCACCTCCACCAACCACTCCTACGACGACCCGCACCAGCCCGTCGGCAAGCAGTGGCCGCGCATGGAACCGGTGGAGATCGGACCCGGCTGCTGGATCGGCACCGGCGCGGTGATCCTGCCCGGTGCGCGGCTCGGACGGAACGCGGTGGTCGCGGCCGGCTCGGTGGTCCGCGGCGAGGTGCCCGACCATGCCGTCGTGGCCGGGGCACCCGCCCGGGTCGTCCGCCGCTGGACACCGGACGAGGGCTGGCAGCCGCCCCTGCGCACCCCGCCGCCGGTGCCGATACCGGACGGGGTCACCTCGAAGCAGCTGATCGCCCTGGACGAGCTGGACGAGGAGGCCGCCGCCCGGCTGTCCGCGCTCGGCGAGGCCCAGCGGAGCCAGGGCGCACGGCCCTGAGGCTCCGTCCCGCCGGGCCGGATGCGCGCGGCGCGGGACAGCCCGGTCACCGCGGGCGGACCCGGGCACCCGGGACGCCGCCCGGCCCGGCGAGACCACTGCTAGCGTGCCGTCATGCGTGCACCCATCGGCAACTTCGACCAGGCCACCCCCGCTCCCGACTGCCTCGGCGAGCTGATCCGTCCCGTCGCCGACGCCGTACGGCACTGGCGCGGCGGCGTGCCCGCCGGGCAGATCCTGTACGTGGACACCGAACCGGACTGGGCCGATACCGCCGTCTTCGTCGAGCACTACGGCCGCGACCTGCTGAACACGTCCGCGAACTGCGTGGTGGTGGCGGGCAAGCGCGCCGGCGAGACCCGGCTGGCCGCCTGCCTGGCACTGTCCACCACCCGTGTCGACGTCAACGGGCTCGTGCGCCGGCACCTCGGCGTGCGCAAGGCCTCGTTCGCGCCCAGGGAGGTGGCCACGGGCGAGACCGGCATGGAGTACGGCGGCATCACGCCGATCGGCCTGCCGCAACACTGGCCCGTCCTGGTCGACGCCGCGGTCGTCGAGCTGCCGTACGTCCTGGTGGGCAGCGGCCGCCGCCGCGGCAAGCTGCTCGTGCCCGGCAAGGCCTTCGCCGAGCTGCCCGGGGTCGAGGTGCTGGAGGGGCTCGGGATCTGACCGCGCCGGCGCCCGGCCTGGCACACGGGGCACGGGCGCCGGCGTACCCGCCCCCGGCAGGAACCATTCCTCAGTAGTGGCTCGCCGTGCCGAGGTACCGCTCGGCGAAGGCGGAGGCGGCGGCCCGCGAGACGAACAGACGGCGCAGACGGGCCAGGGCGGTGCCCGCGCGGTACGGGTCGCCGGAGGCCGCGCCGTGGAAGACGTCGGACAGCCAGTGCGAGAACTCCTCGTAGTCCCACACCCGCCGCAGGCTCGCCGCCGAATAGCCCGCCAGGCCGCTGTCGTCGTCCTTCGTGAGACGGGCGGTGAGCGCGTCGCCGAGCAGGAAGGCGTCGTACAGGGCCAGGTTCATGCCCTTGGCCGCGATGGGCGCGGTGAGGTGGCCGGCGTCACCGGCCAGGAAGAGACGGCCGGCCGCCATCGGCTCCACGACGTAGTCGTGCATGCCGAGGACCCGCTTCTCCAGCAGTCTGCCCTCCTGCGGCGGCGGCACGTCCGCCGCCGCGAGCCGCTCCCGCAGCTCGGCCCAGACCCGTTCGTGCGGCCAGGCCTCGGGGTCGTCGCCGGGCGGGCACTGCAGGTAGAACCGGGTGACCTCGGGGCTGCGGGGCATCTGGCCGGCGAAGCCCCGCGGGTGGACGCCGAACAGGACGCAGTCGGAGGACGGCGGGGTCTCGGCGAGCAGCGCCAGCCAGCCGACGCCGTGGTCGTACCGGGCGATCCGGGCGTGCCCGGCACCGGTCAGCGCCGCCCGGCTCACGCCGCGCGCACCGTCGCACCCGGCGATGAAGTCGCAGTGCACCTGCCGGCGCCGGCCCGTCTCCGGGCAGACGTAGGACACCGACGGCCGGCCGGTGTCGATGTCGTGCAGGGCGACGTCCCGGACCTGGAAGCGTATGGCGCCGCCCCGGACGTCGGCGTACTCGTGCACCAGGGCCTTCACCAGCCGCGGCTGCGGACAGACCACGTGGTGGTGCCCCGTCAGCTCGGCGTAGTCCAGACGGCGCGCCTCGCCGTCGAAGCGGAACTCGCACGCGGTGTGCCGTTCGGCGTGCCGCAGCAGCTCCACCGCCAGGCCGCGCTGCATCAGCCCGCGGACGGCCGGCTCCTCCAGGACCCCGGCGCGCGGCCGCTCTTCGATGAACGACCGGGACTCGGTCTCCAGGACCAGGCAGTCGATGGAGGCGGCACGCAGGATGCCGGCGACGGTGAGTCCCGCGGGACCGGCGCCGAGGACGACGACCGGGACGTATTCAGGACGGCACGACGTGTCCGGGTGCTGGGAATCGTGTATCACCCGCGCATTATGACGGTGCACGGTCAGCTCCCTGCTCCGGGTGCATCCCTGTCGCCGCGCCCCGGCCGGCCCCACGTCCGCAGGCCCTGGCCAGGGCGGCTGCCGGCAGGGCGGCGCGCTACCGCAGACGGGGGATCTCGATCGCCGGGCAGCGGTCCATCACCATGTCCAGCCCCGCGGCCCGGGTCCGTGCGCAGGCGTCCTCGTCGACGACCCCGAGCTGGAACCACACCGCCTTCGCGCCCTTGGCGACCGCCTCGTCGGCCACCGCACCGGCCAGGGCGCTGTTGACGAACAC
>Ga0164243_10014701_pt1 | contig 10888 bp, 11 predicted proteins | sample OricompcompostOP_FD_108781 | JGI IMG/M metagenome (GOLD analysis project Ga0164243, IMG submission 108781) | Organic Plus compost microbial communities from Emeryville, California, USA - Original compost - Organic plus compost (OP) | ecosystem: Engineered > Solid waste > Mixed feedstock >...
CGACCTGACGCACGGAGGCCAGGAGCGTGTCCACGCCCATCCGAAGGACGATCATGTCTTCGGGACTGGGGCGCGTCATCGTTCGCACGCCGTCTTACGAATCGCCGCGCCAGTCGCCGGGTTCGCGCGGTAGCTGCATGGCTCCGCTCGGCCAATGCAGACTACCCCGGCTTCTGCCAGCCTCGGCTCGACTCCCCTCCGCTCAGTCAGTAAACTCCCGAGTCGATGCGCAGGCGTGCCACAGACGACGCCGACATGCGCCTTTATCTGTCGAGGTTTCTGCAGGCGGTAGACGAGACCGGCTGGCCACGCCACAGCGCGAAACTCCTGTTTCACATCGCTGGGCAGCCGGACGGACGGATCCCTTACAGCAAAGCCCTTCTGGATCTCAGTCTCAATGAGGGACAGTTGGAGCGAGCCATCGCGGCGCTGACCGCCGCGAAGTTGATCGTTCGCGCGGACAGTCATGAGAATCCCCGCGCAGTCGACCTGCAAGTAACGCCGACCGGTGAGGACGTGATCGGTAAATTAAACGACCTCGCCGATGGCAGAAAATCGATCTCCGAAAAACGAAGATAGGACCAGGGCATCGCTCATCTCCGAATATCGAAGATGAGGCGACTATAGCCCCTCCTCCGCGCGGAACGCAAGTCATCCTTTACACAGGGATGCAGCCAAGGCTAGCGGTGCTTCCGACGGTAGAGAGACGGGACTCTCAGATGTGGCCGGCTGTGACCACCGGCCTGATAAGCAGAAGAAAGGCAGCGGCGCATGAAGTGGTTGATCTATGGCGCGATTGTGAGCCTCGCTCTTATCGGCAAGACTGTACATTTCTTCGTCGGAACGTTGTGGGGCGTCCTCATCCTCTCAGTCATCGCCTATGCGGCGGCCCCGGCGGTCTCAGAGATCGAGCCTTTGACCGCGACACAGCTTCTGTTCTGGTTCGCAAATTTGTCTGAGGGCGCTCAGGTGGCAGTGTCCGCGGGCCTGCTCACTGCAATTGGCCTCGTGGCGGCGTATTGGACGGCGCTGGCGGCATGGAAGAAGCAGAAAGAGATGGAGCTTAAGCTGGCCGCAGCGGACGAAATCGAAGCCCGTTTCCAGATTGCGTTGCGGTGTTGCCACGATATCGGCGCGTTTCTCTCAACGCTAGTTCATTCGGTCGACGAGGCACGAGCGATAGATGATGCCGAGTCACAGGCGATCAGGCTTCATTACTCCAACTCACGAGCAGCGTTTTTCGAAGAGCAGAAAGCCGCGCTCCATGAGGCGAGAATGAACTTTCATGGTCTAACGGCGACGTACAGCATGATTCTTGCAAATTCATTCGGGCTCTTTGATAAATTTCGAGCGGTCGCAGAATCACTCGATGAAGCGTGTCGTGTTTGCGCCTTCCGGGCTCCTCGTGGGGACTCTCAATCACCTCAGTTCGTTATTCAGTTCCTAAGCCGCTACGATGAGGAACGGAGTCGCCACGCTCTTTCCACGCTGGATCGAATATCCAACGAGACATCGGCAGCTATCGGCTTTGTCACGGGCCGCCTCCGAAGCAATGTCATTGCCCCGACGACCAGCGGCGTTCTCACACTACTACGCCACCCGCGACTCTATGCGTCTTCTCTAAACCTAGTCCGGGCGCTCAAACCCCAGAAGGAGCCAGATACTGATGGTCAAAAATAGCGATGCCCTGGGAGAGCGTTCCGCCGCATCTGTCCGTCTCACTCAGTGCGCTGCGAGCGGCTGCCTCCGGGCCTCAACTTGAACCTGACGGGAGATCAATGAGCAAGCCCTTGGTCTACTTGGACCAGAATATCATCGGCCTTCAGCTGAGCGGTGGCCTTCGCCTGGAAAAGCGCGATGACCTCGTATGGGTCTACTCTACGGAGCATCTTTCAGAGATCAGCCGATCTTCTAATGCAGATCAATATCTGGCGGCGCTTGAACACATCGGCGCAAAGTTTCTAAGGCTGGTACTGGCCGTTGACTGGAAGATCACAGGGACTGCAGAGTTGGTCGAAGGCAGTCCAGAGCAACACTACAGTGACTACATGAGGACAAAGATAGAAGTGCCGGTGGACGAAACGCTATTTGATCCTTTGGTAGCGTGGGTGAATGGCGGTGGTGACGAAGATCTATTGAAGCAGTTCCCTGAAAAACTGACAGCGCAAATATCAACACTAATCGACACGAGTGCCTACGATGGTCTTCGGGAGCAAGTGTCGTCATTGGATCCATTGCTAGGCAGGGCCGTCCAACAAATGATCCAAAATGGCAGTAGCATCACTGAGACCAGGAAAGCTCTCGGTGTCGCTAAAGGGCGAATCGGCGGAATCGACGGAGAGGATCCAATTGCAGAAATTTGGAACATCATCGGCCCCTCTTGCGGCTCACTGACCAGGGATCAGTTCTTTGGCTTCGATCCTGCGGAAAAACAAGGATACGAAGCTTGGCCGCTATATCTAGGCATTGTTGGCTGTTGCGGTGTTCTGGACATCTTAGGATTTCAGTCGGAGAAAAAATGCAGAAGGATCGAGAAGATCCCAAATGTGCGAAGTGATTCATCCCACATCGCCATGGGAGCCTTCTGCTCCATGCTTCTCACCGAGGACAAGCGTCTCGCTAAGCGCGCATATGCCATATATCGACACAAGAACATTTCGACCAGGGTATTGCTGTTCAGAGGCGCAAGCTAAGATCTCGCGCCCATTCGCGCTTGCAGTCCCGCAGTCGCGTGAGACAGAGCGAATGCTCCGGGCTACGTCGATGGCCAGGCACTCGCGTGTATGTAGTCATCGATCACCGTCAAGCACTTCAGTCAATGCGGCTCATCTATTTGAGTCCAAGACATGATTGGTGAATGTCACTACCCGCAAATCCTTTTCGTTCCGCGCCACGGACTCATGTGCGATCTCCAGAGACAGCTTCCTTTTAAGCTTCTGGTTGCCACGGGGGACAGACTCTAATTCCTGAATGGCAGCACCGAGGTTCCCCTTGGCAAGTTCGAATCTCACGCGCAGCTTTGCGAGCAGCCCCGCGTACGGCCGCGCGCCCTGCGAATCACTCGCAATCTTCTGAACTTGCTTAATATCCGCGTCCGCAGAATGGAGGACCGCTGAGTCATTCTTCATTCGAAGTTTGATCTCGGCACGCATGGCGAAGGCGAAGACCTTTCCTGAACTCGTACGTCCGGACTCGTCCGCCCAATTTATGGCTTCCTGGAAATTCCCCAGCGCCGCATGGAAATGTGATTGGCGCAAACTCATGAACTTAGTGTGATCTCGCCGGTCCGCGACTTCCAGTTGTGCGAACAGATCCGCAATCTCTTCGTCTTCTCGCAAAGCCAAGTAGCTGTCCTTGCGTTGCTCAATCAGACATTGCAGGAGGATGTCAATTATAAAGGGGTTGCCACGCGCTCGCGCGAGCGCGCCGCGCGCGTATTTCTCTGCCGAGGCATAATCTTCACGGGCGACTAGCAAGATCGCAATCTCCCTCAGCGCATGCATGTCTCTATCACTGATTTTCAAGACCTCACCGAATTCGACCTCAGCTCGGTCAAAATCGCCGTTCCATCGAGCATCGAATCCCTTTATGAAGTGCACATGCCGACGCGCTTGCTTCGTTTCTATCAATGATAGCTCCCGCAGAGACGAATCTAGGCTGTCTTGATTGCCCGTTCTAACTGCAGCCATGCCGAGCAGGCGCAAGGACTCAACGACCGCATCCTCAGTAAGCGTGTGCCGCTTTCTCAGCGCCTCGGTCGCGAAAACCACGGTCTCCTTGTAGTTTTCACGATCATAACTACTGCGAGCGACGCGCAAATAGTGAGAGCCAACGACGGCGCGCTCACCGAACAGCGGAACCGACTTTCCCTGCAGAATCGCATTGGTAAGCGCCACGTCGATAGTCGCGAATGAAATGTTATCTTCAGCGGTATAGGTCGAGGTCAAGCCCACGAGGCTCTTCCGCGCTTCCACCAGAAAGCCATCGGTTTCAGCGGAATACTGCTTACGGAAGCGCGCATTTCTAAAATAGGACGCCAGTCGTAGGTGCTCTCCTTCGGCCTCTAGCAGCCCCAGACTGAGCAATCGGTTCACACTCTCTGTTATTGATTGGTCTGAGTCGCCGCAGATCTCCAATAAGTCGGCTGGATCAACAGTTCCCAGTTCGTCGAACAGCGCCAACAGGCGTTTCGAAGTTTCGCCGATATTGAGGCCATCGACCAAGCTGAATGACAAGCTGCGCAGTGTTTCTATTAGTTCTCGTGGATTCGCCTCAATCGCGGGCTTCTTCGCGACCGCGACATACTCCGCTGCTGTCCAGATCATGGCTGGATGCCCACTCACGTGTTCGCGAAGGAGTGCTATAAACCTCTCGTCCGTGTCCTGGAATCCTAAATATTCCAAGGCGTATATCCAAAGCAACTTGGATTCATCGTCCGTTAAACTGTCAATTTTGAAGAAGCCTATGTTGTCCAACTGCTTCTGCTCTCTAAATCGTGGCATTCGCTTCGCGCATAGCACGACCGTAGGACGGCGAGTATTTAGATTCTTGAGTAGCGCATGGAAGTCCGGATGAAAATTTCCTTCGTCATCCAGGATGTCATAGTCAAACTTCAGCCAAGTTAGCATCTTCTGCTCAGCGATACTGGCAAGAAGCTCGGTCGTTTTGTCAATCAGCTGCTGTTTTGTATAGCTCGCTGTTTCGTCAAAGAATGCCTTTGCTTCAGCCACCGTGGACTGATTCATCGCGAAGTATAACTTGCGGAAAACTTCAAGCAGTCCCTCATCATCAGAGACTGATACTTGTACGCCGACGAGGTCTATGCCTGGGAAGAGGCTCTTTAAGGTATCGATTACTATGGAGCGACGTCCAATGCCATCAACCCCGCTCAGATAGAGAGCGCGAACCTGATGGTTGAGGTCGGCAATGCGCCTTTCGATTTCGCCCCGAATCTTCATTCGCTGCACAAAAGGCTTTGGTCGAATTCCCTTTGCAGAGTCGAGTTCAAAGAGCTTGGCACGAATCGAATTGGCGATGCGTATGGCACTGGACGTACGAACGAACACATGCATTCTGATCCACTCGGGAAGATCCGCTGCCGCCGTGCCGTCGATTACGAACACGACGACTCCGCCTAGCTTGCGCGACAGCAGGAGTTGTTGCGCCAGGTCCAACTCCGACCTCACCCAATCTGATCTCATAGAGTTCTCGGAGGCGATCAGGACGAACAGATCGGATCGGTTGAGTGCTGCGAGAATCTCTGCGGCACTACGGTTACCTTCCTCGAAGGTGTGGCTGTCGATCTCCCACCGGGCTGCGGTGACGCGCTTTGCGATCTCCTCGACGATGGCTTTATCCGTGCTCGAATGAGAAATAAATGCTTTGGAATAGGAACTCATTCTTCCCTCTGAAGCTGCATGTTTGTAGCATCGCTGCGTCTTCATCCCAGTAGGAGTATTGACGTCGTTAGTTCGCGTTGCGCCTAAAGGTCAGCTAAGATTAGCAGTGATTCGGCCGGTTTTTCATCTTGCAAGCGCGGAATGTAAGTGTTTTCGACAGAGGGCACGCATACCAGCGCAACTACGTCCCGTCAAAATAGGCCCCCGTTACTTTCTTCATATCTCAGTTATCCTGAGATTCGGCCAGCTTGGCCCGGCATGATTCAAGCCCCCAGTCATCCATGATCCGGGGGTGTTCTCACCGGGCCGGGTCGGCAGCCGGTGATCGCTGATAGGGGCTGGACCCGGAGTCATTCCGAGGTCGCTCGTAACGTGGATGCCGAGACTGGCTGCTCTAGGTCGCTGGCCGCCCATAAAGATAATTACAAGGGGGTACCGATGGCCGATATCGAACAACAGGAGCGCATTGAGGTCTTCGTTGGCGTCGACGTTGGCAAAGGAACTCATCACGCCGTGGCGCTGGATCTGACTGGAAAGCGCCTGCTCGATAGTGCTTTGCCGAACGATGAAGCCAAGCTTCGAGGCTTCGAGCACTCATCACCAAGCTCAAAGAACATGGTCGCGTGCTGCTCGTCGTCGATCAGCCGGCGACGATCGGCGCTCTGCCAGTTGCGGTGGCTCGAGCTCGTCGACCTCTCCCAGCACTCGCTGCATCGCGAATCTCAAGCATTCCGGGATCCCGACATCATCCGCGGCGATCTTACGACGCAGCTCGGCCACGCCGCGGCCGTGCAACAGCGCGATGATGCCGAACTCCCGGCACAAGCCGCGCAGTGTGTTGATCCGATCGGTGCAGGTTGAGCGCCAACAAGTCCGAAGCCGATGCAACCCCTAAATCGCCTGCTGCTCATCAGACTTTACCGGTACGGGAACGATATCGCTGGCGCGAGCCGCCTCCAGCAGCGCTGTGGCATCAGCGCTGTCGTTCTTGTTACGTCGTACGTAAGCGCGCACGTAATGGGGCGGCAGCAGCGACACCCGCATCCTGGCGCCTGAAAGCGTCGGCCCCAGTAGTGCGCCGTGCCGCACGCCTCCATGACGATATGGGCACTCTCGCGGTTCTCGAAGTACCGTTCGAACTGTGCACGGCCGAGTCGTGGTCGCTCAACGATTTTGCCGTTGGAGTCCGTCGCTGCCACTTCAAACACCGTCTTGGCGAGATCAACCGCAATAGTCGCGATAGGCATGGGCTCTCCTCTTGTTGAACTTCTTCTCGAATGACAGGAGCCGGCATCGAGTGCGCCCCCGTTGGCGGCGCTTCCCGAAAACCCATCTCATCGTTTCGCTTTAAATTCGGCCAAACCTCACACTTCCATCGCTGCTGATCAGGCGTAGGTTGACAACTTCGGCTGACTCTCACGTAGTATTGTTGTCACTTGGTAGCCCGCCTGCCGGACCCGGAACAACACAATGGGAGCGCTCGACGGAGTATTGGACACGTCGACATGTGACTGAGAAGTAGCCCAAGGCAAAAGACTACCGCCAATGCCACTACCTATACGCTCGAAGCTCCGAGACGAACTCATATCGGCGACGGCCGACGCGTTACCGGATATCGAGGTCCGAAATGAGATATTCATCGTCCCAGACTCAGCTCGCGGACTCCAGGCGGCGGATAGCTCACTGCCCCAATCCGGTCAGCTTCGAGAGACCATAGAGAACATTCTTGGTGAGACACCTTTCGCGAGGTTTGCTACCGCGCTCATCACCCAGGAACTGAGAGACCGAAGTCATTACACGGAGAGTGACACCCCCAAACCACTAACTGCGATTGCTGGGTACGAGAACTCGTCGATCGCCGCAGAGCGGATAGTAAGTGCATTTGAATCGCTACCCTGGGACTACAAGCTCTCCATCGAGATGCCACGGGCGTTAGGCTCTCAGATACTTGCACAGATGGCTTCACTTGATATATCCGAAACGATACGAATCTTTAGACCAGACGCGACTACAGCGACAACGTTTCCACTCACTACCGGTGATACCAAACGAGACCTCTCGGTCACCGGAAACACTCTGCTCGGGATGGCATTCCCACCCACTTGGCAAGAAGCCGGGGCTTACGTCCAGATTGACGCCTCTGGTTTTGTTGGCCCGTTCGGCGATACTCCGACAATTCAGACGGCAGTTGACACCCTGAAAGCGGTCTGCGGGATTGGCATCGCGCTATTCGCGTTTGAAGTAAACCCGACCTATCGGCCCTGGCCAACGAAGGCAAAGTTCTTCGCTCATCGACGGTGCGCCTCCCATTGGGTGCTTGAGAGGGCATACGAACTAGACAGCGACATCTCAGCGACCTTCCATGACTTAGTTCCGAGCACTATTCCGATATTGGCGGCGGGTGATGAGTCGTACGTTCGCCCATTCATGATGAAGAATCTGGCGGATGCTTCCTTCGTTCTTAGCCACGCCGCGAAAGCCGCACGGATCGTTTCGGCCAGCCAATGGCTGTTCGACAGCTATTCGAGCCAGCGAGACCTTCTATCGTTCGTCCAAGCCGCGATATGTATTGAAATTCTACTTGGCGACAAAAAGACGTCGGATGTTATTGGGCTTGGTGAGCTGCTTAGGAATCGCCTAAGTTATCTAATCGGCGTGTCGCACTCTCAGCGTGACCAGCTGATGAGTGACTTCAACAAGATCTATACACTCCGCAGCGGCATCGTTCACAGTGGACAATCGAAATTTGGCAGCGACGAGCGCCAATTGTTGGGACGCCTGCGATGGATGTGTCAGCGCGTGATCCAAGAGGAAGTCAAGCTGCTGCAGGCCGACCTTAAGCCGGAATGACGGCTGGAAACTTGAGAAGCAATGGACTGCTGACATTGAGGGACAGTTAGGGTGTGCATACTTCGAGCATTCGGCGATAAGTTTAATCCAGCGGATTTTCTGCGGACCTCGTCTCTCCAGCCCTATTCCACCTACCGCCGTGGCGATAGGCGCTCCAGATCAGGTGAGTCGGTGCACGAAGTATCGGGATTGAAAATCGAAATCAGCACTGCTAAGTGGACGGATCGTGCGAGTCAGTTTCACGACGCAATTGAGTTCCTACGCTCAAATCGAGCGGATCTGCAGCGCCTAACGACGTGGAATGGCGTGGAAGGCGTTGTGCTCGATTTCCCGTTCGAGGCGGGTGATGGCTCTGCCACTTTCATTCGTTGCCCGATTGCATTGGCCCGAGAGTCGGCTGCTCTGAATATTGAGCTGGAATTTTCAATCTACCCCTGCAAAAACCCCCGAACCATAGATCTCGAATATTTCACCGGCTGCGTAGCGGCGCGCCCCCCCGAAGCAGAACGCCCGGTGCGATGCACTATGGCCACGCCTTTTACGCGGGCGTATGCTTGCCGTTCAGTTCGCGGTAAGCCAATAAGAAATGGTGGAGTGATATTGTGGCCGTGAAAGGAAAGTTGGGCCGCACCCTGCGTGCCCGACCAAACGTCGTCACGCGCGCCGTTCTCTGGAGCATCCCTCACGACTCGTGCAAGGAAGATATCAACCTCAAGATTGGGCGCTATGTTCGCTCCTCAAACCTGTCCGATCCCGATACTCCAGAAGTCGGAGCCCCGAAAAGCGAACTAACACTCGATCACGAGGAACTTAGCACCTTAATGGAGTTTCTTGCGGAACACTTCGAGCCGTTCCGACAGGGAGTGAAGGCCTTCATCCCGCTAGAGAAGCCTTACCAGAAGGATACGGCCGAACAGATTCGCCGTTTGTTCTCGTTGCCAGACAAGCAGAATCTGGTTCGCTTCATACTGTCCAATGAGGTCATTCCAGAGGATCTCGCAATCGGCTTGCAGCACGCCAAGCGGGCTCGCGCAGTCCGAGAGTTCGAACAAATGTTGGCCGCCGACTTGACAGAACCGGACTGGCAGCACTGGTTTCAACAGAACAGCTGGGTACTCGGGAGCGAATTCGTGCGCGTCCTTGACGAGCGGGCAATCGACACGCAGCACATCTCGGACTTCCTCATGGAGGCATATGATGGGTTTCTTGACATCGTCGAGATTAAGCGGCCAGAAGGAGGGCTTACCTTTTGGGCCACCGCGCTAGATCATGGCAATTATGTGCCGTCAGTCAGTCTCACGAAGGCAATTGCTCAGGCTTCACGGTACGTTTACGAGGTCGAGCGGGAGGCCAACAGCATCAAGTTCCTTGAACGCGTAAGTGGCGTGCAAACCGTAAAGCCTAGGTGCATTCTAATCTTCGGCCGCTCGAACGATTGGAACCCCAAACAGGTCGAAAGCTATCGAATTCTGAATGCGGGTTTTCATAATCTGTCGATACTTACCTACGACCACGTGCTCGCGCGAGCCAAGCGAATCGTAGGGGACCGGCCGGCTGTGGAGCCGGTAAGCAGAAGATTGGCTCCGGCCGCTCAGTAACGGGCCGATTTCGGAGTATGGCGAACAGGCCGAAATCTTGAGCAGGGACCTTTGCAGATCATTTAACATTGAAGTCGATCTGCGTATTCAGCCGGGGATACTACAATGCTGAGAATCACCACCCCAATCGGCTTTGGTCTCTTGTTTTTCGGGTTGCCATCACAGTCAGCAACGTGGGTCGAGCTATTCTCCACGCCGGAAGCGAGCGCTTACGCCGATACGGACAGCCTGACTATTGGAGGCGAGTCCGCACGTGTTTGGCTGAAGTACGTTCCCGTAAAGCCAATGGAAATTCCGGAGGACGCCAAGCGCACTACCGATGCCGGACTGTACGACTATCAAGTCTCGCTGAAGTACTTCCAGTGCAAGGAACGACGCGTTGGATCGGTACGCGAAGATTACTTCGCTTCCGACGGGACGTTGCTAGCCAGCCGCCTCGAAGCAGCGGAAACCGCCCAGTACTATGACATCCCACCAGACAGCATCGGTGAGCGGTTGTTTAAGAAACTATGCACGATACCCGGCTAGAAGGATGGCCAAGAGCACCAGCATTTCCCTCGGATCACTTGGAAGGGTTTCATCAATCAACAGATCAAGAGCGGGCGCTACGACTCGGCCAGCGAAGTCCGTGCGGCCAGGTCAACACGGACGAAAGGCCGCAGCATTGCGCCAAGCATTAATCGAGGGCGAGAACAGCGGCGAGCCGGGCCAACTTGATATGAAAAAGATCAAAGCGAAGGCAAGGCAGCCGTCGAGCCGTTGATGCGGAGATCCCTTCTAAGCCAATTCACCGAACGTTAGCCAAGAAAATTGGAGCGTGGCGACAAAATGGCGACAAGCTTTTTTCCTTCGCTGTAAGTCACTGAACCCGCTTAACCTTTGTGTTCAGTAGCTCCAATCCATCATAGGAGCTACACAGATGCGTCTAGCCCGCTCCAGGGCCGAAAAATCGAGCTTTCCGCCGGTTTTTCCGCTGTTTTCCGAGACCGTCATTTCACCGCTGTTTCCGGGCTTGTGGGCGTTCTTTGCTGGCAACTGTCC
>Ga0164243_10014703_pt1 | contig 10887 bp, 7 predicted proteins | sample OricompcompostOP_FD_108781 | JGI IMG/M metagenome (GOLD analysis project Ga0164243, IMG submission 108781) | Organic Plus compost microbial communities from Emeryville, California, USA - Original compost - Organic plus compost (OP) | ecosystem: Engineered > Solid waste > Mixed feedstock >...
GCGGTCCGGGGGGCCGCGCGCGAAGCGAATCCGACGAGGCACCACGTCGAGAGGCCAGGATACCCCTCATTTTTAAAAGGATGACGATGCGACGCCGCGCCTTCACCTTGATCGAGCTCTTGGTGGTGATCGCGATCATCGCCGTGCTGATCGCGCTGCTGCTCCCCGCCGTGCAGGCCGCCCGCGAGGCCGCCCGGCGCATTTCGAGCACGAACAACCTCAAGCAACTGGGTCTGGCCCTCCACAACTACGAGGGCACCCACGGCTGCTTCCCGGGCCACGGGGGGACGACCGGCACCGGCTTCTCCGCCCTCGCCCGGATCCTGCCGTTCATGGAGCAGGCCAACGCCCTGAACACCATGAACTTCAGCCTGTCGGTGACGACCTCCGCCCCCCTCTTCACGTTCAACCCCGCGCAGACGACGTCGGCCGCGACCGTGGTCTCGGCGTTCCTCTGCCCCAGCGACGGCCAGAGCCCGTCCTACCCGAATTACTACTTCAACACGGCGACCGCCGGCACCGGCTACGTCACGAACGTCGGCACGGGGACCGGCACCTACTACGACATGCGCTACCCGTCCGACGGCGTCTTCTGGAACAACTCGTCGACCCGCATCGCCGACGTCGTCGACGGCATGACGAACACGATGTTCATGTCCCAATGCCTCCTCGGCCTGGGGCAAGACACGACGGGCCCCTTGCCGGCGAAGCCGTACCGGCAGATCGCGAACATCGCGTCGGTCGTCAAGCCGGTCAGCACCCCGCCGGGGGGCTACACCCCTGCGATGAACAACCCCGACCTCGCCGCGGTCGCCGCGTCCGCCACGTCGTGGAGCGGCACGCGCGGCGTCGCCTGGATCGTCGGGACCCAGGCGATGGTCGGTTTTAACGCCTACCTCCCCCCGAACGCCAAGACGTCGGACGTCTACGGCCACGGGAACGGCTGGCTCTCCGCGCGTGGGCCGCACCCCGGCGGCGTCCTCGTGCTGTCGGGCGACGGCGGCGTCCGGTTCGTCAAGGACTCGATCAACCTGGCGACCTGGCGCGCCCTGGCGACGCGGGCCGGTGGCGAGGTCATCTCGGCCGACTCGCTGTGAATCGGCCCCCCCTTTCGCACGATTAACCCCCAAGGAGTCGACGATGAGACGGTCCCGAAACGAAAGCCCGGCCTGGGACGCGAAGGCTGCGGCCCACTTGCTCAGCCGGGCGGAGTTCGGCCCCACGCCCGAGACGGTCGCCCGCCTGGCCTCGATGTCGATGGAGAAGGCCGTCGACACCCTGCTCGACGAGGCCGCGGAGGCCGAGCCCCCCGAGCGCCCCGATTGGGTCAAGGACGTCTGGGTCAACACCGAACGCCGGTACGCCGACACGACCCGCGAGGCGGCCGCCGAAAGCCACCGCACCACCCGCCGCCGCTACGCCGCGGAGATGAACCAGCTCCGGAGTTGGTGGCTCGGCCAGATGATCGCCGCCCGGAGGCCCCTGCGCGAGTTGATGACGCTGTTCTGGCACGGGCACTTCGCCACGGCCACCGGCAAGGTCAACATCTCGCAGGCGATCTACGCCCAGAACGCGACCCTCCGCCGCCTCGCCCTCGGCAACTTCCGCGCGCTCTTGCGCGACGTCACGCTCGACCCGGCGATGCTGATGTACCTCGACCTGGAGGACAGCGACCGGGCGAAACCCAACGAGAACTACGCCCGCGAGTTGTACGAGCTGTTCACCCTCGGCATCGGCCACTACACCGAGGCGGACATCAAGGAGACGGCCCGTGCCCTGACCGGCTGGACCCTCGACGGGCCGAAGGGGGCGTCCAAGGGGCGCCCCACCGCGCCCGACACCCCGCGCGACTTCGCCCGCGACGGCCTGATCGCCACGTTCGTCCCCGCCAGGCACGACGACGGTCCCAAGACCATCCTCGGCGAAAAGGGCCGCTTCGAGTTGGACGACGTCATCGCGATCGTCTCCCGCCAGAAGGCGACCGGACAATTCCTGGCCGCCAAGCTGATCGACTTCTTCGGGGCGGCCGACCCGCGGGGCGAACTCCGGGGGCGGACGGCCGCGGCGTTCGAGGAGAGCCGGGGCGAGATCCGGGAGATGCTCCGCGTCGTCTTCACGTCGCCGGAGTTCTATTCCGAGGCCTCGCGCGGGTCGCAGATCAAGAGCCCCGTCAGGCTCCTGGTCGGGGCCTGTCGGCAACTGAAGCTCGACGTCACGGCGACCCCGAGCCTGGCGCAACTGACCGCGGCGATGGGGCAGGAACTGTTCAACCCGCCCAACGTGAAAGGCTGGCCCGGGGGCAAGGCCTGGGTCGGCGCGGGGACGCTCGCCGTCCGCTACCACCTGCCCGACGCCCTCCTCGACGGCAAGGTGCCCGCGGGGATGGAGCCGCTCGGGTCCAACCGCTTCCTCGCCGTCTCGCGCGACGCGGAGCAAGGCCGGGCGATGATGGACCGGATCGAAGGGGCGATGGCCGAACGCCGCGCCGAGCGGATGAAGGGCGGCCTGAAGTGCCGCTTCCGCGCCGAGGCCCTCTTCCCCCAGGGGGCCCCGCAAGACCCCGCCGCGTTGGTCGACGACCTGCTCGGCCGGCTCGTCGTGACGGCGGTCCGCCCCTCGACGCGCGCCACCTTGATCGCGGCGTGCGCGGGCGCTCAGCCCGACGACCGCCCCGCGGCCGTCGCCCGCCTGATCCTGGCGTCCCCCGAATACCAGATGGCCTGACCCGCGACCGAGAACGATTCAAGGAGACCCGTTGATGATTATCCGAACCGGACGCCGCCAGTTCCTCCGACAGGCTGCGGGCCTGACCGCGCTAACGGCCACCGTGCCGGGGTTCTTGAACAAGACCGCGTCGGCCTTCGGCAAGGCCGCCCCGATCCCGGGGCTGAACGACGACCGCGTTCTGGTCGTCGTCCAACTCGCGGGGGGCAACGACGGCCTCAACACGCTCGTCCCGCACGGCGACGACGCCTATTACAAGGCCAGGCCCAAGCTGGGCGTCGGCGCCAAGAAAGTCCTCAAGGTCGACGAATACCTCGGGTTTCACCCGGAGTTGGTCGAGTTGAAGGGCCTGCTCGACGCCGGGGACCTGGCCGTCGTGCAGAACGTCGGCTACCCCAACCCGGACCGTTCGCACTTCCGCTCGTCCGAGATCTGGGAGACCGCCTCGCCGGCCGACAAGGCGTGGACGACCGGCTGGGTCGGGCGTTACTTCGACAGCGAGTGCGCCCAGGTTCAGTCGCCCGTCCTCGGGCTGCAACTGGGCGAACGGCCCGCCCAGACGTTCGCGGGCCCGCGTCCGCGCGCGGTCACACTCGCCAACCCCGCGATCCTCGATTGGCCCGCGGACGGCCCGCTCGCCGCCGGGCTGGAGAAGATCAACCGGGTCGAACCGACCGGGATCGACGCCCTCGACTACGTCCAGCGCGCCGCGAACGACACGCTGGCGTTGTCGAAGCGGCTGAAGGAGGCGATGCGCGACGCGAAGTCGCCCGTGAATTACGCCCCGTTCGAGTTTTCGCAGTCCTTGAAACTCGTCGCCCGGATGATCGCCGCTGAGGTGCCGACGCGGGTCTACTACGTCTCGCTCACCGGGTTCGACACCCACGCCGCGCAGGCCAACCGCCACGCGGCCTTACTTCAGGAACTCAGCCAGGGGTTGTCCGCGTTCCACCGCGACCTGAAGGCGCGGGGGCTCCTCGACCGGACCCTCGTGATGACCTTCTCCGAGTTCGGCCGCCGCGTGGCCGAGAACAAGTCGGCCGGGACCGACCACGGGACGGCCAACGTCATGTTCCTGACCGGCGGCGGCATCGCCCCCGGCCTGCACGGCGAGCGGCCCGACCTGAAGGCGATCGACGAGTCGGGCGACCTGGTCTACAAGACCGACTTCCGCTCGGTCTACGCGGCCGTCCTCGGCGGCTGGTTCGGGGCCGACCCCGGCCGGATCCTCGAAGGCCGCTTCGAGCCGGCGCCCGTCCTCAAGGCGGTCAAGCCGACCGCGTGACGTCGGTTTTCCGACCGTTCCCGGCGGGTCCCCCCGCCCGCCGGGAACGGCGCCCGGAAGTCTCTGACAGGCCCGCCCGGGGTCGGCGTCTCACCTTGACTCGGGCGTGGTTCTAGGCCGCACCCGGCCCCTCGTCGCCTTGCGCCGGGCGAGGACCGCCGCGGCCCCGAGGCACCAAAAGGCCCAGGTCGCGGGTTCGGGGACGGGGGATGGGGCGAGGTTAAGCTCGTAGCCCCGGCGGCAGAGCGGGCACATACATTGCGCCTTGTGGGTGGGGCCGAGTAGCTCCGTACGGGATTGTAGGGCCGCGTACGTACGCGCCTGGGAGAGGCTCGAACGGATGTCCTGGGTGGCCGCCGGGCTGAAGGTCGTGTCCGGGTCGGTGAGCATCGACCAGTCGGCTTTCGCCGCGTCGAGGTATTCCCCCGTCTGGTCGTGGTGGGCGGCGACGCCGAACGAGTGCATTAGCTCGTGCGCGACGTTGTGCGCGACGGCCCAGGCGAGTTGGTCGACCGACTGGGTCTGGTTCAACTTATCGATGAAGCTGAACCCGCTGCCGCCGACGTAGGCGACCCCGACCGCGTTGGGGTTGCCGGGGAACGACGCGCCGGAGACGACGCTGATGGTGTGGTTCGCGTCGGCTTTGGGGTCGAGGGTCAGGCTAATCGGAATGCCGCTCAGTTGATAGGTCCGTTTGACGCCGTCGAGCACCTCGTTCGCGAAAGCCGACCGCTGGCCGGGCGTGGGGGTGCCGCCGAAGACCTTACTGACGGCCGGACTTTCGTACCAGGGGCGGATGGTCCCGGTCGTCAAGGGGTTCGCCTCGGCGTAGGTGCCGTTCCCGAAATTTAGAAAGGCGTCGAACGTGGTCCCCGAAACCGGGGTCGGCGACGGCGTCGTGGCGGCGAAAGAGGAGGCCGAGAAGGTAGGCTGACCGCCCCCGGCCACGGGTGCCGGGGTCGGGGGTGGTGTGGCGTTGGCCGACGGGGTCCAAGGGTTCGCGGCGCCGGGCGACCCGCTCCACGTCCCGCCGTCCTGTCCGGATGACCACCAGTTCCACGGGCCGCCGTTCGACGACAACGGGCCGGCCTGGGCTTGCGTCCCCAAGGCCGACACGAGCACCACGGCAAACCACCAGGAACGGCGCCAAGCCGGCATAACGAACCTCCTGTTCGTCTCGAATTTTGTCTGTGGCGTGGTCGGGGGCGACCGCGCGGCGGAATTGGCGGAAACGGACGGGGTTCACCTCCAGGAACGCACGTCCGGTCGAGTCGTCCACAACGAGAGTGCCGACGGCGGCCGTTTTGTTCCCGCGGACCGCCGTTTTGTGTAAACGGCTTGTCTTATTCGCCTTGGACGTGGTCGCCTGGGGCGACGTCGAAAACGGGCGTTATGACGTGGTGGAACGCTTCCCGGAACCGAAGCCGGCCGCCGGTGAACCGCGGGACGATCTCGAAACGGGTTTTCTCAGACCGGCGGAGGCCGATGACTTGGGCCGGGCCGCCAAGAATCGCTTTTGAATCGCATTTAAGCAAGACCGGTTTGTCATTGGTACGTCGGGATTGCGCGAATCCCTAGACCGTGATCCCGTCGGCTTGGACCGGTCGTGGGGCGGCGGAACGGCGTTCAGGGCGTGACGACCCCTTTCCCACCCCAGCGAACGCGGCTGGGGTTGCGCACCGGGGCGGAAGCGGCCGACGCCGACTTGAATTGCGGGCCGGTGGCGCGCCCCGGTCGTTTTCGGCCCGTCGCTCCCGGGGCGTGACGCGTCCTTGGCGCGGGTCAGTGGCGCTGGCCTTCCATGAACGTGCTCAGGCGTTCTTGAGCGGGGACCCACGAGCCCCCTTTCGCCTCGGCGATCATGGAGTCCAGCGATTGGGACGCGGATTCCGGGAGTTTTCCGGCCTCCCGCAGGCTCTTCAGCTTTGCCTCGCACTGCTCGACCAGTTTGACGTCACGCAGGCTGACGGCGGTGTAAAGGGCGTCGACGGCCCGGAAGGTGTCCTTGTCCGTGCCGATCTGGGGGGGCCCCCAGCACCCGGCGAGTGTGAGGGCGAGGAGCGGTGGCGCGAGGGTCAGGGCGACGGTCCGGTTCATGGCGCGAACTCCTTTGGGAACGACTGGGTGTGGCGCGGGGGCCGTAATGCGGTCCGTCACGGCCCCCCGCGCCGCACGACGTCCGTGGCGTGGTCAATAGTCGCCGCTGATCACCTCGCCCTGGTCGCGCGTGGAGAGGTGGACCCAGGTCCAGGGGTAGATGGTCTTCTTGATGAACCGGACCGAGCCGTCGCCCATCAGGACGTTGCCGCCGTCGCCGTCGTCGGAGAACATCTCGTCGGTGTGGCCGAAGGGGTGGTTCGGGGCGTGGATGATCACCTGGGGGTGGTCGTGGACGTCGGGGCCGCTGTGGGCGCCGACGAGGTCGCCGCCGCTGTTCGGGTCGGACGGCCAGCCCGGCTTGGGCCAGACGCTGGCGAACGGGACGACGCCCACCCAGGTGCAGTCGGCGAGCCGGGAGGTGCGTTCGCCGATGAAGATGGTGTTGGAGAGGCCGTCGGTCACGCGGGCCACCGTCGTCTTCGAGTTGCGGTAGAACGGGCCGTCGATCACGGCGTCGGGCGCGCCGGGGACGGGCTCGGGGATGTCGAAGTTGTACGAGTACGCGGTGCTCCGCCCCCAGGGCTGGTTGATCCCGGCGTTGGTGACGTAGTGGCTGTGGGCGAACGTGATCGTCGGGGAGAACTCGCCCGCGTCGTTCGGCTCGGTCGCCTCGCCGTTCGTGTATTTGTGCAGGGCGAACCCGTCGCTCGGCCCGCGGCACGACGGGCAGAGGAAGACCGACAGCTTCGTCCGGGCCGACGTGGCGTTGTCCGGCGCCCAGCAGGGGAGGTTCGTGTTGAAGCTCGCGTAAAGGGGCCCCTGCTCCATGTACGGCAGGATGAGCGTCCCCCAGGCGAAGCCCGGCAGCGTGTTGATGTTCCCGTCCGGGTAGCTGACCCCGTAGGCCGACCCGACCGCCTTCGGGTCGCCGACGTACGCCGGCGGGAAGACCTGGAGCGCCGACTCGTAGTTCGACAACGCCAGTCCGATCTGCTTCAGGTTGTTCGTGCACTGCATCCGCCGCGCCGCGGCCCGGGCCGCCTGGACGGCCGGCAGGAGGAGGCCCACCAGCACGCCGATGACCGCGATCACGACCAACAACTCGATCAGGGTGAATCCGCGGGGCGCTCGTCTCATCCGATGAAACCCTCGGAAAGGAGGTTGTGTTTTGGTTCTCCAAAAACTGTGTTGTGGAATGTAGAGAGTGATCCGTTAGATTGCAAGTCGATTTTTTGGATGGCCAAAATCATTGTCTCTGGAACCGTGTTGTTGCGCTTTTGAAGAGTCGTTTTCTCCGCGTGCGCGGTCGATCGGCTTAATGAGGCCGAGGTTTCCGACGTTTGCGCCATGGCCCGTGTGGACTCCGGTGTCCACGGAACGGGGGCCTGCGGCCCGCAGAGTCGCTTCACCCGGCCCGGAGGAATGGCCCGGAAAGGAAGTGCCGGCGGCGGGGTCGAGTTCCCTCGGCCCGAGCCGGAGACGCCGAATGGAGGGGTTGGGTGGGCGGGAAGCCGGGATAACCGTGAGGGGAGTGTTTGACCGGTGAATCGATCGCGGTAACCGTCGCGGCCGGTGGTGGACGGGCGCGGGCGAGGTTATTCGCAGCAGCCCGCGCCGATGGCCCCTTTCATGATCTCGGTCTTCAGCAGGAACGCCCCCCTGGTGACGACCCGCTGGCCCGGTTTCAAACCCCAGGTGACTTCGACGACGTCGCTGTGGTCGGTCGGCTTGGTGACGACCCGTTGGGCGCGGTAGACGCCCGGCGTCTCGTCCGGGAGGAAGACCACGTCGGCGTTGTCTTTGCGCTGGACGGCCGCCTTGGGGATCACGGTCGCCTTGTGCTCCTCGCCGACCTGGATCTCGGCCCGGCCGAACTGGTTGGCGCGGAGGCGGCCGTTGGGGTTGGCCAACTCGGCCCGGACGCGGGCCGTGCGGGTCGTCGGGTTCACCTCCGAGCCGATCCAGGTGACCTTCCCCGAGAAGACCGGGGCGTCGGTCCCGGAGATGGTGAACGTCACCGGCTGGCCGGTGGCGACGGAGGCGATGTCGGACTCGTAAAGGTCGATCCAGAGCCACATCCGGGAGGTGTCGGCGACGGCGAAGAGTTGGCTCGTCGCCTGGACCGCCTCCCCTTTGACGGCGTGGCGGACGACCACGGACCCGGCGATCGGGGCGGCGACGGTGAGGAGGTTCTTCGTGTCCTTGTTCTTGAGGATCTCGGCGAGTTGGGCGTCGTCGAAGCCGAGGTTGCGGAGCTTTTGCTCGGCGTCCATCGCGCCGGCCTGGGCCTGGTTCAGGGCGGTGATCACTTCCAACTCCGCCTTGCCCGGCACGGCGCCCGAGCGCGAGAGCGCCTGGGTCCGGTCGGCCGTCGCCTGCGCGAGCTTGGCCGTGGCGTGCGACGTGAGGAGTTGCGTTTTGGCGGCGCTGACCTCGGCCGAATCGACGAGGGCGAGGACGTCGCCCTGGCGGACTTTTTGGCCCAGGTCGACTTTGACCTCGCGGAGAAACCCGCCCACGCGGGGGCTGATCTCGGCGTACGCGTTCGCGTCGAACGCGGTCTCGGCGTTGGCCGTTAGCCGGTGGGCGTGCGTCTCCTCGGTCGCCGGCGCGGTCTGGATGCCGATCTGGCGGACGAGCCGGGCCGACGCGAGCTTGACGACGGGCAACGGCCGGCGGCACGCCTTGGGCGCCCCTTCCCCGTCCTGCCGCCCCTCTTGCGCGCACTCGGGGCACTCGGCCTCGGGCTTGTTGTGCGTGGCGCACCAGCCGTCGTCGGGCAGCGAGGCCGAGGCCGAGTGGGCCGTGCCGCACTCGACGCAGAAGTGTTTGGGGGCGCCGTGCCCCTTGGGGCACATCTCGATGTTGTACGCCTTTTCCGCCTCGGGGTGGCACAGGGTGCAAACGTCTTCGGGGACGTCGCCGTGCTCCTTGCAGAGCGTCAGCGTCGTTTTCAACTCCTCATGGCAGAGTGTGCAGAACTTTTCCGGGACGCCGTGCTCCTTGCAATACAGCCCCACCTCCTCCCGCTCGTGCGCAGGGGCGGCCTTCCGAGCCTTTGCCTCGACGGGAAGCCACGAGGGGCGTGCGATCGCCACACCGATGCCGGCGAGAACGACCGCCGCCGAGACGGTCGACGCGATGACGAGGGGGCGCTTCATGGAACCGTTCCTCCGCTGAGAATCCCTGGGCCGTCGCCGTTGCCACCACGCAAGCCGGGGCGACGCGGGTGCGATATGGAGGTGACTTGCGAACGGAGAAGGGTTAGCAGCGGAAGTTCTGAAGGAGCGCCTGGATCGACGAGGGATTTCCCCAGCCGGCCAGATTCGTTGCCGGGCTTTCCTGGGGCAAGCGGACGGCGGCATGTTGCCGGGCGTGGAGAGACGGGCGGCCGGGAATCGGCAGCCCAACGGCGGCCGACGAGGTGCTGGTGCGCACGCCGCCCGGCGGGACGGCCCCCTGGCAGATGCAGTCGTCACCGTCTTGGGGGCAATGGGCGGGGGACGTTGGCCCGCAAGGCGTTCCGGCCGAGGCGTCAAACCGGTGCGAACCGTGATCGCTTTCGGCAACCCCGCACAGGAAGGGGCAGGCCGTGATGAGGGCGATCAGGAACGGGACGATGAACGTTCGCACCGTGGGGCGCCTGCGCAAAGAGATCCGGACTCCGACCCCGATAGTAGGGTGATCGTCGTCCCGGTCAAGTCGACATCATCGTTTGCGCGAACGCCACGGAAAAACCGAACGGTCGTCCGGTCTCGGCGGTTGGTGCCGACCCTGGCGGTCGTCAATCGACGCCGACCACGGCGGGCGACGTCAGGCGTTCGCTCGGCGCGTCCTCGTCGTCGTACCCGCCGGCGGGGGTGCGGCCGTGGCCGAAGGCGAGGTAAAGGGCGGGCATCAGGAAGAGGTTCAGTAGCGTCGAGGTGACGAGCCCGCCGAGGATGACCGCCGCCATCGGGTGTTCGATCTCGTGCCCCGGCTTGTTCCCCGCGACCGCGAGGGGGACCAGGGCGAGGCCGGTCGCCAGCGCGGTCATCAGGATCGGCGCGAGGCGTTCCTCGGAGCCGCGGATCACCAGCGCGGGGCCGAACGGCTCGCCTTCTTCGAGTTCGAGGTGGCGGTAGTGGCTGATGAGCATGATCCCGTTGCGTGCGGCGATCCCGAGCACCGTCACGAACCCGACGAGCGAGCCCAGGGACAGCACCCCGCCCCCCCAGACCGCGCCGAAAACCCCGCCGATCAGGGCGAACGGCAGCGTGAGGAACACCAGGGCGGTCAGCCGGGGGGTGCGGAAGTCGGACTGGATCAGGAGGAGCACGCCCAGGAGCGAGAGGGCGGCCAGGGCCGTGAGGCGGCGGCGGGATTCCTCGCGGGCGGCGTATTCGCCGAGGAATTCGGGGTGGTACTCGCGCTCGAACGTGAGCGCCTTGACGCGCGACTCGATCTCGCGGGCGACGGCCCCCAGGTCGCGGCCGGAGACGTTGCACGTCACGTCGATCCGCCGCGAGGCCCCCTCGCGCTTGATCTCGTTGGGGGCCGGCACGACCGCCACGTCGGCCACGTCGCCCAGCGGCACGTGCGTCCCCAGCGGGGTCTCGACCGGCAGGGCGTTCAGGGCCGAGACGTCGTTGCGGACCCGTTCGACGCCCCAGACGAACACGTCGAAGATCTTTTGGTCCTTGTACAACTCGCCGACCTTCAGCCCTTTAACCAGGGTGGTCGCCGCGCGGCGACCACCCTGGTTAAAGGGCTGAAGGTCGGCGAGTTGTACAAGGACC
>Ga0164243_10014704_pt1 | contig 10887 bp, 14 predicted proteins | sample OricompcompostOP_FD_108781 | JGI IMG/M metagenome (GOLD analysis project Ga0164243, IMG submission 108781) | Organic Plus compost microbial communities from Emeryville, California, USA - Original compost - Organic plus compost (OP) | ecosystem: Engineered > Solid waste > Mixed feedstock >...
GGCCGGGTCATGGACATCACCATGCTCGGCCCGCGCGGGGTGGGTAAGACGTCGCTGCTGGTCTCGCTCTACGACCAGTTCCAGGCCGTGGCCGGCGGCCGGTTGGCGCTGACCCCCGCCGACATGACGACCCGCGCGGAGATGCAGACCTACCGGGAGAGCCTGCGCCGGTTCGCCCGGGGTTACACCCGCGACCCCGGAGTAGCCGGCAACGCACGGATCCGCAGCCACCTGTTCGGTTTCGGACCCCGGGCCGGGACAAACCGGAGATGACGCTGCGCTTCACCGACATTCCGGGTGGCCTGCTCACCCAGACCGTGGCGGACAAGGAGACCGCGATGCTCGACCGGGCGCTGCGGCAGAGCGGCGTCATCTTCCTCGCCGTCGACAGTCCGTCGCTGATCGAGCAGGACGGCGAGTACAACGAGGAGACCAACAAGCCCGACCACGTCACCGAGTTCGTCCGGGACGCGCTCGCGATCGACGGAAACCGCCTGATCGTGCTGGTCCCGCTCAAATGCGAGAAGTACGTCGCGACCGAGCAGGGCACCTTCGATCTGGTCGCCAAGCTGGAGAAGTCGTACGCACAGCTGACCGACGAAGCGAGACGAAGGGGAGCGGCCGTCGTCATCACCCCGGTGCAGACCGTCGGGTCGATGTGGTTCTCCCGGTACGTGATCGAGGAGGGACAGCACCGCGCGAAGTTCCGGCTGGCAGCGACCGGCGCGACCACCTACTCGCCGAAGGACAACGACCAGCCGGTCCGCTGGATGCTGCGGTTCGCGTTGAACGCCTACAGGAAGCGCGACATGCGGTTCGGTGAGCGGGTCGTCAACTGGTGGCGGGGCATCGACATGCAGCTCACCCAGGAACTGCAACGCTTCAGCATGGACTGCAAGGTCAGCGGCGGCTTCAAGGTCGTGGTGGGTCACGAGTACCTGGGTGAGCAGTGACCCGGTGGTACGTGTCGACCGCCGGCGTGCGTCACGACGACGACTACCGGTGGCTGGCGCTGGCCGACGGCGACGCGACCGTCCCGCAGGACGTGCTGTACGAACGGCTCGGCGGGTCCAACCTGGGCGACCTGATCTCCGATTCCGAGCTCAACCCCTCGGTGGTGCTCTGGCGGCGCTCTGACGGCTCGTTCGCGGTGTACGTCGACGGCCTGCTGCACCCGGACGCCCCCGCGAAGGGCGACTATCACGGCCGGACGATCCGTACCACGCTGATGGGGATCTCGGCCGACCCGGCCCCGCTGCTGGCCGCGGCGGCGGTGGCGCTCGCCGGTGACCTGGCGCCCACCGTCCCGGTGCGCTGGGTCGCGTCGTCACCAAAGGTCGCCGCCGGTGCGGACCGATGGTCGCCACCCGAGCCGCGCCCGACCGGTGACCCGACCGGGCTGCCGGGGGGCCTGCGCGAAAGCTGGGGCCTGCCCTGGGCGCAGGGGCCGGCCGTCGCCCGCGACCTGGCCGGGCTGGACGCACAGTCGCTGCGCTCGTACCCGAAAGGTCGGATTCTGCTCTTCTCGACGAAGCTGATCGGAGTGGCTCAGCTGGAGCAGTTGCGGCCGTGGCGGGCGCTGACGCCGTCGCTGAACCGCCCGCGCGAGTTCAAGGAGGGCAAAACAGAACCGGGTGGGACCGGCCGCAGACATCGGGTTGCCGGCCGCGTTGTCATCCCGATTGCCGTCGGCGTTCCGGTCGTGGTTGTTGCCGTCTGGGCCTTCGCCGGGCCAACCGCACCCGCGCCCAGCCGAACAGTCCCCCCGACGATCAGCACAACGCCCAGCCCCGGGCACACCGCCGAGCGCACCACCGCCCCACCCAGCCGACCCCCGGCCAGCCGACGCCCAACTGGAACCAGCACCGCCAAAGCTCCCGGATCTACAAAATCTCCAAAACCCACAAATACCGGAAAACCCAGATGATGGGGTACTCGAACCGGCCTGGTGGGCCCTGCTCGGCGGACTGTGGCGGGATCTCGGGTTCGGTGCCGCGCCCGGCTGGGACTACACCGATGACGCGTGGATCCTCGAAGAGGTGGCGGCCGTGCTGGGCTTCGACGTCACCCCGGACCCCGATCCGCCCCCGACCGCCCGGCAGCGGCTGCTCGACCTGGGCCCAGCCCTGCCAGCGGACGACCCGGCCACCCTGTTCGTGACCACCGCGCGTTGGGAGACCGACCTCGGGCTCGGCACCGCGCGCCAGGCCGCACTGGCCGTCACCCCCGAGGGACTGCTCTGGGGCACCTGGGCCTGGGAGGGCACCGCCGTGGACCTCGCTGTCGCCCGGCAACTTCGCCAGGACCTGCACGTGCGGCGGCCGCCCGGCGACCGCCGCCGAGTGGTGCTGCACACGGGCCCCAACGCCGTACTGCGGGTCGAGTTCGCCGACCGGCTGGGTGGCAGCTTCCTGCGGATTGTCGAGGACCCGCCGGACACGCCCCGCCCGGATGATCCCGACGAGGTCCGCGAGGCGCCGGCCACCGGCGGCCTACGCCGGATCTGGTCGAAGGCGGCCGCCGGCGAATGGTCACTGCTGGAGACCGATGACGAGGTGCTCGGAGCCGACGAGTTGGCCGCGGGTTTCCGGCAGCTGCGGATCGCCTACCGAGACCTGCTGCGCGGGGTGGGCACCCGCCCGCGGTGGCGCACGGAGTCGGCCGCGATGCCACCGGGCCAGGCGCTGACCTGGCTGGCGATGGTGCTGCGCCGGACGGCCGAGCAGCACACCGATCTACCCTGGCCGGTGATCCGGGCGCGACTCGTCCAGGACGGCACGGAAGAACAGCGCGAGATCTTCTCAGCCTGCGGTCTCCCTAACGAATCTCGCCATCCTTGATCGGAAGGGCCAATGAGCAGCATAGATCCGATCGTGAATGAGCTGCGGGCGCAAGCGGCCCAGGGTAGGTCTGCAGCCGAGATGGCTGGGTGGCTGCGAGACGAACTTGGGCCGGATGCAACCTTCTTCCGATTTGCCAGCTGTTTGTTTTCCGCATTCGATATCCCGCTTGCCGCGATTCGTCGGGCAGAGGCATGGTCCGGATTGGGGCCGTGCGGTGGGATGTCGGACGAGGAGTTGAACGCTCTCCTTTCGCCTCTTGTGGCCAGATCGCGGCCTGTTGGGGGACCGGGGTGAGCTAGTCGCATCGAGCCGCACTGGCCTTGGCGGCTCGAACGGCCACGGTTCTGATGCCGCATTTACCGGCAAAGCCGACAGCAGCGTCGCCGTCCCCGATCCTGAGGCGTGACGTCGAGTGAGAATCGGGGCTGGACTACGCCCCTGCGTCATCGGATACTGCCGGAAGCTACCGTCGAAAGGGGCGTCGATGAGCCTTGTCGGCAGTTTGATCACCGGGGCCGTGGCCCTCCTCGGCGTGGTATTGGGTGGATACCTGGCAATCCGCAACCAAGATCGGCTATGGGCGCGTGACCATGCACGTCAATGGCGCGACATCAGGTTGTCCGCCTATCGAGAGTTTCTGTCCGCCTATCGCCAGTATGTTGCCTTCGCGCTGGAACCGACAGCTCACATCACCGCCGTTCCTCACCCCCGACAGCACGGGGAACTGATGCCGTTCTTCGACGAGGTCGGAAGGCCGTATAAGGAGAAGCTCGAGGCCGGATTTACCGGGGTGCGCCTCGTTTCTGAGTTTCCCGACACGGTCGCCACCGTCGTCGGCGTCGTCACGGCGGCACGTCAAATCGCCGCAGCGCGCGCGACCCATTCATCGTCGGACCTTCCATCGGAGACATTCCAAAGGCTGTGGGCAGCGGAGCAGGGATTCCTGGTCGCCGTCCGACGCGAACTGGGCCTCCTGCCGATGCTGCGCAACCCAGCCGACGCATAACGTCTCGACCCAAGCTGCCGCGGAGCGCGAAGAAGCAGGAACCGGCCGTCGCTGATATTGACAACGATGATTTCGAGCTGCTCGGGAGGGCCAGCCTTTTGCGCGGAAGGAATCGCCGACGCCGGCGCCGTCCCGGTGCAGAAGACGAGGACATGCTGCTGGTTCGCCCGCTGGAACAGCCACAGAGTTCGGTGAGCAAGGTGAATCGCCTTGCGCTCGGGGCAGCCGAGCTTCACTGCCGCCTTACGGGGCACCGGTAGCTCTACGCAAGCCGCTACGGCTCGGCCGCGGCGTCCGCAGGCAGTGGATCCGCCGGCTGCTCGGCGCGTCAGCCAGGTGCGGCGACAGTCGTCCCAAGCTCGATGGGTCAGCCGCCCGCCGCGGCACGGACCGCCAGCAGCCGGAAGTGAGGGAAAGCCATGCGCCACCCCGGCAGGACCTCGGGTAGCCTTAGGGCGCCGGGCCGCTAGCTCAACCGGCAGAGCTGTGGACTTTTAATCCATAGGTTCGGGGTTCGAGTCCCCGGCGGCCCACAATAATCAGCCGTTGACCTGCGTATATAGTTCCCCATTGATAAGATGCATGTCGATGGCTTCGGCGCTTCGTTCGACTGCAAACGACGACAGTTGGCCGAGGTCGCGGTGGGCCGCGTCTCTCGCGCGCCTGGCGCGTTTGTCAAGAGTTCTTGTGCGGGCCTTCACCCATCGCCGCGTGGCTCTCGCTCCGGAAGGCAAGAGACTGGTTGACCGCCGGTACGTGCCCCGGCTGCCGAGCGGGCAAGGCGGCGTTGGCCAGGTCGGCGTCGGTGGCTATCCGGGCTTGACGGTGAGCGACACGATCCTGACTGCGGACCCGGTCCTGGACCACACGGACCCGTTCCTGGAGGCCGCCGCCCGATCCCGCGGTGAGCACCGTCGCCTCGACCGTGAGCTTCGTCGGGGTTCGCTCGGCCGAGCCTTCATGATCGGGCCCCGCGGCTACCACGCCCGCGCGAGACAGGACATGATGCCGGGCACCGACCTGGAGCGCTTTCTGGTCGCCGGGCACGAGGTGGTCGTGGCGGAGGCGCACGACAAGCAGGGATCGGTGGCCACACTCATCGGCACCCACCACGAGCTGATGACGGTGTTCTCCGGGCCGCGGCCGGAGCGCCGCCGGGTCGCGGACCTGTTCGGGTCCTTTGTGATCAAGGACGACCCCGCCGGCATGACGGTCAGCCCGCGACCGGACACGTTGCTGGACACGCTTTCCGAGGCCGTCACCGTGGTCGTGGCGGGCCGCGGCGTGATCGACATGCCCAACGTGACCCTGCCGTCGGTCACGGCGCCGCGTCACGCGGGCGCCTCCACGCGTCACGGCGAGATCTGGCGCAGCGTCCTGCCCGACACTGACGCTGCCACGCCGCTCGAGCGGTTCACCTTCACGGTGGCGTTCGACCGCGGCTTGGCGCACGTGCACTTCCTCGACTCCGCCACGACGGCGGACGAGCTCCTGGGCTGGCTGGACGACATCAACGTGACCTGGGCGGGCTGAGGCAAAAACTTCGCCGACCACCGCCCGGGACCTGCGTTCGCTGCGGGCCATGGTGCGGGCCGGCGCCGCGCAGGACGCGCTGGCGGTCACCTTCGACGGCCCGCTCGCCGGCGCCCGGGTGGTGCTGGCCGGCGACTCGACGTGCCAGACGTGCCTGGACGTCGCCGAGGCGCTGCCCCGCCATCCGCGTGCCGCGGACGTCGCCCTGCTCACCCACGAGCCGGCCGCGGCCTGGCCCGACCGGATCACCGGCGCCCTGCAGGTCGTCACGGACCACGGGGCCTGGCGACAGATCGCCCATCTGAACCCGCCGATTCTCATGCTGGTGGCGCGCGGCGGTCGGGTCGACCGCCTCGCGCTCCCGGTCAGCGCGGCCGACGCGGCCGCGACGATCGGTTCCTTCCTCGGCTCGCCGGCACCCGAAGGAGACGCTGATGCCGCTCACGCTCGCTGACATCCCCGACCACTTCGAGGCACCGGCCGGCGCGGCGCCGACCCGGGCGCTGCGCGACGTGTCCCAGCGGCCGGCCCGGCGCCGGTCCGTCATCCGCGGCATCGCGCTCGGTGCGCTGACCGTCGGCGCGAGCGTCGCGACGTTCGCGACCCTCGACCGCCGATCGGTGGCCCGTGCGGAGACCGGGCCGGGCGGCCTCCTCGGCTGGGACCGCAACGACTGCCGGGACGCCTTCGCCAACGGCTACACCGAGCAGCGCGACAACGTCGGCGCCTACACCGGCCGCCAGGCCGCCTGCTACGGCGGCAACTACATGGGCAGCATCTACTGCAAGTCGGGCTGGCACCGGTCGGACACCGTCCACGCCGGGCCGTCCAGCACCTACTACCGCACTCGCCCCTACTCGTGCAGCGACCGCAACGCGTGGCGCTGGACCACTCCGGACGGGTCGCGCTGGCGCTGCTCGGACGGCACCACGACCATCGTGGGCGGCAGCAGCAGCCTGCTCTACTACACCACCTGCCGGGCGCCGGTTTGATCACAGCGCCGGCCGTCCGTCCCCGGTGGACCTGGCATCCCCTCACCGTCGCGCTCGCGTTGGTGCTCCTCAGCGGGCGCGACGACCGCGTACCCGGATCTTCTGCCGGGCGGGACCGCACCATGGATCGCGCTGGGGTTGGTCGCCGGCTACGCGCTCAGCGGATCCACTTGAAGCGTCAACTCAGCCCTCGTGCTGAGTTCGCCCGTGTGGCGAACGTCCTCCCTCGCCGCGTTCTGTGCCGGCCTCGTGGCCGGTGGCGTCCTGTCGGCGATGCTGTTCGCGGTGATCGGCGCCCTGCTGCGGATCCCGTTCCCGCCGATGGTCGCGGGCGCCCTGCTCGGCGTGGCGTTCGTGGTCGCCGCGCTCCGCGAGCTTGGCGTGCTCAGCTTCCGGCTGCCGCAGAACCGCCGGCTCGTGCCGGAGACGGTGTTCCGCCACGGACCCGTCCTGGGCCCGCTGCAGTTCGGGCTCGAGATGGGCAGCGGCATGCGCACCTACGTCACCAGCGGGCCGCCCTACGTCGCGATCGTGGCCGTCCTCCTGCTCGCCGGCCCGCTGACGGCGGCAGCCGCCGGCATCGGGTTCGGGCTCGGGCGGTCCCTCATGACGGTGTCGAACCTCCGCTACGGCCCGTCGGGCGAGTGGGACGCCGCGTGGGTCGTCCATTCCAGGATCATCGCCGGTGCCCTCGTGGCGGCCCTCGGTGCGCTGTGCGTGGTGGTCGCCTGGTGAGACCGCAGCGTTTCGCGCGCCGGTGACGTATTGGAGGGTGGGAGGTGCGAATGGACCGCACGGAGTTCGAGGAGTTCGCGTCCGCCGGGCTGCCGGCGCTGTTCCGCCATGCCCGCGCCCTGACCGGCGACCCGCAGGACGCGCAGGACCTCCTGCAGGACGCGCTGCTGCGGGTCTGGCGGGCGTGGCCGGCCGTGCGCCGGGACGGCAACCCGATCGGCTACGCGAAGACCACGATGGTGCGGCTGCACAGCAGCGCCCTGCGCCGGATGCGGCGCCGGTTGGCCGGCCGCCCGGTGGCGGCGCCCCCGGCGGAGGAGCCCTCCGCCGTCGACCGGGTCGACGATCGGCACCACCTGCGGGGGCTGTTGATGAGGCTGACGCCGACGCAGCGGGCGGTGCTGGTGATGACCTACCTCGAAGACGCCGACGATCGCACCATCGCCGTCGCCCTGCGCCGTCGGCCGTCGAGCGTCCGGGCTACCCGCAGCCGTGCGCTCGCCAAGCTCCGCGCGGACCTCGACCCCGCCGGCCCGCGAACCGCGAGAGGAGTGCTTCCGCATGCCTGACCTCGACGATCGACTGCGCGCCGAGTTCCGCCGCGACGACACCGCCGGGATGGTCCCCGCGGCCGAGGTGATCGAGCGTGTCTACGCCCGGCGGCGCACGTCCGCCGTCCGCCGCGGCGTCGCCGGCGCGGTCCTGGTCGGTGCCGCGGCGCTCGCGGTGCCCGTCGTCGTCACGGCCGCGGGTGACGACGGCGCCACCGCCCCGGTGCCCGCGACGACCACACCGTTGACACCCGCCGCGCCGACGCTGACGCCGTCGCCGCCCGGGGAGACGCACGTCCCCCTCGGAAATCCGTCGCCCAGAACGGTCGCGTTCCCCGGCGTACCCGAGTCTTTCAAGGTCGCCGAGAATCCACCGGACCAGCCCTTCGACGTCCCGGCCGGAGACGCGGTGCGGTACTGGGTGACCCCGGCGGGCAGTCCGGTCGCGGGCCTGGTGTGGGTCCGTCAGCCGCACACGCCCACCGGACTTCCCGGACTCGTGTTCGAGCTGCCCCCGGGCATATCCGGTGACACCCAGACGCTCGCCACCGACGACCCGTGGGAGAACGTGCTGCACATGTCGGCCTACAGCCCGAGCGGCGACCAGGACTTCCTCATCGTGTACGGCGGGGACAGCGACGCACGCAAACAGGTGATCGTCTCGATCATCAAGGCTGCGTTCGGCTAGCCGTGTTCCACCTGCTCCGGGCGGCGGCCGGCGGCGCCGCGTTGCTGCTGGTCGTCGCTGGCGCCGTCCACCTGGTGCGGCCGGGACGGTTCCGGCGGGTCCTGACCGCACAGTCGATCGTTCCCCGACGCCTGGTGCCCGCGACCGCGGTGGTGGCCGGGGGTGCGGAGCTGTCGTGCGGGCTCGCCGTCGCCTTGCTCCTCGCGTCCGGCGGTGGCGGGCTGACCGCCGCGCTCGCCGCCCAGGCGGTGCTGTTCGGCGCGTACGCCGGCTATCTGGGTCTGTTGGTGCGCCGGCGGTCGACGGCTCCCTGCGGCTGCCTCGGCGACGGCGCGGCCGCGACACCGGCAGTCGTGTGGCGGGCCGTCCTGCTGGCCGCGCCCTCGGCGCTCGCGGCCCTCGGCGGTGGGCCGATCCCGGCGGCCTGGCTCGGGCCGGCGGCGGCCACGGCCGGGCTCGGCCCACCGCCGCCTGGCTCCTGCCCTCGCTCATGCCCTAGGCGGGGAACGGCGGCGAGCGCCGCGGACGGCCGGGCGGCGGCTCTCGAACTGCATGCCCCGATCGGTCAACCGGCCGTCGGCTGACCGCGCCGGCCTCAGAGGGCGGTGAGGCGGGTCTTGAGCAGGCAGAACTCGTTGCCCTCGGGGTCGGCCAGGACGTGCCAGGATTCCTGGCCTGTCTGGCCGATGTCGGCTGGGCGCGCGCCGAGCGCCAGCAGGCGTTCGAGTTCCGCGTCCTGGTCGCGGTCGGTGGGGTTGACGTCGATGTGCAGCCGGGACTTACCTTTCTCCGGCTCGTCCCGGCGGCTGAAGAAGATCGTCGGGTGGAGGCCGCCGACGCCTTCCCGTCGGCCGATCTCCACCCAGCCCTCGTCCGAGCAGTCCAGCACGACGAAGTCCAGGACCTCGCACCAGAACCGGGCCAACAACTCCGGGTCGCGGCAGCCGAGCACGAGTTCACCGATCCGACATGCCATGACGAAAACCTGCTCTCAGCCGGCCAACAATCCCGTGACCGTAACGGAGGGGGCGCGCACCGTCGAGCGGGGTCAGGGCAGCACGCGGTAGGTCATGTGCGCGACCGCGCTCGCCGCCCGCGACGTCACCTGCTCCAGCTTCAGCGGCGGCACGCCGTCGAACAGCCGTGTGCCCGCGCCCCAGCGTGAGCGGCACGATGTGCAGCCGCAGTTCGTCCACCAGGCCCGCGGCCAGGTACTGGTCGATGGTCGTCGCGCCGGACGGCGCCCGGGTGCCCGGCTCCGCGGTCGTCGCCACCATGCTCGAGGTGATGGCGATGGTCGCGTCGGCCGCCACCGATCGGGCGGCGGCCATGATGGGGGCGCGGGAATGCCGCGAGGTGAGCGTCATGCGGCGCGCTCCTCGGAGTCGACGGCGGCCTGGGCGACCCGGCCGGCAGCGTCAGTGAAGACGGTCACGTGCGCGGGGAAGCTCGTGCTGACTGGCACCACGCCCGCACAGGGGGATGCCGGGCCGCGTCGGCGGCCCGGCATGTCCCCGGAGGTGGGGGTCAGAGCATCCAGCGGTTGCGCTGGACGAAAGGCAGCCGGGCCCAGACACGACCCAAGCCCCACGTGTGTCCGGCATACGCCGCCGCCAACACCACCAGGACGACCGCGTAGATCAGGTGGTAGTCCGTGATCGGGTTCGTCGAACCACTCGCCTCACCCGCCGCGGTGAACCGGTCCAGCGGAAACTCGCCCAGCCACATCAACGCCATGATCAACACACCCGAACCGGCCGCCACCCGCAGGCCGATACCCGCGATCAAAGCGATACCGACAGCGCCCATACCGACCATGAACAGCGTGTCGGCCCACCACGTGCCCGCCATCGAATGGAACAACGACTGGAACGGCCCGACCTCCACGTTGGACAGGAACCCGCGGGTCGGCGACCCGCCGTTGACCCATGCCCGGGCACCCGGAGTCGAGTAGCCCAAGCCGAACAGCTTGTCCAGGAACGCCCACAGGAACACGAACCCGGTCGCGACCCGCAACACCGCCAGACCGCGAGCCGCGGTCGTGGAAAGCATCGGGCCCGGCGAGACAGCGTGCTCGATACCGTGAGCGGGAACCTTAGCGGTGGTCTTGGTAGTCATCGTTGCCTCCGGGACAGGTGATCGCTTGACACCCATACCTTCGCCCGGAGGCGGGTGCCGGCACTCGGGCCGGAACACCCGACTTCGACAGGACCAACGTCCCGACCACACCGGGCCCAACGGGTCAACAACGCGCGGCGAGGCCGGCCCAGTTCGCGCGGTCGTTGTAGCCGCCGTCGCCGGCGTCGCCGACCACCAGGTCGAGGACCCTCACGCCGCTCAGGTCGACCTCGACCGCGCGGGTGGCGTCGCGGGTGACCACCCCGCTGTCGAAGAGCACCCGGCCATCGCCGATCAGCTGGAAGGTCGCCGTGCCGCCCTCGGGGCCGACGTTGCGGACCGCGTCGTCGATGCCGACCGTGGCGGTGAGCGGGCCGCACCGGCCGCCGACGTAGTAGCGGACCGTCGAGGGCGACGCCAC
>Ga0164243_10014705_pt1 | contig 10886 bp, 11 predicted proteins | sample OricompcompostOP_FD_108781 | JGI IMG/M metagenome (GOLD analysis project Ga0164243, IMG submission 108781) | Organic Plus compost microbial communities from Emeryville, California, USA - Original compost - Organic plus compost (OP) | ecosystem: Engineered > Solid waste > Mixed feedstock >...
CACCTGGACGCGACCACCAACCTGGAGCGGTCGATCTCCGACAAGGGCATCTACCCGGCCGTGGACCCGCTGGCGTCCTCGTCCCGGATCCTCGCCCCGGAGTTCGTCGGCCAGGAGCACTTCGCGGTGGCCAGCGAGGTGAAGCGGATCCTGCAGCGGTACAAGGACCTGCAGGACATCATCGCCATCCTCGGTATCGAGGAGCTCTCCGAGGAGGACAAGGTCACGGTCGGCCGCGCCCGGCGGATCGAGCGGTTCCTGTCGCAGAACACCTACGCGGCGGAGCAGTTCACCGGCGTGCCGGGGTCGACGGTCCCGATCAAGGAGACCATCGAGGCCTTCCGGAAGATCAGCGAGGGTGAGTACGACCACTTCCCCGAGCAGGCGTTCTTCATGTGCGGCGGTCTGGACGACCTGGAGCGCAAGGCACAGGAGCTGATGAAGGGCTGACGAGGCCCGAGAAAAAGGCCGCCCCGGCAATGCCGGGGCGGCCTTTTGTTCATCTTCGGGCGCTACCGTCCCCGCTGATCCGTTTCCACCGGTCGGCGCAGGCGCAGACGCGAGGTACCGTTCATCGCGCCTCACCGGGTCAACGTGGATCGGTGCAAACTTTTGATGATCCACGCCGTATTCCTCGACAGGATGCGGCGTGACGGACGGAGAGTGTCGTGGCGAAGGCCGGAACGAACGGCCGCAAGCGGTCCATCTGGCGGGGTGTCCCGCGCTGGGCGAAGGTCTGCACCATCTTCGGCACCGTGCTCATGGTGCTCAGCGGCGCGGTGCTCGTCGGCACCGAGGTGCTGACGGCCCGGTACGAGGGCGCCGTCGGCAAGGCGGACCTCTTCGGCGACCAGGCCTCCGGTGCGACGCCGCGCAAGAGCGACATCAAGGGGCCGCTGAACATCCTGCTGGTCGGCATCGACCCGCGCAAGCCGGAGACCCCGCCGCTGGCCGACTCGATCATGGTGTTGCACGTGCCGGCCTCGATGGACCGGGCGTACCTCTTCTCCGTGCCGCGCGACCTCTACGTCGACATCCCCCCGTTCGAGAAGGCCGACTTCCCCGGCGAGACCACGAAGCTGAACGCCGCCATGTCGTTCGGCAGTCGGGTGCCCGGGCAGAACCCGGACGCGGCCCGCGGCTTCGAACTGCTGGCGACCACCGTCGGGCAGGTCACCGGCATCGAGCGGTTCGACGCCGGTGCGATCGTCAACTTCACGGGCTTCCAGAAGATCGTCGACGCCATGGGCGGCGTCACGATGTACATCGAGCGGGACGTGCGCTCCGAGCACCGGCAGCCCGACGGCACGCACCGCGCGCCCAACCCGAACGGGGAGGGTTACGTCGGGCCGCAGGCGGTGTACACGAAGGGCACCCACCACCTCAGCGGGTGGCAGGCGCTGGACTACGTCCGGCAGCGCTACCCGAAGAACGGCGTCCCGGACGCCGACTACGGCCGGCAACGCCACCAGCAGCAGTTCATCAAGGCGATGGTCGGCCAGGCGTTCAGCGCCGACGTGGTCACGAACCCGATCAAGCTGGACCGGGTGCTGCGCGCCGCCGGCCAGTCGTTGATCTTCAACGGGCGGGGCAACAGCGTCCTCGACTTCGCCCTCGCGCTCAAGGACATCCGGCCCAACACCATCCAGATGGTCAAGCTGCCGGGTGGGCCGGTCTACGAGGGCAAGACGTACAAGGGGGAGCGGTTCAAGCCGGAGGTGGACGATTTCTTCACCGCCCTGCGGAACGAGCAGCTCGACCCGTTCCTGCTGGAGCACCCGGAGTTCCAGAACAAGACCAAGTAGTCCACCCGCGTGGGGGACCCGGGCGGGGCGGGACTAGAATTTGCCCATCCCGCCGCCGCAGCAAGGAGACAGCGTGGCACAGCAGCTTCACGTCGAGCTCGTAGCCGTCGAGGAGAAGGTCTGGTCCGGCGAGGCCGAGATGGTCGTCGCCCGGACGACCGAGGGCGAGCTGGGTGTGCTGCCAGGGCACGCGCCGCTGCTCGGCCAGCTCGCCGAGCCCGGGCAGGTACGCATCAAGCTCCCCGGTGGCGAGCAGGTCTCCTACGAGGTGGCCGGCGGCTTCCTCTCGGTCACCGGTGAGGGTGTCACGATCCTCGCCGAGTCCGCGACCCCCGTCTCCGCCGCGCAGAGCCGCTGACCGTCACCGCCGATGGAGATCGTCGAAGGGATCGGAATCGGCATCGCCGCCGTCATCGGCGCGCTCCTGATCCTCTTCGTCCGGCGGGCCCTCTTCAGCCGTAGCGGCGGCACCATCCGGTGCAGCGTCCGGGTCTCCACGCTGCTCGACGGCCGCGGCTGGTCGCCCGGTTTCGGCCGGTTCGTCGGCGACGAACTCCGCTGGTACCGGATGTTCAGTTTCGCGCTCCGCCCGAAGCGGGTGCTCACCCGCAAGGGGCTCGCAGTCGAGCGGAGGCGACTCCCCGAGGGACAGGAGCGGCTCTCGATGCCCGCCGACTGGGTCATCCTCCGCTGTACCAGTCACCACGCTCCGGTCGAGATCGCCATGGCGCGGTCCACCGTGACCGGCTTCCTCTCCTGGCTCGAGGCCGCCCCACCCGGGGCGGTCTCGCCGCGTCTGGCGTCCCAGGACTGGCCCGCGGCCTGACCTCGGTCACCGGTCGACGGCCGCGACCAGCTCCACCTCGTAGCCCTCGCCGTCGGCCAGGTAGGCCGCGTACGTCTGCGGGCCGCCGGCGTACGGGTGCCGCTCCGGGAAGAGCAGCGTCCAGCCGTACGCCGGCGCGGCCGCGACGAGCCGGTCCACGGCGGCGGGCGGGCCGGCGTGGAAGGCCAGGTGGTTCAGGCCGGGTGCCAGCCGGTCGTGCCGCCGCCCGCGCATCGCCGGTGACTCCTCCAGCACGAGGTACGTCGGGCCGAGCCGCCAGGACCGGCCGGCCGGCCACTTCTGGAAGGGCGTCCAGCCCAGCTCGCCGAGAAGCCAGCCCCAGGCACGTTCGGCGGCGGCCAGATCGGGGACCCACACCTCGACGTGGTGCAACCCGCCGGTCAGCGCTCCCCTCCGGGGACCCATACCACATCTCCGGCCGGATTTGCCGTTCTTGACAGGATAAAGAGCAGATCCGAGAGCCGGTTGAGATACTTGGCCGGGAGAGTGCTGGTTCGCTCCGGGTCGTGGCTGACCAGCGCCCATGCCGCACGCTCGGCCCGCCGGGCGACGGTCCGCGCCACGTGCAGCAGCGCGGCACCCGGGGTGCCGCCGGGGAGGACGAAGGAGTCGAGCTTGCGCAGGCGTGCGTTGTACTCGTCGCACCAGCTCTCGAGGCGCTCCACGTACTCCTCGGTGACCCGCAGCGGCGGATACTTCGGCTCCGGCTCCACCGGGGTGGCGAGGTCGGCTCCCACGTCGAAGAGGTCGTTCTGGATCGACCCGAGGACCGCCCGCAGGTCGTCGTCGAGCTGGCCGAGGGCGAGCGCGACGCCGATCGCCGCGTTGCACTCGTCCACGTCGGCGTACGCGGCGATGCGTGGATCGGTCTTCGGCACCTGCTCGTTGTTGTTCAGCCTGGTCGTGCCGGCGTCGCCGGCCCTGGTGTAGATGCGCGTGAGGTGGACGGCCATGACGCACAGCCTACGGATACCGGAACTGACGATCCCGGCCCGGCCGGACGCCCCCGGTTGGCCGGCCACGGTCGGTCCCGGCGACGCGGGTGATCCGGCGGTCAACGACGTCGACGTCATCCGGGTCCGCGGTGACGCCCGCCTGGCCGGGACGGTGCACGTGGTCGGCGCGAAGAACTCGGCGCTGAAGCTCATGGCCGCCGCGCTGCTCGCGCCCGGCCGCAGCGTGATCACCAACGTCCCCCGGATCACCGACATCGCGATCATGGGGGAGGTGCTGCGCCGGCTCGGCTGCGACGTCCGGTTCGACGCCGACGACCCGGTGGACCCGATGGTGGCCCGCGGCGGGGTCGCGCGGTCCCGGTCGGTGTCCATCGACGTGCCCGAGCAGCCCGGCACGGACGCCGACTACGACCTGGTGCGCCGGCTGCGCGCGTCCATCTGCGTGCTGGGGCCCCTGCTGGCCCGCCGGGGGTACGTGCGGGTGGCCCACCCGGGCGGTGACGCCATCGGCTCGCGCGGGCTGGACATGCACATCTCCGGGCTCACCCGGATGGGCGCGGAGATCTCCGGGGAGCACGGCTTCGTCATCGCGTCCGCCCCGCACGGCCTGCACGGCGCCGAGATCATGCTGGACTTCCCGAGCGTGGGCGCCACGGAGAACCTCGTCATGGCGGCGGTGCTGGCCCGCGGCGCCACCGTGATCGACAACGCCGCCCGGGAGCCGGAGATCGTCGACATCTGCACGATGCTCCAGCAGATGGGGGCGCAGATCTCCGGCGCCGGCACCTCCACCCTGCACATCGAGGGGGTGCCCGCGCTGCGGCCGGTGCGCCACGCCACCGTGGGCGACCGGATCGTGGCCGGCACCTGGGCGTTCGGTGCCGCCATGACCCGGGGGGACGTCACGGTCACCGGGGCGGACCCGGCCTTCCTGGAGGTCGCGCTCGACAAGCTCGTCGCCGCGGGCGGGCTCGTGGAGACCCGGGCGGACGCGTTCCGCATCCGGATGGACGACCGGCCGGCGGCGGTCGACGTGGTCACGCTGCCCTTTCCCGGCTTCGCCACCGACCTGCTGCCGATGGCCATCGGGCTCGCCGCGGTGAGCGAGGGCGCCTCGCTCATCACCGAGAACATCTTCGACGGGCGGTTCATGTTCGCCAACGAGATGATGCGGCTCGGGGCGGACATCAAGACCGACGGGCACCACGCGCTGGTGTGCGGCCGCGAGCGCCTCTCCGGGGCGCCGGTGCGCGCCACCGACATCCGGGCCGGCGCCGGCCTGATCATCGCCGGGCTCTGCGCGGACGGGGTCACCGAGGTGTCCCACGTGCACCACGTGGACCGGGGATACCCGGACTTCGTGGCCGATCTGCGGGCGCTCGGCGTGGAGGTCGAGCGCGGCACGGCGCCGGAGGAGCCGGACCTCACCATCTGAGCGCCGACCACGGCTTAGCCGTCGTTCAGCTCGCCGACTAGGGTGCTGGCAGACACCCAATCAGGCGAGGGAGAGAACAGATGGCGGGTCGACTCGCGGTCGTCGGGGCCGGGCTGATGGGCTCCGGGATCGCCCAGGTGGCGGCGCAGGCTGGCTGGCAGGTGACGCTCCGGGACCTGGACGACGCGGCCACCGGCCGGGGCATCGACGGCATCCGGCGGTCGCTGGAGAAGTTCGCCGAGAAGGGGAAGATCGAGGCGTCCGAGGTCGAGGCGACCCTGGGGCGGATCACCCCGACCACCGACCTGGAGGCCGCGGCCGACGCGGACATCGTCGTGGAGGCGGTCTTCGAGCGGCTGGAGGTCAAGCACGAGGTCTTCCGGGCGCTGGACAAGATCTGCAAGGCCGACGCGGTCCTCGCCACCAACACCTCGGCCATTCCCGTCACCCAGATCGCCGCGGTCACCGAGCGCCCCGAGTCGGTGGTGGGCACCCACTTCTTCTCGCCGGTGCCGATGATGAAGCTCTGCGAGCTGGTCCGCGGCTTCAAGACGAGCGACGCCGCGCTGGCCACCGCCCGGGCGTTCGCCGAGGAGATCGGCAAGACGGTGGTCGTGGTCAACCGGGACATCGCCGGGTTCGTCACCACCCGCCTCATCGCCGCCCTCGTCGTGGAGGCGGTCAAGCTGGTCGAGTCCGGTGTCATCTCGGCCGAGGACCTGGACACCGCCTGCCGGCTGGGCTTCGGTCACGCCATGGGCCCGCTGGCCACCACGGACCTGACCGGCGTCGACGTGCTGCTGCACGCGGCGAAGAACATCTACACCGACACGGCCGACGAGAAGTTCTTCCCGCCGGAGCTGCTCCAGCGCATGGTCACCGCGGGCGACCTCGGCCGCAAGACCGGCAAGGGCTTCTACACGTACTGATCGTGCGAAAGGGCCCCCTGTTGCCGCGCGGCGGCAGCAGGGGGCCCTTCGTGCGCCGTCAGCCGTCGCGGCGCGTGGTCCAGCGGAACGTGGTCAGGCAGAGCACCAGGCCGATCACGCACCAGGCGGCGAGGACCACGGCGACGCGGCCCAGCTCGAACGAGCCGCCCGCCTCCTGTGCGCCGAAGCTGTCCGGCAGGAAGACGGCCCGCAGCCCCTGGCACATCCACTTGAGCGGGAAGAGCGCCGCCACCTGCTGCATCCACGTGGGCAGCTCGGTGAAGACGAAGAACACCCCGGAGATGAACTGCAGCACGAGCGCCACCGGGGTGACGACGGCCGAGCCGCTGCGCGCGGTGCGGGCCAGTGACGAGATCGCGATGCCGCAGAGGGTGCAGGCGGTCACGCCGAGCACCGCCACCCAGCCGAACGTGAGCCAGCGCCCGGCGGTCGAGGGCAGGTCGAGGTCGAAGAAGGCGACCGAAACGGCGAGCAGCAGCAGCGTCTCGGCCACACCGATCGCCACCACCATGATCACTTTGCCGGCGAAGTACACCCACTTCGGCATCGGCGTGCCCCGGTAGCGCTTGAGCACCCCGCGGTCCCGTTCGATGGGGATCCAGATGCCGAGGTTCTGGAAGCTCACCGTCATGAGGCCGGTGGCGATCATCCCGGTGATGAAGTACTGGGTGTAGCTGACCCCGGGCGCGATCTCGTCGTTGAAGATCGCCGCGAAGATCAGGATCATGATGACCGGGAAGCCCATCGTGAAGACGACGGACTCCCGGCTGCGCAGGAACTGGGTGATCTCCAGCCGGCCCTGCCGCAGACCGAGCGCGACCGGTCCGACCCGCCGGGTCGGGACGGCGGGGCGGGTCGCCGGCTTCGAGGTGGTGGTCGTCATCGGTGTCCGATCATCGTGAGGTAGACGTCTTCCAGGGTCGGCCGGGTCACGGTCAGGCCGGGCACCTCGCCGCCGAAGCGCGCGGCCAGCTCCGCGACCAACGCCGTCGGCGTCGCGCTCTGCGCGCTCTCCAGCGCCCCCTCGGGCGTACGCCAGGAGACGATGGCCAGCGCGGCCTGCCGGTTGCCCAACTGGTCCGGCGCGGCGACCTCCACCACCTGCCCGCCGGCGATCACACCGACCCGGTCCGCGAGGGCCTCCGCCTCGTCGAGGTAGTGGGTGGTGAGCAGGATCGTGGTGCCGGCGGCGGCCAGGTCGCGGATCAGTTCCCAGAAGTCCCGGCGCGCCTCCGGGTCGAAGCCGGTGGTCGGTTCGTCGAGGAAGAGGAGTTCGGGCCGGCCGATGATGCCCAGCGCCACGTCGAGCCGGCGCTTCTGCCCGCCGGAGAGGGAGTGCGTGCGGGCCCGCCGCTTGTCGCCGAGACCGACGCGTTCGATCACCTTCTCCGGGTCGTCGGCGTCCGGGTAGAAGCCCGCGAAGTGCCGCACCACCTCGGCCACGGTCAGCTCGTCGAACTCGCCGGTGCCCTGGAGCACGATGCCCACGCGGGAGCGCCAGTCCGGGGCCGGCGCGGCCGGGTCGCTGCCCAGGACGCGTACCTCGCCGGCGTCGCGCCGGCGGTAGCCCTCCAGGATCTCCACCGTGGTGGTCTTGCCGGCGCCGTTGGGGCCCAGCAGGGCGAAGACCTCGCCACGGCGGACGTCGAGGTCGACGCCGGCCACCGCGACGTTGTCGCCGTACGCCTTGCGCAGCCCCCGTACGGAGATCGCCAGCTCGTCATCCATGCCGTCAAGTGTGCTTCGTGACGGAGGCCGAGCGGCGGGCGGGGTGTGGTGGTCGCGCCCATGTCACGCCCTTCGGGCCCGGGCGTCCCCTCCATGGACCTGTGTAATTTTCCACAGCCCAAGTGACTGAACGGTAACTTAGACTCCGGCCATGGACGAGAAGGGTCTCCCGGGCCGGTTGCCGGAGCGCGACCGCCCGTGGGTGATGCGCACGTACGCCGGGCACAGCTCGGCCGCCGCGACCAACGCCCTCTTCCGCCGCAACCTGGCCAAGGGGCAGACCGGCCTGTCGGTCGCCTTCGACCTGCCCACCCAGACCGGGTACGACCCGGACCACGAGCTCGCCGCCGGCGAGGTGGGGCGGGTGGGTGTCCCGGTCGCCCATCTCGGTGACATGCGGGCGCTGTTCGACGGCATCCCGCTCGCCGAGATGAACACGTCCATGACCATCAACGCTCCGGCCATGTGGCTGCTCGCCCTCTACGCCACCGTCGGCGTCGAGCAGGGCGCGGAGCGGGCCCGGCTCGCCGGCACGACGCAGAACGACATCATCAAGGAGTACCTGTCCCGGGGGACGCACATCTTCCCGCCGGCGGCGTCGCTGCGGCTCACGGCGGACGTCATCGCGTACACGCTGCGCGAGATGCCGCGCTGGAACCCGGTGAACATCTGCTCGTACCACCTCCAGGAGGCCGGCGCCACGCCCGTGCAGGAGGTGGCGTTCGCGCTGGCCACCGCGGTCGCGGTGCTCGACACCGTCCGGGACGCGGGTCAGGTGCCCGCCGAGCGGATGGGTGACGTGGTGCAGCGCATCTCGTTCTTCGTCAACGCCGGGGTGCGCTTCGTCGAGGAGATCGCCAAGATGCGGGCGTTCGGCGCGCTCTGGGACGAGATCACCCGGGACCGGTACGGCGTGGCCGACCCGAGGCAGCGCCGGTTCCGCTACGGGGTGCAGGTCAACTCGCTGGGCCTCACCGAGGCGCAGCCGGAGAACAACGTCCAGCGGATCGTGCTGGAGATGCTCGGCGTCACGCTCTCCCGCGACGCCCGGGCCCGCGCCGTGCAGCTGCCCGCGTGGAACGAGGCGCTGGGCCTGCCCCGCCCGTGGGACCAGCAGTGGTCGCTGCGGATGCAGCAGGTGCTCGCGTACGAGTCGGACCTGCTCGAGTACCCCGACCTCTTCGCCGGCTCCCACGTGATGACGGCGCTCGTGGACGAGATCGTGGCCGGGGCGCGGGTCGAGCTGGAGAAGGTGCTGGAGATGGGCGGCGTGGTCACCGCCGTGGAGACCGGCTACCTGAAGAGCGCCCTGGTCGCCTCGCTCGCGCAGCGGCGCCGCCGGATGGAGTCGGGCGCGGATGTGGTGGTCGGCGTCAACCGGTTCACCGAGACCGAGCCGTCCCCGCTGACCGCGGCCGGCGCGCAGGCGATCGAACAGGTCGACCCGGCCGTGGAGGCGCAGGCGGCGAGCGCCGTCCGTGCGTGGCGGGCCGGGCGGGACGCGGGAGCGGTGGACGCCGCGCTGGCGCGGCTGCGGGCCGACGCGGCGACGGCCACGAACCTGATGCCGGCGACGCTGGAGTGCGTGCGGGCCGGCGTGACCACGGGGGAGTGGGCCGGGGCGCTGCGCCAGGTCTTCGGCGAGTACCGGGCGCCGACCGGCCTGGCCGGCGCCGGCACCGCGGGTGCCGACGGGGGGCTGGCCGCCGTGCGGGCCCGGGTCGCGGCGACCGCGCGGGAGTTGGGCAGCGGTCGGCTGCGCCTGCTGGTCGGCAAGCCCGGCCTGGACGGCCACTCCAACGGCGCCGAGCAGATCGCGGTACGCGCCCGCGACGCCGGCTTCGAGGTGATCTACCAGGGCATCCGGCTGACCGCGGGGCAGATCGTGGCGGCCGCCGTGGAGGAGGACGTCGACCTCGTCGGGCTCTCGGTCCTCTCCGGCTCGCACCTGGCGGCCGTCCCGGCGGTGCTCGACGGGTTGCGTGCCGCGGGGCGGGGTGACCTGCCGGTGGTCGTCGGGGGCATCATCCCGGCCGGGGACGCCGCGCAGCTGCGAGACGCCGGCGTGGCCCGCGTCTTCACGCCGAAGGACTTCGCCCTGACCGGCATCGTCGACGAGCTGGTGACGGTGATCCGCGAGGCGAACGGGCTGACCTGACTCAGCGCTCGTCGTAGGTCATGCAGTCGGCCATGTCGTTGTCCGGGCCGACGCGGATCGCCGGGGCGCGGCACTCCAGCTGCTCGTTGTGCCGGCAGTCCGCCCGCTGGCACGCGCCGACCTGGGCGACCATCTCGGCCACACCGGCGCGTACCGGCATCTCCACGAACGTGTGGCAGTGGGCGTGGTCGGCGCTGCCGATCGTGATGGCGAAGGCGTGGCAGTCACCGGTGTGGTTGTACGCGCAGGCGGCGACCACACATTCCTCGACGCGCGGCATCTGCATGGCTGCGGTCATGCCGACCTCCTCTGGCCTTTTGCCCGATTCTATGTTTTCGCCCTGATTGTCACGCCCGATCCGTGACACGCGCGCGCGACGGTCTCGCGGAGTCACCCACCGTCTGTCCGGTTCCGGGTGATCCGTCGCCCCGGGGGCCGGTGTCCGGTACGGCGGGCGGACCGCCGCCCCACAACAGGCCAACCTCCGCCGGCATGTCCGCTTCGACGGTGTGACCGGCGGCACCCGAGGCCCGGAATCGTCGGCGGCCCGGGGCCGTTGACATCCCCGACGGCCGAGGGAGGACGCCGGTCGGGCCGCGGAGCCGCGAGCCCGGTGCGGAATGCCGACGGGACCCCGGTCGTTGGAGATGGACCTGGCGCCGTGTGGCACCCCCGCCCGCGGGCCGCCCGTGACGGCCGACGAGCCGGTCACGGATATCCCCCGAGTCTTCGAGCGCCCGACGAGGTGCTTACAGCCGCGTGCCCAACCCCCCGGTCGCGTGGCTGTCAACCCCCGAAGGAGCTTGTCATGAACACGATTCTGCGTAAGAGCGTGCTCGGTATCGCTGGTCTGGCGTTCGCCGGTGGCGTGGTCGGTGGCCCGATCGCGGCCCACACCAGCGGCCACCACGCGGTCGACGCGCGGCCGGTGGCGGTCGTGCAGACCGACAAGCCCGACACCGGGAAGCTGATCCCGCACGGCACCCAGGGTGCGCAGTCGCGTATCG
>Ga0164243_10014706_pt1 | contig 10886 bp, 13 predicted proteins | sample OricompcompostOP_FD_108781 | JGI IMG/M metagenome (GOLD analysis project Ga0164243, IMG submission 108781) | Organic Plus compost microbial communities from Emeryville, California, USA - Original compost - Organic plus compost (OP) | ecosystem: Engineered > Solid waste > Mixed feedstock >...
CAGCTGGAGCACCTGCGCACGCTGCCGTTCATCGCCAGCCGCCTGAACGAGCCCGACTTCGCGATCCACGGCTGGGTCTACGACATCAAGACCGGCGAGGTGCAGGTCTACGACGTCGAGTCCGACGCCTTCAGACCGCTGACGTTGTGAGCGTCGGGCCGTCGAGGCGTACCCTCGACGGCATGGAGCGCGTGTGGGCCTCCCGTCTGCGCTGGCGCCTGCGCGGCGCGCCGTTGGCGCCGCTGGTCGCCCTGCTCGTCGTCGCCGACGGCGTGCTGCTGTGGCGGCTGCCGGTCGACGGTGAGGGCCCCGACCTCGTCGGCGCGCTGCTGCTGGCCGCCTTCCTCAACCTCGTGGTGGTCGCGGCGCTGGCGCCGATCGCCGGGCTGGCGCTGCGCCGGGCGCGGCCGGAGCTGCCGTTCTTCCTCGCACGCGACCGCGCCGGCGTCGTGCTCGTGCTGCTGCTCGCCGGCCTGCTGCTGTTCGCCGGCGTGCGCCACCACCAGACGCTCTCCCGCTACGCCGACGCCGAGGCCGACGCGCTCGCGCGCGGCAAGGCGTGGATCGGCGCCAGCGCGGCGGCGCCGGCCGAGTTCCGCCGCCACGTCGAGCTGGCCGACGTCGTCCCGGTCGTCGACGGGAGCGTCTACCGCGTCTGCGTCCCGCGCATGTCGGACCCCGACAGAGCGTGGTGCGCGATGGTCGACGTCGAGCAGCCCTACCCGCGCGGGGTCAGATTCGCCGGCGCGGAGCCGAACGCGCGCTTCGCCGCCGGCACGCGCTGAGCGGAAGGCGTCGCTGCGCCGCCCCGGCCCGGCGGCTCGCCGTCCGGCCGGCATGCGCTGACGCCGCCGCGCCCAGCGCGTTTCGCGCCGTTCGGCGCGTGGGAACGCCTCACACATGCGAGCGTTGCGACTGACCGACTGGGGCTCGCCGCCTCAGCTGACCGACGTGCCGACGCCAGAGCCCGGTCCCGGCCAGGTGCTCGTCAAGATCGCCGGCGCCGGCGCCTGCCATTCCGACGTGCACCTGATGGACTGGTCGGCGGAGGAGGCGCCGCCGGCGATCACGCCGCCGTTCACGCTCGGCCACGAGAACACCGGCACGATCGCGGCGCTCGGCGCCGGCGTGACCGGCTGGTCGGAGGGCGACCCGGTCGCCGTCTACGGGCCGTGGGGCTGCGGCCGCTGCCGTCCCTGCCGGCTGTCGGCCGAGAACCTCTGCGAGCGGACCGGTGAGCTGGGCGGGATGGGCGGCGGCCTCGGGTTCGACGGCGGGATGGCCGAGTACCAGCTGGTCCCCGACCAGCGGCTGCTGGTGCCGCTCGGCGACCTCGACCTGGTCCAGGCGGCGCCGCTGACCGACGCCGGCCTGACTCCGTACCACGCGGTCAAGGCGGCGCTGCCGCTGCTGGTGCCCGGCTCGACCGCGGTCGCGATCGGCGTCGGCGGCCTCGGCCACATGGCCGTCCAGATCTTGCGCGAGCTGTCGCCGGCGCGGATCGTCGCCGTCGACACCTCCGAGCAGAAGCTCGCCCACGCGAAGCGGCTCGGCGCCGACGAGACGCTGCTGTCCGACGCCGACGCGGCGCCGGCGATCCGCGAGCTGACGCGCGGCGTCGGCGCCGAGCTGGTCGTCGACCTCGTCGGCGCGCAGCCGACCGTCGAGCTGGCGGCGGCGGTCGTGCGCAGCGGCGGCCACGTCTCGGTCGTCGGGATCGGCGGCGGGAGCGTCCCGGTCGGCAACGGCTTCCTGCCCTACGACGCGTCGATCGCCGGGCCGTACTGGGGCAGCGCGGTCGAGCTGCGCGAGGTGCTCGCGCTGGCCGCCGCCGGCCGGCTCAGAGCCGACGTCGAGACCTTCCCGCTCGGCGACGTGATGCAGGCGTACGAGAAGATGCGCGCCGGCGAGCTGGTCGGCCGCGCGGTGATCGTGCCCTGAGGAGGGCCAGCCCGGCCGATGCGCGCGGCTCGGCGCGGGCCTACGCGCGCGGCTCGGCCGGCGGCGTGCCGTCGGCCTCGTCCTGCGGCGCGAGCTGAAGGCGCCACCAGCCGACGTCGCGCCAGGCGCCGCCCTTCCAGCCGACCGCTCTGAAGAGGCCGGCGGGCTCGAAGCCGAACGACTCGTGCAGGCCGACGCTGCCGGGGTTGGGGAGCGTGATGCCGGCCCAGGCGGTGCGGAAGCCGCGCTCGCGCAGCCGCTCCAGCAGCGCCGTGTACAGCTCGCGGCCGACGCCGCGGCGGTGGTGGCGCTGCGCGACGTAGACGGTCACGTCCGCCGCCCAGCGGTAGGCGGCGCGGGGACGGTGGGGGCTGGCGTAGGCGTAGCCGGCGACCTCGCCGTCGCGCTCGGCGACGAGGAAGGCGTGGCTCGCCGACAACTGCTCGATCCGCGTCGCGAACTCGGCCGCGGGCAGCGGCTCCACGTCGAAGGTCGCGGGCGAGTCGAGCGCGTACGGGGCGTAGATCGCCGCGCAGGCGGAGGCGTCACGGGCCGGGTCGGCAGGTCGGATCACGGCCCTCACTGTGGCAGAGGCGCCCCGGCAGGAATATGGTGCGAGCGACCCCGGTCCGACGAGGGAGCGAGACGATGAGCGAGCGCGACAGCTACGAGCCCGGGACGCCGAGCTGGGCCGACCACGCCTCGGGCGACCCGGCTCGCGCCGTCGCCTTCTACGACGCGCTGTTCGGCTGGACGAGCGCGGACCGCATGCCGCCCGACGCTCCCGGCCACTACTTCATGTGCGAGCTGCGCGGTCGCGAGGTGGCGGCGGTCGGCTCCCATCCGGAGGCCGACGCCCAGCCGGTCTGGAACACCTACGTCGCGGTCGCCGACGCCGACGCGGCGGCCGAGCGCGCCCGCGCCGCCGGCGGCACGGTGCTCGAAGGGCCGTTCGACGTCTTCGAGGCCGGGCGGATGGCGGTCGTGAGAGACCCGGGCGGCGCCGTCTTCTTCCTCTGGCAGGCGAAGCTGATGCCGGGCGCGCGCGTGGTCAACGAGCCGGGCGCGCTCTGCTGGAACGAGTTGACGACGCGCGACGTCGACGGCTCGATCGCCTTCTACCGCGAGCTGTTCGGCTGGCGCGCGCTGCAGCTCGACATGGGCGGCACCCGCTACTTCACCTTCCACCTCGACGGCGACGAGCAGCCTGACCCGCAGAGCGCGATCGCCGGCCTGATGCCGATGGAGGGCGAGATGTGGCCGCCCGAGCTGCCACCCCACTGGATGGTCTACTTCGCCGTCGCGGGCGCCGACGCGACCGCCGCGCGCGCCGGCGAGCTGGGCGGCGGCACGTCGGTCGCCCCGTTCGACACGCCGGCCGGCCGGATCGCGGTCCTCAACGACCCGCTCGGCGCCGTCTTCTCGGTCATCGAGATGCCGTCGGACGGCTGAAAGGCAAGAACGCTGGAGCGTCGGGCTCTGAGCGCCGTCATCGGCGCGCGCCGTCGTCGGCGCCCGCGCTCGGCGGCGTGTCGGTCGCGCCGCCGAGGACGGCGCCGAGCGCGGCGCAGACGGTCAGCACGAAGCCGATCCCGACCAGCCACGAGACGAGCGCGATCGCGATCCCGATCGAGCCGTAGCGGTCGGCCGAGTCGGCGAACGCCCCCGGCATGTAGACCACCGAGCCGATCGACAGGCCGGTCATGCCGATCGAGGTCAGCAGCGCCGTCGGCAGCAGGCGCCGCCATGGGACGCGCCCGTCGAGCAGCAGGAACGGCGTCAGCAGCCACAGCACGGCGCTCAGCGAGAGCGCGATCACGAGCGAGGTCAGCGGGCCGGTGTGGTCGAGCAGCCAGGTGCGCGCGGAGGCGAAGACGGTCACCCAGAGGGTGCAGAACGCGAGCCACTTCAGGCCGGCGACGGTCCCCAACCAGCCGCGCGTCTTCAGTCGCCACGACAGCTCGTAGAGCCGCTGCAGCCCGCGCGTGAAGGAGAGCGCCGAGCCGACCAGCAGCAGGACGCCGACGGCGGAGATCGCGCCGCGCGAGCTCGCCGGGCGGGTGAACACCTCCTCGACCAGCTTGGCGGTGTTGCCGCTCAGGTGGAAGCGCTCGACGAGCGTGTCGGCGATCCCGTGCGCGCCCGGCGCGTAGGCGCCGACGATCACCAGCAGCGGCACGAGCGCGGTGAACGCGAGCGACCCGAGCGCGATCGCGCGGTCGACGAACTGGATCCGCACGAGCCGGTCGAGGCAGGCGCGCACCAGCTCGACGGCCCTCGCGGGCATCGTGCGCCCGGCGATCGGCCGGCTCAGCCAGGCGAGCAGCGGCGGGTCGGGAACGGGTTCGCGATCGTCGTCGGCCGACATCCGACGATCATCCCGCGAGCGTGGGCGGGCCGTCGCCCGATGGCGCGGAGCCGCCGTCGTGCGCGGCCGCGCGCTCGCGCAGCAGCTGCTGGCGCAGCAGCCACACGCCGACGAGCAGCAGCACCCCGAAGACGACGATCGCGAGCGGCCGCCGCAGCACCGCCAACGGCCCCCACGCCAGGAGCGCGAGGTAGACGAGCAGCGTCCCGCCGAGCACCGCCGCCGGCTCGGCCGTCAGCGCCGGCGCCGAGCGCGCGCGCAGCCAGGTCGCGCGCCGCCCCGGTCCGGCGAGCCAGGCGCCGGCCGCCGCGAACAGCCCGACGACGACCACGCCGACCGCGAGGTCGGCGAGCAGCGTCGTCGCGATCCGCCAGACCGCCTGTGCGGTCGGCACGTACGGCCCGTTGCCGGCGGCCGCGTCGACCAGCTCGTGGCCGGCGACGCGCCGCGCCAGCAACGCCAGCAGCCCGACGGCGACGAGGCTGGCCCCGGCGGCCAGCAGCGCCCGCCGCCGTCTGCCGCGCGCCAGCCAGATCGCCAGCGCGTACAGCGCCAGCGCGAGCACGCCGGGCAGCCAGGAGAGCGTGTGCAGCAGGTCGCCGAGCCGGCGCAGCGTCGTGACCTCGGCCGGTCTCAGCAGCACGATCCGCCCGCGCGGCGTGAGCTGCTCGATCCGCTCGCCGCTGAAGCCGGCCTGCTGCGCGACCTCGACGGCGAGCGGCCGCAGGTCGAGCACGAGGCCGCGGCCGGCGACGACCGTCCCGCCGCCGTCGACGATCTTCACGAACTGCGCGTGCGTGACGCGGTTGGCGTCGACCCACAGACGCTGGACGGGCGGCTCGTCGAGCAGCCGCTCGGTCGCGCGCTGGGCCGCCTCGCGCACGAGCGCGCCGGCCTCCGGCGCGAGCGGCTGCAAGCGCGGCGGCAAGACGGTCTCAAGCGCCTCCGTCGCGCGCGAGCCGTCGGCGACCCGCGCGGCGAGCGCGTCGGCGAGCGGGTCGCGGATCCGCTCGTCACGCAGCAGCGCCGCGCTCGTCTCGGTCCACTCCTCGGTGTCGAGCAGCTGGCGGTCGACCCATGCGCCGAGCAGCGCGACGAGCGCGAGGAGCGCCGCGACTCCGAGCACGACACGGCTGCTGGCCGGCATGGCGCAACGCTATCCGGAGCGATGGCCGCCGTGGCGGCGAGTTGCGCGGCGAGCGGCTTTGGGCACAACCGGTCCTGACGCCGACACCGGACAGGAGGGCAGCATGTTCGTTCCACGAAGGCGCCCGTTGATGCGAGCGGCGATGATGGGAGGGGCCGGCTACATGGCCGGCAAGCACGCGCAGCGCGCCAACTACCGTGAGGCCGAGCAGGAGGAGCGGATCTCGGAGCTGGAGCAGCAGCGCTACGCCCAGCAGCCTCCGGCGCCGGCCGCGCCGGCGCAGACGGCGCCGGCCGCCGCGGCCGGCGGCGACGACCTCGTCGCCAGACTGGGCGAGCTGAAGCGCCTGCTCGACGCGGGCGCGTTGAGCCAGCCCGAGTTCGACGCCGCGAAGGCGCGCGTCCTCCAGGGAGGTTGACGATGACGCTGGGACCGACGCAGCTGGTCGTGCTCGGCTTCGCCGGCGGCGAGCCGAGAGGCGAGGTGCTGGCCGAGCTGGAGCGGCTCGCCGAGCGCGACGTCGTGCGGCTGGTCGACCTGCTCGCCGTGCGCAAGGAGCAGGACGGCACCATCCAGGTGCTCGAGCTGGAGCGGAGCGCGGACGGCGCCGACGTGCTCGGGACGCTGACCGGCCTGTCGCCCGAGGAGGGCGGTGCGGCGAGCGGCGGCGCACAGCAGGGCGAGGGGCTCGGCGAGGACGTCTGGTACGTCGCTGACGAGATCCCGCCGGGGACGGCCGCGGCGATCGCGCTGATCGAGCACCGCTGGGCGATCCCGCTGCGCGACAGACTCCAGGGCATCGGCGGGCAGCTGCTGGCCGAGGCATGGGTCCACCCGCTCGACCTCGAGGCGGTCGGGCTGGCGGCGGCGGAGCGCTCGGCCTGAGCTAGGCGACCCTCGCGTCCTCGGACTGGCCCGCCTCGACGACGGCGGGCAGCACCTCACGCAGCAGCGCGAGCAGGCCCTGCGTCAGCATCACACGGACCTGCTCGCGCGTCGCCCGCGCCGACACGAGCCAGTCGGCGACGCCGACCTGCGCCAGCCCGGTGTAGCCGCGCAGCACGATCCGGATCGGCTCCGGCACCTCGGCGCTGCCGAAGTGGTTGACGAGCATCCGGTCGACGGTGGCCTCGCGCAGGTCGTCGATCACCTGCGCGACCTCGGGGTCGCGGTCGAGCGAGGAGACGCTCGTCATCGCGTAGACCAGCTCCCTGTGCTCGGCCATGAAGTCGAGCCACGCGTCGACGTTGTGCGCGACCATCTCCTCAACCGGCAGCTCGAGGTCGGTGCGCGGGATCAGCCCGTCGAGCGAGCCGTACTCCTGCAGCGTCGCCAGGAACAGCTCGCGCTTGCCGCCGAAGTAGTGGGTGACGAGCGCGCGTGAGACGCCGGCGTGGTCGGCGATCGCGGTGATCGAGACGGCGCCGTACGGACGTGTTCTGAAGACCTCGCGCGCAGCGGCCAGGATCTCGTTGCGACGGACGTCCGGGTCGAGCCGCGTCCAACGCGGCTGTTGGGCCTTGCTCACAAGTGCCAACCATATCTGTGCGCGCAACCATTTCGGCGGGTTCGATCCTGTGCGAACGTGATGGAGCCGTTGACCGCCGACGGTCCGAGCGCGTAGCGTGGCGGTCGGCAGAGGGACGCGGGAGAGCGGCCCTTCCCGGAGAAAGGACGACCAGGTGGCGACACTCACCGTTTGGAAGCTGAACGACCCGGCCGGGGCGGATCAGGCGGTCGAGAAGCTCGAGCAGCTGCAGAAGCAGGGCCTGATCAAGATCCACGACGCGGCGGCCGTGAGCTGGGAGGAGGGCAAGAAGAAGCCGAAGACCCGCCAGCTCCACAACCTCGCCGGCGCCGGCGCGCTCGGCGGCGCCTTCTGGGGCCTGCTGTTCGGGCTGATCTTCTTCATCCCGCTCCTGGGCCTCGCGATCGGCGCGGCGACCGGCGCGCTGGCGGGATCGCTCACCGACGTCGGGATCGACGACGACTTCATCGCGCAGGCGCGCGACAGAATCACGCCGGGCACCTCGGCGCTGTTCCTGCTCTCCTCCGACGCGGTGCTCGACAAGGTCGAGGCGGAGTTCGACCTCTCCAACGCGGAGCTGCTCTACACCAACCTCTCGACCGAGGACGAGGCGAAGCTGCGCGAGGCCTTCGGCGAGGAGGACTGACTCCCGCCTTGAGGCACGCGGATGGATGACGAGCTGCTCGGGCTGGCGCTCGTCGTCGTCCTCGCCGTCGGCGCGCAGCTGCTGGCGGCCCGGCTCGTCATCCCCGCGATCGTCCCGCTGCTCGCCGTCGGCGTGCTGGCGGGCGACGTCACCGGCCTGGTCGACCCCGACGCGCTGCTCGGCCCGGCGCTCGAGGACGCGATCTCGATCGCGGTCGGGATCATCCTGTTCGAGGGCGCGCTCGGCCTGCGGCGCGAGGAGCTGCGCGGCGGCGTGCGCGCCGTCTCCGGCCGGCTCGTCACCGTCGGCGCGCTCGTCACCTGGCTCGGCTCGTGGCTCGCGGTCGAGCTGCTGTTCGACGTGCCGCACGCGGTCGCGCTGCTGGTCGGCGCGATCGTGATCGTCTCCGGGCCGACCGTCGTGCTGCCGATGCTGGAGTTCATCCGCCCGGCGCGGCGGGTGCGCTCGATCCTCAAGTGGGAGGGGATCCTCGTCGACCCGGTCGGCGCGATCACCGCGGTCGTCGTCTTCAACGCGCTCGACTTCCACGGCGGCGGGATCTCGCTGCGCGCCGGCGACTTCTCGCTCACGATGCTGACCGGGATCGCCTGCGGCGCGGCCGGCGCGCTCGTGCTGATGCCGCTGCTGGAGGCCGGCTGGCTGGCCGAGCGGCAGAAGGTCGCGGCGACGCTGATGGCGGTCGTCGCCGCCTTCGCCGCCGCCGACCTGCTGCGCAGCGACGCCGGCCTGGTCGCGACGATCGTGATGGGGCTGGTGCTCGCCAACCAGCGGCGCGTCGACATCACGCGGATCGTCGAGTTCAAGGAGACGCTCGGCTCGATCCTGCTGGGGCTGCTGTTCGTGCTGCTGTCGGCGACGGTCGCGATCGGCGACGTCGTAGACCTCGGCTGGGAGGCGGTCGCGCTCGTCGCGGCGCTGGTGCTCGTCGTGCGCCCGCTCGCCGTCGTCGCGAGCACGTGGGGCACCGGGCTGCCCGGGCGGGAGCGGCTGTTCCTCTCCGCGATGGCGCCGCGCGGCATCGTCGCCGCCTCGACGGCGTCGGTCTTCGGCGCCGAGCTGGCCGACGCGGGCGCGCCCGGCGCCGACCTGATCGTGCCGCTCGTCTTCACCGTGATCGCCGGGACGGTCGTCGTCTACGCGGTGCTCGCGCCGGCGGTCGCGCGCGCGACCGGGCTCGCGCACGGCGAGCCGGCCGGGGTGCTGGTCGTCGGCGCGGCGCCGTGGGCGCGCGACCTGGCGCGGGCGCTTGGCGCGGCCGGCGTCGACGTGCGCCTCTGGAGCGGCAGGCTGGCGGAGGCGCAGGCGGCCGAGGCCGAGGGGCTGACGGTCGTCGCCGACCCGCTGCTCGGCGACGAGGTGACCGACGAGGACCCGCTCGACGAGGCGGTCGGGCTGGTGCTCGTGACGACCGACGACGACGCGCTCAACGAGCTGCTGCTCGAACGGCTCGCCGCGGAGCTGGGCGCCGCGCGCGTGCTCGCGCTCCCCGCCCCGCCCGGCAGCCCGAGACTGGCGCCGCGCGACGGCCGGCTGGAGCCGCCGCTGTTCGGCGAGCTGGCGACCGCGCCGGCGCTCGCGCGTCGGTGGGCGGCCGGCGAGCGGGTCCACGTCGTCGCGGCGGCGCCGTCGTCGGCCGCGCTGCCGCTCGTCGTCGTGCGGGAGGGCGAGGACGGGGAGGCGCGGCGCGTCCGCGCGCTGACCGGCGGCGCGGTGCCGCCGCTCGGCGACGGCGAGCTGCTGCTCGCGCTCGGGCCGGCGTGAGCAGCGGCGGGCGGCTGGCGCCTCAGCTCGCTCTGTGGCGCCGGAGGTTGCCGACCAGCATCGCGATCACGGTCACGAGGTAGATCTGGCCGACCAGCATCGAGACGACCGAGACGGTGCGGCCGAAGGCGTGCGCCGGCGTCAGGTCGCCGTAGCCGGTCGTCGTCATCGTCGTGAAGACGTAGTAGACGCGCTGGCTCTCGCTGCCGTCGGTCCCCTGCGCGAAGTAGTCGCTGGAGCCCGCGTGCGCGGCGGCCGAGACGACGAACGTGAAGAACAGCCCCAGCAGCAGGTAGACGGCGAGCGCGCCGAAGACCGCCTGGATCGTCACGCCCCGTTCGCGCAGCAGCCGCGCGAGCCCGACGACCAGCTCGCCGATCGTGCCGCAGAGCAGCGCGGCGCCGATCGCCGCGCCGACCCACGACGGCGCCTCCTCGACGGCGATCGTCGCCATCGCGGCCGTCCCGCCGACGATCGCCACGACGACCGTGCCGCCGCGCAGCACCGCGCCGCCCCGCCCGGTGACGACCGCGACGACGAGCATCAGCGTGATCAGCACGAGCCCGGCGAGCTTCGCGCCGCGGCTGTCGGGCAGCAGCGTCAGCAGCACGACCGCGGCGAACGCGACCACGAGCACGACGCCGTACCGGAACGACGCCTCCTCAGACGGTGTGAAGCGCATCTGGCGCACAGCATCGCCTGTCCAGCGGCCGGACCGCCAGCGAGAAGCCGACGTCACACGGACTTCTGGCGCCTCGACGCACGTACTGTCTGTCGATGGCGCCTGTCTCGGAGACCGTCGCAGCCGCGCTCCCGCTCGCCGCGGGCGAACGCGACCGTGCCCGCGCCGCCGGCGACCGCACGCTGGTCGCGGCCGCGCGCCGCGGCGATCAGCTGGCGCTGGAGCAGCTGTTCCGCCGCCATTGGCCGCGGGCGTATCGGGTGGCGCTGCTGGTCACGCGCGACCACGGCGCTGCCGAGGACGTCGCGCAGGAGGCGTTCGTCACCGCGGTGCGCCGACTTGACCGCTTCGACCGACGGCGGCCGTTCGCGCCGTGGCTGACGCGGATCGTCACCAACCGCGCGATCGACTGGACGCGGGCGCGCGGCGTGCGGCGCGAGGTCGGCGCGGCGGTCGTCCCCGAGCCGGCGGCGAGCGCCCCGGCGGACGATGCGCCGCCCGGCGCGCTCGCGTGCTCGGAGCAGCTGCTACGCGCGCTCGCGGTGCTGACGCCCGAGCAGCGCGCCGTCGTCGTCCTTCGTCACCTGCTCGACTGCACGCCGGGTGAGATCGCGAGGGCGCTGGAGCTGCCGCGCGGAACCGTCAACTCGCGCCTGCGCCGCGGGCTCGACCTGCTCGCCCGCGAGCTGGAGGGGGAGCGACGGTGAGGCGGCCGCGTCGCGCACCGTTCGACCGCCGGCTCGCCGAGCGGATGCGGGCGGTCGGCGGCGAGCCGGAGGACGCGGCGGAAGG
>Ga0164243_10014707_pt1 | contig 10885 bp, 11 predicted proteins | sample OricompcompostOP_FD_108781 | JGI IMG/M metagenome (GOLD analysis project Ga0164243, IMG submission 108781) | Organic Plus compost microbial communities from Emeryville, California, USA - Original compost - Organic plus compost (OP) | ecosystem: Engineered > Solid waste > Mixed feedstock >...
CGAGTGGATGACCTCGATCTTCCCGAGCGGCGACACGTACGCGCTCCCGCTCAAGAAGGCGGTGCGCAGGGCCGAGGGTCTGGAGCTCGGCGACGTCTGCACGGTGCGTCTCGAGACGGTCGACATCTGACGCGACCCTGGCGTGCAACACGCTCGGCGAGGCGTCTTGCGATGGGGCAGATCGGATGCTCCGCCGCGCCCCTCAGCGCAAAACTGAGGATCTTTCGGGTTTGCTTGGAGAAGCTTGGGGTACGGAGTTTGACTTCACATGAGAGGCATCTCATGCTCGTCTGTGGGAGGGGATTCACGCCTGTGCGTGGTTCCAGACCCGGCTCTGATGAAGCTGGGGACGCGTAACTGGGGGTGCGCCAACGGGTTGCGTTCGCCGTGTCTCGGAGCCGACGTGTTCATCCGTACAGGGGAGAAATGCACATGCGTGCAACCATCAAGAACTACATCGACGCGCTCAAGGCGCGCCGCGAGGAGCTCGGCGAGGAGAACGACAAGGGCTTCTCGCTCATCGAGCTCATTGTCGTCGTCGTCATCCTCGGCATCCTCGCCGCGATTGCGATTCCGATCTTCCTGAACATCCAGGCTGAAGCTCGTCAGAATGCTGCTGCGGCCATCGCGGGCAACGCCGCAACGCAGGCCGCATCGCAGATTGCGCAGGGGCAGGCCGTGTCTCTCTCGAACCTGGACACCGACGGTGCTGGCACCGCCACGGTAGTGACGTACAAGGACATCGTGCCGTCGGGTGGAACGGCTGGCTCGATCGAGGGCATCTGCGTGATCGTTGAGCACGAGGGTGCGGAGGCGAAGGCCGGCCCTCAGGCGGCGAACGGAGCCTGCACGCCGTAACGCGTAAGCGCACCCGCGCCGGCATCACTGGGCGCGGGTGCGCTACGTCACGCTCATAGCTGGACCTTTCGGTGAGTCGAGGCTCCTGTTCACTCCGCGCGGGGTCGTGGGAAGCGTTATGGAGGGCGCCGATGTGGCGAGATTACCCACGCGACGGCGGCTTGAGCCTGGTCGAGGTCATCATCGCGATGTTCCTCCTGGGGATCATCGCCGTCGCGCTGCTGCCGGCTCTGTGGCAGGGCATCATGCTCTCGTCGCAGCAGTCGTCCACAGCGACGGCGACGCGCTACCTCAACTCGATCATCGAGGACGCGCGCGAGAACCCGACGTGCACACACCTCGCCTCGATCCCGAGCCTGCCCGCCGTGGCCGACGGGCGCGGGGTGTCGATGACCACCTCCTCGAGCACCGTGACGGGCTGCGCGCCCGGATCGACGGCGACGCTCGAGCTCGAGATCGTCGGCGAGGGTCGCACCCTCGCATCGGCCACGGCCCTGATCTACATCCCATGACCGCGAACGCGAAGCACGACGACGAGGCGGGACTCGGCCTCATCGAGCTCATCGTGGCCGTCGTGGTGAGCGGGATCATCCTGATCGCGGTCGTCATGATCTTCATCAACTCGTGGCGCGCGCAGGAGCAGGTGACGAGCGTCACCGAGGCGACGAACCGCGGGCAGCTCATCGGCTCGACGATCGAGCGGGCGATGCGCAACGCGCTCTACTTCGACGTCTCCGAGAGCGGCACGGTCCTTCGGGTGAGCACGTCGCTCGGAGGCGAGCTGCGCTGCCAGGGCTTCCGCCTCACCGACGGCCCGGCGCCCGGAGTCGCGCAGTGGACGTCATCGTCCGGCACGCTGCCCGTCGACTCCTCCACATGGCCCGAGTGGCAGACCAACGTCGCACAGCAGGGCTCGACCGCCTTCTTCGTCCAGACGATCGACGACACACTGACTTACACCTTTCGAATCATGACCGACGCGTCTCCCGTGAACTTGTCCGGTGAGGTCGCGCCGCGCTCGACCCAAGCGACAGGGAGCGACGGATGCTGGTGATCGACGACCTCCTCGCGCGCGTCCGCGCCCGGCATCGGGGTGACGACGACGGTGCCGTCCTCGTCACGGTCGTCGTGATCATGCTCGTGGGCTTCATCGTCGCCGCGACGATCGCGTCGGCCGTCATGTTCACGATCACGTCGAACAAGTCGAACGAAGACCGCACGCAGTCGTTCATCGCGGCGGAGTCCGGGCGCGACGTCGCGGTGGGCGCGCTGCGCTCCGCGATCGGCGACTCGGGTATCGACTGCAGCGCGGTCGCGCTCGCCGATGCATCCGTCCCCGGCGAGAGCCCGCGGTACGCCTACAAGGTCCGCTCGACCGACGACGCCACGCGCCCGAGCAGCTTCGACGACGCGGCGCTCACCGACACGTGCCCGACCGAGTCGACCAAGTGGGTCGTCATCCAGTCGACGGGCTGGGGCGCGAACTCGGCGCAGTCGACGATCGACTCCGTGTACCCCTGGTACCACGGCCCGGCGACGCAGCCCGCGGGAACGCTCGCCTACTTCGAGGGCGAGTTCAAGGCCACGAAGTCGACCTACCAGGGCGACCTCGTCATCCGCGACACGGGCGACTACGAGTGCAACAACGGCGCTAGCGGCACGATCGAGGGCGATCTGTGGGTGCTCAACGGCGGCCTCCGCATCACGAGCGACTGCACCGTGACGGGGAGCATCTACACGCGTGGTCTCATCGAGATCAAGAACCACCTGCTGACGGTGGGCGGCGACGTCGTCTCTCTCGAGGGCACGATCAAGCTCAACGCGGGCTCGGTGAAGATCGGCGGCGACGTCTACGCCGGCGGCAACATCGACACCAAGAACGGCTCGGGGGTCGTCAACGGCTCGTTCAAGGCGAGCGGCTCGATGATCGACCACACGGCGGCCAGTTGGAAGCGGCTCGACAACAGCGCGGTTCCGACGCTCACCGGACAGCCCGCGCCGGTCATCACGCCGACGCTCGACCAGGTGTTCGACGCCACGAGCTGGATCGAGCTCACGAGCACGATCCCGTGGAGCACCGACGCCACCGTCTACACGGGGGTGTGCGACGAAGACGAACTCGAGCCCGTGCTCGCGGCATCCGGCCCGACTCGTGCCGTCCTCGACATGACGGCCTGCACGGCGCCGAACGGCAAGACCGTCATCGTCGACCCGGGCAATGTCTCGATCGGCCGTGACGTCCTCTTCTACGTGCCGTCCAACATGACGATGGACCTCCAGCTCAATGACACGATCACGAAGGCGGTCGGAGCCACCGACCCGCAGCTCGTGATCATCCACGCCGACGCCGACGGCGCCGACAGCCAGCCGACCTGCACGACGGGCTCGGACAAGTTCACGGCGGGCAACGCGATCGGCGTCCGCACGATGGTCTACTCCGCGTGCGGCATCAACAACTCGATGGCGCTCACGATGACCGGCCAGCTCTACATGGGAAACCTCGGGATCCATCTCAACGGCGGCGTCTTCACCTGCAAGCCGATGAGCTGGGAACCCGCGTTCAAGGGCCTGAGCTGCGGAGTGAAAGGCCCCGGCGGCATCTTCGATCCGTCCGACACGGTGACGCGGCTCGACGGCCTCGCGTACCAGACAGAGCGGTAGTCGATGCAGCAGCTCACCGTCTTCCTCGTCATCCTCGCCGGCCTGCTGGGTCTGGTCGTCGGGTCGTTCCTCAACGTCGTCGCGTACCGCGTGCCCGCGCACATCTCGCTCCTGCGAGAGAGCCGCTGTCCGCGGTGCGACGCGCGCATCAAGCCGTGGCACAACGTCCCGGTGGTCTCGTGGATCGCGCTCCGGGGGCGCTGCGCGGACTGCCGCGCTCCGATCTCCGCCCGGTATCCGATCGTCGAGGCCATCACGGGCGCGGCGTTCGTCGCGGTCACGTGGTGGGGGCTCACGGGCTACGCGGATCTCTGGGGAGCGGCCTCTCGCTCGGCATCCGGCGCATGGGCGCTCGGGCTCGTCGTGGTCGCGCTGCTCTACTTCGCAGCGGTCTCGATCGTGCTGACGCTCATCGACCTCGACACGCACCGCCTGCCCAACAGCATCGTGCTGCCGAGCTACGTGGTCGCCGGCGCGCTGCTCACGACGGCCGCGCTCCTGTCGAACGATTGGCTCGCGCTGCTGCGTGCGGTCATCGGCATGGCAGCGCTCTACGTCTTCTACTTCACGCTGCGCCTCGTGCGTCCGAGCGGGATGGGCGGCGGTGACGTCAAGCTCGCCGGCGTGATCGGCCTGTATCTCGGCTGGATCGGGTGGGGGGCGCTCGCGGTCGGCGCGTTCGCCGCCTTCGTGTTCGGGGGGCTGTTCGGTGTCGTGCTCATGCTCGCGCGGCGGGCAGGGCGGAAGACGGCGATTCCGTTCGGGCCGTGGATGATCGCCGGCGCGTGGACCGGTGTCTTCGCCGGTGAAGCGGTCGGCCGCTGGTACGTCGGGCTGTTCGTCGGCGCCTGACGAGAAGGTTTTTGGGGGGAGGAACACCATGGGAAAGACGGTCGTGGGGCTGGAGGTGACCGAAGAGAGCGTTCGCGGCGCGGAGCTCTCCGTCGGGCGCAAACCACAGCTCGTGGCTTACGGTGAGGTCCCGTTGCCGCCGGACGCGGCCAAGGACTCCGAGGTGCTCGACGCGGGCACGGTCGCCGTCGCGCTGCGCCAGCTGTGGACGGGCGCGCGCTTCAAGAGCAAGTCGGTCGTGCTCGGAGTCGCGAGCCGTCGCATCCTCGTGCGCGAGTACACGACGCAGGCGATGCGACCCGATCTGCTGCGTGAGGCGCTGCCGTATCAGGTGCAGGATCTGCTGCCCGTGCCGGCGAGCCAGGCGGTGCTCGACTTCTACCCGCTCTCGCAGGAGGGCGACCAGGTGTCGGGGCTTCTCGTCGCCGCCGTCTCCGAGAGCATCGAGCAGATCATCACGACACTGTCGAAGGTGAAGCTCAAGGCGCAGGCCGTGGACCTCGCCGCGTTCGGCCTCGCCCGCGCCACCGCGCCGCTCGCTCCTGCGGAGGAGACGATCGCGACGGTCAACGTCGGCGACCACACGACTCAGGTCGTCGTGTCGCGGGGCGGCACGCCGCTCTTCGTGCGCATCCTGCCGATCGATGTCGCCACCACCGCGACGCGTCGGCACGCCGAGGTCGCCGAGCCCGTGCTCGAGTACGCGGGCGCCGCGGCGGGGAACGGAGGGCGTGCAGGCGTCGCCCGCACGCGCGGCGCGCTGCGCGCGGCGATGCCGCCCGGGGCATCCGACCTCGCCACGCGCGTGCGCAGCACGCTCGCGTTCTTCGCGAGCCGGTCGAACGCGGCGCGGCTGTCGCGCGTGTTCCTCACGGGCGCCGGTGCCGCCGCCGACGGCGTGGTGCACGCGATCACGGCGGCCATCGACACTCCCGTCCGGGTCGTGTCGGTGTCGGATGTCATCGGCATGTCGGCGCCGCAGCCGACCGGAGAGCTCGCCCTCAGCCTCGTCGGCACCGCGGGCATCGCCCTGGGAGGTGCACGATGACCGCCGTCACGACGTCGCTCGGAGGGGTGCCGCGCGTCAACCTCATGCCGCGGTCCGAGATCGCGCGCCGCGAGCGCGACAAGCTCGTCGGGCTGTGGGCGTGGCTCGTGCTCGTCGCGATCCTCGTCGCGCTGCTCATCATCGGCGGCGCGTTCACGCTCAAGTACTTCGCCGATCAGCGGCTCGCGGCCGAGCAGGCGCGCACGAACGTGCTCCTCACAGAGGTCGCGTCGCTGTCCGACGTCAGCCGGGCACTGGCGACGGAATCCGAGCTCGCCGAGTTCCGCACCGACGCGATGGCCACCGACCTGACGTGGGCGCCGGTGCTCGCGAAGGTGACATCGATCCTGCCCGCAGACACGGTGCTCAGCGGCTACAGCCTGGCGGTCGGCGGCGCGCCGCAAGGCGACGATCCCGCTGTCGAGCAGGGTGTCGTCGGCACGGTCTCGATCGACAGCGCGACCCCGCTCGACATCGTCGCGATCATCCGCTCGCTGCGCGGGGTCGAGGGGGTGCTCTACGCGGACGGGCAGTCGGTGACCGAGAGCCAGGTCAATGAGGGCCGGTACGCGTACCTGCTCAATGTCGAGTTCGACCAGACCGTCTACACCGGCGCGTACGCGGCCGACGAAGAAGGGGACGAGTGATGCCCAAGCACATCGTCACGGCGATCGGCCTCATCATCTCGCTCGGCGTCATCGCCCTGGGCGTGTTCCTCGTCGCGCTGCCGACGTACTTCCAGGCGGTCGGCGTCGACGCGCAGACCGAGACCGTCGCCGGCACGAACGCCGTATACCAGGCCCAGGTCGGTTACCTGCGAGAGCAGGAGGAACGTCTCGACGAGATCAACGCGAACGTCGCCGGCATGCGCAAGCAGATCCCGGCACGGCCTCAGCTCGACGATGTCTTCGAGGTCGTCGCGCGGGCCGCCGAGGCATCCGGTATCGCCCTCACCGCGGTGACCGCCGGAGATCCCGTTCCGTTCGCGACGCGCACCGGGGCGGGCGATGAGGCGGAGCCGGGCGCGCAGACCGACGCGTCTGCCGCAGACGGTGCGGAATCGGCCGACGCGCTCGCCGACGCCGCGACGGCGGACGGTGCGACGGCCGACGCCGCGACGGCCGGCGATCCGGCGAGCGGACGGACGCAGGTCGACTTCGCCATCAGCGCGAAGGCGCTCGACATGGGCCAGGTGACCGCGTTCCTCGACGCACTGCGTGCGGGGCCACGCCTGCTCAACAGCATCGACGTCACGACCAGCACGAGCAGCGAGGGCACGATCGACGTGCAGGTCTCGGCGCTCACGTACCTCGACACGGAAGGCTGACGGATCGTGGAGAACATCGACTTCCACGCGCTCCTCGCGCGTGCCGCCCGCGCTCGGGCATCCGATGTGCACATCACCGCGGGCGCCCCGCCGCTCATGCGCGTCGACGGCGATCTCGAGCCGATCCCGGCCTTTCCCGACCCGGTGTCGGAGGAGTGGGTCGAGAAGACGGCCTTCGACCTCATGGAGGAGAGCCAGCGCCGCGAGTTCGTCGAGCACGGCGAGGTCGACCTCGCGCACGCGACGCCCGGGATCGGACGGTTCCGCACGAACGTGTTCCGGCAGCTCGGGTCGATCGCGCTCGCGCTGCGATTCATCCCCGACCGTGTGTACTCGCTCGAGGAGCTCGGCGCGCCAGAGGTCGCGCGCGACCTCGCCCTGCGGCCGCGCGGCCTCGTGCTGCTGACGGGTCCGACGGGTTCCGGAAAGTCGACGACGCTCACCGCGATGGTCGACATCATCAACCAGCTCGTACCGGCGCACATCATCACGATCGAAGACCCGATCGAGTTCCACCACTCGTCCAAGCGCGCACTCATCCACCAGCGCGAGATCGGCCGCGACACGCGCTCGTTCGCCGAGGCGCTGCGGCGCGTGCTGCGCCAGGACCCCGACGTGATCCTCATCGGCGAGCTCCGCGACCCCGAGTCGATCTCCGCCGCCCTGTCGGCGGCCGAGACCGGCCACCTCGTGCTGTCGACCCTGCACACGCAGGGCGCCGCGAAGAGCATCAACCGCATCATCGACGTGTTCCCCGCCGACCAGCAGCACCAGATCCGCACGCAGCTCGGCGACACGCTGCAGGGCATCATCAGCCAGACGCTCCTGCCGCTCGCACAGACGAACGGCCGCACGATCGCGACCGAGGTCCTCGTCAACACGCCCGCCATCGCGAACATGATCCGCGAGGGCCAGGTGGCGCAGATCTACTCGGCCATGCAGGCGGGCGCGGAGGTCGGCATGCACACGCTCGACCAGGACCTGCGCCGGCTCGTCGGCGAGGGCACGATCTCGCTCAACGTCGCGAAGGACTTCGCGCAGGACCCGTCCAGCCTCGACGGCGTGCACGTGCAGGCACGCGACCTCGACGCCGAGGAGTGGCTGCACCACGCGGGGGAGTGGCGGCAGCCTTATGCCTCGACCGCCGTCCCCGCGAACGCCTCCGCCGGCACGGGCTTCGGAATGGGCTCGCGCTTCGGCACGCCCACGGTCGGCGGCCGCGTCGACCCGACAGCTCGCGACGTGAACTGGTCCGACTTCGACGGGGAGGTGTGACGTGGCCCTTGTTCAGGAGTTCGTCTACCGAGCCGTCGACCCCCGCGGCGGCGACATCGTCAAGGGCACGATCGAGGCCGCGAACGAGTCGGCCGTCACCGGGAAGCTCAAGGCGCAGGGGCTCACGCCGCTCGAGGTGACACTCAAGTCCAACACCGGGCTCAACCGTGAGATCCGGCTGCCCGGTGCGACGAAGCACGTCCCCTCGCGATCGCTCGCGATCTTCGCACGCCAGATGGCGGGGCTCATCAACGCCGGTCTGCCGCTCATGCGCACGCTGTCGATCCTCATCGAGCAGACCGAGGAGAAGAAGCTGCAGGCCGCGCTCATCCAGGTGCAGGCCGATGTCGAGTCGGGCTCGTCCCTCTCGGGGGCGCTCGCGCGGCATCCGCAGACATTCCCGCCCCTCATGCTCAGCATCGTGCGCGTCGGCGAGGCCGGCGGTTTCCTCGGCGGTGCGCTGACGTCGATCGCCGACACCTACCAGCGTGAAGCCGAGCTCCAGAACAAGGTTCGCGCTGCGGTCACGTATCCGATCATCGTGCTCGTGATCGCGGTCCTCGGCGTGCTCGCGATGATCACGTTCGTCGTGCCGGTCTTCGAGAGCATGTTCGCGGGGCTGGGTTCGGAGCTGCCGATCCCGACGCAGATCCTCGTCACCCTGTCGAAGAACATGTGGTGGGTGCTGCCGCTGCTCGCGCTCATCGTGATCGTCTTCGTGATCTGGTGGCGCGCCAACAAGCACACGGACCAGGTGCGACGCACGCTCGATCCGATCAAGCTCAAGCTGCCGGTCTTCGGCACGCTCAACACCAAGATCGCGGTTGCGCGCTTCGCGAGGAACCTGTCGATGATGCTCGAGGCCGGCGTTCCGATCATCCAGGCGCTGGGCATCGTCGGGCAGGCGTCGAACAACTGGAAGATCGAGCAGGCCGTGCGCGACATCCAGGACTCTATCCGCCAGGGCCGCTCGTTCGCGCTGCCGCTCGCGAAGGCCGAGGTCTTCCCGGCGATGGTGCCGCAGATGGTATCGGTCGGCGAGGAGTCGGGCACGCTCGTCGAGATGCTCGCATCGATCGCCGACTTCTACGAGGACGAAGTCGAGACCGCGACCGCGCAACTCTCGTCCACCATCGAGCCGGTGCTCATCGTCGGCCTCGGAGTCATCATCGGCGGGATGGTCGTCTCGCTCTACCTGCCGATCTTCACGCTCTACGCCGAACTGGCGCAGCAATAGGGGAGAGCGCCGAGCCGGCCCGCCCGCACCGCTCGACTAGGGTGACCCATGTGCCGCTGACCCCCGATCGCCTTCCCGGACGCGCCGACGTGGGCATGGCGTGGGGCATCAAGCGATCCTTCGTCGACTACATCCTCCGCCTCGACGACGCGCGCTGGGAGTTCTCGGGCGGGGCCGCGATGACGACCGGTCACGAGCTCTACTTCCCGCTCGCCGCGGAGCAGCCGGGCTGGCCATCGCTGGCGTTCGAAGGCGCGGTGACGATCGCCGCCCACTTCGGCGCTCTGCGGATCGCGCTCGACCGGCCGGTCCTGACGATCGAGCCCGGCGGCATGCTCGCCGCGGAGGGTCGACACCTGGTGGTGCTGCATCCGTCGACCCCCGTGCTGGACGGCGGCGTCGTGATGTGGCGCATCGACGCGACCCTCGCCGCGGCGGCGATTCCGCTGTTCAACGGCGCTTACGGCGAAGGAGAGCCCTTCGACACCCTGACCGTCCGGATGCCGCGCGAACTCGCTCCCCGGAATCTTGATTTCGTCAATCATTGACCACGGGAACGATACGTGGTTGGGTGGGGGCAAGCACGTAGTCGTGTGACCAATAGGCCACACATTTTGGGCTGACCGATACACCATATGATGCGCGATGTCGCGCATCCTCGAAGAAGAAGGCAAGGTGTCACATGCGTAAGACGTCAGCGGCATTCCTCGCGGCGTGCGGTGCAACAGCGCTGCTGCTGGCCGGATGCGGCCAGAGTCCGAATGCCCCGTCAGCCGGCAACGGCGCCGACGACGAGCCCACGGAGCTCGTGTTCGCCGCCGTTCCCAGCGAAGACAGCGAGACCCTCGAGGCCGCCTTCGCCCCCGTCGTGGCCGCGCTCGAGCACGAGCTCGACATCCCGGTGCGATTCGAGCCGGTCAGCAGCAACGCGGGCGTGATCGAGGCCCAGGTCGCTGAGCGCGTCGACATCGCGGTGTACGGGGCGTTCAGCTACTACCTGGCCACCGGTGTCGCCGACGTCGTCCCGGTCGCCGTCGACGAGCGCGCTCCGGGCGCCGACCCGTCGATCTCGGCCTACGGCCTGGTGCGCTCGGGCGACGGCATCTCCTCGATCTCGGAGGCCGCGGGCCAGAAGGTCTGCTTCACCGACCCCGCGTCCTCAACCGGGTACCTCGCGCCCGCGGCGGGCCTCATCGAAGAGGGCGTCGACGCCGAGAACGACATCACACCGGTGTTCGCGGGCGGCCACGACGCATCCGTCCTCGCCCTCCTGTCGGGCGACTGCGACCTCGCCTACGCCGCACAGGCCTTCGTCGACGACATCCTGCCCGCGCAGGGCGCTCTCGAGCCCGACGACGTCGAGGTCATCTGGACGTCCGACCCGATCCCCGGTCCGCCGTTCGTGCTCGGCGGCTGGCTGAGCGACGACCTGCAGGAGCGGATCACCGAGGCGCTCCTCAAGTACAACGCGGTGACGGCCGCGGAGGCAGGCTTCTGCGACGGTGCCGAGATCGACGCGCCCGACTCGTGGGGCGAGCTCGCCGGCGAGCCCGCGTGCATGTGGGGCGGCACCGGCGCCTTCTCCTTCATCCCGACGGATGCGGCCGCCTACGAGCCGATCGCGAAG
>Ga0164243_10014708_pt1 | contig 10884 bp, 10 predicted proteins | sample OricompcompostOP_FD_108781 | JGI IMG/M metagenome (GOLD analysis project Ga0164243, IMG submission 108781) | Organic Plus compost microbial communities from Emeryville, California, USA - Original compost - Organic plus compost (OP) | ecosystem: Engineered > Solid waste > Mixed feedstock >...
AGGCCCGATTCATGGTCCTCCTCGTCCTCATGCCCGTCATCCCCGTCCACGGGGCGGACCGGCAAGAGGGTGAGGCCGGGCGCGTCAACGGCGGTCAGCACCGTCGTCTGCCCGGTGAGGCGCGGCAGCAGGCGCAGCAGGAAGGTCTCCATGGCCTCGCCGGTCCAGATCACCAGGTCCGCCCGGTTGAGCGCCAGGGCGTCGGACGGGCGCATGGCATAGCTGTGGGGAGAGGCCGCGGACGTGAGCAGCAGGTCCGGCTCTCCCACGCCCTGCATCACCTGCGCGGTGAGGGAGTGCAGAGGGCGGATGGTCACCACCACCTGCGGCGCCGCCATGGCCGGCGCACAGGCCCATAGCGCCAGAAAGGCGGCGAAGACTGGTCCCAGACGCTGTTTCAGCATGATGTCCTTAAGGCGCGGCGGACGCTTGCGCCGCGGTCCATGTCACCACATCCCGCAGGATTTCCTGCATGGCGCGGTTGAAAGCATCTGCCAGCGCCGGACCGTTATCGGCCGATGCGTCGGCCGACGCCTGCAACACCTTATAACCGACCACCCGCGAGGGCGCCCGTGACGAGAGCGTGAAGGCGATGCGCACAGTCACCATGGGCGCTTTGCTGTCGGTCACATCCGCCTGGAAGTCGCGGATGTCGGAAGCCAGGACATAGGGCGCCTCGGCGGCAGTCGTGGCATAGGATATGGCCATGGCGTCGGCGCCGTTTTCCAGCGAATCGATCAGCATGGACTGGAGCATGTCCGGCAGGCGCTGCGCCCAGCGCGCGTCCGCCAGGAATTTCAGCTCCAGCGGTCCGGTGAAGACGGCGATGCGGTTGCTGTCCAGCCCGCCCGAGGCCGTCGGCTGGTCCACCAGGATGCGCCAGCCGGGCGCAGGCGTCTGTACCACCGAGTCTGCGATGGGCCGCAGGCGGAAAATGTCATTGGGCGGCTGCCCGCCCACATTGACGATGGGACCGCAGGCCGAGAGGGCCAGGGCGGCGACGGGTGCCAGGAACGCCAGTCGGCGCAGATGGGTCGCGAGGGACATGGGCGGTCATTCTCCGGGCTGATATTCGGGCGGCTGCCCGCTGAAGATGAAGCCCGAGGGGTTCTCCTCCAGCTTGATGGCGATACGGTTCAGAACGGCGGTCAGCCGGCGGGCGTCCTCCACCAGGCGGCTGACTTCCGGCAGGGTGTTGGAGGTGAAGTCGCTCACCGGGCCCTTTTCCTGGTCCACCACCGTTTGCAGGGAAGAGCTCAACTGCTCGATGGACTTGCTGGTGGCGGTGAGGCTGGACATCATTTCGGGCAGGTCCGACTGCAGCAGGGCATTGGCGCGCGTGCCCGCCTTGTCCAGCGTGTCGGTGACGGTGACCAGCTTCTGCATGGCCACGTCCATGTTCTCGATGATGCGGTTGATGTTCTCCGCGCGGAAGGCCATGCCGCCCGTGATCTCGTTCAGGTTCAGCATGATCTCATTGAAGGCCTTGCGGTTCTCGGGACTCACCACCTTCTGCAGGTCGGCCACGAAGAGGCCGATCTCGTTCACCAGGTCCGGCGCGCCGCCCAGGATCTGCTGCAGCACGGACGGCTTGGACTGAATGACCGGATGCTCCTGGCCCGGCTTGGCCATCAGCGGCAGGGCGTCCGACGAGCCGCCCTCGATCTCTATGTTGGAGACCCCGGTGATGCCCTGGAAGGCGAGGGTGGCCACCGCATCCTCCCGGATGGGCGTGGAATCCAGCACCTCGATGGTGACCCGCACGCGCGAGGGGTCTGTCGGATCGAGCTCGATGCGGCGGATGCCGCCCACGTCGACGCCCTTGTAGAGCACCTCGCTGGCGTTGGACAGGCCACCCACGGATTCCTCGAAATAGATGTCGAAGAGCCGCGTGTCCTGATCGATTTCCGCCTTGGCCAGCCAGATGACGAAGCCGAAGGCCAGGGCCAGGCTCGCCAGGATGAAAGCGCCGATGATCACGTGATGGGCTTTGGTCTCCACACTGGCTCCTGTCAATGTCCGTCACGAGAGATGCCGGCCGCGCGCGAGCGGGGTCCGTGAAAATATTCCCTCACCCAGGGATGGTCGACCTTCAACATATCATCCATGGTGCCGACCACCAAAACCCGGCGTTCGGCCAGCACGGCTATTCTGTTGCATACGGCGTGCAGCGTATCAAGGTCATGGGTGACGAGGAACACCGTCAGCTTCAGCGTCTGCTGCAATTCCCGGATCAGCTCGTCGAAGGCGGCGGCGCCGATGGGGTCAAGCCCCGCAGTCGGTTCGTCGAGGAACAGGATCTCCGGATCGAGCGCCAGCGCCCGGGCGAGGCCGGCGCGCTTGCGCATGCCGCCGGAGAGTTCCGACGGATATTTGGGGGCCGCATCCTGCGGCAGACCCGCCATGCTGATCTTGTAGGAGGCGATCTCGTCCATCAGTTTCTGCGGCAGTCTCAGATGCTCCCTCAAGGGCACTTCCACATTCTGCGCCACGGTGAGGGAGCTGAAGAGCGCACCGTCCTGGAAGAGCACGCCCCAGCGCTGCTCCAGGGCCGTGCGCGCCTCCATGTCCAGCTCGGTGACTGTCTCCCCGAAGACGCGGATGCGCCCGGCCCGGGGCTTCAGGAGCCCGGTGATGGACCGCAGGAGCACGGACTTGCCGGTGCCCGAGCCGCCCACCACGCCCAGAATCTCCCCCTCGCGCACCTGCAGGTCGAGATTCTCCAAGATATTGGCCCTGCCGAAGCCGACGGTCAGGCCTTCCACCTCGATGGCGTTCTTCGGGTTCTCCGTCATACGTCAATCGTCAGGTAGAAGACGGAAAAGAGGGCGGTGGTGACGATCACCAGGAAGATGCTCTCCACCACCGACTTGGTGGTGTGATAGCCCACGCTCTCGGCGCTGCCCTCCACCCTCAGGCCCTCGTAGCAGCCGCACAGCGCAATGATGGCGGCGAAAAAGGGCGCGCGGGAGACGCCCACCAGGAAGGTGGACATGTCGATGGCCTCGCGCAGGCGGGTGATGAAGAGATCGGGCGGCGTGTCGAGCACGATCCAGGCCATGAGTCCGCCGCCCAGCAGGCCCATCATGTCGCCGAAGAAGGCGAGGATGGGCAACGTCACCAGGAGGGCGAGGAAGCGCGGCACCACCAGGATCTCGATGGGGTCCAGCCCGAAGGTGCGCATGGCGTCGATTTCCTCGTGCAGCTTCATGGAGCCGATCTGCGCCGTGAAGGCGCTGCCGGAGCGGCCGGCGATGATGACGGCGGAGAGCAGCACCGCCAGTTCCCGCAGCATCACAACGCCCAGGAGATCGGTGAAGAAGACCTCGCCGCCATACGGCCTGAGCAGCACGGCGCCCATATAGGCGATGACGATGCCGATCAGGAAAGTGATCATGCCGACGATGGGCAGGGCGTCGAACCCCGTCTTCTCGATGAAATGGACAAAGGACGTGAAGCGGAAGCGCGAGGGGTGCGCGATCATCCGGCCGGTGGCGGCGGCGACGAGCCCCATGAAGCCCAGCGCGTTGCGCACGCCGTGCCCCTGATGTTCGGCCCAGCGGCCGATGCGGGCAAGAAGCACCAGGAGCGCCGGGCCCTCCGGCTCTTCCACGGTGCAGGGCCGGTCGTTCTCCGCCACCTTCTGGATGAGGAATTCATGGTCCCGGCTGGCATTGACCAGGTCCACCTCCACGCCGTCGGCCTCCAGGCGCCGGGCCGTGCGGTAGATGAGCCAGGCGCCGCCGGTATCCAGCGCGGTCAGGCCGCCGAGATCGACGGTCAGGGGCTTGGGGCGGGGGTCGAGATCGTCCAGCGCGGCGGCAAGCGGGCCCGCCGAGCGCATCAGCCAGTCGCCGCTTGCCGCAAGCCGCCAGGACGTGGCGTTCTCCTCGATGCTGAACTCTCCTGCGGCGGCCACAAGCTCTCCTCTCGATTCTCCGCATAGAAGCAGAATGGTAAAGCGAAATCAATCAGTCGGGGGCAGTCGGGGGCAGGTTTGCACCTATCGGTCCGATAAGGGGCTTGCGGGCGCCGCCAACCGCTCATACAAGAAGGCCATGGACGAATTGATTGCCGGATACAGGAATTTCCGCCGCACCCGCTATGAAACGGAGGCGACGCGGTACCGCAAACTGGGCCGTGAGGGGCAGGCGCCCCACACGCTCGTCATCTCCTGCTGCGACAGCCGGGTGGAGCCCGCCGTCATCTTCGATGCCGGGCCGGGCGACATGTTCGTGATCCGCAACGTGGCCAACCTGGTGCCGCCCTACGAGCCCGACGGGGAATACCACTCCACCAGCGCTGCCATCGAGTTCGCGGTGACGGGATTGGAGGTCAAGCGCATCCTGGTGATGGGCCATGCGAGCTGCGGCGGCGTCAATGCGTTCCTGAAGGGCCTTATCGACGAAAGCCAGAAGACGGGCTTCATCGGCAAGTGGATGTCGCTCCTCGATCCGGCGGTGGACGCGGTCGAGGCCATCCCGGCGGAGGACGCGGCGCAGCGCCAGAAGGTGATGGAACTGGCTGGTGTCCGCCTGTCGCTCGACAATCTCATGAGCTTTCCCTTCGTGGCCGAGCGCGTGCAGGCCGGCAGGCTGAAGCTCTATGGCGGCTATTTCGGCATTGTCGAGGGGGTCCTGCATCTGTATGACCCCGAGCGCGACGGGTTCTTCCCCGTTGCCGACGAGGAATGAGACGAGACGGACCATGAGAGTTCTCACCGGCATCAAGCCCACGGGCACCGTGCATCTGGGCAATTATGTGGGGGCCATCAAGCCGGCGCTGGCGACGCTGGGCGAGCCGGGGACGGACGGTTTCCTGTTCATCGCCGACTATCACGCGCTGACCACGCTGCCGGCAGCCGACGATTTCAAGCGCCAGTCCCATGGTGTGGCGGCGACCTGGCTGGCGGCGGGGCTGAACCCGCAGACCTGCACCTTCTACCGCCAGTCGGACGTGCCGGAGATTTTCGAGCTCACCTGGATCATCGCCTGCCATTGCCCCAAGAGCATGATGAACCGTGCCCACGCCTACAAGGCCATCGTCCAGGCCAACGAGGAGGCGGGAACCGAGGATCTGGATGCGGGCGTCAATATGGGGCTCTATTCCTATCCCGTGCTCATGGCCGCCGATATCCTGGCGTTCGATGCCGATGTCGTGCCGGTGGGCAAGGACCAGGCGCAGCATGTGGAATATGCGCGGGATCTCGCCATCCGCATGAACCACCGCTTCATCGAGGAGGATGCGGCGCCGGCTGAGGTGCTGGTCGTGCCTCAGGCGCGCATCGACGCGGACATCGCCTCCATCCCCGGTCTCGACGGCCGCAAGATGAGCAAGTCCTACAACAATGTCATTCCCCTCTACGGCACGGCGAAGGAGCTGGAAAAGGCGGTGAAGCGCATTGTCACCGACTCCACCATGCCCGGCGAGCCCAAGGACCCCGATTCCTCCCATGTGTACCAGATCTACGCCGCTTTCGCCGGCAAGGAGGACCGCGCCCGCTTCGCCCAGGAGCTGCGCGACGGCATGGGGTGGGGCGACGCCAAGAAGACGCTCTACGCGCTTCTAGAAGAAGAACTGGCCCCCGGGCGCGACAGGTATCAGTCGCTGATGGCCAACCCCGCGGAGATCGACGATATCCTCGCCGCCGGCGCCGACAAGGCCCGCAAACACGCCCGCAAGGTCCTCAACCGCGTCCGTGCCGCCCTGGGCCTGAAGACGCATTAAAAGGCCAAGGCCGGCGGCCGGCGACGCTCTGGATTGCCGCGCTCCCGATGGTCGCTCGCAATGACGGTCTATGCCTCCAGGGGGCCAGCGGTGCCCTTTGCGACTTCCGTGCCGTTTACCGCCAGGACCACCTCCTGGCCGCGGTTCCACCAGCCGATCTGGGCGTGGACGGTGTAGGGTGCGGGGGAATTGGGGCCGGGGAGGGGCAGGGGGACGCCAATGACGGCGTGGAAATTGCCGGCATAGTTCTTCAGTTCCACCTCGAAGCGGCCGTTGGCGCGCTTGTAGGCTTCGACCCAGATGCCGTCCGGATGGGGCAGGTGGAAATTGTATTGCAGGCCGTTGGTCGCCCAGTCCTCGTCCTCATGCCCCACTTCAAAGGAAAGGGCGCCCTTTTCCGCCAGGTCCGGCATCTTCTCTGTTCCCCATTCTCATCTTGGCCGAAGGCCCCCCTCTCCCTGCCCTCTCCCCGTGGGGAGAGGGATGAGAAGGCTTGGGGCCGGCGGGAGCCGGGCCTTAGCCGGAGCTGGGAGAGGGGGGCCGTCCGGGCCCCTCATCTGCTCTATAGCACAGCCGAGCAAAAAAGGGGCGATCCCAGTGGATCGCCCCTTGTCTCGTGCGCCAGTCAGCCGGCTTACTTGATGTAGTAGGCCTTCATGGGCGCGAAGCCGTTGAAGTTGGTGCTGGCGTACGTCATGGTGTAGGCGCCCGCCGAATGGATGGAGAGCTGGTCCCCGATCTCCAGGGCGAGCGGCAGCTGATAGTCCGTCTTTTCATAAAGCACGTCCTCGCTGTCGCAGGTCGGGCCGGCCAGGATCACCGGGCCCTGCTCGCCGCCGCGCTCGGACGTGATGGGGTATTTGATGGCCTCGTTCATGGTCTCGGCCAGGCCGCCGAACTTGCCGACGTCCAGATAGACCCAGCGCTTGTTGTCGTTGGCCGATTTGCGGGAGATCAGCACGACCTCGGAGCGGATCACGCCGGCATTGCCCACCATGCCGCGGCCCGGCTCGATGATGGTGCGCGGGATGCGGTTGCCGAAGCGCTGGCGCACGGCGTCGATGATCTTGCCGCCATAGATCGACATGGCCGGAACGTCGCGCAGATACTTGGTGGGGAAGCCGCCGCCCAGATTCACCATATCGAGGTCGATGCCGCGGTCCGCCAGCTCGCGGAAAATCTTCGCGGCGGTCGTGAGCGCCTTGTCATACTGGTCCGGGTCGGTCTGCTGCGAGCCCACATGGAAGCTGATGCCGTAAGGCTTCAGACCCATTCTGGGGGCGCGGGCGAGCAAGTCGCGCGCCATCGCCGGGGCGCAGCCGAATTTCTTCGAGAGGGGCCATTCGGCGCCCGCGCCGTCGGTCAGGATGCGGCAGAAGACGCGGCTGCCGGGGGCCGCCTCGGCGATTTTGCGCAGCTCGGCCTCGCTGTCGAAGGCATAGAGGCGCACGCCCTTGGCATAGGCATAGGCGATATCCCGCTGCTTCTTGATGGTGTTGCCGTAGGAAATCCGGGACGGCTTGGCGCCGGCGGCCAGCACCTCGTCGATCTCGGCCGGGCTGGCGACGTCGAAATTGGAACCAAGGCTGACCAGCAGCTTCAGGACCTCCTGAGCCGGATTGGCCTTCACGGCATAAAAGATATCCGAATCCGGCAGCGCGGCGCGCATCGCGGCGTAATTCTCCGCCACCACATTCAGATCAACGACAAGGCACGGCGTAGCGGGCTGCTCTTCCTCGAAGAAGCGGGCAATCTTCTGGTTCATTCCACCGATCCACTCACAAACAGAGATCAACAACAAGCGCGAGAAGTCGACCGGCCCCCCGCATGCAGATGCAGAAGGACGGGTGTCAGGATGAAGCCTGTCTCAGGGTACGCCGTACCGCAGATACCAGGATGGACCAAATCGGATCGGAGGGATTTCGCCCCTCACAACAACATCAACCATCGCGACCTCCAAAATACCGCCTTACCCTAATGGCGGGGGGTTACGTGTTGCGTCGTTGCATAACCATTTAAGGCCAGGGGCACGTGCGCTTCGTAGAGGCAAACCTTTTGCGCCAAAAACGGTTAGCATGCAATGAAAAAAATGGGCATGACCCAAAAAAGTTCAAGGCCGCAAAACCGGCCTTGCGAATACGATGTAACACATTGTGATACAAGAGGTATTTCGTGGATCGTGCGTATCAGAAAACGCGGAAATTGATGAACTGCCAGGGGTCGCGTTCGTCCACCGCTTCCTCGAAGAGGGGAGAGCGGTTCTTCAGGGGCGTCCAGTCCGAATATTCGCCCACCACCGGGCCGAGATAGGGGCGGACGATCTCCAGGATTCGCCGGTGGTCCATCTCCTCCGGCTCGACGATGCCGCGGCCTGGATTCTCCAGCGCCCAGACAAGCCCGGCCATAGCCGGAGCGGTGACCTGCAGGCTGGTGGCGTTGTTGTGGGGGGCGAGCCGGCGCGCCTCGTGGATATCGAGCCGGGAGCCGTACCAGTAGACGCCGTTCGAGTGCCCCATCAGGAGCACGCCCAATTCGTCGATGCCGGAGACGATCTCGTCCATCATCAGGCGCTGGCGGTCCTGCTGCACCCAGTTCTTGCCGGCCAGCTCATGGACGGAGAGCACCGCGTCGTCGCACGGATGATAGGCGTAATGGACGGTGGGGCGGAAGATCACCTCGTCCCCCTCGCGGACGGTGTAATAGTCCGCCGTGGAGATGCTCTCGTTATGGGTGACCAGGAAGCCGTGGAACGGGCCTTCCAGCGGCGTCCATGTCCTCACCCTGGTGCCGGCGCCGGGGCGGTTGAGATAGATGGCGGCGCCGCAGCCCGTCTCGTGCCGGCCGCCGTCGCCGGGGAAGGTCAGCTCATGGGTGCCCCAGCCCAGTTCCGCCGGCTGGCAGCCCTCGGAGACGAACCCGTCGATGGACCAGGTGTTGACGAACTCCCCCACCTGCTTGGGGCAATTCGCCGCTTGTGTGTCGCGCTCGGCCACATGGATCACCTTGACGCCCAGGCCCATCATCAGCCGTGCCCAGCCCTCCCGGTCCGCCGGCATGCCGGCCTCCAGGCCGGTGTCGCGGGCGATGTGCAAGAGGGCCTCCTTGATGAAGTGGGAGACGAGGCCCGGATTGGCCCCATGGGTGATCACCGTCGTCGGCCCGCCGGCATATCGCGCCTTCAGCGCCAGGGCGGATTCCCTCAGCGCGTAATTGGTGCGCTCGGAAGCCGGCTTGCTGGTATCGGTATAGCCGCCGGGCCAGGGCTCGATGCAGGTATCGAGATAGGAGACGCCCTTCGCCTGGCACATCTCGATGAGGGCGACGGAGGACACGTTGACGGAGACGTTGAGGAGGAAATCGCCCGCCTTCAGCCGGCCGCCGATCTCTTCGCGGTAATTGTCGCGGGTGATCTCGACGGCGTGGAACGGCACGCCGTAGAGGTTCGCCACGTCGACGCCGCGCTGGTCGTCGGTGATGATCTCGATCTGCTCGGGGCGGATGTCCAGGTGGCGCAGCAGGAGCGGCAGCGTGCCCTGTCCGATGCTGCCGCAGCCCAGCATGATGATCTTGCCGTCATACTTCAGATATGTCCTGTGATCCGCCGCCACGTCCCCGCCCTCCATTCCAGCAATCGATAGTTTGCCGCTACCAGAAGTCGCAGGGCCCGTAAACCCGAAAAGGAGAGGACGCCATGCCGGCTGAAGCCGCTCTGCCCCTTGGCTGCGGCAGGTCCTTTCGATTATGATCCCTTCAGGTTGGAAACGTTCACTGGGGGGTTTTTCCGTGCGCGCTCGCGTCGCCATATTCGCGGCTGCAGTCGTCTTCGCCCTTGCTGCGCAGCAAGGCGGAGTGCTGGCCGGGGAGACGGAAGAGGCCTTCATGGCCAAGCTCGACCTCGCGGTGCAGACGGAGGATTTCGTGGGGCTGGCCGTCGGCATCGTGCGCGGCGGCGAGGTGGCGGTCCTCAAGACCTACGGCACGCGCGAGGCGGGCGAGGACGAGCCGGTGACGCCGGACACGGTTTTCCGCCTCGCTTCCCTGTCCAAGGGGTTCGCTGCCAGCCTGGCGGCGCTGGAGGTGGAGGAGGGCCGGCTGAGCTGGGACGCGCCGGTGAGCAAGATGGTGCCGGGCTTCCGGCTCATCACCCCGGACGCCACGGCGCAGGTGACGGTGGAAACGATTCTCAGCCAGCGCATCGGCCTGCCGCCCTACGCCTATGACCGGAAGCTGGAAGCCGGCGTGCCGCCCGACGACATATTGAAGAGCTACAGCTCGCTGGACCTCGTCTGCCCGGTCAACGCCTGCTACACCTATCAGAACACGGCCTTCAATCTCATCGCCAAGATGCTGGAGGATATCGAGGGCCGGCCCTTCGAGACGCTGGTGCGGGACCGCATCTTCAATCCCCTGGACATGCGCACCGCGTCCTATGGCCGGGCGAACCTGGAGAATTCCGACGACTGGGCGCGCCCCCATATCCGCTACGGGCGGAACCCGTGGCGGGTCACCCATGTGGACGATTCCTATTATTCCATTCCGGCGGCGGGCGGCGTCAACGCCAGCATCCGCGACATGACGCAATGGCTCAAGGCCCAGATGGGCGAGGCGCCGGAGGTGCTGCCGCCGGACGTGCTGGAGGTGCTTCACTCGCCCCATATCGAGAGCAAGGCGGAAACGCGGCGCTGGCGCATCTATCATGGCCGCATGGTCGATTCCTTCTACGGGCTCGGCTGGCGCATCTATGATTATGCGGGCCACCAGGTGATCAGCCATACCGGCGGCGTGCGCGGCTATCTGGCGCAGATCGCCTTCCTGCCCGAGCAGGACGTGGGCATCGTGATCCTCGCCAACGCCCACGGCAAGCGCACGAACCGCATCCTGCCCACCTTCCTCGACATGGAACTGGGCCTGCGCGACATGGACTGGCTGATGCTTGAGGACCCGTCTTAGGCCTTGTGGACAATTGGCCTTTCTGCCTATTCCGTCGTCATGCTGAACGTGATTCAGCATCCAATCCTGAGACTCTCCGTCTGGGGCAGCGATCCCGGCTGCACTCAGGAATGGACCCTGAATCAAGCCTGTGCCCGCGCAGGCGGGTATTCAGGGTGACGCAGAAAAGACCCGGCCAGAGCCAAAGTCTTCCTCATGCCAAATGTC
>Ga0164243_10014709_pt1 | contig 10884 bp, 9 predicted proteins | sample OricompcompostOP_FD_108781 | JGI IMG/M metagenome (GOLD analysis project Ga0164243, IMG submission 108781) | Organic Plus compost microbial communities from Emeryville, California, USA - Original compost - Organic plus compost (OP) | ecosystem: Engineered > Solid waste > Mixed feedstock >...
CCTTCCTCGGCAAGCATCCCGAATACGCCGACAGCTCCCGGCCCGTCACGCCCGACGTGCTGGCCTGGCTCCGCACGCAGCGAGACTGAATCCCCACCGCCATGTCCGACCCCGCGCCGCCTCCCGCCGACCGCGCCTCCGGCCGACCCTCGAAAGATTCCTCGGCACCGCTTTCCATCGACTTCCGCGGACACCGGACGATGCTCAAGTGGCACCGTGGCCGCCGACGTGCCGACGATCCGCCGTTCACCGCGTCTCGCATCGTCGAGGGCATGCGACTCGGCGCGTCCGTCGAGGTCGACCTGGTCATCCACGCCGACCGCGGGTTCGCGGTGCTGCACGACCGCCGCATCGACCGGGCCACCACCGGCAGCGGCGCCATCGCAGCCCTACCCGCCTCCTACCTCCGCGGGCAGACGCTGCTCGACAACCGGGGACGGCCGACCGGCGAGCGCGTGCTGCTCCTCGAGGACCTCACCGATCTCCTCACCGGCATCGAGATCGCACCCGACGCCCTGCTCCAACTGGATTTCAAGGAGGACGCCGCGGCGCTCGACGACCGCGCCGTCGAGATCTTCGCCGCCGGCGTCGCCCCCTTCGCCTCGCATTACATCCTGTCGTGCGGAGACGCGGCGGCGGTGGAGCGACTGACGTCCGCGGCACCGGGAATCCGCGTCGGTTACGACCCATGCCATCGCGGTGCGGCCGATGCGGCCATCCGCTCCGGCGACTACGCGGGATTCGTCGACCGGGCGGTGTCCGCGTCGCCCGATGCGGAGATGATCTATCTGGAGAACCGCCTGATCCTGGCGGCCGACCGCAACGGGGTCGATCTGGTCGGCGCATTCCATGCCCGCGACCGGCGCGTCGACGGCTACACGGTGACCAGGGTGGTGCCCGACACCGTCCGGGAGGTCCGGCGGCTTCTCGAACTCCGCGTCGACCAGATCACGACCGACGACCCGGAGTCCCTCGCCGCACTCGACTTCGAACGGCTCGACGCCGATATCCTGACGGGGAGAACCGATTCGGGATCACGGCTCGTCCGCTGGGTGCGGCGCACGACCGGCCTCGGACCCTGACCGACGACGACCCGTGCCTGAGACGACCCGGGTCTGAGAAGAGACAGACCGGTGTGGTCTCAGACGTGTAGGGACCAGAACGGCTGCATCGGGATGTTCCGGACGACGAACCACGCGATCACCACGAGGAGCACGGCGACCGCCGACCACCGCAGGTTGTGCCAGCCGTGGATCCGCCGACCGGTCCACAGGCGCAGGCAGTAGGTCCCGAAACTCACGAGCAACAGGGCGAGTGCGATGACGCCGACCGCGTTGTAGTGCAACGCAGCCGCCAGATCACCGTGCAGGAGCGAGTAGATCGCCCGCTGCATACCGCACCCCGGGCAGGTGATCCCGAGGAAGAACTTGGTGGGGCACGCCGGCAACACCCCGCCCGGCGTGGTCGGGTCGCCGAACCAGATTGCGGCGCAACACATCCCGACACCGGAAAGGACGGCCGCCGGGCCGAGTACCGGATGTGCCGGGAGCGTCGACAGTCGACGGCCGACAGAGGCGATCCGCCCCGGGGGCCCGACACCGGTGCTCACCGCACCCGCGTCGTCTGCTCCGGCTCTCACCGTCCCGACCTCGGCCTCGGTTCGCCCGACAACCTCAGTACGCCGAGGACGACGCCGCGGCGCCGAACAGGATGACGAAGAAGAGGACATAGACGATGACGAACAGAACCCAGCAGACGACCGAGGCGATCGCACCCCACAGTGCCCACTTCTTGGCATCGTCGGCCGCCTTCTGGGCGCCCGCGAAATCGCCCATCGCCCAGAGCTTGCTGACCGAGGTCGACTTCACGATCGCGACGATGCCCGTCGGCAGGCAGCACAGCACCGTGGACAGGATCGCCCAGACGAGGTTGTTGTCGGGCTCGGGACCGTAGGCAGGCCCACCGGGATAGGCGCCGTACGGCTGCTGTCCGTAGCCCGCCGGACCGTAATTCGGCTGGTTCGGATCGTAGGGATTGGTCATCTGCGCCCTTTCGGCTCGGCTGAGAACGAGAGCGAGCGTAACCCGTAGAACCCCCGACCGCCCGCCGCCGCGAGCGAGATTCCTCCCAACGGCATACACGGCCGATATGCGTGAGGGCCCCGGATTTCGGGGCCCTCACGCATCAGATGAGAATCCTGTGTCCTAGACGACGTCGCCGAACAGGCGCGGGAGCGTCGACTCGTGGACCTCGCGCAGTTCGGTCAGCGGCACGGAGAAGTAGTCCTGCACCTCGACCGAATCGCTGCCCTGGTCCACCACGCCGATCCGGGTCCACGGCATGCCGCGGGCGTCGAGCATCGCGACGAAGCGGGATTCCTCGGTGCGCGGCACCGCGACCAGGACGCGGCCGGCCGACTCGGAGAACAGCCAGACGAACGGGTCGGCATCCTCCGGCAGCAGGACCCGGCACCCGGTCTCACCGGCGAGCGCCGACTCGACGACGGCCTGGATGAGACCGCCCTCGCTGAGATCGTGTGCGGCCGAGACCAATCCGTCGCGCGAGGCGGCGGTCAGGATCTCCGCGAGCAGGCGCTCGCGCTCGAGGTCGACCTCCGGCGGGACGCCGCCGAGATGGTCATGGGCCACCTGCGCCCAGATCGAGCCGTCGAACTCGTCGCGGGTCTCGCCGAGCAGGATCAGGGTCTCACCGGGCTCGGTGCCGAAGCCGGTGGGGATCCGTCGGCGCACGTCGTCGATGACGCCGAGCACGCCGACCACCGGCGTCGGCAGGATCGGGGTCGAACCGGTCTGGTTGTAGAAGCTGACGTTGCCGCCGGTGACCGGGATGCCGAGCTGTGCGCAGCCGTCGGCGAGGCCGCGGACCGCCTGCTGGAACTGCCACATGACGGCCGGATCCTCGGGCGAGCCGAAGTTGAGACAGTTGGTGACCGCGCGCGGGGTGGCACCCGACACCGCGACGTTCCGGTAGGCCTCGGCCAGCGCGAGCTGCGCGCCCCGGTACGGGTCGAGGAACGTGTAGCGGCCCGAGGCGTCGGTCGCCAGGGCGATGCCGCGGCCGGTCCGCTCGTCGATGCGGATCATGCCGGAGTCGGCATGCTCGGCGAGGACGGTGTTGCCGCGGACGTAGCGGTCGTACTGCTCGGTGATGAACTTGCGGCTGCACAGGGCCGGGCTGGCGAGCATCTGCAGCAGCGTCTCGCGCAGTTTCTCGGGCGTGCTCGGACGCTGCAGCGGCTCGGTCGTCGACGCGATGACGGTGTCCTGCCACTCGGGCCGCGCCACCGGACGCTCGTACACCGGGCCGTCGTGGGCGACGGTGCGCGGCGGCACGTCGACGACGGTCTCGCCGTGCCAGTCGATGACCAGGCGGTCGCCGTCGGTGACCTCGCCGATGACGGTGGCCAGGACCTCCCATTTACGGCAGACCTCGAGGAAGGCGTCGACGTTCTCGGGTTTGACGACCGCGCACATGCGCTCCTGCGACTCGCTGGAGAGCACCTCGGCCGGAGTCATTCCCTCGGCGCGGGTCGGTACCTTCTCCAGGTCGATGTGCATGCCGCCGTCGCCGGCCGCGGCGAGCTCGCTGGTGGCGCAGGACAGACCCGCGCCGCCGAGGTCCTGGATGCCGACGACGAGGCCCGCCTTGTACAGCTCGAGGCAGCACTCGATGAGCACCTTCTCGGTGAACGGATCGCCGACCTGCACGCTCGGCAGCTTCTTGCGGTTCGGCCCGGAATTGTCGCCGTCGTCGTCGAAGGTCTCCGAGGCGAGCACCGACACGCCGCCGATGCCGTCGAGGCCGGTGCGCGCGCCGAACAGGATGATCTTGTTGCCGGCGCCGGAGGCGAAGGCCAGGTGCAGGTCCTCGACTCGCAGGACGCCCGCACACAACGCGTTGACGAGCGGGTTGCCGGCGTAGCTGGCGTCGAAGACGGTCTCGCCGCCGATGTTGGGCAGGCCCAGGGAGTTGCCGTAGCCGCCGATGCCGCGGACCACGCCGTCGACGACGCGGCGGGTGTCGGGGGCGTCGGCGGCGCCGAAGCGCAGCTGGTCCATGACCGCGACCGGACGCGCGCCCATCGCCATGATGTCGCGGACGATGCCGCCCACGCCCGTCGCCGCGCCCTGGTAGGGCTCGACGTAGCTCGGGTGGTTGTGCGACTCGACCTTGAAGGTGACCGCCCAGCCGTCGCCGATGTCGACGACGCCGGCGTTCTCGCCGATGCCGGCCAGCATCCCGGCGCGCATCTCCTCGGTGGTGGTCTCACCGAAGTAGCGCAGGTGGACCTTGGAGGACTTGTAACTGCAGTGCTCGGACCACATCACCGAGTACATGGCGAGTTCGGCGTCGGTGGGCCGACGGCCGAGGATCTCGCGGATGCGCGTGTACTCGTCGTCCTTGAGACCGAGTTCGCGGAACGGTTGCGGATGGTCCGGGGTCTGGGCAGCGGCTGAGACGGTATCCACCTGGGCACTCACCTTGACCAGTCTAGGCGTGGCCGGGGCGTCGCGACCGACGGGGCGCGGCAGACGGTCTCGGCTGGGGAGATCTGCACCGGGAGACACCCCGGTCTGGCGATAGTCTGTCACCCGAGCTGCACGGGTGCGTCCGGGCGGGCGCGGGGGCCGGGGTGCCGCCCGCGACGAGGCACCGGTGCCGACTTCACACGATCGACGGGGGGACGCGATGGCCGATGTGCGCAAGGCGAGGGCGCTTTTCGAACTGGGCGTGCTGAGCCTCGACATCCCCATCGACGGCCAGGAACCGATCAACAATCCCGCCCAGGCGGCCAAGGCCTTCACCCGGGCCACCGAATGGGATTCCTCCCTGGGCGACGCCTGGATCGGGCGGATGGCATGCGGCGACCGCTCCGACGAGGTGATCCTCGGCCTGTACCGCGCCCGGGGGTCGATCGGAGCCGAGCAACGCCGTCTGGGCCTGCCGCCGGGCACGCTCGCCGGCCGGTGGGACACCGGCTACTACATCGACTACCCGGCGATGACCGCCGTGGACGCGACCGCCGCCTACGCCGCGAGCCTGATCCGCGGCGCGGACTTCGCCGGCGCCGAGGAGGTGCTCGACGAGATCCCGCCCGCCCATCGCCTGCCGATCACCGACTACGTCCGCGCCCTGCTGCATCTCCGCACGCAGCGGTGGCCCGACGTGCTGACGGCCCTCACCCGCTCGGACCGGTGGGGCGACCCCGTCATGCAGGCGGTGGGCGACCTGATGGCCGGCATCGCCTGCGTACACCTCGGGATGCTCGGAGAGGGGATACGCCGACTGCAGAACGCCGTCGACGGTCCGCTGCCGACCTGCTCGGCCGAGGCCATGTACGTCTACGGCATGGCGCTGCGCGCGCAGGGGCACGAGGAGAAGGCCAAGGCCATGTTCGAGCAGGCCTACGCCCGCAACCCCGCGATGACCGCGGCCGTGCAGGCGCTGCAGTCGCCGGGCCTGCAACTCGTCCCGACGACGGCCGAGGAGATCGCCGCCCGCACCGACAGGTGGGACCCGAGGTCGGTGCCCGAACGCGGGACGACCCTCGTGTCCTCCGGCGAGGACACCGGCGACGGCGCCGACGAACTGGTGGGCGAGGCGCAGCGCGAGCTCGCCGAACAGATCGGGCTCGAGTCGGTGAAGCAGCAGGTCGCCAAGCTGCAGTCCGCGGCGATGCTGGCACGGGTGCGCGCGGATCGGGGCCTGTCCACCACGGCCCGCAGCCTCCATCTGGCGTTCACCGGGCCGCCCGGCACCGGCAAGACGACGGTGGCCCGGATCGTCGCCAAGATCTACTGCGGCCTGGGGTTCATCAAGACCGACAAGGTCGTCGAGGCCTCGCGCCGCGACATGGTCGGCGAACACCTGGGCAGCACGGCGATCAAGACCTCCGCGCTCATCGACTCCGCGATGGACGGCGTGCTGTTCATCGACGAGGCCTACACCCTGATCCAGCAGGGACTCTCCGGCGGCGACGCGTTCGGCCGAGAGGCCGTCGACACGCTGCTGGCGCGCATGGAGGACGACCGCGACCGCCTGGTGGTGATCATCGCCGGGTACGACGGCGAGATCGACCGGTTCCTGGCCTCCAACGACGGCCTGGCGTCGCGGTTCGCCCGCCGGGTGCGGTTCGAGTCCTATACACCCCGGGAGTTGGCGCAGATCGGCGAGTTCATCGCGCGCAGGCGCGATTCCGTGCTCACCCCGGAGGCGGTGACCGAACTCGAACAGGCCTGCGCCCCGCTCTACCACGACGTTCGCGGCGAGGGCCCGGGCGCCCGGCGCGCCACCGACCTCGCCGGCAACGGCCGCTTCATCCGCAACATCATCGAATCGGCGGAGGAGGAGCGCGAGTACCGGCTGAGCACGACCGGCGATCTCGAATCGCTGACGGCCGACGACCTCATGCGCATCGAGGTCGACGACATCCGCTCGGCGATCTCCGGCGTGCTGTCAGGATTACGACGGTAGACCCGCGTCCCGATCCGCTTCCGTCAGCACAGAACAGAGAGGTTCCGCGCATGCCCACGTCTTCGGCCCGCACCCGTGTCCGTCCCGGCCTGCTCACCTGCTCCGTCGCCGCCGCGCTGTCGGTGACGCTCGCCGGATGCTCGTCCGACGAGACCACCCCCGAGCCGACGACCTCCGCTCCCGCATCGTCGATCTCCTCGCCCGCCCCGGCGTCCTCGGCAGCGTCGACGTCTCGGGCCACGTCCACGAGCGCGGAGCGGTCCGCCGCGACCCCGGAGCCCTCGGCTCCGGGTGCCGGACCCGCCACGAAGACCTCCGCGCCCCGGTCGGCGACGACATCTGCCGGCGCACCGGCCGCCGGCCAGGCCGCGAAGATGAGTTGCCGCGCCTTCCGCGAACTCGACGACGCCGCGCGTGCCGCGGCGGTCACCTCGCTCGGGGTGAAGGACAACGCCGAGCAGGTCGCGATGGTGGTGGCCGTGACCTGCCTGAGCCGACCCGACGACAAGGTCTCCGACGTCGTCGATGAACTGGTGGCCGGACGCTGATACGTTCTCCAGCATGATGAATCGCCCGTGGACGGTGCTGCACGGCCCGCTGTTCTCGCGGAGCCGCCCCCTGGACCGCGAACACGCCGCGCCCCGGATCAGCGCCTACATCTACGGCAACATCCTGATCCTGGCCGCGCTCATCCCGCTGCACCTCACCGATGACTTCGTCGGCATCCTCATCGTCCTCGGCACCGCGGCCTCGACCTTCGTCGCCCACGTCTTCGCCGAGGCGGTCGGCCGCCGGGTGCACCAGGGCGCGATCCACCCGACGAAGTCGGAGATCCTGCACCACCTGCGGGATTCGGTGCCGATCCTGTCCTCGGCGTCGGTCCCGTGCCTCATCCTGGCCATGGCCTGGCTCGGCTGGATCGAGCCGCGCACCGCGCAACTGGCCGCGGAGATCGTGATCCTGCTGCGCATCGGCGGAACGGTCTTCGTCATCGACCGCCTCAACAACGAGAGGTCCAGCCGCGCAACGGTGATCGCCTCGGCAGTCGTGACGCTGGTCGCCACCGCGATCGTCGTGATCAAGGTCGTCATGACGCACTGAGTCGTCCTGCCCGCCGTCTTCCTGTGAACCGTCCACGTGGACGGTCCTCGTCCTCATGGGCGATCCGGACGGCGGATACCGGTGCTCGCGACCGTCGTCGAGCAGCACCACGACGCTCTACGACCTGCTCCGCACCGCGCCCCGGTGACCGCCCGGCCGGGTGACCGCCCCCAGGGCTCGCCGAACCGGTGGACGGGCGGGTCAGCCGCCGGCGCCCCCGCTGGTGACCGTGAGGATCGCCTCGGTCAGCTCCGGACGGCAGATGACCAGGTCGGGCAGGTAGGTGTCGTCGTTGTTGTAGACCAGTTCGGAGCCGTCGATGCGCCCGCACCACAGCCCCTTGGCCCGCGCGACGGCGACCGGCGCGGCCGAGTCCCATTCGTACTGGCCGCCGGCATGCACATAGGCGTCGGCCTCGCCGCGGACCACCGCCATGGCCTTGGCGCCCGCCGAACCCATCGGCAGCACCTCCCCGCCGATGGCGGCGGCGACCTCGTCGGCGAACGCCGGCGGCCGCGAGCCGCTGACCACCACGCGCGGAAGGCCGGTCCGCGGCCGCGATGCGAGCCCCTCGGTGGGCTCGACGGCGGTGTCGTCGTCGACGTAGGTCACCCCGAGCGCGGGCAGCGCGACGGCACCGGCGACGAGCCCGCCCGACGCGGACCAGAGCGCGACGTGCACGGCCCAGTCGGCTCGGCCCCCGCCGTTCTCGTAGGTCCCGTACTCGCGGGTGCCGTCGACCGGATCGACGATCCAGACGCGTTCGGCGGACAGCCGTGTCTTGTCGTCGGCCGACTCCTCCGACAGCACGGCGTCGCCGGGACGCTCCTCTGCCAGTCGCCGCAGCAGGAACTCGTTGGACCGGAGGTCGCCGGCCTTGCCCAGTTCCTTGCCGACCAGACCGCTGGTCTTGCGGATGTCCAGCAGGAGTTCGCCTGCCGCGGTGGCGAGTTCGCCCGCCAGTGCTCGATCGTCGGTCACGCCTGATCCTCTCTGGCCCGGCAGGTGCCGGGGTCGGCCGGGTCCGTGCTCCTACAGCCCCAGGTTACGGATCACCATGTCGGCGACCTCTGCAGGCGCGCCGTCGGCGGGGGTTATGACCAGCTCGGGGTCCTCCGGCCGCTCGTAGGGCGAGTCGATGCCGGTGAACTGGCCGATCTCCCCGCGCCGCGCCCGGCGGTACAGGCCCTTGGGGTCGCGGCGTTCGCATTCCTCGAGCGGGGTGTCGATGAAGATCTCGTAGAACGGCAGGCCGCGCTCGGCGTGGATCTCGCGGGCGCGTCGCCGTTCCCCGGCGAACGGGCTGATCAGCGAGACGATCGCGACCGCGCCCGAGTCGGCGAACAGCGCGGCGACCTCGCTGGTGCGACGGATGTTCTCGCGCCGGTCGTCGTCGGAGAAGCCGAGGTCGGAGTTGAGGCCGTGCCGCAGGTTGTCGCCGTCCATCAGGTAGGCCGGCCGCCCCTCGGCGACGAATCGCCGCTCCAGTTCCACGGCCAGCGACGACTTGCCCGACCCGGACAGGCCGGTCAGCCAGATCGTGGCGCCGCGGTGCGGGCGGTGCTCCCGCGAGACCTTGGAGGCCTGCCAGACGACGTGGCTGTCGTGACTCACCGGGGCCGTGATCATGCCGGCCGCGACCGTCCGGTTGGTCGCCTCGTCGATGAGGATGAAGCTGCCGGTGTCCCGGTTGCGCCGGTAGGAGTCGAACATCACCGGCTCCTGCGTGTGCAGGGTGATCCGACCGATCTCGTTGAGGGACAATCCGTCCGCCTGCTCGTCGCGATGCAGGGTGTTGACGTCGAGTCGGTAGTTCAGCCCGCTGATCTGCGCACGCGTCAACCGGGTGCCGCACAGCATCTGATAGCGGTTGTGCGGACGCAGTTCGACGTCCTCGGCGAACCAGCACACCATCGCGTCGATGTCGCGGCCGACGTAGGGACGGTTGTTGGGCCGGGCGAGCATGTCTCCGCGCACGATGTCGATCTCGTCGGCGAGCTCGACCGAGACGGCCATCGAGGCGAACGCCTCGTCGACCGCTTGGCCCCCGGGGCCCCAGATCGCCGTGATCGTGGTGCTGAATCCGCTTGGCAGGACCACGATCTCGTCACCCTTGGTGAACACGCCGCCGGCGACGGTGCCCGCGTACGCGCGATGGTCGAGGCCGTCGCTGCGCTGCGGGCGGATCACGTACTGCACGGGCAGACGCGCGTCGATCAGGTTGCGGTCGGAGGCGATGTAGACGTTCTCCAGATGGCTGAGCAGCGGTCGACCCTCGTACCACGGCATGGCAGAGGAGGATTCGACGACGTTGTCGCCGCGCAGCGCCGAGATCGGGATGAACGTCACGTCGGCGACGTTGAGTTTCGCCGCGAATTCGACGAATTCGGCGCAGATCTCGTCGAAGCGCTCCTGCGACCAGTCCACCAGGTCCATCTTGTTGACGCACACCGTCAGGTGCGGGATGCCGAGCAACGACGACAGGAAGGCGTGCCGACGGGTCTGTTCGAGGACCCCCTTGCGGGCGTCGATGAGGATGATCGCGAGATCCGCGGTCGACGCCCCGGTCACCATGTTGCGGGTGTACTGGGTGTGGCCCGGGGTGTCGGCGATGATGAACTTCCGCTTGGGCGTGGCGAAGTAGCGGTACGCGACGTCGATGGTGATGCCCTGCTCGCGCTCGGCGCGCAGGCCGTCGGTCAACAGGGCGAGGTCGGCGTACTCGTCGCCGCGGGCCGCGCTGGTGCGTTCGATCGCCTCGAGTTGATCGGCGAAGATCGCCTTCGAGTCGTAGAGCAGCCGCCCGATCAGCGTCGACTTGCCGTCGTCGACCGATCCCGCCGTGGCGAGCCGCAACAGTTCGGTGGCACCCCGGTGATCTCCGCCCATCAGAAGTACCCCTCCTTCTTGCGATCCTCCATGCCGGACTCCGAGATCCGGTCGTCGGCGCGCGTCGCGCCGCGCTCGGTCAGCCGGGTGACCTCGATCTCGGCGATCACCTTCGCCACGTCATCGGCGTCCGACACCACGCACCCGGTGCAGGTCGCGTCGCCGACGGTGCGGAACCGCACGGTCTCCACGCGCACCTCCTCCCCCGGAAGCGGCTGCAGGAAACGCGTTTTCGCCAGCAGCATGCCGTCGCGTGGGATCACCTCGCGTTGATGCGCGTAGTAGATCGAGGGCAGCTCGATGTCCTCCTGCGCGATGTACTGCCAGATGTCGAGTTCGGTCCAGTTCGACAGCGGGAAGACGCGGATGTGCTCGCCCTTGTGGTGGCGCCCATTGTAG
>Ga0164243_10014710_pt1 | contig 10883 bp, 8 predicted proteins | sample OricompcompostOP_FD_108781 | JGI IMG/M metagenome (GOLD analysis project Ga0164243, IMG submission 108781) | Organic Plus compost microbial communities from Emeryville, California, USA - Original compost - Organic plus compost (OP) | ecosystem: Engineered > Solid waste > Mixed feedstock >...
ATGGTCGGAGGCTCAGGCGGCGCGCTGGGCCGGCAAGGCGCAGACTCCAAGCCATGTGGAAACGCTGCTGAGCGCGCTCGGCCGGAATGCGGGGCTGGTGACGGTGATCGACGGATCGCCCTCCGCCCTCTCCTGGCTGGGCGGCGTGCGCGGCATGCGCGTCAGCCCGCTCGGCATCGATCGTTTCGGCCAGACCGGCGATCTGCCGGATCTCTATGCCAGCTATCGCCTCGACCCCGATGCCATAATCGAGGCGACCGCCAACCTGCTGCTCGACCGGTGAACGATCCGCGGCTGCATTGTCCGTGAGCAGAAACAGTCTGATCGCATTGATGATCTTGTTACCTCTCCGGCCATCCGCAAGGATATTTGCGCGCTCTGCCACCAGGCATCGGCCGCAATAGGTTGCAGGGCATAACGACCGCGAAAACCGCGGCGCGGCCAGGGGAGGAGAGAGGCGGGCAAATCGTGTCGCGACGTCCGATCCCTCCTGCCGTCAGGAGGAGGGGTTATGAGGCACCACACGCTACTGATCGCCTTGATGAACAGTGCCGCATCGCCTTGATGAACAGTGCCGCGATGATCGGCATATCCACGCCGGCGCTGGCGCAGGCGACAGCCGCAGATAGGCAAGGCGCGATCGAGGACATCGTTGTCACTGCACAAAGACGCGAGGAACGGCTGATCGACGTGTCGAACTCGGTTTCGGCTCTGCGCGGCGAGGCGCTGGAGCGCGGCGGCGTGACCACCGTCAGCAACATCGAGACGCTGGTGCCGAACATCCAGATCAACCAGTTAGTGGGCAACACGTTCGGGCGTCTGATCTCGATCCGCGGGCTCGCGCCGTCTTCGGATACCAGCCTGGGCCGCGACCAGCCGGTCGGCCTCTATATCGACGGCGTGCCCATCGCCAAATCGACGGGCGCGGCGTTCGACACCGTGGACCTCGAACGGATCGAGGTGCTGCGGGGGCCGCAGGGCGCGCTCTATGGCAAGAACACGATCGGCGGCGCGCTAAACCTTGTGACGCGCAAGCCTTCGGGCGAGTTCGGCGGCCGCTTGATCCTGGGCGCGGATTGCGCGGACAGGTGATGGCGCTGACCTTGCTCTGCGTGAACCTTGTCGTTCTCGGGCTGGGCGCAAGCTTCATCGCCGCCATTACCGATTTCGTCTTCGGCAACGAGGCCGCGCTCGCTATTCTATCGCCCTTTCGGGGGCCATCCTGCTGCCGATCATCCTCGTCATTCTGATGATCGGCATGCCGCTTTATCGCCGTTCACTCGATCAGCGGTCGATGATGGGCGGAACACATATTTCAGCGACGCGGCTCCAGCCACCAGTCTTGTCGCCATCCGGCGACATCGACGACGGGATTGCCCTGCACGTCGGTCGCGGGCCGGTAACGAAAGCGCTTTTCGATCAGTTCACATGTCGCGCGGTCCAGGTCGGCATTGCCACTGGAAGCTACTACCCGACAATGGCTGACGCGGCCGTCCGTGCCAACATCAAAATGCGCGACGACCATTCCGCCGGCTTTCAACCGGCTGGCCGCGCGCGGGTAATCGGAATCACGAATCCGCCCGCTGATCCAGCGCGGGCGCGATCCGCCACCGCCCGCGCCCGATCCGCCCCGGCCACTGCCCAGCCCGCTCCCCTCCCCGCCCGCTCCGGTGCCAGGCCCCGGTGCAGGCGCGGCACCGGCGGAGATTGCGGCATCCGTCGATGCGACCGGCGGGGCGACTACGGGCGGCGGCACATTGACGATCACCACGGGCTTTGGCGCGACGACCGGCTTCGGCTTCGAATAGCGATTGACGGGTGCGGCCTCGCCCTCCGGCTCCGCCGATCCGGGAGCTTTCTTCTCATCGGGCCGAGGCGGCGCCGGAAGCTGATAGGATTCGAGGACGACGGATCGTTCGACCTGCGGAGGGAGGGGAAGCCGGGACATCAGAAGATAACCGATCGCCACCGCGTGCAGCACGACCACTCCGGCCGCGACAGCCGCCTTCCGTCGATCCGTGCGGTCAGCCGTGGACATCGAAACTCGCCAAGCCGCGTGTCAGCCCTTCGCTATAATGGACCGGCGCGGCATGGCAATAAACCCCGGACCTGACGACCGCCTAGACCATGCGGCCGGCGTTCACCGCAAGCGCTCTATGCGGACGGCAACTCGCGAACGAGAAGCACGTCACCGGCCGCCGCGCCGAGAAGATCGGCGGCCCAGCTGCCGATCGTCGCATGTGCGAAGCCGCTGCGGCCGTGGGTGCCCAGGACAAGCAGGTCGGCATCCTCTTCCCGCAATGCGCGGCAAACCACCCCATGCGGTTCGCCATAATCGAGACGGCTATGCACGCGCTTGAGCAGGTCCTGATCGGGGATGGACGTCAGAAAGCTGTCCAGCCGCTTCCGCACCTCCTGATCGATTTCATCCTTCACGCCTTCCGATTTCAGCCAGCCTTCGTAGGGGACGTGATAGGCGTGGACGAGCGTGATCGCGGCATCGGGGAAAAAGGCCGCGGCGCGGATCAGCGCCTCGCGCGAGCAGGATGAAAAGTCGCTCGCCACCACCAGCCGCCGATAGGGCGACCGGGCGCGGCTCTTCACGACCAGAACCGGGATTTCGGCATGGCGGACCAGATGATCCACCGCCGTGCCAAGGATGAAATCGCCTACACTGTTGTAGCGCGCGACACCCGTCACGATCAGATCGCTCTTCAAATCGTGCGCCAGCCGCGCGACGATCGTCGGAACCGGCCCATGCGCCACGACAAGGCGGCCGGGACCCGCGAGTTCCGGAAATTCGTGGAGTGCGGCCGGACTCAGCGGCGCATCGCCCTGAACCCTTTCGTTTCTGCCGGATTTTTCGATCACATGGACGGCAACCAGCGAATCCGGCGCATCGGCCGTGAGCAGGAGCGCACGGTCCAGCGCACGATCGCAACGGGCGCTCAGATCGGTGGCCAGCAGAACGCTCTTCAGCGAAGCGGGATGACGGGGTTCAGCCAAGCTCGCTCTCCCTCGTGGCGAAACTGCATTTGACCTACCTGCCGGGAGACGTGCGGATAATCCGTAATGCCCCCTAGGCCCGGCTGCCAGGCCTTAAGCTGGCGGATCGAGCCGGGCGCGCCGAAGGACGGTATCGAAAAACGGCTTCGCCGCCTCGACATGCGGTGCCCAGGCATGGCCGGCGCCATCGATCAGTTCGACGCGGGACCGCAGGCCCAGCCCCTCATATTCGGCCTGCAGGCGAAGGATGCGCGCGATGCGGGTGCGGCCATATGCGGCATAAGCGGCGCCATCCAATCCTATTTCGTCGGCCGAATAGATGTCGCAATCGAATCGGTCCTCCGTGCCGCACATGAGCTGCACCGGCACGCTGCGCATGGCGTCCCAATCGACCGGCCTGCCGAAAATCCGTTCGAAATCGCCGATGCCGGTCCACCAGTTCCATTGGGCGGACGGCAGGGTCGCATAGGTGGGGGCGCCCAGCGAAACTGCGGAGAGCCTGGCGGGATCGACATAGAGCAGCCGCTGCGCGAACTGCGCGCCGCCCGAAAAGCCGAAAAGCAGGATGTGCGAGAAGCGGCTCCCGACCGCCGTCGCAAGCTCGTCGACCATTGCCCACAGGATGTGGTCGTAGCGCAGCCGGTCGCCGACCAGTTGCTTATACTCCTCGTCAGGCGCGGACGCATCGATATCCATCGGAAATAACGGCGCGAGGACGAAGCAGCCATGCTGTTCGGCGAAGACGGCAAAGGCATCGCGCAGATCCTTCGCATTGCGGCTCGACCCGTGGACCGCGACGATCAGCGGTGCCTGCGACAGGCGCCGCGCCATATGCCCCACGGGAAGATATGGGAAATAGGAGAAGGCCGGAAAGGCGCGGCAGGATATAGCCGCCAGCGCGCCGGCGATCGGCTGCATGCGGAGCCGCGAAAAGGGCGTCTCGGGATAGATGGCGCGCAGCACGTCCACGGTGGGCCATCGACGCATCTCAGGCGTCAGCTGCGAAAGCAGCGCGCGAGAAAGCTGATAGGGGGCGAGGAAGCTGAAATCGCCATGAGCCAGTTCGCGCGCCATCGCATCGGGCACGACATCGGTAAAATCCGCAAGTGCCGGACCCAGTATCTGCCGCAGGCGTTCGCGAATGGCCCCTTCGGTTTCCTGCAAGAATCTTCTCCCCTGCCGCCGCCGGTCTTCGACTCCAGCCGGCTGGCGGCATGGTATCACCCTGGCTGATGATTGCGACTTGCAAAAGCGGGCGGAGCGCGGGAAGATGCATATCAACCAGGCTGATAGAGGGGAGATGCTTCGATGACGCGCCCGCGCCGGGCTCCATTCATGCTTCTCCTGATGATAGCGCCGTTCGCCAGCGCATGTGCGCAGACGACGATTGCGCCCAGGCAACAGGCTGTGCCGCTCGCCGTGCGCGGCAGTACGGCGACGGTGGAGATCGCTCCGGTCCTGCTCGCCGCCCGCGACCATTTTCCCGAAGGGGCTGAGGTCCGGAACGGCGGGATCGCCAATCTGGTGGGGGCCGCGCCTGTCGCGGGCCTGGGCGACGGAAGCCCGGCCGATGTCGCCACACATGCGGAAACCCAGGCACTACGCTATTCGGTGGCGCATCCCGACATCCGCATCATCCTGACCGTCACCGAAGGATATTACCGCATCGTCGCGCGGCGCTCCGCCGGGATAAGCGAAATTGCCGATCTGAAGGGCAAGCGCATCGCCGCGATCCCGACCACCTCTTCGGGATATTTCCTGGCGCGGATGCTGGCCCAGGCCGGACTCGGAACAGGCGACGTCAAGATCGTGCGCGTCTCGCCGATCGCCGACATGGCAACCGCCCTCGCCCGCGGCGACGTCGACGCGGTCGCGATCTGGGAACCCCATAGCGGTAACGCGGCGCAGGCACTGGGAAACGATCTGGTCGAGTTTGGGGGGCGGGGCATCTATCGCGAGATGTTCAACCTCAACACCACCGCCGACAATCTCGCCAACCCGGAAAGGCGGGCACGGATCGTCGCTTTCGTTCGGGCGATCATGAATGCTACCGACGCCCTGAACACCGATCCGCGCCAGGCGCAGGCGCTGGTCGCCCACACTGCCGGCTTCACGTCCGACGAAGTGGCGCGGTCATGGCCCTATCTCGGCTTTCGCGCGTCGCTGCCTGCCGATCTGCTCGACGTTCTGACGGAGGAGGAGGAATGGCTCGCCGTGCAGGAGGGACGCCCGGCGCGGGGACGCGCAGAACTCGGCAGGCTGATCGATCGGACGGTTTACGAGGAAGCGGCAAAGGCGCGTCACTGAATGCACCTGAGCCGCAAATTCCGGGTGCCGGCAACGGCTTCATTGTTCCAGCAACTACCGTTCCGGGATCGGAAAAGCGGCGCTGCCGCTCGGTTCCTGCTTGCCTTTTTATCAGCTTCGCTTATGTATCGCTCATTCCGGTTTATCAAATAACATTCATAATGGTAACACGGATTGGGGTTGCCCAATACATAGCTGGAGAGGGGAGCCGGTATGGCGCGAGGAAAGATTCACCGTTCGGCAAGCACTTGGCCGCAGCGTTCGATGGTCATGACGGCGCTTGCGGCAACCACCATGCTCGCAACGCCGGGCTTTGCGCAGAACCTGCCTGAAAGCAGTGATTCGCCGAGCCAGGAAATCCAGGACATCATCGTCACCGCCTCCCGCACCGCGCAGGACGGTCTGCAGGCGCCGACCCCCACGCAGGTCGTGGGCGCCCAGACCATCGACCGCCAGGCCGCGACGACGGTGATGGAGGTGCTGAACCAGAACCCTGCCTTCAAGGCCACGCGGTCTCCCGGGGCGAATGCGACCAACACTTCCAGCCCGGCGCAGGCCACGGCGGACCTGCGCGCGCTGGGTGGACAGAGGACGCTGGTGCTGGTCAACGGATCGCGCGTCGTGCCCTTCGCGCCGGCAAGCAATCTCGGCGTGCCAACCACGACGGACCTCAACCTGTTTCCGACCCTGATGATCGACCGCGTCGACGTCGTCACGGGCGGCGCATCGGCACTCTACGGATCGGACGCCGTATCGGGTGTCGTCAACATCATCATGAAGAAGAAGTATGACGGCATAAACGTCACGGCGCAGAGCGGCATTTCGCAGCGGGGCGACTATCGCACGATCCGCGCGGGCTTCATCGGCGGCACCAGCTTTAACGACGACCGCGGCAATATCGTCGTCAGCGCCGACTATTCGGACAATAATGGTGTTCCGGATATCTATTCGCGTGGCTGGGGGCGCGAGGAATGGATGATCGTCAGCAACGGCCAGCGCGCAACGAACGGTCTTCCGGCACTGATCCTGGCGCCGAACGTCCATAACAGCCTGGGTGCCGGCGGCGTCATCATCAGCAACATCCCCGGCCTCGCCAACATGACGTTCAATCCGGACGGATCGATCCGGCCTTTCCAGCGAGGCGACATCTCCGGCGGATCGACGATGATCGGGGGCGAAGGCCGGTCGATCATCACGGGCACCGCACTGGTGCCGGACGTGAAGCGGTTCACGGCCTATGGCAGCCTCTATTATGATTTCTCGGACACGCTGACGGGCTATATCGAGGGCGGCTGGTCACGCTCGGTCGGCTTCCTCGACGGCGTGCCGATGCGCCTGTCGAGCCAGACGATCGCCGCCGACAACGCCTTCATTCCGGACGAGGTCCGCGCGCTGCTGCCGGCCGACGTCACCAGCTTCAACATCAGCCGGATCGGCCACGACATCGGCATCAACCATTATCGCATCGTCAACGAGACGCCCCACGGGACCATCGGCCTCGAAGGCAAGCTGGGCGGATCATGGCGATGGGATGCGCATGTCTCCTACGGCATCAACCACTATGCATCCTACACAACCGAGAATCCGGTGCGGGCCAATCTCAACTATGCGATCGATGCCGTGCGCGATCCCGCGACCGGCGACATCGTGTGCCGGGCGACGCTGGAGGGCGATCCCGCGGCGGCCGGCTGCGTTCCCCTCAATCTGTTCGGCGAGGGCAACACCACCCAGGCGGCACGCGACTACATCTGGGGCGAAGGCGAGGCCAAGGTCAAATATGACCAGCTGACCGCCGCAGTGAATATCGTCGGCGAACCTTTCTCGACCTGGGCCGGCCCGGTCGCGGTCGCTTTCGGCGGCGAGTATCGCAAGGAAACCGAAAAGCTGACGGCCGATCCGGTTGCATCGGCAAACGGCTTCCTCACCGCAGGCAACGCCGTTCCCTATTCGGGCAAGTTCGACGTGGTCGAGGGCTATATCGAGGCAACCGCACCGCTGCTGGCGGACATGCCGTTCGCTCGAAAGCTCGATCTCAACGGCGCCTTCCGATATGCCGATTACAGCAGCGCCGGCGGGCAGAAAGCGTGGAAGGTCGGCGGTGTCTGGGAGCCTTTCGACGGCTTCAATGTGCGCGTCGCCCGTTCACGCGACATTCGCGCGCCGGCGATCAACGAGTTGGCCAGCCCCGGCAGCAACGTCACCAACAACGTGACGCTTCTTGTCGACGGCAAGATCAAGAACGCGGTGATCCCGCAGAATACCAGCGCGGGCAATCCGAACGCCGAGGCCGAGTTCGCCGATACATTCACGGCCGGCTTCGCCTATCGGGGCAACGGCGCGCTGAGGGGCGTGGGTCTTTCCGCCGATTATTTCCATATCAAGATCAAGAACGCGATCACCAACCTGTCGACGGTCAACATTGCCACTCTGTGCGGGCAGGGCGACGAGTATTTCTGCAACCTGTTCACCTATGGTCCAGATCCCGATGCACCCGGCGAGCGCATTCATACCGGCCTTGTCGCCGGATCGCTGAACGTCGGCGCGTTCGAGCAGGAAGGCCTGGACGTCACGCTGAACTACACGACCGACGTGGGCTTCCTGGGCAGCGGCGGCCGTTACAGCATCGCGGCCAGTGGCACCTATGTCTTCCACGCTTATGTCGACGCGGGGACCGGGGGAGCGCCGGTCGACCGCGCGGGGGAAAATGGCTGGGCCAATCTGGGCGCCATTCCGAGGTTCCGCGGCAACCTGTCCCAGACGCTCGGCAACGACGCGTGGGAATTGACGCTGCAGACGGTCTTTATCAGCAAGGGCAAACAGGACGTCACCTACAACACGCTGCCGACGAACACCATCAATGACAACAGCGTCCCAGCGATCGCCTATTTCAATCTCTACGGAAAGGTGTTCTCCGGACCCGACAAGAATTTCGAATTCTTCTGGGCGATTAACAACCTGCTCGACAAGGATCCGCCGATGACACCCTATATCATCCTGAACGGACCAGTTAACGGGCAATATTATGACAAGGTCGGACGCAATTTCATGATCGGCGTCCGCAAAAAGTTCTAGCGTTTCTCCCTTCCTCCTCCCTGAATGGGGCGTCTCATCGAGGCGCCCCTTTTTTTCAAATGAAAGCTGCTCGTCCGGCAGGTGTGGCTCAGCCCTGGCTGAAGTTGAGCTGTTGTCCGCCCTTGAACAGATTCTGCAGCTCCCGGCGAGTGCAGAGCCAGCGCCCTTCCGTCTCGTCCCAGCGAAAATGCTCGGTCGCGCGGCTGATCCGCGTCGGCGCGTCGCTTTCCAGCGGCGCCTCGCCGTCGGCCGCCCATAGGAGCATGTACCAGTGGGCGGTCGCACCGCCTTCATCGTCGAAGTCGGCGCGGAAGTTGCTGAAGGCGTGGACAGCGACACGAGCGCCCCGCGCCTCACGCCAACTGTAGAATTTCTGGATCTCCTCGCGGCCTTCGAGCAACATCCTGCCTGACTTGTAGACGGCTTCGGGCGCATAATATTCACCCGCCCTGCGGCCCCAGTTGGTATCGACGTCATGCCAAAAATCGGCGAGGCCCATCTCCAGCTCGGCGATGGCTATCGCCCTTTCCCTGCGGTTCATTCTCTTGGCTCCATCATGCGAAGAACAACTTCAGCGCCGTCCGGTCGATCGCGGCTCGCGTCCGGCGATCGGGAACGAGACGGCGATAAAGATCCAGCACGCTCGTGAAGTCCACGTCCGCCTCATGGTTCACGAACGGCGCGTCGCTGCCCCATAACAGACGCTCCGGCCCAGCATCGGCCAGCAGCCGGCGGGTGCAGGCCTGCACGACCGCGAACGGGAGGCGGAAGCCGGCCGAAAGCTTCACCCAGCAATTCCCGCCCTCGATCGCGCGCAGCAGCGCATCCATCCCCGCGCCATCCGCCCCATCTTCTCTCGCAGGGACGCCGAAATGATCGACGACGATCCGCACGCCCGATTCAGCCAGGCAGGACAGCAGCGCGGGCAGGCTGTCAGCCGCGGCCAGCAGCTCCACATGCAGGCCATTGTCGGCCAGATGACGCAGATGCGAGCGCCACGGATCGGCGCCGAGATCGGGGAAGCTCGCCAGCCGTCGCCACACCAGGCGGACGCCGACCACGCCGCGCCCCGAAAGATCGCGAATGACGCGAATGTCGCTTTCGGGATGGAGTATCACCGTGCCGCGCAGCTGCGGATAGGCCGCCAGCGCTTCGAGGGTATAATCGTTATAGTCGCCATAGAGGCTGGCGGCTGCGATGACGCCACGGCCGATCCCGTGACGCGCCAGATCGGCCAGATAGGCTTCCGCCCGATAGTCGTAATCCGGCCGCGAATGCGCATCCGCGGTGAAGGGCATGGCCCGAGTGAAGATATGGGCATGGCAATCGACGGCCGGCGCAGACGCCATCCGAGCATCGGCGGTCGCCATCCCCTAATGCTTCAGATCGGCGCGGGTGATCTTCGGCGTGCCGGGCAGGCTCATCAGCCAGAAGGAGAATATTCCAGCCGAGGCGAGCGGCAGCCCAAGCAGTGCGAAGATGCCGACGGGGCCGAACCCTTCGCCAAGCACGAAATTGCCGAACAGCGGAGCGAAGATCGACGCGATGCGGCCCGCGCCATAAGCCCAGCCGACGCCCGTCGCGCGATGACTCGGCGGATAGAGCGCGGCTGCCATCGCGGCGATGCCCGCCTGGCCGCCATGCTGGAACAGCGCCATGATCGCCACTGCCACGAACATGCCGGCACCCGGCGCGAGCACACCGATCATGACCGCTCCGGCAGCCGCAAGACCGAAGGTGAGCGTCATCACCAGCCGGAAGCCGAGCCTGTCGATCAGATAGCCGATCAGCACCATTCCCGCGAGGCCGGCGATCGTGTTGGTGGCGTTGATCGCGGCCACCTGCTGCCAGCTGAGACCGATCACGTCCTTGAAGATCGTCGTCTTCCACACGCCCGCGGTTATGAATACGAAGCTGGAGATCGCGACGGCCCACATCAGCAACGTCTTGAGCAGCTGGCCCTTGCCCAGGATGTCGGCCAGCATCGCCTGCCCGCGACCATGCTTCTGTCGCGCTACCCCGACAACGGTCACCGGCGGCTCGCCCGGAGGCTGCATGCGCCGCGCCAGCGACTGGATGGCGGGATCATCCGGATCGCGCGCCGCCATCGAACGCAGCGATTCCGGCAGGAAGAACCAGATCAGCGGCAGCATGATTGCCGGCATCAGTGCTGCGATCCAGAAGGCTCCGCGCCAGCCGAAGGGCTCGAGGATGAAGGCCTGCATCGCCGCGCCCAGCAATGCGCCGATCATCGTGCCCGACACGGTTATGGTGCTCATCGTCGAACGCAGCCGCTGCGGCGCCGTCTCCGACGCCAGGGTCACCAGGATCGGCACCATAGCGGTTCCGCACATCCCCGCGACGAAGCGCCAGAAGGTGAACGGCATCAGCGAGGACGTGTGGACGATCGCCAGCGCGCTCAGCATCATGCCGGCATAGCAGCTGAGCAGGACGCGCGGGCGGCCAAGCCTGTCCGCCAATGGCGGAATGAAGAAGGC
>Ga0164243_10014711_pt1 | contig 10883 bp, 8 predicted proteins | sample OricompcompostOP_FD_108781 | JGI IMG/M metagenome (GOLD analysis project Ga0164243, IMG submission 108781) | Organic Plus compost microbial communities from Emeryville, California, USA - Original compost - Organic plus compost (OP) | ecosystem: Engineered > Solid waste > Mixed feedstock >...
CCGCCCGGACCACCTGGGCCGCCAGGGTGCGGGCCGGGCGAGCCGGAGTTCGTGGGCGACGCCGTCGGCGTCGGGCTGGTGGTCGGGCTCGTCGTCGGCGTGGGCTCCGTCGGCGTCGGGGTGGGGGTCGGCGACCCCTCCTCGACCACGGTGTCCACGCAGGCGGTGTTGTCCCGGCGCTGGACCTCCGGCGACTCGGTGTTCACCGTCGCGCAGTTCACGATGTGGTCGCCCGCCTCGGCGTCGGCGTGGACGTGCGCGGTGAACGTGAGCGTCACCGAATCGTGCGCCTTGATCGTGCCGAGCGAGCAGGTGACCTCGGTGCCGTCATCGGTGCACTGCGACGGGATGTCCGTGAAGTCCTCGTGGTCCGGTTCCACGTCGTGGATCACCACGTTCGTCGCGTCGTTGTCGCTGTCGTTGGTCACCACCACCGTGTAGGTGACGGTCCCGTCCGGACGCGTCGTGGCCGGGCCGGTCTTCCGCACGCTGAGGTCGGTGAACACGGGCGGCGTGGGTGTGGGCGTCGGGGTCTCCGGCGTCACGATCGTCGTCGTGCACGACTCGTTGTTGTCGGTGGTGGTCTCCTGGCTGTCGGTGTACACCTTCGCGCAGTTCGGGATCTCCGTACCGGCTTCGAGGTCGGGGTTGGCCTGCACCGTGAGCGTCAGCGTCTGCGTCTCGCCCGGCTTGAGCGTGCCCAGCGAGCAGCTCACCGTGGGCCCGGTGTCGCCGGGGCACTGGTCCGGGCGGCCGGTGATCGACGTCAGGTTCTCGTTCGTCTCGTCCTGGACGGTCACGTCGACCGCGTCGGACGGCCCGTGGTTGGTCACCGTGATCGTGTACGTGATCGTGCCGTCCGGCGCGACCGTCGCCGGGCCGGTCTTGGTGATCTCCACGTCGGTCAGCGTCTGCGTCTGCGTGTCGATCTTGGTGTGCACGGTGGGCACGCCGCCGGTGGCGGAGGCCTGCGCCTGGTTGGTGATGTTGGTGCCGTCGGACACGTCGGACTTCACCGTCACCGGGATCTCGTACGTAATCGACTCCCCCGCCGCGAGCGTGGTGCCGGTGCCGCCGCAGGTGACCGTCTGGCCGGACTGCGAGCAGCCGGACGGCAGCGTGCCGACGGTGAGGTCGGGGTCGATGTTGTCGAGCATCGTGACGTCCTGCGCGGCCTCGTCACCGGTGTTGGTGACGGTCACCGTGTACGTCGCCTCCTGCCCGATGATCATCGGGTCCGGGGTGACGGTCTTGCTGATGTCCAGGGTCGCCGCCCGCTTCGCCTGATGCCGGTGCGACCGCGCGACATGCGTGCGCGTGGCGGACGGCGACGGCTTGGCGGTGTGCGACGGCGCGGGCTTCGGCTTCGCCGAACGCGTCGCCGGGTGCGACGGCGACGGCGACGGCGAGGCGGTCACGCTCGGCGACGCCTCGGGCCGGAGCTTCTTGACCGTGTCCAGCGGATCGTGATCCGCCCCGTGCCCGGCCCCGGCCAGGCCCGTAGCACCGGTCAGCACCAACCCCGTGATCGCGCGCCCGATGCGCCGCTTTCCCCCACCCCGCAACATGCATGCGATCGTGACACAAGGTGACCGCTATTGCACGGACCGCACCACCCGCACGTCGCCCGCGGCCAGCGTGAACGTCGGGTACAGCCGGTTCCCGGTCAGGTCGGTGGCGTCGCTCTCCGCATCCGGTACGGAGATGTCGTGCGCCTCGGCGTCGTGGTTCAGCAGGACGACGTACTCGCCGCGGCGTACCGCCTCCACCTCCGCGGGCAGCCCCGGCCACACCGGGCCCACCCGGGCGGCCGTGCAGACACCGCCGAAGAACTCCGCCATGCCCGCCGGGTCCAGCCGGGTGGCCAGATAGTAGGCACGCCCGGCGCCGTACGCGTTGACGGTGACCGCCGCGTGCCCGGACGCGCCGCCGGAGGCGAACGCGACCAGCGGCGACGCCCCCTCAAGCCGAGTCTCCTCGGACCACAGGGTGCCGTGCATGGTGCCGTTGTCCAGCAGCTCGGGCATCTCGGCCGCGGCCAGCTCCACCCGCTCGCCCTTGGCCAGCGGCCAGAACTCCTCGACGCGCAGGCCTAGTACGTCGGCCAGCGGCCCGGGCGCCCCGCCGGGGTGGATCCGGTCGTGCTCGTCGGCCACTCCGGAGAAGAACGACACGACGAGGTGCCCGCCGTCGCGGACGAACCCGGCCAGGTTCGCCGCCGCGGCCGCGTCGAGCAGGTACAGGTTCGGCACCACGACCAGCCGGTACCCGGACAGGTCGGCGGACGGCCGGACCACGTCGCAGGTGACGCCGGCCCGCCACAGCGGCGCGTAGTGCGTACGGCTCGCCTCGCTCTGCCGCAGCCGGGTGGACGGGTGGCTGGGCTGTTCCAGCGCCCACCAGCTCGGCCAGTCCAGCACGATCGCGGCGTCCGCGCCGACCCGCGTACCGGCGATCTCCGCGGACTCGGCCAGCTCCCGCCCCAGCTCGCGTACCTCCGCGAACGTCCGGGACCGCGGCCCGGCGTGCGGCACCATCGCCGAGTGGAACTTCTCCGCGCCGCCGCGCGAGGCCCGCCACTGGAAGAACAGCACGGCGTCGGCGCCGCGCGCGACGGCCTGCCACGAGCCGAGCCGCATCCGCCCGGGCGCCTTCGGCCGGTTCACCTGGCGCCAGTTGACCGCGCTCGGCGCCTGTTCGAGCAGCAGCCACGGCGCGCCGCCCTTCAGCGACCGCATCACGTCGTACGCCCACGCGGCGTGGACGTGCGCCCGCGGGTCGGCGGGGTCGGGATAGGAGTCGTAGGAGACGACGTCCTCCTCCGCGGCCCAGGCGTGCAGGTCCAGCGCCGGCTTGTCGACCGAGAAGAAGTTCGTGGTGATCGGCACGTCGGGGGTGATCGCCCGGAGCACGTCGCGCTCGGCCCGGTAGCAGGCGAGCAGCGCGTCGGAGGAGAAGCGGCGGAAGTCGGTGCGCTGCGCCGGGTTGCCGAACGTGGGCGCGGCGCGCGGCGGCTGGATCTCCGCCCAGTCGCCGTACCGCTGCGACCAGAACGCGGTGGACCAGGCCTCGTTCAGCGCGTCGATGTCGCCGTACCGCTCGCGCAGCCAGGTACGGAACGCGGCCGCGTCGACCTCGCCGTAGGACTCGGCGACATGGCAGCCGAACTCGTTGCCGACGTGCCAGGCGGCCAGCGCGGGATGCCCGGCGTACCGGATGGCCAGCGCCTCGACCAGGCGCGTCGCGTACCGCCGGTACACCGGGCTCGACGGCGTGAAGTGCTGCCGCGCGCCCGGCCCGAGTACGGTGCCGTCGGCGGTGACCGGCAGCGTCTCCGGATGCAGGTGCGCCATCCACGGCGGCGGCGAGGCGGTCATCGTGGCCAGGCAGACCGCGATGCCGTTCTCCGCCAGCAGGTCCATCACCCGGTCGAACCAGTCCCATTCGTACCGTCCGGGCTCGGGTTCGACCATCGCCCAGGAGAAGATGCCGAGCGTCACCAGGTTCACCCCGGCCTCGCGCATCAGCTTCATGTCCTCGGCCCACACGTCGGGCGGCCACTGCTCCGGGTTGTAGTCGCCCCCGTAGCCGAATCCCCCGAGCCGGTCCAGCAGTTCCCTCAAGCCTTGACACTCCCCGCGGTCAGTCCGGTACGCCAGAACCGTTGCAGCACCACGATCGCGATCGCCAGCGGCACCACCGACACCAGCGAGCCGCCGACCGTGAGCTGGTACAGCACCGGTACCCGGTCGGTGATCGACATCCACGACATCAGACCGAGCGGCAGCGGATACAGGTTGGGGTCGGACAGCATCACCAGCGGCAGGAAGTAGTTGTTCCAGATGCCGATGAGCTGGAACAAGAACACGGTGACCAGCGCGGGCGAGATGATCCGCAGCACGACGGTGAAGAAGATGCGCAGCTCGCCGGCGCCGTCGACGCGGGCCGCCTCCAGCAGGTCGTCCGGCACGGACGCCTCGCAGTAGATCCGGCAGAGGTACACCCCGAACGGGCTGACCACGCTGGGCAGCAGCACCGACCAGTACGTGTCGGCCAGGCCGGCCGAGGAGAACATCAGGTACAGCGGCAGCGCCAGCACGGTCGCCGGCACCAGCACGCCGCCGAGCACGATGTTGAACACCGCCTCGCGGCCGCGGAACTCGAACTTGGCCATGGCGTACCCGGCCGCGGCGGCCAGCAGCGTGGCGGCCAGCGCGCCGACGCCGGAGTACAGGATGGTGTTGCCGACCCACCGCAGGTAGATGTGGCCGTTGTAGCTGAACACCTGCGACAGGTTGGACCACAGGTGCGGGTCGCCGGTGAACCACAGCGGCGAGGTGCCGAGCAGTTCGTCGGTGGTCTTGGTGGACGCGATGATCAGCCAGTACACCGGCACCAGGAAGTACACGGCCACGATCGCGAGGATCGCGGTGACCAGGATCCGCCAGCCGGGGCCGGTACGGTTCATCGCGCACCTCCGGCGCGTCCGCCGCGGCCGACGAGCCGCAGGAAGCCGAACGACAGGACGAACGCGACCAGCGCCAGCAGTACGGCCTCGGCGGCGGCCAGCCCGTAGTTGTTGTACAGGAACGCCTGGTTGTACGCCGAGATGTTCGGCGTGTAGTCGTTCGTGATGGCCGGCGCGGATCGCTTGAGCACGATCGGCTCGGAGAACAGCTGGATGGTGCCGATGATGGTGAACACCGTGGTCAGCACCACGGCCGGGCGGATCAGCGGGAACTTGATCCGCCAGACCATGTGCCAGGCGTTCGCGCCGTCGACCCGCGCCGCGTCGTACAGCTCGGCCGGCACGGCCTGCAGCTGCGCGACGACGACCAGCATGTTGTATCCGGCGAACTCCCAGATCGTGATGTTCGCGATCGCCCACAGCACGCCGTCGCCGGCGAGCGGCTCCGCCTGGATGCCGAACCAGCCGAACACCTCGAGGATCGGGCTCATGCCCGGGAGGTACAGGAACGTCCAGATGATCGAGGCCAGCACGCCGGGGATGCCGTACGGGAGGAAGTACGCGGTGCGGAAGAACCGCGGCCAGCGGGCGGACGCGGCGTCCAGCAGCAGCGCGAGCGCGGTGGCCGCGATGATCATCACGGGCACCACGACGACGCCGAACAGCAGGATGCGCAGCACGCTGGGCACGAACGCGGTCTGCGCGAGCGCGTCGGCGTAGTTGCGCAGCCCGGCGAACGTGGTCTGGCTGCCGCCCAGGCCGAGCGCCCCGGTACGGCGCACGCCGATAAAGCTCTGCCAGATCGCGTACCCGATCGGCACGACGAAGAAGGCCAGGAACAGCACGGCGAACGGGGCCAGGAACAGCCACGGGGTTCGTCGGGATCTCATCGGGCTCCCTTACCGTTCCGGAGGCGTGACGACCTGCAGGCCCTTGCGGCGCATGTCCCGTACGGCGGCGGACTGCGCGGTGCCCAGCGTGCCGGCGAAGCTGCCGTTACCGGTGACCGCGCCGGTGAAGCCGGAGTTCAGCGTGTCGATCAGCGACATCGTCGTGGGGATCCAGCGCCAGCGCGTGTCGATGTGCCGGTCGGCGTCGGCGAACACGTCGTTGTACCGCTGGCCGCCGAAGAACGGGTCGGGCCGGTCCAGCGCCGAGCCCTTGAAGACGTTCGCGGCCGCCGGCCAGCCGTAGCCGCCCTCGATCAGGTCGTTGATGCTGTGCCGGTCGGTGTTCAGCCAGACGGCGAACTCCATGGCCTCGGTGGGGTGGTCCGAGCCGCGCAGCACGGCGGTCGACGAGCCGCCCCAGTTGGCCGCGGTCTCGTGCTCGGGGTCCCACTGCGGCATGGGCGCGACCCGCCACTTCCCGGCCGTGTTCGGCGCGTTGCCCTTCAGCAGCGCGTCGCCCCACTGCGGGCCCACCCAGGAGACGATCTTGCCGTCGTGCACGGCCTTGTACCAGCCGGTCTGCACGTCCTGCATGGTGGAGATCAGGTCGCGGCGGCGCAGGTCGTCCCAGTACGCGGCGACCTTACGGGTGGCCGGGTCGTCGATGTTCACCGACCACTTGTCGGTCGCGCCGAACCAGTGCGCGCCGGCCTGCCAGGCCAGCGCGATGAACCACTGCGAGTTCGCCGGCGGGAACGTGCCGATGCGCGCGGTGGGGTCCTTCTGCTTGATGACGGCGGCGGCCTTGGCGTAGTCGGCCCAGGTCTTCGGCGGTTGCAGGCCGTACTTCTTGAACAGGTCGGCGCGGTAGTACAGCGCCATCGGGCCGGACGCCTGCGGTACGGCGTACACGCCGCCGTTGAACTCGCCCTGGTGCCACTGCCAGGGGACGAAGCGGTCCTGGTACTTCCGCACGCCGTACCGGTTCAGGTCGACCAGGCCGTGCTCCAGCATGAACGCCGGGATCGCCCAGTACTCGACCTGCGCGAGGTCCGGGCCGGAGCCGGCGCGGACCCCGGAGAACATCTTCGCGTAGCCGCCGTCGATGCCCGCGGTGACCTGGTCGAGGTGCACCTGGACGCCCGGGTGCGTGCGGTTCCACAGGTTCACCGACTTGTCGATCCCGGGCACCCACGACCAGAACGTCAGCTGGATCGGACCGGTCCGCCGGCCCGTCCCGCACCCGGTCGCGAGCAGGGCCAGCACCACCAGCAGAGCGGCGACGCGCCGCACTGAGAGTCGTCTCATTCCGCACCACCAGTGACAAAATGTCACCGCAGTATTACCCCGCTCCGATGTGCCGTCAACGGTCTTTTCAATCCGGTCTGACTTATGTCGCGGGCGGCTTGTCAAGGAGGCTGAATGCCGGTACGGGAACGGTTCGAGGACGTCACGGTGCTCGTCACCGGCGCGGCCCAGGGCATCGGCGCGGCCATCGCCCGCCGCTTCGCCGCGGAGGGCGCCGGGGTGGTGCTGCTTGACGTGGACCCCGCCGTCGACGAGGCCGTCGCGCGGATCCACGCGGACGGCGGCCGCGCCGCCGGGGTCCGCGGCGACGTCTCCGACGAGCGGTCCTGGACGGCCGCCGTGGAGACGGCGCACGCGGAGTTCGGGCCGGTCGGCGTGCTGGTGGCGAACGCGTACGCCAAGGAGGTCCGTCCCGCGCACGAGATGACCCGCGCGTCCTGGGACCACCAGCTCGCCGTCAACCTGACCGGCACGTTCCTGGGCGTCCAGGCCTGCCTGGACGATCTTCGCTCCGTACGGGGCTCGGTGGTGATCACCTCGTCCGTCCACGCCCAGGTGGGCCTGCCCGGCCACCCCGCCTACGCCGCCTCCAAGGGCGGCCTGACCGCGCTGACCCGCCAGCTGGCCGTGGAGTACGGCCCGGACCTCCGCGTCAACTGCGTCCTCCCCGGCCCCATCCTGACCGCCGCCTGGGACGACGTCTCCGAGGCCGACCGCCGCCAGAGCGTCGAGCAGACCGTGGCCGCCCGCTTCGGCTCCCCCGACGAGGTGGCCGCCGCGGTCGCCTTCCTGGCCTCCGGCGACGCCACGTACATCACCGGCGTGAGCCTCCCGGTGGACGGCGGCTGGACGATCTACAAGACGTCGAGCTGAGCCGACGGCTCAGCGCCGGTCCGGGGCCGACGTCGTTACGGCGTGGGTCACCTCCGCCAGGACCGCGCGCATCGCGGACGACGCGGCGGCCGGATCGTGGCCGGCCACCGCCTCGACCAGGTCGCCGTGCCGGGCCACCGCGTCGGGGTTGATGTGCTCGGGCCGGCGGAGCATCTCCTCCCTGGCCCGTACGACCTCCGCGACCACCCCGCTGAGCTGGGCGATCATCGGGTTGTCGACGGCGGCGAGCAGCGCGGTGTGCAGGGCGATGTCGGCGGCGGAGAACGCGGACAGGTCGTGCGCCGCCACCGCGTCGCGCATGCCGGACCACGCCTCACGCAAGGCCGTGACGTCGGCCGGCGTCGCGCGTTCCGCGGCCAGCGCGGCGGCCATCGGCTCGATGCCGCCGCGCAGTTCCAGCAGCTCGCGCATCTGCTCGGCCCGCCGCGGCCCGTGCAGGCGCCAGTCGATGACCTGCGGGTCGAACAGGTTCCAGTCCGTACGCGGCCGGACCCGGGTACCGACGTTCGGGCGCGCCGACACCAGGCCCTTGGCCTCCAGGACCCGCAGCGTCTCCCGTACGACCGTACGGGAGACGCCGAACTCCGCGCCGATCTCGTCGGGGCTGAGCGTCAGCTCCGGGTCCGCGACGACGCGCCGGCCCAGCTCGTCGACGAGCCGGGCGTGCAGGCTCCACTGCTGGCGGGCGGCCATTACGCGGGCAGCCCGACCCGGCGTTCGCCGCTGCGCAGCTGCTGGATGATGACGGCGACCACGAGCAGCGTGCCCTTGGCGACGTTCTGCCAGAACGGGTTGATGCCCAGCAGCGTCATGCCGTTGGTCAGCACGCCGAGCAGGATCACGGCCAGCACGGTCCCGACCACGCTGCCCTTCCCGCCCTTCATCACGCACCCGCCGAGCGCGGCGCCGGTAACGGCTTCCAGCTCCGTGCCCTCGCTGCCGGACACCGGCTGGCCGGATCCGGTCCGCGCGGTGATCAGCAGCCCGGCGAGCGCGGCGACCAGGCCGCTGCACGCGTACACGGCCAGGATGTACTTGTTGATGTTGATCCCGGCCAGCCGCGCGGCGGTCTCGTTGCCGCCGATGGCGTAGATGTTGCGGCCGATGTCGGAGTACTTCAACACGATGTGGATGAGCACCGCGACGACCGCGAACACCCAGATCAGCGTGGGGATCCCGAGGATCGAGCCGCGCGCGATGAAGATGAACACCGCGTTGGACCCGGTGTAGCCCTGCGCCCGCCCGTCGGAGATCAGCTGCGCGATGCCCTTGAACGCGGCCAGCGTGGCGAGCGTCGCGACCACCGGGTTGACCCGGCCGAACACGATCACGCAGCCGTTCAGCACGCCGCACGCCAGGCCGATGAGCAGCGCGCCGAAGATGCCGAACGTCGAGCTCGACGTGCCCATGAAGATCATCGCCGAGGACACCGACGCCAGCCCGGCCAGCGAGCCGACGGAGATGTCCAGGCCGCCCAGGATGATCACGACGGTCTCGACCAGCGACAGCAGGCCGGTGACCGCGACCGCCGTGCCGATCGTCTCGATGTTCGCGGCCAGGAAGAACCCGGACTGCTGCGAGCCGATGATCGCGACGAGGATGCCGAGCGCGATCAGCAGGCTGAGGTTCTGCACGCCCACCGCGTCCAGGACACGGCGCCACGCGGGCACCGGCGCCGGCGCCTCCTCCGCGGACGCGGCCACGCTGTCCGTGGTCTGGCTCACTTGCTCTCTCCTTCAGACGCTCCGGGCCGCTCGGGCCCGTCACCGAGTTGGTCGGCCATCGCGAGGGCGAGGACGCGCTCCTCCGTGGCCTCGGCGCGGGCGAGTTCGCCGGTGATCCGGCCGCCCTGCATGACGCAGACGCGGTCGCAGATGCCGAGGACCTCCGGCAGTTCGGAGGAGATCACCAGCACCGCGACGCCGTCGGCGACCAACTGGTCGATCACCGCGTAGATCTCGGCCTTGGCGCCCACGTCGACGCCGCGCGTGGGCTCGTCGAGGATCAGCACCTTGGGCTGCCGGGCCAGCCAGCGCGCCAGCACGACCTTCTGCTGGTTGCCGCCGGACAGGTTGCGCACCTCCTGCTCCAGGCTGGGCGTACGGATGCGCAGCCGTTCCGCGTACGTGCCGACCAGCTCGCGCTCGGCCTGCCGCCGTACGATGCGGAACCGGCGCAGCCGGTCCAGCATGGCCAGGCTGGCGTTGTCGCGTACGGTCCGGCGCAGCAGCAGCGCGTCGGCCTTGCGCTCCTCCGGCGCCAGCCCGATCCCGGCCCGCTTGGCGTCCCCGGGGTCGTGCAGCCGTACGGCCTGGCCGTTGACGCGCACCTCCCCGGACCGGATCGGCAGGTCGCCCACCACGGCCCGGGCCAGCTCGGACCGCCCGGCGCCGACCAGGCCGGCCAGCCCGACGACCTCCCCGGCCCGTACGTCGAGGGAGACGTCCCGTACGTCGTCGGTGGTCACCTCGCGCAAGGCGAGCACCACGTCGCCGGCGGAGCCGGCGTGCCGGTGCTCGAACATCGCCGAGATGTCCCGCCCGACCATCATCTTGACCAGGTCGTTCTCGGTGACGTCGGCGACCGCGCGGGTGCCGACGAGCCGCCCGTCGCGCAGCACCGCCACCTGGTCGGCGATCCGGAAGATCTCCTTGATCCGGTGCGAGACGTACGCGATGGCCACGCCGTCGTCGCGCAGCCGCCCGATCAGCGCGAACAGCGCGTCCACCTCGTGGTCGGACAGCGACGACGTGGGCTCGTCGAACGCGATCACCTTCGGCTCGGTGATCAGCGCGCGCAGGATCTCCACGAGCTGGCGCTGGGCGGCGGACAGGTGCCGGCCGAGCGTGTCCGGGTGCAGTACGCCGTCGAAGCCGTACCGGGCGATGTCCTCGGACACCATGCGGGTGAGCCTGCGCCGGTCCACGAACGGCCCGCGCTTCGGCAGCGCCCCGAGGTACACGTTCTCGGCCACCGACACGTGCGGCACGATCTCCGGCTCCTGGTAGATCACCCGGATGCCGGCCCGGTGCGCGGCGGCCGTACCGCCGAACGCCACCGGCTTGCCGTCCAGCAGCACCCGCCCGGTGTCCGGGGTGTGGTCCCCGCTGAGGATCTTCAGCAGCGTGGACTTCCCCGCCCCGTTCTCGCCCATGATCGCGGTCACCCGCCCGGCCGGAAGGTCCAGGGAGACGTCCGCCAGCGCTGTCACGCCGGCGAACCCCTTCCCCAGCCCCTCCGCCCGCAGCGCCACGCTGTCAGGCATTCGTGCCCCCTTGGGTGGCCAGACTGCAAACGCGGAGCCCGTCAACGGCGGCCATACG
>Ga0164243_10014712_pt1 | contig 10879 bp, 10 predicted proteins | sample OricompcompostOP_FD_108781 | JGI IMG/M metagenome (GOLD analysis project Ga0164243, IMG submission 108781) | Organic Plus compost microbial communities from Emeryville, California, USA - Original compost - Organic plus compost (OP) | ecosystem: Engineered > Solid waste > Mixed feedstock >...
CAGACGATACCGGCCGGGCGCTAGCAACTCGGCCGCACCCGCCTGCACGATTTCCCAGATGCCTGGTGCGCTCTCGACGGCGAGTGCATTGGCGCCGCCGAACAGCGCCAGATCGGTGACGCTTTCCAGCGTGCCGGAGACGAGATCGACAATCATGACATTACCATGGTCGAAACGCGACACCGGTCCCGACCAGAGATCGTTGACCAGCGTGCCGATGCGGGCACGGGTGCTGAAGGCGGTGACCAGTTCGAAGCCGTCGGTGCCGGGACTGCGGAACACAGCCAACTGGCCTGGCCATGGCACCGCATGGGCAGCGATTAGCGGATGGTGCGGGATGTGGCCTTCGGTCAGCTGTGGCAGGTCGAGGATCACCACCTCCGGCGCGCCGAACGCGACGATCTTCGCCGGCGTCGCAGGTCGCGCAGCGCCGGGCGGCAGGTCGTAATCCTGCCGGTCCTGACGTATCGCCTCGATGGCGCGGGCTTCGGCATCGGCGACCGACACAAGGCGGAGGCCGATCTCACGCCCATCGTGATCGAGCCGGATCACATCGGCCGGGTCGAGCGCCAACCGCGACGGCGAAAGGCGGAAGATGGCGCTCTCGCGCGCGGTCCAGGCTTCCATGAGGGCGCGGCGGCAGCGGCGTTCTGCCTCTTCCGGTGGTACGGCAAAGGGAAAGGTTTCGGAGGAGATGCGGGATGCCTCGACGGTGATGCGGCGCGCTTCCACCACGGCGGCATCATAGTCCTCGTCGGCGCGCGCCAGCTGCCACTTGAGCGCCTGCGGCAGCTCGGTCTCCTGACCACGGGTCAGTTCCAGCACCTCGTCCTGGCCGGACGCGACCATGACGTCGGCGGAAACGGTGGCGACAGATGCCCGGCCGCGCATGACGAAACGGATCTTGCCCTCGCTCTCGACGGCATCGAAGCCGAAGTGGCGGGCAAGGTTGGAGATCGAGGCGCGCGGGCTTTCCAGCGCACCGATTACATAGCCCTCGAGTGCTCCCCAGAGACCGGAGACGTCGATGCGGGCCTCCGGCAGACCGGCGCGCACGCAGAGATGCCGTACCAGAGCCGCCAGCGATACGGCGCCGAGGCGGCCGATCAGCCAGTGGCCGAGCCGCCAGTTCGGGCCGTCGGTCCAGACATCGGTGAGTTCGGGGAAGAATGGGTATGGCCGCGCGTCCCAGGTCCAGGCGGCACATTCCGGCACATGCACCATGCGTCCGCCATAGATGGGCGAGATCGGGTTGTTCGCCGGATCGCCCCACCAGAGCCAGGTCGCTTCCAGATACGCTCGCTGAATGGCATCGTCGCGCCAGCCGCGCGAGAAGTATGGCGTGAAGCTTTCCGACGATTTCGGGTCGAAGAAGACGTTCGGCTGGTTTGTGCCGCGGTCGATGGCCGGGCAGCCGAGCTCGGTGAACCAGATCGGCTTGGACTGCGGCACCCATGCCGTCGGTGTGGCGTTTTCGATCCCGCCGGGACGATCAAAATGCTGGTTCGACCACCAGGCGCGCAGATCCTTGTAGCGGAACACCCATGGCTTGTTGGCGGCACCATCGGAGATCGGGGTCCGGACCTGGTTCATCCGATCGGTTTCGGAGGCGTAGAACCAGTCAAACCCTTCACCGCCAGCGATGTTGGACTGGAGATAGGCGCGGTCGTGGATGGCGGGCCAGCCGGCTTGTGCGTCGAGATGGTCGAAGCCGTCACGCCAGTCGGAGAGCGGCATATAGTTGTCGATGCCGATGAAGTCGATATTGGCGTCCGACCAGAGCGGATCGAGGTGGAAGAAAACATCGCCGGATCCATCCGCTGGCTGATGCCCGAAATACTCGCTCCAGTCGGCGGCGTAACCGATCTTCTTGCCTGACCCAAGGATCGAGCGGACATCGGCGGCGAGGCTCTTCAGCGCGGTGACGGTCGGGTAGCTTGCCGCGCCAGAACGGATCGTGGTGAGCCCCCGCAGTTCCGAGCCGATGATGAAGGCGTCGACACCACCGGCGGCTTTGCATAGATGGGCGTAATGCAGCACCATGCGCCGGAAGCCCCAGTCACCGGCCGAACCGGTCCAGCTGACGACCTCGCCTGAGACGGCGAAGTTCGCGGGCGTCGCCGCGCCGAAGAAGCTCGCGACCTGCGAGGCGGAAGCGGCGGTCTTGTCGACGCTCCCGACATAGCCAGCTGCAGGCGAACAGGTGATGCGGCCACGCCACGGGAAAGTCGGCTGACCTGCTGCGCTAGCATTGTCGCTATAGGGGTTCGGCAGCGTATTCCCGGACGGCACATCCATCAGGATGAAAGGATAGAAGGTCACCCGCATCCCGCGCGCCTTCAACTCCTGGATCGCCTGCACGACGGCAAAATCCGCTGGCGTTCCGCCATAGACCGGACGATCCTCCGCATCGCGGCTGACGAGATGGGCATTGGCGCGGGCAACGCCGTTCACGCTCCATGTCTTCGGGCTGGTCACTTTGGCCGGCACCTCGACGCCGGGGCGGATCGTGCAGTTGCCGGCGCGCAGGTCGTTGCCGAACCAGGCCACCACCAGCGAGACGCTCTCGACCTTCGGCGCCATAGCCTGCAACCGGTCAAGCGCCACCACCATGTCGGCGGTGTCGGAAAGCGCGTTGAGGTTTTCCGGCACCTGCGCACCGCTGCCACCCTTGCGGATGGCTTGCGTTGCATAGGTAAACTCGCCCGAGGCCGGGATCATGGTGACGGCCTGCGTCATCCCTTCCGCCGTATCGGGGTCGGCGAGCGGTCGAAACACCTCGAAGGAGAGCTGCGGCAGGCGGTTGCCATAGTCCGTCAGCGGCAGTTCCTCGAAGACGACATAGGCCGTGCCGCGATAGGCCGGCGTGTTCACCGCGCCCATCCTCGCCGCGATGAAGGGATCCGCGGTCTGCACCTCGTCGCCCGGATACCAGCGCCAGGTGACGCCCGAGAGGTCCATCGGTTTGCCGTCGGCCCAGATGCGGCCGATACCGGTGATCGGCCCCTCGCAGAGCGCGACCGCGAAGCTCGCATAGTAGAGATATTCCGTGGTCCTGACCTTGCCGCCTCCGCCACCCTTGCCGCCGCCCTGCGTGGTGGTCCTCGTCTCCTCGCGGAAATCGGTCGCCCAGATGATGTTGCCGCCGATGCGCATGCGGCCATAGAGCCGTGGAATGACGGCTCCTTCGGTCGATGAGGTGATGCGCAGCGTATCGAGCCGTGGCCCTTCGATGCGTTGGGTGGGCGCCAGCGATGAGATGATCCAGCTGTCGACGACCGAGCCCACCGTCGAGCCGATGAAGCCGCCGATGGTCGCGGCGCTGACACCGAGGATCGCACCGCCGATGGAACCGCCGATGGCGGCGCCGGCAACACCGAGAACAAGGGTAGCCATGGATCAGGACTTTTTCGTTTTCGGAGTGCGGGCGGGCTGCGGAAACAGGAAGGCAAAGGCGATGCGTCGCCGCCAAGGCGGAGTGAGCTTCTCCTCGATCACCCCGAGCCGCTCATAGGCATGGATGAAGGTGCCGGCTTCGGTGAGGATGCCGACATGCTTGGCGATGGCGCGGCGCTCCATGCGAAAGATCAGCAGCGCGCCCGGAACCGCATCATCCGGCCCGATCTCGATCATGGCGCCGCGTGCACCCTCGGCGAGCACTTCGTGCGACCCGGTCTCGCCCCAATCGCGGCTGTAAGGCGGAATGATGAACGGCTCGTCGCCCACCACCTCGCGCCAGACCCCGCGCGCGAGGCCGAGGCAGTCGCAGCCGACACCCCTGAGGCTCGCCTGGTCGTGATAGGGCGTGCCGAGCCAGGCGCGCGCGGCGGCAATGACCGTTCTGGCAGCGGCCGGTTTCACAGCACCGCTCCATCATGGCCGCCATCGCGCGTCGCATAGCGCAGCACGGCATCCTGGCCGGGGATGTGCGGGAAGCCGCGGAAGTGGACGACGTTGGAGAATTTCGCCGAACAGGTGGCGAGCCGCTTGTCGCAGCCGGCACGGACGACGAAGGCGTCCGTTTCGGCAATCGGCCGCACCGGGGCTTCGAGCAGCGTCAGGATGGCGATGCCGTCCGTCACGTCATGGCTCAACACTTCAGTCCGGCGCCCGGCATTGGCGCCGCTGGTCCATGTCACCGTGCCGAAGCCGAACCAGCCTGCCGCAAAGCCGCCAAGTCCCGAAGCCGTGAAGGCGCGGTCGCGCAGCAGGTCGATCACGGTACCGTCGCCCTTGAAGGCCGGCGCATCGAGATTGACCCGGCAGCGGGTATCGCCAAGTTCGGCATCGCAGGTCGCCTGGAACATGCGGCCGACCGTCTGGCCGAGCACATGCGCCTGGCTGCGCATTTCGGCGATGAAGGCAAGCCGCCCGCGCCGGATCTGGCCGATGGCGCCACGGCGTAGCAGCACGCGTTGGCTCGGATCCTGCCAGTTCACCCGCCAGACCTCAACCTCGGCATTGTCCCAGCGGCCGTCGAGAATGTCGGTTTCGGTGATGCGGTCGGAGGACAGCACACCCTGCGCATCCTGCGCATCGACCGAGAGGTCCGAACCGGAACGCACTTCGGATGCCGTCAGCCCGCTTTCCGGCTCGAACGTGGTGCCGTCGAACTGGAGTGTCCGGTCATGATCGGTGAAGCCGAAGACGATTCCGTCGGCACGGATGATGCGCCAGCACCAGCCGAGCGTCGTCGTGCCCTCGTCGAGATGGGCCTGCAGTTCAGGGGAAAGGTTCTTCATTCTCGCTCACCGACCATCACGGCCGCGCCGTCCATTTGACGGCCAGGTCCTTGAGAGTGTGGCCGCCCATGTAGAGGCCCATGAACCAGGCGGTCAGCGTCATCATGGTGGAGAGATCCACGGACGCCGCGATGTCGGAACCGAGTGCGGCATCCGTGATCGGCACCAGCACCAGCCGGAACAGGAAAAGGAAGCCGAGGAACCACATCCATGCCGGCCGCCAGGCCCATGTCCACCAGCTTTCGCTCTTGTCCATCTCGGCCAGCATAAGCCGGTTGGCCTCGCGCTGCTGTTCGACCCATGTTGCGACAAGCTGCGGCGTTTCCGTCTCGGTGGCGGCCACAGCGGCTTCCAGATCCTTGGCTGGAACCGAAGGCAGATCGTCGGGCGGTACACCGGCCTTGCCGGCAATGGTGTCGATGACCATGCCACCGATCTCGCCAGCCGCGCCGCCGACATGCTGTTCCAGCAACTGCTTGACGATCGGTGCGCCAACCTTGGTCGCAGCCTCGATCAGGATGGAGGCAAGAACGGCGCTCATGATGCGACCCTTTCTGCCTCGGCGGCATAGGCGGAGGCACGCTGCCGGTGGATGATGGCGCGAACGATGAGGATGGCGGTGACAATCGCCCCGGCTGCCAGCAGCCCGCCCAGCACCCAGCCGGCGATCTGGTCGGCGTGCTGCAGATTGAAGAGTGCGTCGCCGCCACCGGCTGTCGTCGCGGTGCCGGCCGTACCGGCGCCAACGGTCTGCCTTCTTGATCTGCTACTGGCAGCTTTCGCTTCCTTCTTCAGCTGCTCACGAGCCTGAACGGAACCAGACGATTGGGCGAGCGCCCACGCCACACCCTTGGCCTCGATCTCGGCAACGCGCCGCGACCAGCCCCGGCCAAAAGTTTTCCAGATTGCGAGCGAACGCATGAAGCCGAGCCGCTTCGCACAGAGTTTTTGCACCGTCTCGTGATCGGGGCCGCCGATCGACGCCATCAGCCATTTTCTGGCCCGCGCCGGGCCGGAGTTCACCCCGGCATCGAAGGTAGCGAGGTCGACACCGGCAGCGAGACGATCGCCACCGACCGGTTCCCAGTATCCGGTGCGGTAGATGGCCTCGACGTCCTTTGCCGGAATGTTGCGCAACTGGGACTTTGTCGCGCCCGGCCGGAAGCGGCGATAGGTGGCGAGCGTGATGCCCTTCATGGTGGCGCCGCCGGGATCGGAAGGATGATCCGACCAGCCGCCCTCGTAGCCCAGCGTCACCGCCAGGCAGCTTCTGAAATTCCCGTTCATGGAATTACCTCAGGAGAAAGACGATCAGGATGAGAAGCGCGACCACGGTTCCGATGCGCAGGCGATGGACGAAGGTCTCGCGCGGATCTGGGCTGTCGCAACGCAGCTGGCGGGCAAGGCGCAGGAGCTCACGCATCGTGATCGCCTCCCTTCGAACCGCGCAGCCGGGCGAGCGCGACCTCGATGAAGGCAGGACCGAAGACGCCGACGAGATAGGCGGCGGACCCCGCAGCACCGCCGGCCGGGATCGCTTCTGTCGGCAGTCCGAGCCATCTGGTGACCAGCGCCATGGAAAAACTGCCCATGCCGGCGGCAATGATGCCGCCGAGCAGGATGTGGCGCAGGGCATCGCGCAGCCGCATCCTTGTTGTGAGCGCATTCGTGGCGCCGCCGAGCGCGCCCCAGGCGGCAAGGATCACCGCCGTCGAGACGCCAAGGTCGCGCAGCACACCAGCGATGAAGTCGGGTTCATCGTTCATCTTCGGATCTCCACAAGGGGAATGGAGGTGATCGAGCCGAGCCGCTCGAGATCGAGGGTGATATCGAGCAGGTCGGTGTCGAAGCGGACCGGCACGTCGAACTCGAAGCCGGCGGTGACGGCGACGCCCGCAGCAGGCACCGTGCTGAAGGTGACGAGCCCGGTTGCGGCATCGACCGACCAGCCGGAGGGTTTTGGGGTGCCGGCGAGTGCGATCCTGACGCTGCCGGTGACCGGCTTGGTGATGGTGCGCGTCCAACTCTGGCTGCCCGAGCTGTAGCGCTTGACCAGCTGGAACACCTTGGTGCTGCCGTCGCCAGTACCGATCAGCTGATCGGTGGCAGCGGGTGCTGACGATGGCAGGCAGGATTTGTAGTCTGCCCAGTCCTTGAAGCGGAACCCGTGGAGCCGCCCGTTGCGCGCCTCGAAGAAGGCGACGACTGCCGCCAGATCGTCGGCGCGGCGAATGCCATAGGCGACATCGTACCGGCGACGCGAGTTGGCCCAGCTGGCATTGCGCTCCTCGTCGCCCGAGGCCAGCTCGACGATCTGCGTGCGCCGTTCCGGCCCGCCGCGTGCACCGCGCGAGATATCGTCCGGAAACCGGACCTCATGAAAAGCCATGTCGGACAAAACCTCAGAGACCGCGCCGGCCGAGCGAGACCGCGCGGACAATGTCGGCGGCAACCTGTGTGCGCGATTGCCGGAAGCTCTCGGCATCGCGGGTCATGATGGTGACGTTGACGGCTGGAGCGACTGCACCGCGCGCCGCAGCGGCGGTTTCGCGACGGGAGAGCACCCGCTCACCACGCTGCAGGATGGCCGGCACTTCGTCGGGACGCAGGCCGGCCCAGCCACCCGTATGCATGCGCGGTGCCGCGGCAAAGGCCATGGCCGGCACCATGCGGCCGGGACCGGGTGAACCAACCACGCCACCGGCATGCAGGATATTGGCGAAGAGGCCTCCCGCACTGCCGAGGACACCGGAGAGCGCGTTGGCAATCGGCCCGAGGATGAAGCGCCGGGCGGCCAGCTTGGCGAGATCGGCAATGAGAGAAGTGACCAGATCGCCGAACTTCAGCTTGCCGGTCTTGACGAACTCGCCAATGGCGTTCTCCGCCCCCTGAAACGCATTGACCAGTGCATTGCCGACATCGGCACCGATGTCGCGGGCCTTTGCAGCATAATCGGTCAGGCTCTTGACCACCGCATCCCAGCCGGTGACCGTTTCATCGGATGCATCCTTGTTGGCCTTGCCGGCCTTCTTCGCGGCCGCAGCCGAACTGTCGAGTGCGGCGGTCACGCGGCCGGCTGCTGCGGCGGCATCGTCGAGCGATGCGGCGCTGTCCGCGCCCCTGATGGCGTCACCCAGCGCTTGCGCGGCAGGTCCGACGGCATCGAAGGCATGGGCGCGCGTGTCCTGTGCGCGCTGGCGGTAGCGGTCTGCCATGACGCCGGCATTGCTGACAGCGTGATCGAGCATCGAGGCGTAGGACTGCGCCCCGAACCAGTCGATCCGGGCATCCGTGCCGAGCGTCTCGGCGACATTGTTGAAGGTCGGACCGATGGTGGCGAGGAAATCGGCCCATTTGTTCGAGAGGAACGCCATCAGCTTGAGCCAGAGCTGCTCGACGCTGGCCTTGATCGAACGGAAATCGTCGACGAAGGAGGAAGCAACCGTCTTGATGCCGTCCCAGACGGCGCTGGCCAGATTGCCCATCAGCTCGAGCGCACGCCCGAAGCCACCGGCACCCTTCACCAGCTGACCGAACCAGTAGATGAGCTCACCAGCAGCGACGATCAGCGCGCCGATGCCGGTGCGGATGATGGCGCCACGCAGCAGCGCCAGCGCTCCCGACAGGCTGAAGGTGGCAATGCGGGCGGCAATGAACGCCGCAACCCAGCGTCCGGCCATGAAGCCGGCAAAGGCGACACCGATGGCGGCAAGGTGTTCGAGATTGTCGGCCAGCAGGATGATCGCACCCGCCACCATGGACGATGCGCCCGCCATCGTGTCCCAGGAGCCGACCAGTTGCAGGGCGGCGTTGGAGAGCAGCGTGAAGGCATCGCCGATGGTGGCCGGCATCGAGTCGGCTTCCTCGCGCAGACGCTCGAGATTGCCGACCAATGCGCGACGGATCACGTCGCCGGTGATCGTGCCTTCCGCACCGAGACTGCGCAGCTGGTTGACATTGACGCCCAGTTCCGCCGCCAGCAGCTCGGCAACCCGTCCGCCGCTGGCGATCACCGTGTTGAGATTGTCGCCGGACAGCTTGCCGAGCGCCATCGCCTTCGACAGCGCATTCTGTACCGAAGCCGCGCGTTCGCCCTTGGCGCCCGACACCACCATGGCGTTGTTGAGCGCCTCGGTGAATTCGAGACTCTCCTTCGTCGAGAGCCCCAGCTCCCTGAGCGCCGTGGCGTTGGCCAGCCAGGACTCGGTGGTCTGCTCAATGCCGGAATAGGTACGCCTGGCCATCGCAGCGAGCCGCTCCATGACGGCCGCGCCCTTTTCCTGACTGCCGGTGGCCAGATCGACCCGCGAGCGCAGATCGGTCCAGGTGTTGGTATAGGTGACGAGTTGCTGGACGCTGATCGCCGCACCCAGCACACCCATGACGCGGCGCACGACATTGCCGGTGATGTCGGCCTGTTTCTCGATGCGCTTGAAGCTGGCTTCGCCAGCCTCGCCGACGCCCTGAAACTCGGACCTGACCAGCCGGCCGCCCTCGGCAACGAGCCGGACCGAGACGCGCTTTTCTGCCATGATGGAAGTCAACCTCGTCGGATCAGCCGCGTTCGGCCGCCATCTGTTCGTTGAGCTTGCGCACCATCACCGCTTCGATTGCGGGCAGGCACTCGGCGACCATGAGCGGCTCAGTGCCAAGCGCTTGCGCCATAGCGAGAGCCGCCGTCATGTCCCAGCCGATGATGACCGTGGCGCCCATGCTGCCGGCGACGCGCAATTGTCCGGTCAGGCGCAGAACAAGGTCCCAGACCTGCCAACCTTCCGGAGTTTCCGGATGGTTCAGCCGCACCGGGCAGTCCGGGCACGCGCCCTGGCAGGCCGCGCAGTAGCTTTCGCCCCCGCCGAAGTGCCACTCGGCAAGGGCGATGAGACGTTTTTTTCCGCTTCCAGCATCAGATGCGGCGCAAGGCAGCGGGTCTGGAACGCCTCGAACACCGGCCAGATGTCGAGCAACGCGTCGATACCATCAGGAGTGACCGCCACCGGCTTGCCGTCGGCATCACCGACACCCTCCCAATCCGTCACCACGCGCCGGGCGACAGCCTTGGCCATGACCAGCGCCATCTGCTCCTGGCTGGCGTCCTCCGGCAGAGCCTCGACAAGCGGATCGTTACGGGCGGCGACCATGATAGCCGTGGTAACCGGCAGGACGTGCAGGCGCAGTCCGGATCCCAGATCGAGCCAGCGTGGTTTTGTGGATAGGTCGAGGCGGATCATGATCAGTAGGTCTCCACATCATTGACGAGAACGGCGGTGCACATGCGTCCGAGCGTGGCATCGCGCGCGGCCTGCCAGTCGAACGAGGCCTGCACGCCCTGCGGTCCGGAAATCTCGATGCGCGGCCGCGGCAGGTAGACGGCATGGGCGGTGAAGGTCAGGCTCTCGCCGGAGACGAGCGTCCAGGAGAACTCCAGCTCGCAGGGCGTGCCGTTGATCGCCTGCGTCACCAGCGTACTGTCGGCAAAGCGCACCTCGGTCCGACCGGTGAGCGCGGCAATCGACGGATCGGCGCCGTCGATCATGCCGTCGGCGCGGATGGTTTCGATGCGGTCGAGATTGTTGGCATAGGTGATCTCGGTCGAGATGACATTACCGAGCGCCGTGCCATTGCGCTTGATGGCGCCGTTGAAGTGCCCGAAGCGGAGGAGCTCCAGTTCGGCGGGCGTGCCGGCCTGCGAGGTGGTATTGACCGTCTCGCCCTGCGCCACTAGCCGCGCGGTTGCCGTCAGCAGCCCCGAGCGCTGCATCTGCCAGCTCAACTGGTCGAGCACACAGCCGGAATACATGGCGTAGCGCGGCACCTCCGGCATGCCGGTCTCGATTGCGATCGACGGCAGCGTCCAGGACCCGGACTGGAAGGTATGAGTAAAGGGCCCAGGCGCCGTTCCGGTTGTGGTGGGGTTGCCAAAGGCGGCCTTCAGCCAGAAGCCGAAAGCCTCGGCATCGATCGGCACGACCACATCGCCATCGGCGGTCACCGCGTCCTTGACCGGCGCCAGCGGATCGCGGCCGTAGCCCAGAAGCTCCGAGTTCAGGAGCGGCTGTTCCGCCCCGAGCGTGGCGCTGGCAAAGGGCATCCTCGTATAGCCGCTGCCGGGCGGCGTGCCATAGGTCGTCTCGAAC
>Ga0164243_10014713_pt1 | contig 10879 bp, 7 predicted proteins | sample OricompcompostOP_FD_108781 | JGI IMG/M metagenome (GOLD analysis project Ga0164243, IMG submission 108781) | Organic Plus compost microbial communities from Emeryville, California, USA - Original compost - Organic plus compost (OP) | ecosystem: Engineered > Solid waste > Mixed feedstock >...
CGTCGAGGTACCAGCTGGCGCAGCCTCCGGTGTTCCAGACGGTGTGTTGCATGCGGCGCTGCAGGTCGGCGTTCCACCGCTCCTGACGCTCCGCCTTCGGCTCGACCGTGGCGATGCCCTCGCGGCGCATCGTGCGGATGGCGTCGGTGACGTAGGCCAGCTGCGACTCGATGATGAAGACCATGCTCGAGTGGCCGAGGCCGGTGTTGGGACCCACCACCTGGAAGAAGTTGGGGAACCCGTGCACGGTGGTGCCCTTGTAAGCGACCTGCCCGTGGTCGGCCCATGCCTTGGCGAGGGTCTGCCCACCGCGCCCGCGCACGTGCTCGGCGATCGGCTGCTCGGTGGTGTGGAAGCCGGTGGCGACGACGAGCACGTCGATGGGCCGCTCGGTGCCGTCGGCGGTGACGATCCCCTGCGGGGTCACCCGGGCGATGCGGTCTGTCACCAGGTCGACGTTGTCGGCGGCGAGCGCGGGGTAGTAGGCGTTGGAGATCAGGATGCGCTTGCAGCCGATCTCGTAGTCGGGGGTGACCTTGGCGCGCAGCTCGGGGTCGGAGATGCCGCGGCGGATGTTGAGCAGGGCGAGCTGCTTGGCCGGGAAGGCGAGCTTCGGGAGCCGGGTGAACGCCGGCACGTAGGTCTCGCGGCCCCAGTAGATCGCCGTGCGCGAGAGCTTCTGCACGAGCGGGACGTGGCGGAAGGCGAACTTCTCCAGGCCGGAGTACCTGTGCTCGTTGCGGGGGATCACCCAGGGGGCCGTGCGCTGGTAGACGTCGAGGTGGCCGACGATCTTCTGCAGCTCGGGCACGATCTGGATGGCGGACGCCCCGGTGCCGATCACGGCGACGCGCTTGCCGGCGAGGTCGACGCCGTGATCCCACCGTGCGGAGTGGAAGATCTCGCCGTCGAAGGCGTCGATGCCCTCGATGTCGGGGAGCCGGGGCTCGGAGAGGCCGCCGGCCGCGCTGATGAGCGTGGTCGCGGTGATCGTGGAGCCGTCGGAGAGCGTGGCCCTCCAGTGCTGCTCGTCGTCGTCCCACGCGGCGTCCACGACGGCGGTGTCGAAGCGGAAGCGGTCGAGGGTGCCGGACTCCTCGGCGACCCGGTTGAGGTAGGCCTCGATCTCGGGTTGGGGGGAGAAGGACGCCGACCAGTCGGGATTGGGCGCGAAGGAGAAGGAGTAGAGCTGGCTCGGCACGTCGCAGGCGGCGCCCGGATAGCTGTTGGCGCGCCAGGTGCCGCCGACGCCGCCGTCCTTCTCGATCACGAGGAAGTCGTGCTCGCCCATCTCCTCGAGCTTGATGGCCGCGCCGAGGCCTCCGAAGCCGGCGCCGACGACCAGGTGGTCCACGTGGACGTGTGTGCTCATGACTCCACGGTAACCAGCGTATTGAACGATCGTCAATAGGATCGGCGACGCCAATTGACGCGCGTTCAGTAGGATGCCGGCATGGCCTCATCTCCCCGTGTGCGACTGGATCCGGCGACCCGCCGGGAGCAGCTGCTCAGCCTCGGGGTCCGGCTCCTGGCCACCCGGCCCCTGGAGCAGCTCTCCATCGAGACGCTCGCCGAGGCGGCCGGAATCTCCCGCGGGCTGCTCTATCACTACTTCGGGAGCAAGGTGCAGTTCCACGAGGCCGTCGTGCGCCGTGCCGCCGACGAGCTCATCGAGGCCACCAGCCCGCCGCCGGGGGAGGACCAGCTCGCTCGGCTGGCCTACTCGATGGCGGCCTATCTCGACTACGTCGTGGAGAACCACGAGGGCTACCTGTCGTTGGTGAAGGGGGCCGCCAGCGGCAACGAGTCGCTGCGCGCGATCTACCAGGAGTCGCGCGCGGTGCTCACCGACCGGCTCTTCACCGAGGACCCGGACGGGCTGATGCTGCCCGACACGCCGCAGACCCGGCTCGTGGTGCACGCCTGGGCGGCGATGGTCGAGGGCCTGGTGCTGCAGTGGGCCGAGCGGCCCGCGGGCGTCAGCCGCGACGAGGTGCTGGCCATCCTCAACGGGTCGCTGCCCGCACTGATCGAGCTGGCGCGCTGACGTCGTGGGGACGCCGCGACCCTTCCTGGTGACCGTCGACGTCGTCGCCTTCGGCCCTGGTGACCAGGTGCTCCTGGTGCGACGGGCCCATCCGCCCTACGCCGGCAGCTGGGCCCTTCCCGGCGGCTTCGTCGAGCCCGACGAGGACCTGCCCGACGCCGCGAGCCGGGAGCTCGCCGAGGAGACGGGGCTCGTCGTCGCGCCGGAGCGCCTGCGCCAAGTGGCGGCGTACGGCGCTCCCGGGCGTGACCCGCGACGCGGCCGGGTGGTGACCATCGCCTTCCAGGTCACCACGGCGACGTGTTCGGCGGTGGTCGGCGGCGACGATGCCGCCCATGCGGAGTGGGTGCCGGTAGCTCGGGCGCTCGCCGAGGGGCTCGCCTTCGACCACGACGAGATCCTGCGCGACGCGCTCTGCGACCGCGGCTGACCCGCGTGGTGCAGGACGTTGCGCGGGGCGTCCTGCGGTGGGGTGGTGGGGGCGGCCACTTCGCATGACGTCTCGGCGTGGGGGAGAATCGACACCACCGTGCAGATCAGCTTCCCGCCCCAGCTCCCCGTCAGTGGCCGCCGCGACGACATCGCGGCGGCGATCCGTGATCATCAGGTGGTGATCGTCGCCGGCGAGACCGGCTCGGGGAAGACCACCCAACTGCCGAAGATCTGCCTGGCACTCGGTCGCGGCCAGGACGGGCTCATCGGGCACACCCAGCCGCGCCGGATCGCCGCCCGCTCGGTCGCCGAGCGCATCGCGGAGGAGCTCCACGACGACGGCATCGGCGAGGGGCTGGGCGACCTGGTCGGCTACCAGGTGCGCTTCACCGACAAGACCTCGAAGCAGTCGCGGATCAAGGTGATGACCGACGGCATCCTGCTGGCCGAGCTCCAGCGCGACCGCGAGCTCCGCCGCTACGACACCCTCATCATCGACGAGGCCCACGAGCGCAGCCTCAATATCGACTTCATCCTCGGCTACCTCAAGCGGCTGCTGCCGCGCCGCCCCGACCTCAAGGTCATCATCACCTCCGCCACCATCGACCCGGAGCGGTTCGCCGCGCACTTCGCGGACCGTCGCGGCGAGCCGGCGCCGATCATCGAGGTCTCGGGGCGGACGTATCCGGTCGAGATCCGGTACCGGCCTTTGGTCTCGACAAGCTCGACCAACGGGGATGGGTCGACCAGCAGGGGTGGGTCGACCGGCGCGAGGGAGACCGACGACGAGGGCGAGGTCGTGGTGCGCGACCAGACCGAGGCCATCGTCGACGCGGTCCGCGAGCTCAGTGCTGAGGGACCCGGTGACATCTTGGTCTTCCTTCCCGGGGAACGGGAGATCCGCGACACCGCCGACGCGCTGGCCCCGCTCGACCGCAGCGGCCAGGGACTGCTCGAGGTCATCCCGCTCTACTCCCGGCTCTCCGCCGCCGAGCAGCACCGGGTGTTCGAGCGACCGACGTCCAGTCGGGTGCGCCGGGTCGTCCTGGCCACCAACGTCGCCGAGACCTCCCTCACCGTGCCGGGGATCCGCTACGTGATCGACTCGGGTGTGGCGCGGATCAGCCGCTACTCCTTGCGCACCAAGGTGCAGCGGCTCCCCATCGAGCCCATCAGCCAAGCGTCGGCCAACCAGCGCTCCGGCCGGTGCGGTCGCGTCGAGGCCGGCATCGCGATCCGCCTCTACAGCGAGGAGGACTTCGCCTCCCGCCCGGAGTTCACCGATCCGGAGATCCTGCGCACCAACCTCGCGTCGGTCATCCTCCAGATGACCGCGCTCGGCCTGGGCGACCTCGGTCGCTTCCCCTTCGTCGAGCCGCCCGACAAGCGCAACGTCACCGCCGGCACCCAGCTCCTCGAGGAGCTGGGCGCCCTCCGCACCGGCGACCAGCCCGCAGCCGGGGAGCGGCGCGGACGCGGGCGGCGTACGTCGGGCCCTCGGCTCACCGGGCTCGGGCGGCGACTGGCGCGGCTCCCCATCGACCCGCGGCTGGGCCGGATGATCCTCGAGGCGGAGCGACTCGGTTGCGTGCGTGAGGTGCTGGTGATCGCCGCAGCGCTGTCGCTGCAGGATCCCCGCGAGCGGCCGGAGGAGCAACGGGCGCAGGCCGACCAGCTGCATGCCCGCTTCACCGACCCAACCTCGGACTTCCTCACCTGGCTCAACCTCTGGCGCCACCTCAAACAGCAGCAGCGCGAGCTCTCCTCCTCGGCGTTCCGTCGGATGTGCAAGCGCGAGCACCTCAACTACCTGCGGGTGCGGGAGTGGCAGGACTTCGAATCCCAGCTGCGGCAGGTCTGCAAGGAGATGAAGGTCGACATCGGCGCCGCCCCCGGTGCCGACCGGAGTGAGACCGATGCCGACGGCATCCACCAGGCGCTGCTCTCGGGGTTGCTCTCCCACATCGGTCTGCTGGAGGAGCGGGTCTCGGGTGGCTCGACCTCGAGCGGCGGGGCAGGGCAGCGGCCGGAGAGGCGCCGCGGCCCGCGCGAGTATCTCGGCGCTCGCGGCGCGCGGTTCGCGATCTTCCCGGGTTCGGGGCTGAAGGGGAAGAACCCGCAGTTCCTCATGGCCGGCGAGCTCGTGGAGACCTCGCGGCTGTGGGCGCGCCAGAACGCCGCCATCCAGCCGGAGTGGGCCGAGCGGCTCGGTGCCCACCTCGTCAAGCGCAGCTGGTCGGAGCCGCACTGGTCGCGCAAGCAGGCAGCGGTGCTGGCGCACGAGAAGGTGACGCTCTACGGCGTGCCGCTCGTGGCCGACCGACTGGTCAACTACGGCCGGATCGACAAGGAGCTCAGTCGTGAGCTCTTCATCCGGCACGCGCTGGTGTACGGCGACTGGCCGGCCCTGGAGTCGGGTCGCCACAAGTTCTACGTGGAGAACCAGCGGCTTCTCGACGAGGCCGAGGAGCTCGAGCACCGGGCCCGGCGCCGCGACATCGTGGTCGACGAGCACACCCTCTTCGACTTCTACGACGCCCGCGTGGGCGCAGACGTCGTCAGCGGAGCCCACTTCGAGCAGTGGTGGAAGCGGGAACGCCAGAAGCGACCCGACCTACTCACCTTCGACCCGGAGATGCTCACCCACGGCACCGCCGACGAGGTGCGAGCTGCCGACTATCCGACGGTCTGGCAGTCGGCGAGCTCCGGTGCGGCCGGCGCCGTCGAGGAGGGCCTCACCTTCGGCCTCAGCTATCACTTCGAGCCCGGCGCCGCCGACGACGGCGTGACCGTCGAGGTGCCGGTGGCCACCCTCAACCAGGTGGATGCCGACCAGTTCAGCTGGAACGTGCCGGGCCTGCGCGAGGAGCTCGTCACGGCCCTGATCCGCAGCCTCCCGAAGTCGCTGCGGGTCAACTTCGTGCCGGCGCCCAACAAGGCGCGTGAGTTCCTGGCCGCGGTGCCGCCCGGCGAGGAGCCGCTACTGGTGGCGCTGGCCCGCTGGCTGCGCAGCACCACGGGGGTGGCCGTGCCCGCGGAGGCATGGGACTGGAGCAAGGTGCCCGATCATCTGCGGCCCACGTTCAAGGTGGTCGACGAGAAGGGCGAGGTCCGCGCCAGCGGGAAGGACCTCGAGGCGTTGAAGGAGCCGCTGCGGCCCACCTTCGCCAAGGCGATGGCGCAGGCCGCGGCCGACTCCGGGATCACCGTCACCGGCCAGACCACCTGGACCTTCGGCACCGTCGAGGCGTCCTTCACCACCGTGCGCGCGGGCCACGAGGTGCGCGGCTTCCCCGCCTTGGTCGACGAGGGCGCCAGCGTCGGCCTCCAGGTCTTCGGCTCGGCCGACGAGCAGGAGGCGCGGCACCGGCTCGGCGTCCTGCGCCTGCTCCTGCTCAACACCGCCTCGCCGGTGAAGGCGATCACCGCCTCGCTCGGCAACGCCGAGAAGCTCCAACTGGCCGGCTCCCCCTACCCCTCGGTGGCCGAGCTGCTCGAGGACTGTCGCGCCGCCGTACTCCTGCAGGCGCTGGAGGCGCGCCCGCCGGTGCGCTCGCCCGAGGAGTGGCAGGCGCTTCTCGACGCGGTGTCGGCGCCGGCGGAGCTGGAGGCGCGGACGCGCGCGGTGCTGCGCGACGTGTTCGCGGTGCTGGAGCTGTGGCGCACGGCCGACCGCGAGCTCTCCGGGCGCGCCGACCTGCACGTGCTGCCCGCGCTCACCGACATGCGGGCGCAGCTGGGCCGGCTCGTGCATCGGGGGTTCGTGCGCGAGGCGGGTGCCACCCGGCTGCGCGAGATCCCGCGGTATCTGCGGGCGGTGCTGGTGCGCCGGGAGAAGCTCGAGGCGCAGCTCGGCAAGGACCGCCAGCTCATGGACCAGATCGGCGAGCTGCAGCAGGCCTGGGAGCACCGGATCGCCGCCCTCCCCGAGGGGCGGCCGCCGGGCGCCGACCTGCGTCATGCGCGCTGGCTGCTGGAGGAGTACCGGGTCTCCCTGTGGGCCCAGCAGCTCGGCACCAAGGAGCCGGTCTCAGACGCCCGGATCCGCAAGGTCCTGGGCTGACGCACGCGCCCGCCGTACGTGCCGCCTCCGTGCTTCGGTGGCGGCGTAGGGTGGCGGGGTGCCTCGGCCCCACCATCGTCCGCTCGTTCCCGGTGACGCGTTCTTCGACGCCATCGAGGGAGCGGCCGACCCTGCGTTGGTCGCCGAGCTGGCGGAGCGTACGGCGGAGCTGCTGGTGCGCGGCGCGCGCGGCTCCCAGGACGCGGAGCTCGTCGAGCGGGTCGTGCGCCTGGCCGAGGACGAGGGTCTGGAGGCGCTGGCCGAGCTGTGGGCCGCCGCGCCGCCGCCGACCTCGGCCGGGGCGCTCTGGCGGCTCTACCTGCTGCGCGAGTGGGTGCACGCCCAGCCGCTGGAGGCAGCGCGGCAGTTCGACGCCGGCCGGCACCTGGCGCAGGTCGACCACGTGGTCGCCGGTGTCGCCGAGCCGCCGGGGCCCGAGGAGCTGCGCGTGATGATCGACCAGGTGCTGCGCGGCATCGTGCACTCCGAGTTCGGCGACGTGCTGCTGCGGGCGGCTGCCTTCGCCCGCGTGGTCGCCACCGGGCGCGCGCAGGAGAGCGACCCCGGACGCCCGGGTCAGGAGCCGAAGCCGATGGCCGAGCTCGCCGACCAGCTCGAGCACGCCGCGCGCCTCGAGCTCGCCGGCTGACCGGTGGTCGAGCCTGTCGACGGTGGTCGAGCCTGTCGAGACCCCGGTGGTCGAGCTTGTCGAGACCCGGACCCCGGTGGTCGAGCTTGTCGAGACCCCGGTGGTCGAGCTTGTCGAGACCCGGACCCCGGTGGTCGAGCTTGTCGAGACCCGGACCCCGGTGGTCGAGCTTGTCGAGACCCCGGTGGTCGAGCCTGTCGAGACCCCGGTGGTCGAGCCTGTCGAGACCCGGACCCCGGTGGTCGAGCCTGTCGAGACCCGGACCCCGGTGGTCGAGCTTGTCGACGGTGGTCGAGCCTGTCGAGACCCGAAGATGAGCACGCCGGACCGGGAGCGCCTCACGGCGCGTGGCCGCTCGCAGCGGCTAATTTTGGGACCCGGGGCTGCCGCGGCCCGACGTGCACACCCAGCGTAACTCGCCACTCAACCGATCCTCGACCGCCGCGGTCGTCCTGGGCGGTATGAGATCTTTGCTCGGATCCGGACTTAGTTGCCGCATGCATGGCCCGCTATCGTGTCGCTGGTATCGGTAGAGACGGACCGCGGCCGGCGGTCTCGGCAGTGAGGGGCAGACAGCTCGTGGCACGACGCGCAGCGGCGGTGGGCATCGCTCTTCTGGCGACACTCGTCGCGGGATGTCAGACGGCGGGCGAGGGGCCCGTCGAGGACCCGGTGGGCACCACCAAGAAGCCGGTCAAGCTGACCTTCATGGCCTACGGCCCCGATGAGGAGGTCGCCGCCTACGAGAAGACCGTCAAGCGCTTCAACGACGCCAACGAGACGGTCAAGGTCTCCCTCGTCGCCGCCGAGTCCGAGGCCGAGGTGGTCAAGCGGGTGGCAGGGGAGGACCCGCCGGACATCTACCTGCTCTCCCGGCGTGACCTCGGCACCGTGATGGAGCAGGGTCTCAACCAGCCCGTTGAGGAGCTGCTCGACGCGCGCGGCATCTCGTTCGGCGACGACTACAAGCGCGACGCGATCGCCGCCTTCTCCGGCGACTCCAAGGTGCAGTGCATGCCCTACGGCGTCTCGCCGATGGTGATCTACTTCAACACCGCCCTCATCGACTGGGCCGCGATGCGCGACGAGGGGCTCGACGCGCCGCGCTCGTACTCCTTCTGGACCTTCGACCAGTTCGCGGAGGCCGCCCGGTTCGCTGCCGCGCGCCCCGGTGCGAAAGGCGTCCACATCGAGCCGACGCTCGAGGGCGTCGCGCCGTTCATCTACTCCGGCGGCGGGGAGCTGTTCGACGACCCGAAGGAGCCGACGACGCTGACCCTCTCCCAGGAGGACTCGCTGGCAGCTCTCGGCACCGTGCTCGACGTGCTGCGGGACAACAAGATCACCCTCACCCCGAAGCAGCTGCGTCAGGAGTCGGCGCTGGAGCGCTTCACCACAGGCAAGCTCGGCATGATCGCGGGCTACCGCAACCTCGTGCCGCTGCTGCGCAGCACCCCGAGCCTCAACTTCGACGTCATCCCGATGCCCACGCTCGACAGTGAGCGCACCATCGGCGATGTCTCCGGGCTGTGCATGGCCGCCGAGCCCGCCAGCGTCTCTGCCGCCGCCGACTTCATCGTGCACGCGATCTCCGCCGAGTCGGTCGCCGAGGTCGCCGAGGCCGGCTATCTGGTGCCGGCCAACAACGAGGTGGCCGAGTCCGAGGCGTTCTTGCAGCGCGACCAGTTCCCGGCCCACGCCGAGGTCTTCAACCGCAGCATCCGCGACATCGTCACACCGCCTGCGCTCGAGTCGTGGGCCACCCTCGACGAGGCGCTGCACGACCAGCTCCACGCGCTGTTCTACGCCCGGGTCCTGGAGGACCTGCAGGCGGCGGCCGAGGAGATCGACGAGACCTCGCGCACGGTGCTCTCCCCGCCAGAGGACGAGACGACCGAGTCGCCGGGCGCCGGCGAGGAGTCGACGGGGCCCGACGAGGGCGACGAGTCGCCGTCGGCCACCGCCACATCGGAGTCGCCCGGCGGCGAGTGAGGCGCCGCCTCAGTCCTCGGCGCCGAGGATGGCCGCGACCAGCAGCGGCGCGGTGAGCTCGATCTGCCACGGCCGGGCGCCGAGCCCACGCAGTGCGTCGGAGACCTCCGTGGTCAGCGACGCCTCGTCGCGCGTCGGCGGTGGCGTCCAGAGCACCCGGCGCATCGTGTCGGGGGTGAGGAGGTTCTCGCTCGGCGTCGACCACTCCTCCGAGAGCGCGGCGAAGGAGTCCTTCGCCAGTTGCAGCCTCTTGTTGGCCACCGGGTCCTTCTCGGCCCAAGCGCGGGCGACTGGCGGGCCGTCGGTGCGAGGACTCCGCTCGGGCAGGCGGGACTCGTCGAGCTGCGCCGCCTCCTGCAAGGCGGTGACCCACTTGGTGGCGTAGCGCTCAGCGCCGCGCCCCTTGAAGCCGGGCAGCGACAGCAGGGTCCGGCGCGAGGCCGGCAGGGCCAGCGCCGCCTCGATGATCGCGGAGTCCGGGATGATCCGGCCCGGCGTCACATCGCGGTTGCGCGCAATCTCGTCACGCGCTGTCCACAGGGCGCGTACCGCGGCCAGGCCCCGCCGGCCGCGCACCCGGTGGAGCTGCGACGTACGACGCCACGGCTCGGCGCGCACCGTCGGCCGGAAGCCGAGGAGATGCTCGAACTCCTGGCGCGCCCACTCCGCCTTGCCCGTCGACTCCAGCTCCTCGCCGAGTGCGGCGCGCAGCTCGGCGAGCGGCTCGACGTCGAGAGCGGCGTACTCGAGCCACGGCGACGGCAGCGGTCGCTTGGACCAGTCGGCGGCGGAGTGCTCCTTGCGCAGCCGCAGGCCGAGGATCGACTCAACCAGCGTGGCGAGACCGACCCGCGGGTAGCCGAGGAGGCGACCGGCGAGCTCGGTGTCGAAGAGGCTGGTGGGCTCCAGGCCGACCTCGCGCAGGCAGGGCAGGTCCTGGGTGGCCGCGTGGAGGATCCACTCCGCGTCGCCGATGGCCTCGTGGAGCACCGTCAGGTCGTCGAACGCGGTCGGGTCGACGAGTGCGGTGCCGGCGCCCTCGCGGCGCAGCTGGATCAGGTAGGCGCGCGCGGAGTAGCGGTAGCCGGATGCACGCTCGGCATCGAGGGCGACGGGGCCGGTGCCCCCGGCCAGGCGTGCGCAGTAGTCGCGCAGCGCGGACTCGGTCGTGATGACGCCGGGGGTGCCGTCAGACAGCGTGAGCAGCGGTGCCGGTGGCTCCTCCTGGGGTGGGGTGGAGTCCGTCACGAGCCGCGCTGTCCGCGCCGTCGCGCGATCATGGCCACGCCCTCGGGCAGCGGCTCGAGTCCCACCGAGGTGCACAGCAGCTCACCCCAGGCCTCGACATGGGCACTCAGGTCGACGGTGCTCGCCTCGGGGTCGACCTCGGGGGTCCACGAGGCGCGGATCTCGACCTGGGCGCTCGACTCCTCCTCGGCCATCACGCCGAAGTTCTCGACGGTGACCCGGGTGACGGTGCCCGACAGCGCGGCGTACGACGCCTCGTGGGCGCCGAGCGCGTCGGTGAGCCACGACCAGCCGACGGCGCCCAGCATCGGGTCCGCGGCCAGCGCCGGGTCGACCTCGGCACGCACGTAGCTCACGAAGCGGAAGGTGCCGCCCCACGCGTCGTTGCCGTGCGGGTCGTGCAGCAGGATGATCCGTCCGGTCGCGAGCTCCTCGTCGTCCACCTCGA
>Ga0164243_10014715_pt1 | contig 10878 bp, 9 predicted proteins | sample OricompcompostOP_FD_108781 | JGI IMG/M metagenome (GOLD analysis project Ga0164243, IMG submission 108781) | Organic Plus compost microbial communities from Emeryville, California, USA - Original compost - Organic plus compost (OP) | ecosystem: Engineered > Solid waste > Mixed feedstock >...
GACCTCCCCCAGCCGACCGTCTCCCGGCACCTCGCCTCGCTCCGCAAGAGCGGGCTCGTCTCGACCCGCAAGGAGGGGCTTTGGGTCTATTACCGGCTCGCCCGCCCGAAGTCGGCCCTCCAGCGAATCCTGATGGGCTGTCTCGGCTCTTGCCTCGGCGACCCGCGGGTCTTCGAGGACGACCTCAAACGGCTCGGCCGGGCGGCTTCGTGTGGCGGCGGCGGGGGATAACCTCCCCCTTTTTTTGACCACATATATTCGCCGAAACGGATATAGAAAGGCGGCCCGCCGTGAGAACGCCCGAGACGGTCTGTTGCCCGAGCGGGGCGGGGGGGCTCTCCTTCCTCGACCGCTATCTGACGCTCTGGATCCTGCTGGCCATGACCCTGGGCGTCGTGCTGGGCAACGTCGCCCCCGGCGTCGTGGACGCGGTGACGCGCTTCTCGGTCGGCACGACGTCGGTCCCGATCGCCTGCGGGCTCGTCCTGATGATGTACCCGCCGCTGGCGAAGGTCCGGTACGAGGAGATCGGGCGGGTCTTCCGCGACGCCCGCGTTTTGGGACTCTCGCTGCTGCAAAACTGGCTCATCGGCCCCGTTTTAATGTTCGGCCTGGCCCTGGCTTTTCTGTCGGACAGGCCCGAGTACGCCGTCGGGCTGATCCTCATCGGGCTGGCCCGGTGCATCGCGATGGTGATCGTTTGGAACGAGTTGGCCCGCGGCGACACCGAGTACGCGGCCGCGCTCGTGGCGTTCAACAGCGTCTTCCAGGTGCTCTTTTATTCGGGCTACGCGTACCTCTTTATCAAGGTGTTGCCCCCGCTCCTGGGCGTCTCCTTCGGCGCCGTCGACCTGACGGGCGTCACGACGGCCGCGATCGCCCGGAGCGTTTTCATCTACCTGGGCGTCCCGTTCCTCGCCGGGATGCTGACGCGGTGGGCCTTTCTGCGGATCAAGGGGCGGGCCTGGTACGAGGGGCGGTTCATCCCGGCGGTCAGCCCGATCACCCTGGTCGCCCTGCTGTTCACGATCGTCGTGATGTTCTCGCTCCAGGGGAAGAACATCGTCCGCATCCCGCTCGACGTCGCCCGCATCGCCGTCCCGCTGCTGATCTACTTCGTGGTCATGTTCCTGGTGTCGTTCTGGACGGGCCGGACGCTCGGGGCCGACTACGCGAAGACCGCCGCGCTCTCGTTCACGGCGGCGAGCAACAACTTCGAACTCGCCATCGCCGTGGCGGTCGGCGTCTTCGGCATCGACTCCGGCGCGGCCTTCGCCGCGGTGATCGGGCCCCTGGTCGAAGTCCCCGCCTTGATCGCGTTGGTGAACGTCGCCCTGTTCTTCCAGCGGCGGTATTTCGCCGCCGCGGAGTTGGTTCCCGGGCCGGCCTCCTCGGCATGAGACCGGCCCCCTCCGCGTCGTTCGTCCGGTTCACACCCGTTTACGCGAACCGCATCAGGAGCACCAGCGACCCGATCGCCATGACCAGCCCCGCCAGTTCAGAGGCGTTGAGCGTTTCGCGGAAGCCGACGGCCCCGACGGCGGTCAGGAGCAGGATCATGCTGACCGAGTAGACCACGCCGATCGTCGCGAGCTTCAGGTGGCGCATGACGTACACCCAGCCGAAGGCGGTCGAGGCGTAGACGGCGAAGCCTAGGTAAAACCAGCCACTTTTCATCGGGTTCTTCTGGGCGCTGGCGAGCTTCAGCAGGTAGTCGCCGAGTACGCCGACGGCGCTGAACCCGACGGTCACGAGCAACGGGAGTTGGGTCTTCATCGGCCGGCTCCAAGGGTGGGGATCGTGGCGGGACGAGTGTACGGCCCGACGGGGCGGAGGGTAAGCGCCCTCTCGACCCCTACGACCGTGACCTAGACTCTCCGTGAGGCTGCGCCGTTGCGGCCGTGGAATCTCCGGAGGGTAGGCGATGGTGCCTCGGAACGTGATTTTGGCCGCTTGCACGGCGTTGATGGCGATCGGGCAGGGCGCCCGCGCCGAGGACGGGGCGTACCGCTCGCCTTACGGCGTCGAGTTCCACTTCCCGGAGGCCGAGTTGATCGGCGACCTGGAGCGGACGGAGCGCGGCGACCACCGGCTGGAGGCGGAGATCCCGTTCCATCACTGGTACGCCCGCCGGACCCTGGAGCGGTGGCACGCCTGGGGGCCCCCCGCGAGGGATTACCCCCCGCCCCCGGGGCTTGAGGAGTGGTCGGTCGACCGGAAGCGCGAGCGGGTCGTCGCCGTCGCGCTGCGGTTCCGAGGTTATGCGTACCAGCACCACCACATCCCCGACTGGAGCCCGCCGCCGGGCTGGCCCTGGAAGGAGACCTGCGCCGGGTCCAACGGCAAGGGCGTCGATTGCAGTAACCTGACGGGCTTCGTCTACAACCTCGGGTTCGGCCTGCGGCTCAGCACCGACGTCCACGCGCAGTCCGAAGAACGGGCGGCCCGGGGGCCCGGTCGACAGGCGACGCGCCTGCACGCCGTCGAACTGCCGTCCTCCTACGAGGAACGGCTCAAGACGCTGCGGACGGGCGACCTGCTTTTCATCCGCAACCGGGGGGGCAAGGTCAGCCACGTCGTGATCTGGGTCGGCCCGATCGGGCGCTCGCCGGACGGCGTGCCGCTCGTCATCGATAGCCACGGCGAAGACGTCCGCGATTCCGAAGGCCGGCCGATCCCTTGCGGCGTCCAGCTCCGCCCGTTCCGGAAGGATTCCTGGTACAACCACAGCGCCAGCCACGCCTTACGGGTCTTCCGCGACTAAAGTCGTCGGCCCCGCGTCCGCGCCTCGACGGCCCAAAAAGAGCGCCCCCGCCGGTTTTGGTTCAGACGGATTGCCTTTTTTTGACGATCCGTCAATAATGCCGGACATGGGTACGGCCACCAGGAAACAACGGGAGATCCGCCAGCGCGAGTTGATGCTGCTCGACGTCGCCCGCCGGATGCTCATTGAGCAGGGCTACGCCGGGTTGAACATGGACCGGCTGGCGGAGGCGACCGAGTATTCCAAGGGGACCGTTTACCAGCACTTCTCGACCAAGGAAGACCTGGTCACGGCCCTGGCGATTCAGAGCATGGAGCAGCGCACGGCGCTGTTCCAGAAGGCCCTGAAGTTCGCGGGCCGGGCCCGGGAGCGGGCGCTGGCGGTGGGGGTGGCCGACGAGCTGTTCGTCCGGCTCCACCCGCACCACTTCCGCTCGGAACTGATCATCAAGATGGCCGACCTTCAGGAGCGGGCGTCCGACGAGCGCCGCGCCGCCTTGCAAGGTTTAGACGCCCGCTGTTTCGCCAACGTCCAGGAGGTGATCGCGGAAGGCATCGCCGCCGGAGACCTCGTGCTGCCGCCGGCGGTGAAGCCCGGCGAGGTCCTCTTCGCCCTCTTCGCGATGTCGATCGGGACCCATACGGCGATGGTGCACTACCATTCGAGCCTGGAGCGGCTCGACGTCGCGGCCCCCCTCGCCTCGTTGCGCGAGGGGATGCAGGCCTATCTCGACGGCATCGGCTGGAAGCCCCTCCGGGCCGACTGGGATTACGAGCAAACGGTTCGTCGCATCTCTCAGGAGATCTTTGCCGATGAATGGCAACGCGCCGGGCTCGGCTAGGCCGGGCTTTTTTTTGGGCCCGAATCTGACGAAGCGTCGAAAATTGGCGAAGGGTTTGGTCGGGCTGGCCGTGGTCGTCGCGTTGGCGGCGGCGGGGCGGTCGCAGGTCGCCTCGGTGGCGCGGTCGCGGGCGACGAAGCCCGAGGAGCCGCCGCCGGCGTCGGTCCGGGTCGTCGACTTGCGCGAGGAGGTCGTCGAGACGGGGACGCAGTACAGCGCGGTGGTTAAAGAGGTTCGGAAGGCCGAGCTGTCGTTCCGCGTGACGGGGAACCTCGCGTACCTGCACCAGGTCGAGGCCCCCGGGAAGCGGATGCGCGACGTGCACGAGGGGGACCGGCTGCCGAAGGGGACGGTGCTGGCCAGGCTCGACCCGGCCGACTACCAGCGCGAGCGGGGGGTGGCCGCCGAGCGGCTGGCCGCGGCCGAGTTCAAGCGGGCGCAGGCCGAGGCGGACCTGGAACTCGCCAAGCTCGACTACGCCCGCTCCGACCAACTCGTCCGCCGCGGCTCGGCGACGGTCTCGGAACTCGACACGGCCCGCGCCAAGCTCCGCAACACGACGGCCGCCGCCTCCGGGGCGCGCCGCGAGGTCGAGTCGGCCCGGTTCAACCTGGAGCAGGCCGAGGCGAACCTCGCGTATTGCACGCTGACGGTCCCGTTCCCCGAGGGGACCGTCGCGGCGCGGTACGTGGAGAACTTCGAGCGGGTCGCGGCGAACCAGAGGGCCTTCCTGCTGCTCGACCTGTCGAGCGTCTCGATCGCGTTCGGCGTTCCCGACTCCCTGGTCGGCCGGCTCTCCATCGGCCAGGCCGTCCGGGTGACGACCGACGCCCTTCCGGGCGAGCGGTTCGAGGGGGTGATCCACAAGATCGGCTCGACGGCCGACCCCCAGACGCGGAGCTATCTCGTGGAGGTCCGCGTCGACCGCCCGGGCGGGTTGCGCCCGGGGATGGTGGCGACCGCCCACTTCCGCCACGACGCGCGGGCTTACCTCCTGCCCCTGACCTCGGTCTCCCCCGGCGCCTCCGGGCACGACTACTGCGTCTTCCGCGTCGAAGGGGCCGAAGGGGGCCGACAGGTGATCCGGCGGGTGCCGGTCGAGTTCGAAGACGTCCTGGATAACCGCGTCGCCGTGGGCCTGGGGCGCCGGGACGGCCTGCGGGCCGGTGACGTGGTCGTCGCGACGGGGGTCCACCGCCTCTCCGACGGCCAGGTCGTCCAGGTCGTCCGGTAACGCGCCGTTTTTACACCGATCCGCGCCGACGGGGCGGGCCACGACCGGGGAAGGGGCCATGACGACCTCGCAGTATTTCGTCTACAAGCGGCCGATCGCCTGGACGCTCCTGATCTTCACGATGCTCTGGGGCGTCTACGCCTACCGGGCGATGCCGCAGCGGCAGGACCCGCTGATCCAGATCCGTAGCGGCCTGGTCATGACGGTCTACCCGGGGGCCGAGGCGGTCGAGGTCGAGCAGGAGGTCTCCCGCAAGGTCGAGAAGAAGCTCGCGGAGAACCCGGCCGTCGAGCACGTCCGCTCGGTCAGCCGGCAGGGGCTCTCGGTCGTCTTCGTGGACCTCTACGACACGACGCAGAACGCCGAGGCGATCTGGCAAGACCTCGACAACAAGCTCGCGGCGATGACCGACCTGCCGGCCGTCGGCGGCCAGCCGCTCCGCCCCCGGCTCGACAAGGACTTCGGCGACACCTACGCCGTGATGCTGACCTTGAGCAGCCCGCCCGTCTCCGACCTGGAGGTCGAGCAGCGGGCGGCGCTGATCGGGCGGAAGATCGCGGAGGTGCGCGCCTCGCGCCCCGAAGCTCTCCGCGGGCGCCGGTACAGCGGCGTGCTCGTCCACCCGTCGACCGTCGACCGCGGCCTGGTCGACCGGCTCGGCCACGCCCTCCTCGACGACCTCGCCGCCCGCGGCTTCGCCGAAGACGGGCGGTACGTCGACATGCTCGGGGCCGGCGTCGTCGACTTCCGGCTCCCCGAAGGGCGGGACGAGACCGGCCTGCGCTTCGCCGTCGAGCGGTGGTCCGAAACGACCCTCGCGGCCGGCCTCGGACACCCCGACGTCTGGCCCGGCGTCCTCGTCGGCCGGCCCGAAGACCTGGCCGACGAACTGAAGCAGCGGTGTCAGGCCGAGCCGGGCGGGGTCGCCCGCTACTCGTACGAGGAGCTTCACCGGTTCGCCGACCTGATCCAGGACCGGCTCCGGCAGTCGCCCAAGGTCGGCAAGATCGAGCAGCTCGGCGTCGTCGACGAGGCGGTCTATCTGTACTTCAGCAACCGGCGCCTCGGCACCTACGGGATGGACCCCGGCTCTCTGGCCCAGCGGCTCGCGCAGCGCAACATCAACCAGCCGGGGGGGACCGTGGAACTCCCCCGCCAGAGCCTGGTCGTCAAGCCGAGCGGCAAGCTGCACGGCGAGTCCGAGATCGGCGACCTCGTCGTGGACACCCGGGACGGCGTCCCGCTCTACCTCCGCGACCTCGTCGAGGTCGTCCGCGGGTACGAGGACCCGCCGCGCACCCTGAACTTCCGCTCCCGGAAGTTCGACGCCGCCCACCCGCCGACGTCTCTGGTCCCCCCGCCCGAGCGGCCCCGGGCGGGCCACGGCGGTCACGGCGCGGCGAAGGACGAGGGGGGCGCGGAGGGGCCGCGGCAACTCTGGACCACCCGGGCGATCACGCTGGCCGTGCGGCACGTCAAGGGGACGCAGATCGCCGAGTTCGACCACGACGTCGACGCCGCCCTCGCCTCGCTCCGCGGCGCGCTCCCCGACGACCTGGCGATCGAACGGACCAGCGACGAGCCGGAACGGGTCGAGCGCAAGATCGACCAGTTCAAAGACTGCTTCATGGAGGCGGTGGTTATCGTCGTGGTCGTCGCCCTGCTGTTCATGGAGTGGCGGAGCGCCCTGCTCGTCGCCCTCTCGATCCCGATCACGCTCGCGATGACGCTGGGCATGTGCCACATGCTGGGCGTCGACATGCAGCAGGTCTCGATCGCCGCGCTCATCATCGCCCTCGGGCTGCTCGTCGACGACCCGGTCGTGGCGGGCGACGCGATCAACCGCGAGATGGCGCACGGCGTCCCCCGCGACGTGGCCGCCTGGCTCGGCCCCCAGAAGCTCTCCCGCGCGATCCTGTACGCCACCGTGACCAACTGCGTCGCCTTCCTCCCGCTGCTCCTGGTCAGCGGCGCGGTCGGTGAGTTCATCTGGTCCCTGCCGGTCGTGGTGACCGCCTCGCTGGTCGCCAGCCGGATCGTCTCGATGACGTTCATCCCGATGCTCGGCTACTACATGCTCCGGGGCCAGCACGGGATGGAGGCCGGGCTCGCGGAGGGGGGCAAGGGCTCGCGGTTCGCCCGGATCTATAACGGCTTTTCCGAACTCTGCATGGAGCACAAGTGGGCCTCACTGGCGGCCTGCCTGGTCGTCCTCGGCGCCGCGATGAGCCTGCTGCCGCTGATCGGGTCCGCCTTCTTCCCCAAAGACCTGCACACCGCGTTCACCGTCGACCTGTTCCTCCCCGAGGGGACGTCGCTGCGCCAGACGAAGGCGGAGGCGATGAAGGCCATCGAGGCCATCGACGGCCTGGCGGGGCGGGACGTCGAGGCTTACACGACGTTCGTCGGGGCCGGCGGCCCGCGGTTCTGGCTCTCGGTCGTCCCCGAGCAGCCGGCCTCGAACTACGCGCAGGTCATGGTCCACACGCGGAACACCTGGCTCACCGAGATCCTGGCGAACCGCCTCAAGCGCGAACTCCCCCCCCTGGTTTCCGCGGCCCGCGTCCACGTCCAGCAGCTCGAATCCGGGCCGCCGATCGGGATCCCGGTGCAGGTCCGTTTGCAGGGGCCGGACGTCGCCACGGTCCGCCGCCTCGGCGAGCAGATCAAGGGGTTCATGCGCGAGTTCCCGGGGACCGAAAGCATCCAGGACGACTGGGGACCCGAGTACCTCCAGATCGGCGTGCGGGTCGACCCGGACCGCGCCAACGTGGCCGGCATCTCCCACCAGGACGTGGCGGCCGTGACGAACGGCGGCCTGTCCGGCCTGGTCACGACGACGATCCGCGAGCGCGACCGGCTCATCCCGGTCATGCTCCGCCTCCGACCCGACGAGCGGGGGCGGATGGAGGACATGAAGACGATGAACGTCTTCGGCGCCCGCGATAACGTCCGGGTGCCGCTCGACCAGATCGCCACGTTCCGCACCGAGTTGGTCTCCCCGAAAGTCTGCCGGAGGGACCACGAGCGCTGCATGACCGTCAAATGCGACGCCGTCCCCGGGGTCCTGCCGAGCAAGGTGGTCGACCACCTCGACGCGAAGCTCCGCGAGGCGTCGAAGTCGTGGCCGGCGGGCTACCACTACAGCTTCGGCGGCGAGAAGGAGGAGCAGGAGAAGGGCTTCAGCTCGATGTCGGTCGCCATGATCGCCTCGGTCTTGGCGATCTACCTGGCCCTGGTGCTCCAGTTCAACAGCCTGACCAAGCCGCTGGTGGTCTTCGCCGCGGTCCCGTTCGGGATGGTGGGGGGGCTGATGGGCCTGCTCCTGTTCAACGTCCCCCTCGGGTTCTTCGCCCTCCTGGGCCTCTCGTCGCTGGCGGGCGTGATCATCAGCCACGTCATCGTTTTGTTCGAATACATTGAGGAAGCCCACGAGCGCGGCGAGCCGCTCCGCCGCGCGGTCATCGACGCGGCCCTGGTGCGGCTCCGGCCGGTGCTCGTCACCGTGCTGGCGACCGTCGGCGGCCTGATCCCGCTGGTTATCAAGGGGGGGCCGCTCTGGGAGCCCCTCTGCTACGTCCAGATCATGGGCCTGCTCATCGCGACCCTGGTGACCAAGGTCGTCGTGCCCGTCCTCTACGTCCTGTTCGTGGAAGACTTTAAGCTGATCCGCTGGGCCGAGCCGGGCGAGCACGTCGCGGAAGGCCCCCCGGCCGAGTACCTCGCCGACGGACACCGAACCGCCCCCCACCATCCCCACAACCACGCCCCCCTCCCGCTCCCGGCCGGAACTCCGGTCGGCTGATTGCCGAAAACAGATCCGGGGTCGGGCGTGAACCGTCACGCCCGACCCCCCGAATTTCACGCCTCCGGTCGTTTCCCCTTGAAATATTCCCATTAGGGTATATGATCCCCGCATGGCACGCTCGCCGACGACTTCGGACGCCTTTAACGCCGTCGCCGAACCGCGGCGTCGGCAGATTCTCGACCTGCTCACCCGGGGTGAGCGGCCAGTGAACGACGTGGTGCAATCGCTCGGCATCGCCCAGCCGCAGGTCTCCAAACACCTCCGGGTGTTGCGGGAGGTGGGCCTCGTCCACGTCCGCGGCTCGGGCCGACAGAGGGTCTATCGGTTGAACGCCGAACGGCTTAAGCCGATCCACGACTGGGTCCGGGCCTTAGAGCCCTTCTGGGACCACCAGCTCGACCGCATCAAGGCCCGGGCCGAGCGTATGGCGAGCGAACGGGCTGCGGAATCGAACGAACCCGACACGGAGCCGCCGTCATGATCGCGAACATCGACGAAAACGACATCCAGACCCTGAACATCCTGAAGGAGATCGAGATCGCCGCGCCGCCCGCGATCGCCTTCGAGGCGTTGCTTGAGGAACTCGGCCCGGCCGGGGAGATGCCGGACGGCAGGCCGTTGCCGATGGTGATCGAGCCGTGGCCGGGGGGCCGCTGGTACCGCGACCTCGGGAACAACACCGGGCACTTCTGGGGGCACGTGCAGGTCATCAAGCCGCCGACGCTGCTGGAACTGTGCGGGCCGATGTTCATGTCGTTCCCGGGCCTCAACCACGTGCAGTACCGGCTGACGCCGGAAGGCGCCGGCACGCGGCTCAAGATGACGCACCGGGCGATCGGCCCGATCCCGCCGGAGGTCTACGAGGGGGCCGGCGTGGGGTGGGAGTACGGGCTCAAGCGGGTCCGTGAGATCGCGGAACGTCTCAAGAACGAACGGTAAGGGGGGGCGGCCGATGCAAGCGATCGACGTGATCCGGACGGCGCTCCGGATGACCGACGAGGGGACGGCCCGGCTCGTCGAAGACATGCGCGACGCGCCGCTGACGCAGCCGACCTCGCAGGGGGGCAACCACCCGCTCTGGGTCCTGGGCCACCTGGCCGTGATCGAGGGGGCGATCCCCCAGATCCTGTTCGGCGAAAAGAACCCCGTCGAGCACTGGATGCCGCTGTTCGGGTCGGGCACGCAGCCGACGGCCGACGCGGGCGCGTACCCCCCGTTCGACGAAGTCTTCAAGACGTTCCGCGAACTCCGGGCGAAGACCCTCAAGCTGCTCGACGAGATCGGCGACGCCGGCCTCGACCGGGTGCCGAAGGCGATCCCGCCGGGGTTCGAGGACGCGATGCGCACGTTCGGACAGACGTTCCTCGTGGTCACCTTGCACCAGATGGTCCATTACGGTCAGATCACCGACGCGCGACGCGTCGCCGGCCGGAAGCCCCTCTTTTGACCGGGCGAAAGCGCCGCGCAGGGCGACGGTTCGAACTGCCGGTTTGAGGACGAGGATGTCGACGTTGACGGGGCGGGAGGGGTGACCGCTGGTGCGGTCGCCCGCGCCCCCGCCTACGACGGGCGGGGGGCCTTTCCGCCGGTAAGCCAAGGCCCACCCTTGAGGGAAAGGAGTCGCGAATGAGCGGGGTCCGCGTGCTGGTCGGTACGCGCAAAGGCGCGTTCATCTTAACGTCGGACGGCAAGCGCGAGCGCTGGGACGTCAGCGGCCCCCACTTCGGGGGCTGGGAGATCTACCACCTGAAGGGTTCGCCCGTCGACCCGAACCGGCTGTACGCGTCGCAGTCGAGCGGCTGGTTCGGCCAGTTGATCCAGCGCTCCGACGACGGCGGCAAGACGTGGGAGCCGGTGGGGAACGGGTTCGCGTACGACGGCGTCCCCGGCACCCACCAGTGGTACGACGGCACGCCCCACCCCTGGGAGTTCAAGCGGGTCTGGCACCTCGAACCGTCCTTGACCGACCCCGACACGGTCTACGCCGGGGTGGAAGACGCCGCCATGTTCCGGTCGACCGACGGCGGCAAGACGTGGGTGGAGCTCTCCGGGCTCCGGGGCCACGGGTCGGGGTCGCGCTGGCAGCCGGGCGCCGGCGGGATGTGCCTGCACACGATCCTGCTCGACCCGAGCGACCCCCGCCGGATCTTCATCGCCATCTCGGCCGCGGGCGCCTTCCGCACCGACGACGGCGGCGAGACCTGGCGGCCGATCAACCGCGGCCTGAAGTC
>Ga0164243_10014716_pt1 | contig 10878 bp, 10 predicted proteins | sample OricompcompostOP_FD_108781 | JGI IMG/M metagenome (GOLD analysis project Ga0164243, IMG submission 108781) | Organic Plus compost microbial communities from Emeryville, California, USA - Original compost - Organic plus compost (OP) | ecosystem: Engineered > Solid waste > Mixed feedstock >...
CCCAGCCCCCGATGCCGCAGACCGCCGCACCGACCTGGCAGGCGGCTCAGGATCAGCCGTTCCCCACGTACACCTCGCCGATCCCGGTGGTGCGCACGCACCTCGGGCACGCGCTCGCCTCGGAGTGGACGAAGATCCGCTCGGTGCGCTCCACGATGTGGACGCTCGGGGTGTTCGTCGTGCTCGTGGTCGGCATCGGCCTGGCGGTCGCCGCGCTGATCGCCGCCAACGCCTCCGAGGAGAGCCTGGCGGGCGAGAGCCCCCTGTCGTTCGGGTTCTTCGGGCTGCTGCTCGGCACCATCTGCGTGATCACGCTGGGCGTGCTCACCACGGCGTCGGAGTACGGCACCGGCATGATCCGGACCACGATGACGGCGTGCCCGACCCGCGGCCGGGTGCTGGCGGCGAAGGCGATCGTCTTCTTCGCGGTGGCCTTCACGGTGACGCTGGTGTCGGCCCTGCTGGTCGCCCTCGCGGACGTGGCCATGCTGGACGGCGCCCGCGAGCCGTCGACCGAGGAGTGGCTGAAGGGCACCATCGGCATCTCGCTCTACATCGCGCTGCTCGGGCTGCTCTCGCTCGTCGTCGGCTCGGTCATCCGGCACTCGGCGGGCGCGATCACGATCATGATCGGTCTGCTGCTGGCGCCGCTGGTGATCGCGCTCTTCATGTTCGCGGAGTCGCTCCAGGACCTCCAGCAGGCGCTGTTCGAGTACTCCATCCCGAACCAGCTGAGCGTCTTCTACGCGCAGTCCCTGTCGGAGTCCGGTCCGCACGGCTGGGACCCGCTGTGGATCATGCTGGGGGTGACGGCCGCCGCGTTCGCGGGCGCCTGGGCGCTCCTGGAGCGGCGCGACGTGTAGGGCGGGACCGCCCCTCGCGGGCTCAGAACCTCGGCGCGTTACGGGACCGCTGCACCCGCGTGGTGCGGCGGTCCTTCGCGTTCCAGCACGCCTTGTGCCAGTGCCGGCGGTCGTCGACGCCCGCGTGGTCAGGCCAGGCGACGACGTGCGGGACGCCGTCCGGGATCATCTGGTCGCAGCCCGGGCAGCGGTACGTCTTGCCCTGCGCGCTCGCGCCCGCCACATGCCGGACGTTCCAGTCCTCGCCCTGCCAGGTCTCCGAGGACTGCCAGCCGCCGTAGCGGCCGGAGCGGTCCTCCCCGGCACCGCGGCCGGACGGACCGGCGCCCTTGGATCGGTTGCGACGCGGGGACACGGAACACCTCACGGAGCTATACAGGACGGGGGCCGTCTCCAGCCTACGCGGCACGGACGGGGGTAGCCGTACGGAACCAACCCCCACAAGTCCCCCACGCGGACCCGTGATTCTGCAGACAATCCGCAAATCCCCCCGCCAGGCCGTGTCCTCGGCACGTGTCAGACGGTTATGCCCGCTGGGGGAGCTCCGCGTCGGAGCCAAGGAAGCAGGAAAACAGCAATGCGCGTAGGTAGTTTCGTGTTGGCGGCCCGGTTCCCGGGCCAGGGCGACGGGGAGGCGCTGCACCGGGCGGTCCGCTCCGCGGAGGTCGCCGAGGAGGCGGGCCTCGACTCGGTCTGGCTGGCCGAGCACCACTTCGTGCCGTACGGCACCTGTCCGTCCGCGGTGACCCTGGCCGCCCTGCTGCTCGGCCGCACCCGCCGGCTCCGCGTGGGCACCGCGGTCAGCGTGCTGCCGACCGCGCACCCGGTGGCCCTGGGCGAGCAGGCCGCCCTGCTGCACATCACCTCCGGCGGGCGCTTCTCGCTGGGCGTGGGGCGCGGCGGGCCCTGGGTCGACCTGGAGGTGTTCGGCTCGGGTCTGGGCGCCTACGAGGAGGGCTTCCCGGAATCACTCGATCTGCTGCTGCGCTGGCTGCGCGAGCCGGCGGTCGGGGCCTCGGGCGAGCGGTTCGGCTTCCGCGAGGTGCCGGTGGTGCCCCGCCCCTCGGAGTGCCTGACCGAGACGGAGGGCCCCGAGGTGGTCGTCGCCTGCACCTCGCCGCGCAGTGTGCGCCTCGCGGCCGAGCGCGGGCTGCCGATGCTGCTCGGCATGCACGTGGGCGACGAGGAGAAGGCCGAGATGGTCGCCCTGTGGCGGGAGCAGGCGCGCGCGGCGGGGCGCGGCGAGGACGAGATCCGCGCGGCCGCCCATGTCTCCGCCGGGGTGTGCCAGATCGCCGACCGGCGCACGGACGCCGTGGAGACGCTCACGAAGGCGATGCCCGGGTGGCTCAGGCAGGGTCTGGAGGCCCATGTGACGGTGGACGGCCGCGCGCGGGCCATGCGCGACCCGCTCGCCTACACCGAACTGCTCTGCGGGCTGCACCCGGTGGGCACCCCGCGCCTCGCCGCCGACCGCCTCGCGGCGACCAGCGAGCGCACCGGGATCTCCCGTTTCGCCCTGCTGGTCGAGGGCTCGGGCGACCTGGCGGCCACCGAGGAGAACGTGCGGCGGCTGGGCGCCGAAGTCCTCCCGCAGCTCGGCTGAACCGAGCGCGCGGGAGGTCCCCCGCCGATGGGCTTGCCGCCCCGGTACTGATGCACCTCCCGCGTACGGAGCGGCAAGCAAGCGGCTCGCGTCAGCAGTCCCTGAACTCCGGGGACTGGTTGAGCACCTGACTGCGGACCGAGGTGAAGCGGGCCAATGACTCGTCGACCGAGGAGTCGACCGGGAACACCGCCACCCGGTGGCAGTTCTGGAAGGCCAGCCGCACCCCGAAGTGCCGCTGCAGGGCGCCGCGTATCGCGTCGCTCGCAAGGGCACGCAGCAACTGTCCCCGTGCCTGCTCGTCCGGCGGGGGCGTCTGGTTGTCGGCGAACTGACCGCCGTCGACCTTCAGCTGAGCCACCAGGGAGCTGATCATCTCCCATGCATAGGGCAGGGAGGTCCGGACGCAGTCGACGAATTCGGCTTCGTCGACCTCGCCTCGCTCGGCCTTCTCGAGTAGGGCCGGTGAGACGTCGAGCGACATGGGTTCTCCTCTCGCACCCCCGCCGGTGGCAGGGGTTGCCGGACAGATGAGGGAGTCCGCGCGACCGGACACGCTGTGTACACACCCCGCGACCTCCCGTTTAATACGGTAGGCAACAGACCGTGACGGCACCAGGAGAATGCGTACATGAGCCAGTCCCTTTAGGCTCACAATCGGCCAGAAACGAACAGGGGCAGTCCGGGGTCTAACGGACTCCCCCAGGGCGGATCGCGTCGACCCTGGCCCGTCGAGTAGCGTTGCGGACCATGCGTCTCGTCATTGCCCGATGCTCCGTGGACTACGCGGGCCGGCTCACCGCCCACCTGCCCTCGGCCCCCCGTCTGATCCTGGTCAAGGCGGACGGCAGCGTCTCGATCCACGCGGACGACCGGGCCTACAAACCCCTGAACTGGATGTCGCCGCCGTGCACGCTGAAGGAGGGCGACGGCGAGCAGAAGGACGTCTGGACGGTCGTCAACAAAGCGGGCGAGAAGCTGATCATCACGATGGAGGAGATCCTCCACGACTCCTCGCACGAACTGGGCGTGGACCCCGGCCTGATCAAGGACGGCGTGGAGGCGCACCTCCAGGAACTGCTCGCGGACCGCATCGAGACGCTCGGCGAGGGCTACACGCTGATCCGGCGCGAGTACATGACGGCCATCGGCCCGGTGGACATCCTGTGCCGGGACGCCGAGGGGCAGACGGTCGCGGTCGAGATCAAGCGGCGCGGTGAGATCGACGGCGTGGAGCAGCTGACGCGCTATCTGGAGCTGCTGAACCGCGATCCCCATCTGGCCCCGGTGCGCGGCATCTTCGCCGCCCAGGAGATCAAGCCGCAGGCCCGGGTCCTCGCGACGGACCGCGGGATCGGCTGCCAGGTGCTGGACTACGACGCGCTGCGCGGCATCGAGGACGACAAGCTCCGGCTGTTCTGACGCACGGCACGACGACGAAGGGCCGGTTCCGCTCGACGGAACCGGCCCTTCGTCGTGGTCGGCGTCAGATGACCGTGTCGGTGCCGTCGCTCGGCGAGGCGGGGTCGCCGCTCTGCGGGGCGCTCGCGGAGCTCGTGGTCTCCGCCGGGCGGGAGGACGTCGGGCCGCTGGCCGAGGTGGAACTGGTCGGCGTGTCCGTCGGGTCCTCGGTCGGCGTGCCGGTCGGGTCCTCCGTCGGGTCGTCGGTCGGCTTCTGCGTCGGGTCGTCGGTCTCCGTGTCGGTCGGCCGGGGCGGCTTCGTCGAGGACGGGGGCTTCGTGTTCGACGGCGGCTTGGTCGTCTCGTCGGAGTCGCCACCGCCCGGCTTGTGCGTGCCGCTCGGTTCGTCCGACGGCTTGCCCGAGGTGGTCGGCGTCGGGTCGTCCGAGGTGCCGAGCGTGCCGTCGGGGCCGGGGTCGGTCGGCCGGCTGGTCGCCGAGCCGGTGTCGGCGGAGTCCTTGCCGTCCGTGCCCGCCGCCTCGTCCGCGCCGAGGCTGTCGTCGCCGGCGCCCTGGCTCGCGGACGGGTTGACGCCGACCCGCGTGGACGGGCCCTCGGGGTCGCCGTCGGAGGTGGCGCCGAGCGTCACGACGGTACCGAGCACGGCCACCAGGAGGGCGCCCGCGCCGGCCGCGACGAGGTTGCGCCGGGCGAAGCTGCGGACACCGCCCCGGCCCTTGTGGGTGGGCACCGGGTCCGCGGGCGCGGACGAGCGGTGGGTGACCAGCGTCGAGGTGTCGACGACGGGCGGGAAGGGGGCGGGCACTCCCCCGGACGGCGACGGGGACTCCTCGTACCGGGCGTCCGGGACCTCCTCGCCCGCGGTCGCGGTGAGGGCGGCGAGTCCCGGCGCGGTGCCGGTGCGGTCGGCGACCAGGGCGAGGGCGCGGCGGCCGGCGACCGTGCCGCGCTTGTCGGCGAGGGCGCCGCGCAGGCCGATCGCGGTCTCCAGCTCGGTGCGGGCCCGCTCCAGCCGGCCGTCGCACAGCGCGAGGACACCCAACTCGTGGTGGAAGTAGGCCTGTTCCGTGACGTCTCCGGCCGCACGGGCCGCCTCGGCGCCCGCGCGCAGCGCGCGCTCCCAGGCGCTCCAGTGCAGCCCGGCCGCGAACGCGGGCGCCGCCGCGCGGGCCAGCTGGACGGCGGGGTCCTTCTCGTCCTCGTCGCTGCCGGAGGCATCGGCGGCCGGGGCCGAGGAGGCCACGAGCACGCCGAGCGCGGCGAGCAGGGCGTCCGCCTCGGCGCTGACGCGCTCGGGGGTGACGGAGGGGTGTCCGGCCCACCAGGTGTAGTGCCGGGCGGCGCTGAGGGCGGTCTCCTCGACGTCGTCGGCGTAGCCGGCGGCCTCCAGCTGGATCTGCACGCCGGCGGCGAGCCGGTAGCGGGCGCCGATCGGTGAGACGAGTCCGCAGTCGGTCAGTTCGCCGAGGGCGGCGTCGGCGTGGGTGTCGCCGACGAGGGCGGGCAGATGCGCCTGGTGCGGCATCTCGCCGCCCAGCGCGACGGCGAACCGCAGGGCGGCGCGGGCGGAGGGGCTGAGCCGGGAGGCGAGCAGCCGGGCCGGTGCGGCCGCCTCGCCGAGGGCCGGCAGCGGCACCTCGTCGCGGTCGCGGACGCTCTCGGTCTCGACGGCGTCGGCGGGCGGGGCGTCCTCGAAGACGCCGTACTCGTCGACCGCCTCGGCCTCGGCCCGCAGCCGGTCGCGCTGCCGCAGCAGGGCACCCGCCTGGACGAACCGCAGGGGCAGGCCCTCCGACTCGAACCAGAGGTCGCCCGCCCAGTTCCGCTCGTCCTCGGTGAGGTCGCGGCCGACCACGTGCTCCAGCAGTTCCATGGAGGCGGCGCGGTCGAGGCCGCCGAGCACGACCTCCTCGACGTCGGACTCGGCGGACGGGGCGGGCACGTCGGGCGTGGCGCCGATCAGGAAGGCGCACTCGGGGGTGGCGTCGAGGAGCTCGTCGAGGGCGGTGCCGCCGAACTCGATGTCGTCCAGGACGACGACCGCTCCGATGTCCCGCACGCAGGCCAGCAGTTCGTCCTGTTCCGGACGGTGCAGCGGGGCGTCGTACACCGCGCGGAAGAGGTCCTGGAGGAGGTCGTCCGGGGTGCGGCGGAAGCCGTTGAGCCGGATCACGCCGTCGGGCGCGAGGTCCGCGCAGTCGTCGGCGACGACGTCGAGGAGGCTGGTGCGGCCGGCGCCGCGGGGGCCGGCCAGGCGCACGGAGCGGCCGCGCGCGAGCAGCCGGACCAGTTGCTCGCGGTCGTCCTGGCGGGCCGACAGGGGCGGGGCGGGACGCGTCGGGCCGGGCGGCACGGGCGGCTTGGCGGCCCGGTCGGCCTCGGCGCGGTCGGCCGCGGAGAGCTTCTCGGGACGGGACGGCCGCTCGGCGGGCGGGCAGGGTTCTATCTCGCTGCCGTCGACCGGGTTGACGGTGAGCAGGAGGTCGCCCGAGACGAACTGGACGGTGCGGGCGAGCGTCGGCGCGTGCTGTCCGAAGTCGGGTGTGAGGGGATCCCTGGGCGGGCGCGGACGCGACGACTGCTCGTCGGCGTCATGGCCGTACCCCTCGGGTCCCCGGGTGTTCGGGTCCATAGGTTCCAAGCCCCCCAAAAGCGTCGTGTGCGTATGCCAAGCCCCTCCCGGCCTTGCTGCACACCGCGCTGTCGCTTCTGGTCCGGGCCCGCTCGAAGGGAAACGTCGAGCCAGCGGGCAGCCGAACCCTAAACCTTGGCACAGTATCTACGACAGCCCGGGGTCCCGCGCCGTCCGAGACATCACAGTCTCGTGAGGATTGTGCGCGGTGTGCGGTTCGCAGACGGAACGCCCGACTGTCCCACCCCACCCGTGCCGGGGTGTCACACGCGGGGCAGGGACTCCACCCCGATGCCGCCCTCGATCGCCAGGATCCGGTGCAGCCGGGTGGCCACCAGCAGGCGCTGCATCTGCAGCGGCACGCCGCGCAGCACCAGGCGCCGGCCGCAGCGGCCGGCCCGCCGGTGGGCCCCCATGATCACCCCGAGTCCGGTGGCGTCCCAGGAGTCCAGCTCGGACAGGTCGAGCACCAGATCGCCGACTCCGTCGTCGACGGCCGAGTGCAGGACCGTACGGGCGTCCGCCGCGCTGCGGACGTCGAGGCGGCCCCCGACGACCAGTTCGGCGTGGTCGCCCCTGATGTGCATAGCGCTCCCCTAAGCGTGCGTTCGTGCTCCGCGGTGTGTGGTCTGCGTAGGTGCGTGGGTCTGTCTTTGCTACGAGTCTTCGCTGTGGCCGGTGATGCAACCTCTGACTGCGTTCAGCGGCCAGAGGTTGCCGTCTGTAAGCGAACCGATACCGAATTCACCCCATCGCGTGACTCGTGCGGGGGCTGTGCGGTGGTGGACGAAATCTCAGTAGCTGTAAAAGCCTTGCCCGCTCTTGCGGCCGATGTCACCCGCGTCCACCATCCGGCGCATCAGCTCCGGCGGCGCGAACTTCTCGTCCTGGGACTCGGTGTAGATGTTCGAGGTGGCGTGCAGCAGGATGTCGACGCCGGTCAGGTCGGCCGTGGCGAGGGGGCCCATGGCGTGGCCGAAGCCGAGCTTGCAGGCCAGGTCGATGTCCTCGGCGGTGGCGACGCCCGACTCGTACAGCTTGGTCGCCTCGACGACGAGCGCCGAGATCAGCCGGGTGGTGACGAAACCGGCGACGTCGCGGTTGACGACGATGCAGGTCTTGCCGACGGACTCGGCGAACTCACGGGCGGTGGCGAGGGTTTCGTCGCTGGTCTTGTAGCCGCGCACCAGCTCGACGAGCTGCATCATCGGCACCGGCGAGAAGAAGTGCACGCCGACGACCCGCTCGGGGTGCTCGGTGGCCGCCGCGATCTTGGTGATCGGGATGGCGGAGGTGTTCGAGGCGAGCACGGCGTCCGGGCGGACGATCTTGTCCAGCGCCCGGAAGATCTCGTGCTTGACCTCGAGCTTCTCGAACACCGCCTCGACCACGACGTCCGCGTCGGCGGCGGCGTCCAGGTCGGTGGTCGCGGTGATCCGGGCCAGGGCTGCGTCGGCGTCGTGCGCCTCCATCCTGCCCTTGCCCACGAACTTGTCGTACGAGGCCTTGATGCCGTCGGTGCCGCGCTTCAGCGCCTCGTCCGTGACGTCCCGCAGGACGACGTCCCAGCCCGCCTGCGCGGAGACCTGGGCGATCCCGGAACCCATCAAGCCGGCGCCGATGACGGCAAGCTTCCGTGCCACTGTTGCGACTCCCCTTAGAAACGCCTTACACCCTGTTGAGGTTGCTCTTCGGCGGACCTTAGCGGGAGCGGGGCACTGTGTGACCGGTTAGTAACGCGAGTCACGTCTCATCTGACGGACATCACACCGGCACGGCTCATTGCGCGCCCCGGACGGCGTAGTTGAGCACCTTCTCGCTCAACAGCTCCTCGACGTCGTCGAGAAGCGCCAGCATCTCGCGGGAGACTTCGCCCGGTTTGCGGCCCTTGACCATCTCCCGGCCGACGGCCTCGAAGACGCTCTGGTGGATCCAGGCGAGCTGACCGGCGATCAGCCCCGGCAGCGGGTCGCCGGCAGCGGCTCCGGTCTCCTCGCGCAGGGTCGTCTCCAGGTCGTCGTGGATCTCCTGCTGGAGGCTCCAGAGCCGGGAGCGCAGCGGCGGCGCGTCCTGGATGCAGCGCATGAAGCGGTCGTAGCCCTCCATGAGCCCGATGCGGGGCGAGACCGCCTCGACCTCGGCGCGCAGCTCGCGCAGCACGGCGCGGGCGGCCGACTCCCCCCGCGGCCGGCCGCGCACCCAGCGGGACAGCTGGTCTACGACCCCGGCGGAGCGGTCGAAGAACAGGTCCTCCTTGGCCGGGAAGTAGTTGTAGACGGTGTTCACGGAGACGTCGGCGGCCTCCGCGACCTCGGCGACGGTCACGGTCACGAAGCCGTGCTCCAGGAACAGCCCGGTGGCGATGTCCGAGATCCGCTGCCGCGTCTCGCGCTTCTTGCGCTCCCTGAGCCCTTCCGTCATGCCCTCATCCTAACTTCGATGGTGCCTCTTGGATTTTGGGGTCGTTGCAAAATTTCAGTGACTCTGTTTTTCTGTGCCCATGCCTGTCATCAGCGCGGCCGGACTGGCCCGCACCTTCCAGACCAAGCGCGGCCCCGTGGAGGCCGTGCGCTCCGTCGACCTGACCGTCCGGGAGGGCGAGATCCTCGGCCTCCTCGGCCCGAACGGCGCCGGCAAGACGACGACCCTGCGGATGCTGACGACCCTGCTGGCGCCCACCGGCGGCGCCGCCACCGTCGCGGGCCACGACCTCGCGACCGACCCGGCCGGGGTGCGCCGCGTCTGCGGCTACGTGGCCCAGTCGGGCGGCGTGGACCCGCAGATCACCGTGCGCGAGGAGCTGGTGACCCAGGGCCGGCTGTACCGCCTGCCCAAGGCGCGGGCCGTCGAGCGCGCCCTGGAACTGGCCCGCGACCTCGGCCTGACCGAGTTGCTGGACCGCAGGGCGGGCGCCCTCTCCGGCGGCCAGCGCAGGCGCCTGGACATCGCGATGGCGCTCACCCACCACCCGAAGGTGCTGTTCCTCGACGAGCCGACGACCGGTCTCGACCCCGGCAGCCGGGCCGACCTGTGGGATCTGGTGCGGCGCCTGCGCGACGAGCAGGGCACCACCGTCGTCCTCACCACCCACTACCTGGACGAGGCCGACGCCCTCGCCGACCGTCTGGTGATCGTCGACCGCGGCACGGTCGCCGCGGAGGGCACGCCGAGCGCGCTGAAGCTGCGGTACGGCGGCTCGATCGACGCGACCCTCCAGGACACCTTCATCGCCCTCACCGGCCGCGGCCCGGCCCCGGCCGACGCCGCCCCCGTCGCCGTATAGGACCCCTCATGCTGATCCAGGACACGGCCCTGATCTACGGCCGCTATCTCCGCCAGTCCCTGCGCTCCCGGTTCGCGCTGCTCTTCGGCGTGCTGATGCCCCTGCTGTACCTGCTGTTCTTCGGCCCGCTGCTCACGGACCTCCCGCTCGGCGGGAAGGGGTCCTCCTGGCAGGTGCTCGTGCCCGGGCTGCTGCTGCAACTCGGCCTGTTCGGCGCGTCGTTCGCGGGCTTCGCCGTCATCATCGAGCAGAGCCAGGGCGTGGTCGACCGGATGCGGGTGACGCCCGTCAGCCGGCTCGCCCTCCTCCTCGGGCGGGTGCTGCGGGAGGCCACGGTGTTCGTCTTCCAGGCGGTGCTGCTGGTGCTGGCGGCGCTCGCGATGGGCCTGCGGGCCCCGCTGCCCGGCGTGCTGATCGGGTTCGCCTTCGTGGGCCTGCTGACGGTGTCGCTCGCCTCCCTGTCGTACGCGCTCGCGCTGAAGGTCCGCACCCCGCAGGAGTTCGGCCCGGCGGTCAACGCACTGACGATGCCGATGATGCTGCTGTCCGGCCTGATGCTGCCGATGACGCTGGGGCCGCGCTGGCTGGACGTCCTGTCCCACTTCGTCCCCTTCCGCTATCTGGTGGACGCGGTCCGGGACGCCTACGTCGGCGCGTACGCCACGGAGCACATGCTGTACGGCACGGTCGTGGCCGTCCTGTTCGCCGTGCTCGCCGTGACAGTGGGCACACGCGTGTACCGCACCGCCGGAGCGTAACTAGGCTGGTCACATGGTCAATCTGACGCGCATCTACACCCGGACCGGCGACCAGGGCACCACCGCCCTCGGCGACATGAGCCGGACCTCCAAGACCGATCTGCGGATCTCGGCGTACGCCGACTCCAACGAGGCGAACGCCGTGATCGGCACCGCCATCGCCCTCGGCGGGCTGGACGAGGAGGTCGTCGAGGTCCTCACCCGTGTGCAGAACGACCTGTTCGACGTGGGCGCCGACCTGTCGACGCCGGTCGTGGAGAACCCCGAGTACCCGCCGCTGCGGGTCGAGCAGTTCTACGTCGACCGGCTGGAGG
>Ga0164243_10014717_pt1 | contig 10878 bp, 13 predicted proteins | sample OricompcompostOP_FD_108781 | JGI IMG/M metagenome (GOLD analysis project Ga0164243, IMG submission 108781) | Organic Plus compost microbial communities from Emeryville, California, USA - Original compost - Organic plus compost (OP) | ecosystem: Engineered > Solid waste > Mixed feedstock >...
CTCGATCAGATCCTCAAGGCCCTGGCCCGTCTTTGCCGAAACTTCGACGTCCTGCACGTCACCCGACATCTGCTCGACGATGACTTCGTGCTCAAGCAGGCGCTCGCGGATCTTCTGGGCGTTGGCCTCCGGCTTGTCGATCTTGTTGATCGCCACGATCATCGGCACGCCGGCGGCCTTGGTATGATTGATCGCCTCGATCGTCTGCGGCATCAGCCCGTCATCGGCCGCCACCACCAGGATGACGATGTCGGTGACGTTGGCACCACGCGCGCGCATCTCGGTAAAGGCCTCGTGGCCCGGCGTGTCGAGGAAGGTGATGAGGTTGCCCGACTTCGTCTTGATCTGATAGGCGCCGATATGCTGGGTGATGCCGCCCGCCTCGCCGCGCACCACATCGGTGCCGCGCAACGCGTCGAGCAGGCTGGTCTTGCCGTGATCGACATGGCCCATGATCGTGACCACCGGCGGACGCGGCTGCAGGGTCTCGCTAGAATCGATATCGGACGCATGGTCGATATCGATGTCGCTCTCGGAAACGCGCTGGATGCGATGGCCGAATTCTTCGACCAGCAGTTCGGCCGTATCCTGGTCGATCGTCTGGTTGACGGTGACCATCATGCCCATCTTGAACAGCGCCTTCACCAAGTCGGCGCCCTTTTCGGCCATGCGATTGGCAAGTTCCTGCACCGTGATGCCCTCGGGCACCACGACATCGCGCACCTGCTTCTCGCGCGGCTGCGACTGGCCGGAGAAGTGAGCACGACGCTCTTTCTCGCGGGCACGCTTGAGCGCGGCGAGGCTGCGGGCGCGGGCGCCTTCGTCCTCGTTGAGCGCGCGCGCGACGGTCAGCTTGCCCGACTGGCGGCGGTCGCCCGCGGCCTTCTTGTCGCGCGTATGGACCGGCTTCTTGACGACCGGTTCGGGACGCTTGACCGGAGCGACGGGCGTGAAGCGACGCGGCGCCGGCGTTGCCGTGGCGCCGGTGTTGGCGGCACTGCTGGCCGGCTGCGCTTCCGCCTCACCGCTCGCAGGCTCGGCAGCGGGTTCGGCCTTGGCCGGTTCGGCTTCCGGAGCGGCAGGCGCTTCGGGCGCGGGCTCGGCCTCTGTGGTCGGAGCAGCGGTAGCGGCCGCAGCGGCTTCCTGTTCCGCCTTGCGGCTTTCCTCGGTGCGGCGGCGCTCTTCCTCGACCTGGCGCTGACGCTCCTCTTCCTCGCGGCGGGTGGCCGCCTCGAGCGCGGCCATGCGCGCTTCCTCGGCCTCGCGCAGCAAGCGGGCCTGGAGTTCCTGCCGAGTCTCGCCGGTAGGCGCGACGTTCGGCTTGGACGGAGCCGGCTTGCGAGGAGCTTCCTGCTGGGGTTCCGGTGCGGGCGCCGGCGGCGGAGGCGCGGCTTCGGCGCCGGGCTTGCCGATCAGCTTGCGACGCTTCACCTCGACCACCACCTTGTTGGTGCGGCCGTGACTGAAGGTCTGCTTGACCTCGCCCGCTTCCACCGAGCGCTTCAGCCCAAGCGGCTTGCGACCCAGCGTCGGTTTGTTATCGGTCTCGCTCATCGGTCTTTCTTATCCTTCGATCTCAATTCGTCGTCGCGGCAAACGGCGCGGTGGAAGGCGCCGGCTGCTTCGTCATTCCCATACCAGTCGTGTCTGCCCGGCCCAGAAAATGGAGCAGGCGCTGCAGCGAGGCAGATACCCTTGTGGCCGCCGCGGCCTCGGTCAGCGCCAGATGGACGACGTTGTCGCGGCCCAATGCCACAGACAGAGCCGCCCGGTCCAGTGGCAAGGTGACGCCCCTGATACCGCTGCCTTCCGCCTCGCTGCCGACGCGGAAAGCCTGGTCGAGCTTGCGCGAACCATCCTCGCCGGCATCCGCCGCATGCGCCAGCCAGGCAACCTTGCCCATCCGCGCGTTCTCGGCGATGCGATCAAAACCCATCAGCAGCTTGCCCGCCTTGAGCTCCAGGCCAAGCCGGTCGGTGAAAGCACGCGTCAGCGCGCTTTCGATCCGGTCCGGCAGGTCCGCGGGGATGGACAGCGGCGCGCCTTTGAAGGCACGCGCCAACGCTCCCTTTAATTTGCCCTTGGCCATCGCGTTTTCAAGATCGGCACGCGCAACGCCGATCCACGCACCGCGGCCAGGGGCGCGCGCCAGCACGTCGGGAAGCACCTCGCCATCGGGCGAGATCGCCAGCCGCACCAGCGCATCGCGCGGACCGTGATCGCCGGAAAGGATGCATTTCCTTTCCGGCCCGTCGGCGGAATTGTCGGACGCTAAGCGCTCATTGCGAGGATTCCGCATCGGCGGCCTCCTCATCTTCGAACCAGTGCGCGCGGGCAGCCATGATGATCTCGTTGCCCTGCTCTTCGTTCAGGCCATATTCGCCCAGCACACCGCCCTTGTCTTCTTCGCGACGGTTCTCGCGACGCGGTGGCGAATTGTCGCGGCGGCGCTGCTCGGCGCGCTTCTTGGCGATGAGCTCGTCGGTGGCAAGGTCGGCCAGATCGTCGAGCGTCTTGATCCCTGCCTTGCCAAGCGTGACCAGCATCGCTTCGGTCAGGTGTGGCAGCTCGGCCAGCGCATCTTCGACACCCAGCGAGCGGCGCTCCTGCCTGCTGGCTTCCTCGCGGCGCTCCAGCGCCTCGTTGGCGCGGTTTTGCAGCTCTTCGGCCAGTTCCTCGTCGAAGCCCTCGATCGCGGCCAGCTCGGCCAGCTCGATATAGGCGACTTCCTCAAGCTCGCTGAAGCCTTCGGCGACGAGCAGCTGCGACAGCGTCTCGTCCACGTCGAGCTCGTCCTCGAACATCTTGGAACGCTCGGCGAATTCGCGCTGGCGCTTCTCCGAGGATTCCGCCTCGGTCATGATGTCGATCTGACTACCGGTCAGCTGGCTGGCGAGCCGCACGTTCTGGCCGCGACGGCCAATGGCGAGCGAAAGCTGGTCGTCGGGCACGACCACTTCGATCCGGCTTTCCTCTTCGTCGATGACGACGCGGCTCACCGTGGCCGGCTGCAGTGCGTTGACGACGAAAGTGGCGGTGTCCTCGCTCCAGGGGATGATATCGATCTTCTCGCCCTGCAGCTCCTGCACGACAGCCTGGACGCGGCTGCCCTTCATGCCGACGCAGGCGCCGACCGGATCGATCGAGCTGTCGCGGCTGATCACGCCGATCTTGGCGCGCGAACCCGGATCACGGGCGGCGGCCTTGATCTCGATGATGTTGTCGTAGATTTCCGGCACTTCCTGCGCGAAGAGCTTCTTCATGAACTCAGGATGCGCGCGGCTGAGGAAGATCTGCGGGCCGCGGTTCTGGCGCTCGACCTTGAGGATCAGCGCACGCACGCGCTCACCGACGCGGGCAGCTTCGCGCGGGATTTGCTGGTCGCGGCGGATAACGCCCTCGGCGCGGCCGAGATTGACGATGACATGGCCGAATTCGACCGACTTGATCACGCCGGTGATGATTTCACCCGCGCGGTCCTTGAATTCCTCGTACTGGCGCTCGCGCTCGGCATCGCGGACCTTCTGGAAGATCACCTGCTTGGCCGACTGCGCGTCAATACGGCCAAGGTCGACCGGCGGCAGCGGGTCGACGATGAAGTCGCCCAGCTTGGCGTTCTTTTCGAGCTTCTGCGCCTGCTTGAGATCGACCTGCTTGAAGTAGTCTTCAACCTCCTCGACCACTTCGACGACGCGCCACAGACGCAAGTCGCCGGTACGCGGATCGAGCTTCGCGCGGATATCGTTCTCGGCGCCGTAGCGGTTGCGCGCGGACTTCTGGATCGCCTCTTCCATCGCCTCGATGACGATCGCCTTGTCGATCATCTTCTCGGTCGCGACGGAATTCGCGATCGCAAGCAGTTCGGCGCGGTTGGCGGAAATCGCACTGGCCATGGTCAGTCTTCCTGTTCCTCGAAAATCTCTTCGGCGCCCTCGGTATCGAGGGGGCGCGTAGCAGCTATCAGCCGGTCGGTCAGGACCAACTTGGCGGAATGTATGTCGGCAAGCGTGAAAGCGACGCGGCCGGACTTGCGATCATCGAGCAGGATCGCCTCGCCCTCGACGCCGGCAAGATCGCCCTGCAGCGACTTGCGGTTGCAGTCCAGCGGATTGGCAAGCTGCACTTTCGCTTCATGCCCCGCCCAGTCGGCAAAGTCGCGCATCCGGGTCAGCGGTCGGTCGATGCCGGGCGAGCTGACCTCCAGCCGATAGGCTTCGTCGATCAGCACTTCGCCCTGCTCTTCCAGCGCGTCGATCCGATCGGAGATACGGTGCGACAGCGCAGCGCAATCGTTGAGCACGAGTTGCCCCGTATCGGGACGTTCGGCCATGATCTGGAGCGTATGCTCCTCATCACCGACCTCGCTCTTGCCGAACAGCTTCACGCGCACGAGATCGAAGCCGAGGGCTTTGACCTCTGGCTCGACGATCTCAACAATGCGCGCGATATCCGCCATCGAAACTCCTTATGTACCGCACAAGCAACGCGGTTTCGGGCCGGCCCCGCAGGGGCGCCAGCACCGGACCTTGCAGTCACAATGTCGGGATAGGCGGAAAATAGGAGTTCTCGGTGGGAAACGCAAGGCAATTCCCGCGACTATGTGATGAGAGATTTTCTGCAGGCCCGCAGCAGGGCCGGGCGGCGCTATTGTGCCCCCGCCTCCTGTGGAACTTCGGTATTATCGTCCGATTTTTCCTCGGTGGCGTCAGAGGTGGCGTCAGACGCTTCCATGCTCTCGTCAGAACTCGCGCGCTCCTCCTCGGGCTCATCGACCCAGGAGTCATAGTCGGGAGGCGAGCCTCGATCCGTTTCGGAAACGACATCGCTAGATTCGCCCTCGTCCGGTGATTCCATCAGGATTGGCCCGGCATATTCTCCCGTCTCGACCGCCGCGTCAGCGTCGGGCTCGTCATCGCCGGCGAAGCCGACGGCCAAGACACCCACCAACGCAAAAGCGCCAAGGCAGAGTGCAACGATGCGCGTCGGATTCATCTGCTTGTTCATTGTCATCGGTCCATCGGATCGCCGTCGATGGCAGAATCGGATTGACGAAACGCTAAGCCGGGCTTGTGCACCACCGCGCTTCGACTACATGCGCCCCATGCGCAGCCTCGATGACATCCGCGAAGAATACGAATTCCTGGCCGGTGACGAACGTTATCGCCTGCTGATCGAGCTGGGGCGAGAGCTCGACCAGATGCCCGATGCGCTGAAGACAGACGCCACCAAAGTACGCGGCTGCTCGGCTAGCGTCTGGGTCTATCCGACGCAGCTCAATGACGGCCGGCTGCATTTCCTGGCGGACAGCAACGCCGCGATCACCAAGGGCATCGTTGCGCTCGTGCTTTCCGCCGTGCAGGACAAGCCGGCCAAGGACGTGGCACAGACCGACATCGCCGCCGCGCTCGAGCCTTTCGACCTCAAGAACCAGCTCTCCTCGAACCGCACCCAGGGCGTGCCCAACATGATCGCGCTGATCCGGGAAACCGCCGCGCGCTACGCCAGCGGCTGAGGCATTTGGGGCGCACGCTCTACCTGACCGGCGGCCTGCTCTGCGTCGGGCTGGGGATCGCGGGGATCGCCCTGCCCGTGCTGCCGACCGTGCCTTTCTTCCTGCTTGCCGCCTTCTGCTTCGCACGCAGCCGTCCGGAACTGGCGCAGCGGCTCTACGATCACCCACGCTACGGCCCGCCGATGCGCGAATGGCGCGATCGCCGGGCGATCAGCCGCCGCGCCAAGATCGCCTCGGTCGCCACCATGGCCCTGGGCGCCATCGTGACCTGGCTGACGATCGGCTGGCCTTGGGCAACAATCGTAACCGCGATCCTGCTATGCACCGGCAGCTGGATCTGGACGCGGCCGGAGTGAGTGCCACACTCTTCCTGAAGCTTCCTTCGCGGGGACGATTGAAACCACGCCCTACCGATCGCGATAGTTCGGCTGACGTTTCTCCCCGAAGGCCGCAACCGCTTCCTGGAAATCCTCGCTCAGCAGCATCATGACCTGCTGGCGATCCTCCACGGCCATGGCATCCTCCAGATTGCGCGCGTCGAGGTTACGGTCGAAGGCCGCCTTTGTAAGCCGCAGGCCCATCGGTGCGGTGGCCAGCATGGCGTCCGCCAGCTCCAGCCCCTTGTCGAGCAGCGCGTCCTTTTCCACGATCTCGCTGACAAGGCCGCAGGATGCCGCCTTGGCCGCATCCATGAACTTGCCGGTAAGCAGATATTCGGCCGCCACCGAAGCTCCCACCAACCGCGGCAAGAAATAGCTGGAGCCGACGTCGCAGCCGCCCAGCCCCACTTTGATATAGGCCGCGTTCATCCGCAGATCCGGCGCCGCATAGCGCACGTCGCTCGCCAGCAGGAGCGAGAAGCCCGCACCGCACGCCGCGCCGTGCCCCAGCGCGATGATCGGCTGCGGGCACTGCCTCATCGCCTTGATGATGCCGGTGATCGAACGCTGCAGATACCAGGCATATTGCAGCGCCCCGCGCGAGCCGTCGTTCTGCCAGCTTGCAAGATCCAACCCGGCGCAGAAGCCCCGCCCTTCGGCACGCAAGATGATCACGCGCACGTCCTCCCGCGCGCGCAGCCCTTCGAAATAATCGGCGAGCGCGAAGGCAAGCCCTTCATCGAGCACGTTGAGACGGTCAGGCCGATTGAGCGAAACGATCTCGATCGCGCCGCGTCTTTCGACCAGCAGGGAGGTATCTTCCACGGGTTTCCTTTCCGGCGTCTGCGCCGGATCGCCCATGCAAGCCGGCGCGCTAATCTTCCAGCGCCTCGCGCAGCATGGCAATGCCGGCCAGGCGCTGTTGGCGCAGTTCGCGCTTCAGGACAGCGGGATTGCGCGCCAGGACAAATCCGAAGCTGACGCCGCCTTCCTTGCCGATCGTCGCATGGTGCAGCTTGTGCGCCTGCACCAGCCGCCGCGCATAGCCGCGCCGCGGCATCCAGTGGAAATAACGCTGATGGACAAGCCCGTCGTGGATCAGCGTATAGATCACGCCATAGCCCAGGATGCCCAGGCCGATCCAGGTTCCCGGCTCCCACGCCGAAGCGCCCATTACCAGCGGGCTGCCAAGCGCGAACATGGCGATGCTCATCGCCGCGCCGACCAGCGCGAAGAGATCGTTCTTCTCCAACAACCGGTCGTGCGGTTCATGGTGATCGCGGTGCCAGGCCCAGCCGAAACCGTGCATCACATATTTGTGGCTCGCCCAGGCGACGCCCTCCATCGCCAGGATGGTCGCAAGCACGATCAAGGCGGCGGCAAGCGGATGCATGCGGCGGTTTATACGCCGCGCCGGACCTTATCGCAAAACCGACAGACGGCGACCATTTGCGACATATTGAAACGAGCTTTTCCGCAACCCCAAACGCTAGATGGAGGCCTGCCAGGAATGGAGACAAACGATGAAAAGCTTCAAGATTTTCGCAGCCCCCTTCGCTATCGCCGCCGGTCTGGCGCTGGCCGTCCCGGCTCAGGCGCAGCCTGCCCGGCACGACGCCTGGCGCCTGACGCCGGCACGCAATGCCGAGATCCGCCAGGACATCAACTCGCTACGCACAGCGATCGATCGCGCCGCCGCCCGTCGCACGATCTCGCAGCGCGAAGCCAACGGATTGCGCAACCAGGCGCGCGATATCCAGCGGCTCTATGCCAGCTATTCGCGCAACGGCCTGACCCGTGCCGAGGTTCGCAACCTCGAAGTGCGCGTCAACAGCGTTCGCGCCTCCCTGCGCATGGAGCGTCGCGACTGGGATGGCCGCCGCGGTTAACGGCAGCCGGAAACGGAGCGCGGCGGCCCCTCCCACCGCCGCGCTCCAAAGTCGCTTGAAATGCCGGCTTTTCGGGCCTAGCTGCCCGACATGGCCAGCAAACCGCGCACTCTCTACGAAAAGATCTGGGACGCCCACGTCGTCGAACGCCGCGATGATGGGACCTGCCTCATCTACATCGACCGCCATCTCGTTCACGAGGTGACGAGCCCGCAGGCGTTCGAAGCGCTGCGTGTCGCCGGACGCCCCGTGCGCCGGCCCGACCTTACGCTCGCCGTACCCGATCACAACCTGCCGACCACGCCGCGTCAGGACGCCGACGGCAACCGCATTCCGATTGCCGATCCGGAAAGCGCGAACCAGCTTCAGACGCTGGCGAAGAACGCACCCGAATTCGGCATCCGCTACATCAGCGAAGTCGATGTCGAGCAGGGCATCGTCCATGTCGTGGGGCCCGAGCAGGGCTTCTCGCTGCCCGGCGCGACGATCGTCTGCGGCGACAGCCACACCTCGTGCCACGGCGGGCTTGGCGCGCTGGCCTTCGGCATCGGCACGACCGAGGTCGAGCATGTGCTGGCCACGCAGACGCTGATTCTCAGCCAGTCGAAGACCTTCGAAGTGCGCGTCGACGGAAAGCTGGCCCCGGGTGTATCGCCCAAGGATGTGGTGCTGCACGTCATCGGCGTGATCGGCACCGCCGGCGGCACCGGCCATGTCATCGAATTCTGCGGGTCGGTATTCGAAGAGATGAGCGTCGAGGGGCGCCTGACCGTCTGCAACATGTCGATCGAAGGCGGCGCCCGAGCCGGCCTCATCGCGCCCGACCAGAAGACTTTCGACTATATCAAAGGCCGCCCCTATGCCCCCAAGGGCGAGGATTGGGACAAGGCCGTCGCTTGGTGGAAGAGCCTGGCAACCGATCCCGGCGCCCGGTTCGACAAATCGGTGCACATAGACGCGGCCGACATCCAGCCGACGGTAACCTGGGGGACCAGCCCCGAGGACGTCGTACCGATCTGCGGCGCGGTGCCCGCTCCCGCCAGCTTTGCCGATCCCTCCAAGCAGCAGGCCGCGCAGGTCAGCCTGGACTACATGGGCCTCGAACCCGGCACGCGAATGACCGAGATCGAAGTGCAGAACGTCTTCATCGGCAGTTGCACCAACAGCCGCATCGAAGACCTGCGCGCCGCGGCCGAAGTGGTGCGGGGCCGCAAGAAGGCCGGCAACGTGAAATGGGCGATCGTCGTCCCGGGTTCGGGCCTGGTCAAGCAGCAAGCCGAAGCCGAAGGGCTTGACAAGATCTTCATCGAAGCCGGCCTCGAGTGGCGCGAACCGGGCTGCTCGGCCTGCCTGGCGATGAATCCCGACAAAGTCCCCGCCGGCGAACGCTGCGCCTCGACCAGCAATCGCAACTTCACCGGCCGCCAGGGCCCAGGCTCGCGCACCCACTTGGTCTCGCCAGCCATGGCGGCCGCCGCGGCGGTGACGGGTAAGCTGACCGATGTGCGGGAGCTTGTGGGTGAGACGGCCGGCTGATTTGCGGAACTCCCGCAAAGCCGCCTTCCCACCCGTCGTCTCGCACCAAACCCGCGTCCTTGTCCTCGGCAGCCTGCCGGGCGAAGCGTCGCTCGCCGCGCAGCGTTATTATGCGCATCCACAGAACCAGTTCTGGCGGCTCATCGGTGCGGCGATCGAACGCGAGGATTTACCCTCGCTGGACTACGACACCCGCCTCTCGACGCTGCTCAAGGCCGGGGTTGGCCTGTGGGACACAGTCGCCTCGGCGCTGCGCAACGGCAGCCTCGATGCCGCGATCCGCGAAGCGCAGCATGCCCGATTGGTCGAGTTCGTCGGCACTCTGCCAGCACTGCGCGCCGTCGCCTTCAACGGCGGCACGGCCGCGCGGATCGGGCGCAAGCTGCTGGCCGAAACGCCGCACCGGCTTGTCGATCTTCCTTCCAGCAGCCCGGCCTACGCCGCCATGTCTTTTGTCGAGAAGCGCAAACGCTGGCTGATTCTCCAAGAATTCCTTGCCTGACGCTTGCGTCGGACCGCTCTCATGCACATAGGGTAAAGCCATGAGCGACAAATTCGACAAGTCCTGGACAAACAAGGCCGCCCTCGCCGGCGCAGCCATCGGCTCGGCCGCTCTCACCGCCGCCCTGCTCTATGCCTCGCGGCGCAAGGAGCGTGCCGAGAGGAAGCGGCAGGTTCCGCCGCATCCGGAAGACGCGCCGGAGACCGATTGATGCAGGCGATCCAGCACGTCCACGGCCGGGCGATCCCGTTCGGCCGCAAGAATGTTGACACCGACGTCATCATTCCCGCGCACTGGCTGAAGACGATCACGCGCGAGGGCCTGGGCCGCGGCGCTTTCGAAGCGGTGCGCAAGGAACCCGGCAACGTTTTCGAAGACCCGGAATATGCCGGCGCGCCAATCCTCGTCGCCGGTGACAACTTCGGCTGCGGGTCGAGCCGCGAACATGCTGCCTGGGCCTTGCTCGACATGGGCGTCAACTGCGTCATCGCGCCAAGCTTTTCGGACATCTTCTCCGGCAATGCGTTCAAGAACGGCATCCTTGCCGTCGTGCTGCCCCAGGAAGCCATCGATCGTCTGATGGAAGTGGCGAAGACCGATCCGATCGACGTCGATCTGGAGACCCAGACGGTCACCACGCCGTTCCAGGACCGCTTCACTTTCGAGGTCGATCCGTTCCGCAAGCATTGCCTGCTGAACGGCCTCGACGAAGTTGGCCTTACCCTGGCGGAAGAAGGTGCGATCGCTGCGCACGAAGGACGGGTGAAGGCCGACCTGCCATTCCTGTCCAAAGCCATTCAGAACGCCGCGTGAAGGCGCTACGATCGCATCAGTCGGGCGGTCCCGAAACGCTCGTCATCGACGAGATGGAAACGCCCCGGCCAGGCGCTGGCGAGGTGGTGATTGCAGTCCGTGCCTGCGGGATCAACTTTCCCGATACGCTGATCATCCGCGATCAATACCAGTACAAGCCCGAGCGCCCCTTCTCGCCCGGCATCGAGCTATCCGGCGTGATTGAGGCCGTGGGCGATGGCGTCACCCGCTGGCAACCCGGTGACA
>Ga0164243_10014718_pt1 | contig 10877 bp, 7 predicted proteins | sample OricompcompostOP_FD_108781 | JGI IMG/M metagenome (GOLD analysis project Ga0164243, IMG submission 108781) | Organic Plus compost microbial communities from Emeryville, California, USA - Original compost - Organic plus compost (OP) | ecosystem: Engineered > Solid waste > Mixed feedstock >...
TAAGGCTTCTTTTTATGCCCTTACGTTTAATGATGCCTGCAGCTTTACGAGGTACGCGGACTAGTTTCTTAAATTTTGAACTATTACTTTGCAGTGTTGTTCCAGGCTGCTCTTGGCCAAGTTCCTGACGGAAGAGCTTTTCTTCGACGAAAGGTGTTTCGTGAAGAGATAGCTTATCATGGAGTGGGAGCACGACATGTTCCCAGTGATATCTCTCTTTTTGGTCTAATAGAGACTTTTTGAGAGAGCTAATCAATACTGGTTTGCTAATCAGCTCGTGAATCGCTGCATAGAGCACTTCCTCGCTTGTGTCTGCAAGTTTCATAGCTGCACCATTTGCTATTAGCTCGTCGCTGAGAGGGTCGCCACCGTTTGTAAGCATCGGTACTTCACCCCACACGTAGTCCATAACGCGAGTACGCCAAGAGTAGATATTTTCTTCACCAACATTATTGATACTTATTACAACATTGGCGTGTTGATACCAATTGATTCGATCATTAAAATCAACCCAATCAACGAAAAACACAGAGTTATTAAGGAGATTATTCTCTTGCATGAAGCTATACGTTGTTTCATATTGTCTAACGAAATCAGGGTGACTATTAAACGGATTTTTGCCACCAACAATAACAAATTTAAATTTTTCTTGTTCCTTCGAAAGCTCTTTAATTGTATTAAGGAGGGGGGCGATATTAAACCAGGGGTATAGGCCGCCGAACCAAAGTAGAACGAAGTCATCCTTTGCTATACCAAGCTCCCTATATGGATTGCGAGGATGTTCTATATGCAGTGTGCTTTCAACACCAAACGGGACAACTAATACCCTGTCCTTTTTGTAAGAGTAGGGGTTGAGAACACCAAGCGCACCGAGCGCTCCCATATACATGTGTTTTTGTGGGATATTTGCACACAAGAAATAATCACCACGCTTCAGAGCCTTGTTATGGTAAGTAATGTCATGTGCGTAATTGCGGTACTCGGTTGCTATATCTGCCGACTCCCTTGCGGAAACCTCAATATATATAGGTACGTAACAGTCGAGAACAAGCGTAACGTGGTCTGATATATGGTCGACAATAAAACCCATTGGTCCACCCATGGAGTAGTTGACAATGACGACATCATAGAGGTTTATGGTGTCTTTAAACTTATCGTCCTCCTGCCAATTAATTAACTGAATACCTTCAGCGGAGTCAGTGTCAAGAGGGAAGCTTTGGTTGACGCCAATAGTTACCTCGTAGCCCTTTGACTGTAACCCAAGAGCAAGCCCCCAGCAACGCATGCCACCACCTTCTATTTTCTGGTATTTTGGAGTCGGTATTGGGCCATAAGAGATAATGAGGCAGGATGTACTGTTTTTTGTTGCAGTCATGAATATGTCTATTATAGCAACTTATTGATAGTTTGCCGAAGGTAAATTAAGGGGTGGGTTGATTGGAGGCTGCATGGAGGCGCCAGGACGTAAAGCCTGGGTTCCATACATGGAATTCTATACGACCACTGCCTGTATTCTTGAGACCTATTAATACGGCTTCATCTGTTCCGTTGCCATCTATATCGCCAAACGTAATCTTACTTGTTGCTGGATTGATAGCGGGCATGTTTGAAATGATGTGATCTTTCCATGTTTGCATACCAGGATTCCATACATGGAATTCAACCATTCCACTGCCCGTGTTGCGCATTGCTACGAGTATTGCTTCATCTTTACCATCACCGTTAAGATCGGCAAACTCAACAATATTATCGGCGGGGTTGGTTGCTTGCATGTTTGTTGTTATACGATTCTTCCAGCTAGCCATAGCGTCTCCCCATTCATATATCTCGACTTTGCCACTAGGTGCGCTATCGTAATTAACGAGTACTGGTCCTTCGCGTCCATCTCCATCAAAATCCGCAACACTTATTGACTGGTGGGCCGGATCAATGGTTGCTTGGTTTGAACCGGCGTGCACAAGGAAACGCCGAAGGCCTCGATCGAGTATGTGTGCCTCTATTGTTCCTGATCCAGAGTTGTTTTGAGCGAAGAAGATGGGGTAGTCGCTTCCGTTGCCATCCAGATCTGCATAAACAAGCTTGACATCTGGTGTTGTGACTGATGGCTGAGCCGTTGTACTATGAAGTTTCCAACTAGTGAACCCACTATTCCATAAGTGTGTTTCAACACACCCTGTGCTTGATCCAGACAAGATAGCAAAGTCGGCATAATCAACCCCTTGAATTCGACGAAATAGGACATCGGTGACATTACCATTTGATCCACCAATGCAACGACCGTCTCTCGTTGAACCGAACCAATTTTGGAAATAGAGGAAGAAGTTGCGATTACCATAGGCACCGCAAGGTGCCGTGCCCCAGCCAGCCGCGAGGGCACCTGCGTTTGGCTGATAAGGGGTGTAGTTATAAAGAGCTTGAGTTGAACGGTTTTCTATATTAACGGTTGAGCCACCACACGAACTATTTGGATTGTATTGTATGTAGTTGTTGCCGAGAATGTATGGCGTGTACCATGTTGGGCTGGCGTTTAGGATTGCACGAAACATCTTTGCAGACCAGGTTAGCTGATTCGTGAGACCATAGTACTGAGAGTCACAAGGAGCGGTGTCGGGGCAGCCATAGCCTGTTGCTGTTCGATACTGTACATTGAGTGGCCATGTATCGGTCACGAGTCCTTGTTCTTTTTGGAGAAGTACAATTAATACCTGAGGGTTTATTTGATACTGCCGCGATACATCGTAAATGATTTGTGCTGCACTACGACCATTTTCGACATAATCTTTAAGGCACGTGAAGGTACTTTGATTGTAATTTGCTTGTCCCCATTGTGCACGAGTACCACCGCCATACTCAGATGTCTGTGTACCGTAAGTATCGCAAACGGGTACCTTGCTGATAAGAAACTGTCGTATTTGATCATAGTTCATTGAACTACTATTTGTGAAAACACTATCGCTAATAATATTTCCCGCTTGCCATCCGGATACAGGTTCCGCAAGTGATACAGAAGGTGTGAATAGTTGAATAAATGATCCAAGAACAACTACTGCAGATAAGAAAAGTGACCGACTATACCTCATTGAATAGTTACCTGCTGACTTGCGTTACCCGATACACTGTTATTAGTATAAGTTACTTTAAGAGCCCATAGCCCTGGGGAAAGTTCATTCACTGGAACATCAAATCCTTTACAGGTCGATGTGCTTGCGAGAGCTTGAAGGCCCGCTGTTTTAGTGATAGTCTGGCTACCCTTACTTAACTGTAGGTTACAGGTACCGCTGGACGAAACCGTCTCAACGAGTGTACGTATCTGAAGTGTTTGACCATTTTGATTTGCCGCCGTTATCGTTACTCCTACTTGAGATGTGGGGGTGGGGCTGTTTTCGGCTTCATTTTTGGGGGAGGTTTTTGGACTTTGATCAGAGCTAGAATTAACTGTCTCGTCTTTGACCTTCTTGCCGTTATCTATTTCCTCCTGAGAAGGTGGTTGGTAGTTGACGGAGCTTTGATCAGAGCTAAGTGGAGACCATCCGAATAATTTACCGCCACCACGTAGTGAAAGGAGTGTAAAAATACTAGCGCCGATAATGGCAAGGACAGCAATAGTGCTGATAATTATTATTTTCTTTCGTGATGGCGTGTTAATTTTCATATCGAACCTTTACCTGCTATTTTAGTAACATAAGCAATAAAAATCAAGGCAGTCAATTGGTGGTAAGGGCGCAGTGGAAAGGCTAAGATGCGGTTAACAACTAAGTTACACAAACCGATAAGTCATCTTCTTGAATGGGTAAAAAATACAAACCCTATTATCGTAACTTTTGCCTGCTTTGGTTTTGCTGTGCTCGTTATTCTATTTGTGCTACTAGCCACATTCCATTCGCAATATGTTCGCTTGGAAGGCGCCGCGTGGACGATGGTTATTGGTGTGATACTTGCATTTCTTCTCATCAGTATTGCACAGTATCCTTCATTAAAAAAGATGTCAAGGGTTGAGTCCTGGCCTATCATTGTGACATTTTTTATTATCTTAACAATTATCCATGTAATGATTGCGCTGAGCTTGCGTATCAATCCATTGAGTTCCGGATGGGACCCAATGACAGTCTACCATTCATCACAGCAACTTCTAATTGGACAGCCATTGACCATAGAGGAGCAAGTTTACTTTACTGCATATCAGAACAACCTGGCTATAGTGAGTATGTTAGTGGCTATAGGAAAGGTCCTGGCGGTTACAGGAACAGATGGTCTACTAGTAGGACTGGTGATAGTAAACGTTATTGTAATGCAATCCGCGCTTATTTTCTCATATCTTACCGCTCGACGTCTTGGCGGGAGGAGGGCAGCTGTTGTTACATTAGGCTTTGGAATTGTATTTTTTACGTTTTCATTATGGTCAAGAACGTTTTATACAGATACAATTGGTATGTTCTTCACTGCTGCGAGTATTTTTTTGCTCACACTTCTTCATGGGGAGCAGAAGTCTGAGCGGAGGATACTGTTATCCATAGGTTTTGCGACAGTTATCGGTGTTGGTTATACGATAAAACCAACAGTAATTTTTATTGCTATCGCTGTTGCTATCGTGTATTGGCCCTCGGTTGTTCGTTTAGGTGCTACTACGCTTCGGAGAATAATTATAATGATTACTATAATAGGACTCCTTATAGCTCCTACTTTCGTAGTGCAGACGGTATTGGCCCATGCAATGAATATACAGGGGAAGAGTATGCCTCTAACAAGCTTTGTGATGCTAGGTCTTTCAAAGGTGTGTACCACAGAGGAGTGTCGAATAGGTGCCTGGAATCTAGCGGATGCAAAACTATATGACAATCGGATATCTAATGAGACATATGAGCGGCAAGTTATAGATACTATCGGTAATCGATTGGGTGAGTATGGTCCATTTGGCTATGTTCAATTCCTTGGGCAGAAAGGTTCATGGATCTTTGGAGATGGTACTTTTTATGCTTATAGGGAGGGGGCTGAATCGAGCGCCCGACTCATTGACGGTAAAAGTATAATCACCACTTTCTTGCACCCGTCGGGTAAGTTTTATGAAGCTTTTACACTTTTTCTGCAGGTAGTATGGATAGCCTTACTACTACTCATAGCATTGTTTGCTATATTGCAATACAGACGGTCTTTACCTAAGCCCTTATCAGTTATTTATCTGTCGCTCTTATTTTTGACAATATTCCTGTTGCTGTTTGAGGGACGTTCAAGATACCTATATCTCTACATGCCGTTATTTATTGTTGCTGGTGGATATGGAGCTGCTAAGATGCGTCAGTTAAAGAAGTGATGAGCAAAGAGACGCTATGCTACTATAGAGCGTATGTTGAATATCAAAAAACAAGCAAGTCAGCTCCTAATCATTATAAAAAAGAGCGACTACCGAACGCGAGGATTGTTCGCTCTATTTGTTATTGCAATTATTGTTAATCTACTTATTAAAAAAAGTCTTATTCATATAGAGACCTCTGATTTTACTGATTTTCTCCACCCATGGATTCAACATCTTGAGGCTCAAGGACTCGCAGGACTTGGCAGCAATTTCTCAAACTATAACACGCCGTACCTGGTGCTTTTATGGGTTGTGAGCCACCTGCCTTTTTCAGATGTTGTGAGTATCAAACTAATCTCAATATTCTTTGATTTTGTGTTAGCTTCAGGAGTTGCCCTCGTCGTGAGCTATTTTAGGCCGGGTAGTCGAGCGAAATACTTCGCTTTTCTGGCGGTATTATACGCCCCGACAGTTATTCAAAATGGAGCATTGTGGGGACAGTGTGATGCGATTTATTCGAGTTTTATTGTCTTTGCATTTTATGCGTGTCTAAGAAGTCGATTGCTTCTGTCTTGGTTGCTATGGGGTATAGCATTTTCTTTCAAGCTCCAAGCAATCTTTTTTCTGCCATTTCTCCTCTTCTATATGTTATACACACGCCGAGCCTTTATGGGGCCGCTAGTCGCAGCGATTACCATTGCCATACTATCATGCCTCCCGATCTTTTTTGGAAAATCAGTGTATGATGTGGCGAATATATATATTGGTCAAACGGCGCCTCCGAATGGTGTGCAGATGCTTGCATGGTTCTCGCCAACTGCATACCAATGGGTGTCAAACACATACTTTAATGAGGTGCGATATGCGGGTATTTTGATTGGTGGTATGGTCGCATTGACAGGAGTTTCACTTGCTTTTCTAAGGAAATACACCCAGACCACGATCCTTATTATTGCAGCGCTGATACTGACGGCTGTACCATTCTTTATGCCTCAGATCCATGAACGCTATATTTTTGCTGGTGAGATATTTATGATTATTATTGCATTTGTTGTTCCGCGGTTTGCTTGGACTGCAATTACAATGCAAATCGTTTCAACGATGGCATACATTACGTTTTTTACCGGTGCAAACCAGATGCCACCACTACCATTCGCTCTACTTTCAATTGCAGTATTCACTATCTTGTACGCTTATGCCAAGTATGTTGTTGACACAAGTTTGCCAGTTGAAAATAAAAATCGAACGTAGTCTTATTGTTTATATATGCCTTTAATACCGTAGAGCGGCCTGTCCTTAACTTCAGTATATATTCTTCCGATATAACTCCCTAAGACACTGAGCATGATTAATTGGATTCCGCTTGTAAATAAAATTGACATTACAATAAAGGCCCAGCCTTCAACGGTAAATTCAGGGAAGAATAATTTGAGGATAAGAGCGTACAGTACGCCAATGAAGCTGAGTCCAGCGATAAAGAGGCCAACGCTACGAATGAATTTTAGTGGAGCGGTAGAGAATCCAGTGATGCCATCTGCGGCAAATTTAAGCATTTTCTTTAGAGGGTATCCGGTTTCACCAGCAAATCGTTCATCTCGATCAAACGGGACGGCTATTTGATTGAAACCAACAAAACTAACCATACCCCTAAGGAATCGATCGTGTTCTTTGAACCTCCTTAGCTCATTCACAACACGGCGATCGATAAGTCGAAAATCACCTGTGTTTCGTGGTATGTCAATTTCCGCCAGTTTTTGAAGAGTTCTATAGAAGAGGTCGGCAGTTATTTTTTTAAAGAGTGTGTCTTGGCGACTACGACGCTGTGCATATACGACATCGAAACCCTCTTCCCATTTTTTGATAAGCTCAAAACTTACTTTTGGCGGATCCTGAAGGTCGCTGTCCATGATAATAATCGCATCGCCGACTGCATGATCGAGTCCGGTAGTGACAGCAATCTGGTGGCCGTAATTACGCGAGAGATCGATTACTGTTACTCGTTTATCCTTTTTTACAAGTTGTTGGAGTAATACGAGTGAGTCATCTTTGCTACCATCATTTATAAAGAGCATCTCGTAATTATACTGAGAATGCTTTTTTAGAAGGTCAGACATTGTCTTATAAAGGAGATCAATGTTACCTGACTCATTATAAATAGGGAAGATATAGCTAATTAGCTTTTTACTCACACTTGTACCTTCAATTTAATCTTTGTAACTGTGTGTATTATAAACTATTTTAGGAGTAAAAAATAATTGCAACAATGAAAACGGCAAGTCAAGTACTGACTTGCCGTTCGCAGGCTACTCCCTTCAATTATCGCTTAGCGGCCTTTTCGAGATAAATGCCGTAACCGGACTTCCTGAGTGGTTGTGCGAGGTCAACGAGTTTGTCGGAGTTGATGAAGCCTTCCTCGAAAGCGGTAACTTCGGGACTGCCAATGACCTGACCGGTACGAGACTGGAGTACGCGGACATAGTCGGCAGCATCGTGCATGCTGTCGATTGTGCCAGTGTCGAGCCAGACATCACCGTCATCCAGGGTGGTGACCTTGAGTTTGCCACGCCTCAAGTACTCCTCGTTGACGCTGGTGATCTCAAGTTCGCCGCGGTCACTCGGCTTGACGTTCTTCGCGATTTCGACGACGTCGTTGTCATAGAAATACAGTCCAACGACCGCATAGTTCGACTTCGGCTCCTTCGGCTTTTCCTCAATTGAGATGGCCTTCATGCTGTCGTCAAACTCAACGACGCCATAGCGCTCAGGATCGGAGACACTATAGGCAAACACGATGCCGCCGTCAGGGTCGGTGCACTTTTTGAGCGACTGACTGAGACGATGGCCGTGGAAAATGTTGTCGCCGAGTACCAGTGCAACCTTGTCATTACCGATGAATTCTTCACCGATGATGAACGCTTGCGCCAAACCGTCTGGTGATGGTTGAACAGCATACTGGAGATTGATGCCCCAGTCGCTACCGTCACCGAGAAGGTTCTGGAACTTTGCCTGGTCTTCTGGTGTAGTGATGATCAGAATATCCCGAATTCCTGCTTCCATGAGCGTGGTGAGCGGGTAGTAGATCATCGGCTTGTCGTAGATGGCAACAAGCTGCTTACTCGTCCCTTTGGTTACCGGCCACAGACGTGTACCAGATCCGCCGGCAAGAATAATGCCTTTCATCGATTACTTTCCTTCCTCGTTTAGGTAGTCTCTCAGTGCCTCTTTCCAATTTCTTGGCGAGAAACCTGCGTTTTTAATCTTAGCAATATCTAACATACTCTGTAAAGGACGTGGTGCGGCATCTGGTTTGTCGGCAAAATATTCTTCTGTTGTGACCGGCGTGACATCGTCGCGTGATTTACCAGAAAGCTCGTAAATTTCCTTGGCGATATCAGCCCAACTTGTTGACTCGCCATCATTCGATAGATTGTAAGTGCCATAAGGTGCCTTTGTATTGAGTAGGTGTTTAATACCTTTGGCCATGTCTTTTGTAAAAGTTAAACGGCCAATTTGATCACTGACAACACTTGGCTTGATATCTCGGCTGGCCAGTGACTGCATGGTTCTGACAAAATTACTACCATCTCCAACTACCCAGCTAGATCGAATGATGTAATGCTGCTTGGTCGTGGATGCGGCGATATCACCATATGCCTTTGTATGACCATAGATACCGAGTGGTGTGAATACTTCGTCTTCGGTGTGACTGTCCTTCGTGCCGTCGAAGACATAGTCCGAAGAGATATGTACAAGGGTGATGTTGTTTTCTAGTGCAATTTCTGCCAATGCTTTGACGGCGAGATAGTTGGCTTTCCATGCGTCTTGTTTGCCCTCGGTTTCGGCAAGGTCAACTTTGGTGTATGCGGCGGCATTGATGATCGTACCATAATCTTTCCAGCGGCGGGCATGGGCAACGTCGCTAGTGATATCAAATTCTTCGCGTGTCACGAACTCAGCATCAGGAAATTCTTCACGCAGCGCACGACCAAGCTGGCCGTTGGCACCAGTGACGAGCGTCTTTTTGGGTTTGATCGGTGTTGCATCTGAAAGGTTTGGATGGTTACGATCTTTATCGGAGAGTTCTGCTTGATCGAGAGGGATTGGCCAGTTAATGTTGAGCGACTCGTCAAAAACACTGACATTTGAGTACTGTGCATTGGCAGACCAGTGATCATTCACAAGATACATGTAGACAGTGTTGTCTTCGAGAGTCTGGAAACCATTAGCAACACCGCGCGGGACGAAGATGCCCTTCGTCGGGTCAAGCTCGACAGTAAAAGTCTGTCCGTACGTTGGGCTACCTTCGCGGATATCACACCATGCACCAAACACACTGCCATAACCGATGGTCACGAACTTATCCCATGGTTCGGCGTGAAGACCACGGGTGACACCAGCCTTTTCATTAAAGGAAACATTGTTTTGAACAGGGCCGAAATCGGGTAGTCCAATCGCAGTCATCTTTTCGCGCTGCCAGTTTTCTTTAAACCAGCCACGATTATCACCATGAACAGTCAGGTCATAAACGACGAGTCCATCAATTGGTGTTTGTTCTGCGCGTAATTCTTTTTTGAATTCGAGCTCACCCATGATTATTGTCCTTGTTCAGCGTATTTCGCTTCAACTTTGGCTTTTTCTGCTTTCCACCACTCATCATTGTCTGTGTACCATTGGATGGTTGTGAGTAGCCCGTCGCGCATTCCATTCTGGTCGGTGTATTGCGGTTGCCAGCCCAGTTCGGTGCGGAGCTTGGTGCTATTCATGGCGTAGCGCATGTCATGGCCGGGGCGGTCGTTAACATGTTCGTACCAATCTTTACCTTTGCCCATCAATTCACAGATAAGCTCTATGACTTGCTTGTTGTTCACATGATCGTTGTCGGCGCCAATGATGTAGGTATCGCCGAGCTTGCCTTTGTCGAGGATTAAATGAACAGCAGAGTTATGGTCGTCGACGTGGATCCAATCGCGAACTTGTTCGCCGGTGCCATAGAGTTTTGGTTTGATATCGCTGAGGATATTGGTGATTTGGCGTGGTATGAACTTTTCGATGTGCTGGTACGGGCCATAATTATTTGAACAGTTGCTGATCGTTGCCTTGATACCGAAGCTACGGACCCATGCGCGGACGAGGTGGTCAGAACCAGCCTTGGTTGAGCTGTATGGACTGGATGGATTGTACGGAGTCTCCTCGGTAAAACGATTGGGATCGTCGAGTTCGAGATCGCCAAAAACTTCGTCGGTACTAATATGGTGCAAGCGTTTGCCGTGTTTGCGGATGGCTTCGAGGATTGTGTAGGTACCAACAATATTTGTTTCGACGAATGGCCATGGATCGCGAAGCGAATTGTCGTTGTGTGATTCGGCAGCGAAGTGAACAACGATGTCGTTTTCGGCAACAAGTTTGTCCATAAGTTCGCAGTCACAAATATCTCCAGTGACAAAATTGATTTTGTCGAGGACTGATTTGAGATTATCTGGATTCCCTGCGTAGGTAAGTTTGTCGATAACTGTGACTTCATATTCGGGACGATTCTTCAGCGTATAGTGCACAAAGTTTGCCCCAATAAACCCTGCGCCGCCTGTAA
>Ga0164243_10014719_pt1 | contig 10876 bp, 9 predicted proteins | sample OricompcompostOP_FD_108781 | JGI IMG/M metagenome (GOLD analysis project Ga0164243, IMG submission 108781) | Organic Plus compost microbial communities from Emeryville, California, USA - Original compost - Organic plus compost (OP) | ecosystem: Engineered > Solid waste > Mixed feedstock >...
ATTGTCTACGAGGACGAGCACCTGATCGTCGTCGACAAGCCGGCGGGCCTCGTCGTGCATCCGGGCGCCGGCAATCTCTCCGGGACCCTGGTCAACGCGCTCATCGCCCATTGCGGCGAGAGCTTGTCGATGATCGGCGGCCCCGAGCGGCAGGGTATCGTGCACCGGCTCGACAAGGACACTTCGGGCCTGCTCGTCGTCGCCAAGGACGACATCGCCCATCAGGGGCTATCGGAGCAGTTCGCCGCGCACGGCCTGGACGGCCGGCTGCACCGCGCCTACCGGGCCCTCGTTTGGGGCGTTCTCGACCGCCCGCGCGGGGCCATCGAGGCCGATCTCGCGCGCAGCACGCTCAACCGGCTCAAGATGGCGGTGGTGCCGCCCGGGGAGGGCCGGCACGCGGTCACGCATTACGAGGTCGAGCGCGTGTTCGGGCCGCAGAACGGGCCGGGGCTCGTCTCCCTGCTGCGCCTCGAGCTCGAAACTGGCCGGACCCATCAGATCCGTGTGCATCTGGCGCATATCCGCCATCCCGTTTTGGGCGATCCGGTCTACGGTAGTAGCTTCAAGGCGAGCGCGCGGCGGCTGCCGGAGGGCGCGCAGGAGGCACTAAAGCGGCTCGGGCGCCAGGCGCTGCATGCCGGAGAGCTCGCCTTTGAGCACCCTGTAACGGGGGAGCGGCTCGAATTCATCAGCCCGCTTCCGGAGGATCTGACCGCCCTGGTAAAGTCACTGGAAAGCGGGGCTTGAGAACTCTCCGGAACCATTAGGCTTTGTTGTGGTTACGGCTCTCAAGGTCGCCAAAAGCGACCGTCCGTGTTAAACTGATATTTTGGATTTTCGCCCTGGGCGAAAAGCGCCAATTCCTGGCCCCAGTCATATTCCGCGCCGGGAAAATTTCTCATTATCCGGGTGAAGATAAGCCCAGAGCCCCTTATCGGGCCGATAAACATTCGAGAGGGAACCCAAGGCCAACAATTGCGTACACCTCAAGCAGTTGTGACGGCGTGTTACGATGGTCACACGTGGTTGTTGATTGCCGGCAGGGGTGGGCAAGGATAATTAGATATGTCCGGCTGTTTGCGTGGGCATACGCCGGAGATTTGCTAGAGTCGGCTTCTCAAGCCGGCGGGCATTGGAAAGTGGGGTTACGTGATGGCCAACAAAGCGCTTCCGACAGTCAGCAGCGGATCGGTTGGACTTTCCCGCTATATGGAAGAGATCCGTAAATTTCCAATGCTTGAGCCGGACGAGGAATTCATGCTCGCCAAGCGCTGGCAGGAGCATGGGGATTCGGAGGCCGCGCACAAACTGGTGACATCGCACCTGCGGCTCGTGGCGCGCATCGCCATGGGCTACCGCGGCTACGGCCTGCCGATCGGGGAAGTGATCTCGGAAGGCAACGTCGGCCTGATGCAGGCGGTCAAGCGTTTCGATCCGGACCGCGGCTTTCGCCTCGCGACCTACGCCATGTGGTGGATCCGCGCCTCGATCCAGGAATACATCCTGCGCTCGTGGAGCCTCGTGAAGATGGGCACCACGGCGGCGCAGAAGAAGCTGTTCTTCAACCTGCGCCGGGCCAAGAGCCAGCTGCAGGCGCTGGAGGAGGGCGATCTGCGTCCTGAGCAGGTCAAGGCCATCGCCACCAAGCTCGGCGTGACGGAAGAGGACGTCATCTCGATGAACCGGCGGCTCGGGGGCGATGCTTCGCTCAACGCGCCGCTCCGGGCAGAGGCCGATTCCGGCGAGTGGCAGGACTGGCTGATGGACGAGACGCCAGACCAAGAGGAGCAGCTCGCCGAGCGCGAGGAGCTTGGGCAGCGCCGGAATTATCTGTCGCACGCGCTATCGACCCTCAACGAGCGCGAGCGCCGCATCTTCGAGGCGCGGCGCCTGGCGGAGGACCCCTCCACGCTCGAGGACCTGTCGGGCGAGTTCGGCGTCAGCCGCGAGCGCATCCGGCAGATCGAGGTACGCGCCTTCGAAAAGGTGCAGAAGGCAGTGCAGAAGGCCGCCTTGGAAGCCGAGCGCGAAGAAGCCTAAGGAAGCTAAGCTGCCGCTCCCGCCCGATCTCTAAGATTGGCGTGCGGGAGCGGCAGATTTGACTCAGGGTTGCGGGCAAAGCGCATGCCGCAGCGCACAATGGCGCTGAAATGTCTTCTCGAATCAACTAACTTAAGCCTCGTGAGGAGTAAGGGTCCTTGCTGCCGTCAAGCCGGTCCGCCGACCGGCTGTGGACGGGCCAGCACAGCGTGCGCGTTGGGACTGAGGAGGGGCTCAAGCCCTTGCTGTCGCCGATAACATGCCGTCGAAAGACTGGTCTCGGCTTGCCGGATGCGCGGCGGGGATGGATGGCCCGCCCGAGGGAACGTTCGGAAGCCCCTGCGACAGCTACTCTTCACGCATTCATCCTGGATCGCCTCGACAGCCAGATTTCAGACCTTGCGGCAGTCTTCACGCGAGCCTTCCCGGCTCAGCGGGGTGAAGCGTGTGCCGCGGTCTGGCCGTTTGGCCGCCTTCGGGTCCCGGTCGAGGCACCTTCACGAAGATGGAGTGGCCTATGCTGACGCGCCTTCATCCACGTCTGGTTCCATCACTGCCCGTCTCACGGATTTTCGGCACCGCCCCGCGTCATCTCGAATTCGACTGGTTGCTTCGGCTGCTCTGGCGTCTCAAACCGCATTATCCTCCAAGTCCCGCCTAACTGAGCTTTGCCGGCAGCCCGGTGCGAGGGCGAGCCGGCTAGATAAAGAGAAGGGCCGGTCACATGGACCGGCCCTTCGCCGTTTCAGATCGCGGGAGAGGAGGAGGAGGCAAAGTCTGCCCCGGCGCTCCTCAGGCCCTTACATCGGGATCCGCGCGATGCTCGTGTTGAAGTAGTTGTCGACAGCGTCCGAGATGGAGTCGGCGACCTTGTCGCGCCAGCTGTCGGACTTCAGGAGCGCGGCGTCCTGCTTGTTGGTGACGTAGGCAAGCTCGATCAGGACCGAGGGGACGAGGGCCGACTTCAGAACGCGGAAGCCCGCCTTCTTGCTCGGGTTCTCGCGCATGTTGGTGGTGTCGCCCATGTTCTCGGCGACGGTCTGCGAGAACAGATCCGTGCGCTGGCTCGTCACCTCGACGGCGGCGTTGGCGCGGTCCGCCAGGATCTCCTTGACGATCTCAGAGTCCTCCTTGTCGATTGCCGAAAAGGCGTCCTTGGAGATCTTGATGTCGGAGGCGCGGGCGCGGGCCGAAGACTTCAGCCGCTCGGCCGCCGAGGAGCGCAGCGAATAGATGCTGCCGCCGCTGGCGTTGGTATCGGCGTAGTCGGCGTGGACCGCAATGAACAGGGAAGCGTTGTGCTTCTCCGCAAAGTCCGTGCGGTCGCCGAGCGGGATGAAGCGGTCATCCTCGCGGGTCATGAGCACGCGGTAGCGGCCAGTGGCCTCGAGCTTCTTGCGCAGGGTGTGGCTGAAGGCGAGGACCACGTCCTTTTCGACAACGCCGTTCTTGCGGGCGCCATAGTCGTGGCCGCCGTGGCCCGGATCGATGACGACGAGCTGCTTGGCGGTGCGTTTGGCGAGCTCGTCGGGGCGCTGGGCCGGACGCGGCGGGCTCGGCAGCAGATCGCCGGCGCCGAGGCCGAACGGCTTGTCGAAGCGGGCGTCAGAGCGCCGCACGCGCGGCTTCTCGGCGCTGGCAAGTATCGGAGACGAGCCCGGAGCGGAAGCCAGCGAAACAATTTCGAGAACCAATTGGGGTTCTCCGGCGTTGTTCTCCAGCTTGGCGGATTCGACGATGACCGGCTCGGTGGTTCGGATGATGACCTTGGACTTCTGAGGACCGGAGCGGCCGCCACGGAAACCGCTGACAAGGCCGACGGGGCCATCCTTCGGCAATTGAGGCAGGCGCATTCCGACCGCGGGAAGCTCGACGACGACGCGGTTCGGCTCCGTCAGGGCGAAGACCTGATAGGAGGTGCGGCGTGCGAGCGCGATGATGAAGCGCGTGCGCTTCTCAGCAGAGGCAGTGCTGGATTTCTCCGGAGCGGCCTTGCTAGCGACTGTCGTGGAAGAAGATTCTGCCGCCTGGACTGCTAAGGTCGTGGCGCTGATAGCGCCTGTGGCAATCACAAGAGCGAGCGCACTCAGGATCGAGTGCGTGGATCGTAAACCCATTTCGGCTGACCCCCGGCTAACGCGTACGGTGCAATGGAAATCTAGACCGGCAATAGGCCCGAGAAAGATGGCCATTTCCTGATCAATATCGGGCTTTTAATTGTCTTAAATGACATAAGTAAAGGAACGCTTAACGTTAACAGCTCATTGCTGCAAACGTCTGTTTTGACACACAAAAATCGTGTTCTCAGATGGCGTCGTCAGGGGCTGCCAGGGTGCGCGTTTTGTCCCACCTGGAGACGGCCTTTTCGTCGCACTCGCGCGCATCGACCCAACGGCCGGAGCCATCCGGGCCCTCTTCCTTTTTCCAGAAGGGCGCCCGCGACTTCAGATAATCCATCAAAAATTCTGCGGCTTCGAAAGCGGCCTGGCGGTGCGCCGAGGCGGTGATCACCAGGACGATGTTGTCGCCAGGCTTCAAGGTGCCGTAGCGGTGCACGATAAGGCTGTCCAAGAGCGGCCAGCGGTCGTTTGCCTCCGCCTCGACGCGGGCGAGTTCGGCCTCGGTCATGCCGGGGTAGTGCTCAAGCGTCATCGAGGTAATGGGATGATCGGGCGTGTCGCCGCGCACGGTGCCGGTGAAGGTGACGACGGCGCCGATGTCGCTGCGGCCGCCGGTCAGCGCCTTAACCTCGGCGCCGATGTCGAAATCATCGGCCTGAACGCGGACCGACATGGGGCTCAGCCTCCGGTGACCGGCGGGAAGAAGGCGATCTCGCGGGCGCTGTGTATAGGTGCATTGGCGCGCGCATGAGTGTGGTCGATCGCCGTCCGGATGACCTCGGCCCGCTCAAAGGCGGCGGCGTACTCGGGGCCGCGGCCGCGCAGCCATTCGACAAGATCGGCGATGGTGGCGATGCCGCCGGGCAGCTCGACCAGCTCCTCGGCGCGGCCAACCTTCTCACGCACCCAGGCGAAGTACATCAGTCGGATCGGTTTTGCGGCTTCGGTCATGACGGGTTTCTGTCGCTCGTGGCGTGACGGATCGCGGCCAGCAGATAATCGCTGCCTGTCCAGAGGGTAAGCACTGCGGCGATCCAGAGCAAGGTGAGGGCGACCGGCATGGCGACAGGCGTGAAGGCGCCGGCTGCCGGGCCCGCGAGCAGGAGAGCCAGCGCCAGCATCTGCACGAACGTCTTGAGCTTGGCGAGCTGGGTGACGAGAACGCGGACCTGGAGGCCGGCCAGGAACTCGCGCAGGCCGGAGACGAGGATCTCACGGCACAGGATGATGATGGCGGCGAAGACCGAGGTGCCGGCCAAGGTGCCATCGGCGATCAGCATCATGAGGGTGGCGCCGACGAGGAGCTTGTCGGCGATGGGATCGAACATGGCGCCGAGCAGCGACTGCTGGCTCCAGGCGCGCGCCAGATAGCCGTCGAGCCAATCGGTCAGGGATGCGAGCACGAAGATGGCGAATGCGGTCCAGTGCGCGGTCACCGGCTCCAGGAAATGCAGCGCCAGCACCAGCGCTGGCACCGCCAGGATTCGAGCGAAGGTCAGGCAGTTCGGAATGTTCAGCACGGCCGGCCGCGGAGCAGGTTGGAGCATGGCCGCGAAAGAGCATCACCGGCGGTCGACGTCAATGGCCGCTACCTTCATCAAAGCTATTTGAAGGAAATGTGCACGCGGATGATCATCAATATTGCTAGCGTGTTGCGCATACCCGTGCATAATCCGGCGTAGCAGGAGGGAGCGCGGACTGAGCGTATAGCGAGGTTTGGCTATGAGCCTTCTGACATCCTGGCTTCAGTACAGTTTCATGAGACCGCTCGCCCTTGCGGCGTGCGCCGTGGCGCTCGGCGTGGCGGTGGGTGCGCCCGCCCAATCCCTCGCCGAGGCAGGCCTTGCCGGCTCGTGGACCGGAGTCGGAACGATCCGGCTGCCGTCGGGCAACTCGGAAGCGGTGCGTTGCCGTGTGCGTTTCCGCGGCTCCGGAAACAGCTACAGCATGACGGCGACATGCGCGACGTCCTCGCAGAGGGCGGAGCAGACGGCGGTGCTGCAGCGGGTCAGCGCCAACCGTTACTCGGGCAGCTTCCACAACGCCGAGTACAACTACACCGGCGCGATCTCGGTGACGGTCAAAGGCAACAAGGCGAGCGCGTCGCTGTCGGGCGGCGAGGTGACCGGCAGCATGAGGCTGAGCCGGTAGTCTCGAGCTAAGGCTTGCGGCTGCCAACGTCGCGGGTCCTCAGCTGCGGCGCTCGTGGAAGAAGTCGTAGATCTTCTGCGCCATCTCGGCGGAGATGCCGCGGACCTCCTTCAGATCCTCGACGCCGGCGCGGCTCACGGCCTTGGCCGAGCCGAAATGGTTGAGCAGCGCGCGCCGCCGCGTCGGGCCGATGCCCTCAATGTCGTCGAGCGGGTTGGCGCTGAACGCCTTGGCGCGCTTGGCGCGATGCGTGCCGATGGCGAAGCGGTGCGCTTCGTCGCGCAGGCGCTGGATGAAGTAGAGGACCGGATCGCGCGGCTCGAGCATGAAGGACGCGGCGGCGCCGGGCACATGGAAGTGCTCGCGGCCGGCGTCCCGGTCGGGCCCCTTGGCGACGCCGACGAGGGCGATCTGGTGCAGGCCGAGCTCGGCCAGGACCTCGCGGGCAACGGCGAGCTGGCCAGCGCCGCCGTCGATGAGCACGAGATCCGGGATCTTCTTTTCGCTCGCGGTTTGGGGCTCGGAATCGCTCGCGTCCTCGCTCATGGACTGATCGTCGCCATCGTTCGGGACCTCCGCCGGCACGGTGTCGCTCTGTGCCGCGCGCAACGCGGAGAAGGCGAGCGCGTTGGCGCCGCGCTCGGCGAGCGGCGTCGGATCCGGCTGTCGGATGCGGCTCTCGGCGGCTTCCGCCACGACCGCTGCGGCCTCGATCGCCTCGGCGTCGAGCGCCACGTCTTCGGGAGGCGCGCCAACGAGCCGCTTGAAGCGGCGCGTCAGCACCTCGCGCATCATGGCGTAGTCGTCGCCGGGCGTCAGCGTCTCCGACTTGATGTTGAACTTGCGGTACTGCGATTTGGCGAAGCCCTCGGGGCCGGCCACGATCATGGCGCCGACGGCATTGGTGCCGCCGATGTGGGAGTTGTCGAACACCTCGATCCTGGCCGGCACGGTGGCGAGGCCGAAGCGGTCGGCGACGCCCCGCAACAGCTCCTGCTGGGAGGCCGTCTCGGCGATCTTGCGGCCGAGCGCGTCCCTGGCGTTGGCGAGCGCGTGGGCGACGAGATCGGCCTTGGGTCCGCGCTTGGGCGCCGCGATCTCGACCTTGCGCTCGGCCTTGGTCGACAGCGCTTCGGCGAGCAGCCCGGCCTCGGGCAGGTCGTGCGAGACGAGGATCAGGCGCGGCACCGGCTTGTCGTCATAGAACTGGGCGATGAAGGCTTCCAAGACCTCGTCGGCGTCGAGCGAGCGGTCGGCCTTGGGATAGTAGGCGCGGTTGCCCCAGTTCTGGCCGGTGCGGAAGAAGAACACCTGGATACAGGTGTGGCCGCCCTCCTGGTGGGCGGCGAAGATGTCGGCTTCGTCGATGCCCGCGGCGTTGATCGACTGATCGGAGGTGACGTGGGCCAGAGCCCAGAGGCGGTTGCGGTACTTGGCGGCGCGCTCGAACTCGAGCTTGTCGGCTGCCTCCTGCATCAGCGCCTGGTACATCTCGCGCACGCTCTGGCTCTCGCCGCGTAGGAAGCGCACGGCCTCGTCGACGAGCTTGCCGTAGTCCTCAAGGCTGATCTCGCCGGTGCACGGCGCCGAGCAGCGCTTAATCTGCCAGAGCAGGCACGGCCGCGTGCGTGTCTCGAAGACGCTGTCGCTGCACGAGCGCAAGAGGAAGGCCCGCTGCAGCATGTTGATGGTGCGGTCGACGGCGCCGGCGGAGGCGAACGGGCCGAAGTAGTCGCCCTTGCGGGTCCTGGCGCCGCGGTGCTTCAGGATCTGCGGCGCGCGGTGATCGCGGGCGAGTAGAATGAACGGGAACGACTTGTCGTCGCGCATCAGCACGTTGAAGCGCGGCCGGAAGCGCTTGATGAGGTTGGCTTCGAGCAGCAGGGCTTCGGCCTCGGTGCGCACCGTCACGAACTCCATCGTGGCGGTCGAGGCGATCATGCGGGCGATGCGGTTGGTGTGGCCGCCCAGGCGCGTATAGTTGGAGACGCGCGCCTTCAGCGAGCGCGCCTTGCCGACGTAGATGACCTCGCCGGCGCGATCCAGCATGCGGTAGACGCCGGGCGCCGCGGGGAGTGTCTTCAGGTAACTGGCGATGACTTCGGGGCCGGTGCGGGTCGCGGCTTCGTCCGGCGCGCCGTCACCGCCCTCAGGAGCGTTGGTCTTGGGCATGGCCGGAACATTGGCCGTTGCGTCGGCGCCGTCAAGCGTCTCGGAGCACGCAGCGAACGGCGGGTGCTTGCCCGGGGGCGCGAGACCTGCGAAGGGGAAGCCTCATCGTTTCGTTTCGCAGTCATCTCGTTTTCCCTCAAGGGAGGCCGGTCCGGCATGAACGACAACTCCATTCCCGAAGGCACCGTCACGTTCGAAGTTCGCGACGGCGGAATCGGCCTTGCCAAGCTGTCGCGGCCGCAGGCGCGCAACGCCATGACGCTCGCCATGTACTCGGAGCTCGAGGCGATCTGCTCAGGTATCAAGGCGGACGGCGAGGTGAAGGCGCTGATCATCACGGGAGAAGGCAACAAGGCGTTCGCGGCCGGCACCGACATCGCCAAGTTCCGCGACTTCACGACCCCCGAGCATGCGATCGACTACGAGCGGACGATGGACCGCGTCCTGGGCGCGGTCGAGCGCTGCCCCGTGCCGACTATCGCCGCCATCGCCGGGGCGTGCACCGGAGGCGGGGCCGCTATCGCGGCATGCTGCGACTTGAGGATCGCGACGGCCGACATGCGCTTCGGCTTTCCCATCGCGCGCACGCTCGGCAACTGCCTGTCGGTGTCGAACCTGGCGCGCATCGCCGCGCTCATCGGACCGGCGCGGACGAAGGAGATCATCTTCACCGCGCGCCTGATCGCGGCGGATGAGGCGTTGGCGACCGGGCTCGTCTCGGAGGTCCTGGAAGATCACGAGAAACTGATGGCGCGCGCCATGGAGCTCGCTGCGCTCGTTGCCGGCCACGCGCCGCTGACGCTGCGCGCCACCAAGGAGGGTTTGCGGCGGCTGCGGGCGGCAGCCGTGGTCGAGGACGAGGATCTGATCCTTAGCTGCTACATGTCCGAAGACTTCCGCGAGGGCCTCGAAGCCTTCCTCGCCAAGCGCCCGGCGGACTTCAAAGGCAGCTGATCGGCCTCACGAAATTCAGAGAGCCACAAAACGGCCACGGCGCGCGTGTGCAGTGGGTATGCCTCGTAACGGCAACTCACCCGCACAGTTACCTGTCCAGTTACAAGGGGGGCCCTCCCTTGCGCGTTCTCAAAGCGGCTCGCGCCGCGCCGTCTTCCTTCATCGCAGCAGTTCCGAACAGCCCTCGCGGCCGCACACGCGCGGCCGCTGTATCGCGGCTGATGGCGGTCGTTCTGATCGGCGGCGCGGTGACAATGGCCGCTGTCCCCGAGCCGGCGTCGAGCGCCGGCGGTGGAGCCATGCAGGCGGCCAAGCGCCGGGCGCCGGCGCAGCAGTTCGCGACCTCCGAGGAGGTCCTGCAGTTCGTCAACAACTACCGCGAGGACAAGAAGCCGGAGAAGGTGCCGGCGGCGGTGCAGGCGATGGTGCGGCACGGGCTATTGCGCGATCCGGACAAGGCCGGGATCTACACCGGCTTCATCGCCGGCGTCATCGGCAGCAACCGCGTGCGCGCCTCCGAGCTCATCTCCGGGATGTTTCCGATGCCGCCGATCGAGCAGGTGGTGCTCATCAAGGCGATCGCCTACTCGGGGCTGCCGGACTGGCAGGCGTTCATGATGCAGTTCGTCGAGCGCATGCCGGCGCGTCAGGCGCTGATCCGCAAGTATCTCTACGGTGGCGGCAAGACGCTCGACCAGCTCGAGCTCAACGACGCCTTCGTCATCGACGTGCTGTGGGGCATGTACTTTGCGACCGGCGACGAGAAGCCCGTGATCCGCATCATCGGTATCCTCGGCTGGGCCGAGGAGCGCAACGATGTGGAGAAGCTGACGCTCGGGGCCATGGCGAAATGGACGCTCGCCAGCAACGCGACGCGCGACAAGAACCTGCTCGACGTCGCCAAGGAGCAGATGGGCCACCAGGACGAGAAGGTGCGCCGGCAGCTCAAGGAGGTCGTCGATGCGGCAGAGCTTTATGAGCTCGCCCCGCTGCGCGAGGCGGCCCTGAAGCAGATCGACGAGATCAAGGTCAAAGGCCCGAAGTACAACCGTGACTGGGCGACCTGGGGTAACGCGGGCACGACCGTCCTGGCGCTGGGCTGCGTGGCGGCGAGCGCGCTGGGGCAAATCCAGTTTGGCATTCCGTGCGTGCTCGGCGGCGCGCTGTCGACGGCGGCGGTCAACTACATGTCGAAGCCGTCGGAGTAGGTAATACCGCGACGCCGGAGCGAGGTCGCGCGGATGACAGTTCGTGCGCATCGAACGGCTGCGCGCACCAGCCCGCACGCAATTGCTCGCGGCGGCGGCTATTTGTCTGCGTCGGAGCTGGCGGGGGTGAGAGGCTTCTCCCTGCGTACGCGGCTGCGCGTCAGCTTGGAATAGCTCATCGGCGTCTTGAACAGGATGAAGGTGAGATCGCCGATCTTAGGGCCCCAA
>Ga0164243_10014722_pt1 | contig 10876 bp, 21 predicted proteins | sample OricompcompostOP_FD_108781 | JGI IMG/M metagenome (GOLD analysis project Ga0164243, IMG submission 108781) | Organic Plus compost microbial communities from Emeryville, California, USA - Original compost - Organic plus compost (OP) | ecosystem: Engineered > Solid waste > Mixed feedstock >...
CAATCCACGCGCCGAGTGGCAGCGGTCCGATCTGCTTTCCGAGATCCATTTCAGCCATAAGTCACCTCACAGCCGATAGGAACGGTTGCCGTAATCGCCCGGAACATCCACGGCCTCAATTCGACCGTTCACAACCGGCCCATAACTCGACTCCGGGGGAACGTCGTACATATCGGCATCCCACGGAGCGGGATCGATCCGGTACGTATTCCGAGCATTCCGAACCGGCGCCATCCCCAGAATCGGGTAATTGCGTCGGTGATCGGCCATCGAGAAATGAACGCCATTCAGCGTTCGTGCACCATTACCCTTTGCGCCCTGATCGAACGGGCGAGTGAACGAGTAAGAGCGCGGGGACAGTCGTTCCGTCCAACGAGTTTCGGCGGGAGGATTCCAACGCGGGTCCGGTCCCGGCGCATAGCGGGACTTCTTTTCGTCCCAACCATTCGCGTCCTGGTCAGTAACGCTCTCACGCTGCTTTTCGTCAGCGTCGCGCGACTGATAGAACGGCACCGGGGAACCGGACCCATCGGGCCGGAATTCCCGGACGGGAAACGTGAGTTCACGCATTGCGTCCGGGGTTCCGTCAACCCCGATTCGCGTCTTCGGTCCCCAACCGAATTCGTCGTTGTACGGGGCATCCTGGCGAATGTCCGGCGCGGCGTACGCGCTGTTCGGCGTGCCGTATTCAGGCACGTTGGAGTATTCACCCGCGTACCCGACACGCGAGTCATACGCGCCCTGCTGCGGGGAATTCTTAGCGACGCCACCGGCCATGATTCACCTACTTTCCGAGTGCTGCGCGAATGGAGCCGCTGAATGCGTCACCCATTGCCTTGATGACCTGAGCGGAAGTCGGGCGGGAAACAATCGTCGTGACCAGCGCCACAGTAACAATCGCTCCCAGGACGTTGAACATCTTGTCACCCATTACAGGTTCCCTCCTTCCGGGGGAGTTGGACTGGAATGCGACGGCGGATTCTGCCGGATTTCCAGACTCGTATTCGGGTCTTCAGCGATCTTCTGAATCGCCTCGCGAACGAGCCTTTCCATCGTGCCATTCCTCAGATCAGCGCCGAGCTTTTCCGTGGAATTCCTGGTGTCTTCCGCAATCTTGGTATTGATGAGTGCCGTAACGGCGACACCAATCATTGCGAGAACGGAAGTCACAAGTGGCGTGGAAGTTTCGTTCAGTCCAACCCATGACGAGCCGAGAACGAGCGCGACCGCGAGCGCGAGCGTGCACAGAACACCGGCAACCACGGTTCGGGACATTACGACTGCGCCGCCTTCGGAGCCTTCTTGGAGGCCAGCATTCCCGTAACCCACGGGAGGACGAACCAAACAAGCAGCGCGCCCACAATGAGCGACTTAAGGTCGAGACCGAAAGGCATTTCGTTTTCCTCGTTTCTCAGTTCACGCCGACGGAAACGCCACCGACACTCACGCCCCGGAATCCCCGGCGAACGAGGATCAGGAATACGAGAGCGCCGAAAACGACCGCAGCAGCAGCCGTGGGAGTCTGAAGCATCGACGGCTTGGCTTCGGGATTGTCATACATCCGAATTCCCCTTAGATGAACACGCTACCGGCAATGGCAACGTCATTCGTGAGGACTTCCAGCGTGCCCGCATTCGCGGAATTGAACTGAACTTCCAGTCGGGTAGAACCGAGAGTCGGGAGCCACAGATCCCGGTTTTCGTGACCGTACGTCCCGTCGAATTCGTGCATGAAGTCGTACACACGCACGCCGTTTTCCAGGCCACGCGCAGCGTCCGCGGCGGGAGTAGTCGTACCGACCGAACCGCCGAATCCCGAACGCTGGTACATCGTGTCACGCCAGTTGTTCGGTTCGATGATGTCCAGCGGGCGTGTGTCCAGGTACAGGTAGAACGGGTCTGCCGCCATGAGATCCGACTCACCATTAGCGCGGGAAGTGCCACCACGGCGCAGCGTGAAAATGAGATTCCGGATGTAGTTACCAACGCGGGTAAGACGAATCGTGTTCTGTCCCGCATTCACGTTGTACGTCTGCGAAGACCAGAACTGAGTCGTATTCATCGCGGGCGGGGTGACCTGATTCGTAGCACCGGCCGAGGAAATCTCGGGCTGGTCCCAAGCCTCCAGGTACACGCGAACACGCACGGTCGGCAGGGTGTCAGGGAGAGTGCCACCGGCGATATCCGCGACCTTTGCGAGCGTCATACGCAGCTTGAAAGTCGCTGCGGCATTCTGATTCGGCAGAGCGCCGAGTCCGTCACGCACATTCAGCTCTACCGGAATTCGCAGCAGATACGAGAAACCGGAAAACGCGGTGGTCGCGTCAGTGAACTGCGGAGAAGCCTTCGGGTCCGAACCGACGACATGTCCGTACCCGCCGAACTTGTTGGCGAGATAGAGCTGATACGCGGTGTCGAACTGGGAAATGACAGCGCCGTTCGGCTCAGTCAGATAGATGTTCTTGAGTGCGGCGAAAACACCGGACTCCGTGAGAGTGGCGGCGGGAGTACCGCCGGTACCGCCGGACGCGGTGACCAGAATGACGAGATTCCGCACGTAGCCGTACGCGGGAATGTCGAATACGCCGAGATCCTGGTCGGATGCAGTGAGCTGCCGGGAAACGTCGATTCCCGTGGGCTCACGGTGCTTGGCGGAAGCGCGAATGAACGGGACCGTGGGCATGACCCGCTGATCCTTGTTTCCCCCGCGCGTACCGGCATTCCCGGTCGGCTGCTGAGTGGCAGCAGTAGGCATGAACTTTCTCCCTTACAGAGCGACTGCCATTGCGTCGCCAACCGGCGACCCATTTTCGGACAGCTTAGCGGCGAGCATTCGCCACAGGAACGTGAAGATCACCATCATGGCACCCACGATGAGAACATTCAGCGCTGACGGCGTAACCATCATTCCTCCCTTTCACGCCGTGACTTTTGGTGCGCGTGTGCGGACCATTTGGCCAGTTCGCGTGTTGATGTAAAGAACCTGATAACGCTCAAGATCGGCGACGATTTGCCGAATGAGATCGGCAGATCGGTACGAGATTCCCGAGAGTCGCTTAAGGTTCGTTTCGTCATTGTCCCGCCAAAAGAAAAGGTGCGTGCTCTGGTCGTACACCTCCAGCGGAACCCACGCGGGACGTTGCGTCGCGACGAGAAGGGAAATTCCCAGTGCTCGCGCTTGCAGCAGATACAGCTTTACATCCATTTCAAGTTTCAGCACATTGTCTATGTACCAAAGCTCGTCAATGGCGACAGTCCACCCGCCCTCACGATAGATGCGCTCGAAAGCGTCGTGAAAGACGATTTTCTGTTGCTGTACCGAATCCAGCTGTCCCGCGTCAGGCCAGAGCACGCGGCGCGGGAACTGCTTCGGATCGAGACTCATCCAGCGTTTCACCGGGTAATACCCGCCGTACCGGATAAGCCTTTCCATGGACTCATCGCGCGGCTTTGTGGCGTACACCACCACATACGGGTGGAGCGGCAAAAGCTGGGTGAGAAGCGTTGTCTTTCCCTGCCCGGTCGGACCGATGAGCGCGACATGTTCACCCTGCTGCCACTTGAAGACAGATGAGAGGAACTTGTCCCACGGAACACGCGGCGCTTCCGTGGACAGTCGCGCTTGCTTTATTTGGTTGACCATATCCCGGTTTGAATCCCACGACGGGGACGTGACCGGGAAGACAGGGAATCGGCTCACTCGTCGCCCTCCGTCTGCGGTGCCTGAGATGCGGTGAAACCGGCGACCATTTCAGCGAACGCCTTTTCCTGGGCATTCTTGAGCGCTGGTACGTGATGCATCGCAACCGCCATGAGAATCGGCGCGTGAGCCATGATCACCTTGCCCCAAGCGGAAGTCGTGACAAGGGAAATGAGAATGCGACGAACGGCCGGATTCTGCTTGGCCATTTCGTCGAGCGCTTCCGCACATACGGGAGCCTGCTCAATGATGACTTTCGCGCAACTCGGATCGAACGGCATCATCACCATTCCGAGCGACACGTAAATATCAGTGAGCGGCTTTGCGAGACCGCCGCGCGGCATTGGCGGTACAGGCTTTCGCGCCTTGCGGGGCTTGCTCGCATTCGGCGCACCGGGCGTCTTCTTGTTCGCACGCCAGGATTCCCACCATCGCGCCTTCTTGGGAGGGTCGAAAGTGGGTGACTCACCCGGCATGTCCACCGGCTCAGCATTCAGCGAACCCAGATCGAAATCCAGCGGTTCCGGATTCTCGGGACTCGGCGGGATGAATTCGTCGCTCACCCGAACCACCACTTCGCGAGAGCCGACCGACCGTCACTCTTGCCGGTGCTTCCGGGCGTACTGTGCGACTGATTCCCCGAACTGCCCTGAGAACCGCCCTGTGCGCCGTTCTGAGCGCCGTTCTGCTGCTGCTGGGACTGCTGCCCCGACTGCTGCTGTCCGGACGGCGTACGGGCCGGTTGTGTAGCTTCCCGGATAGCATCGACAATCTTTTCGGGAAGACTGTTCACCGCAGTAAGAACCTCACCGAAACTCGGGCCGGATTCGCGCTGCCCCGCTGCCCCGCTGCCCCAGTGCCCCGCACCGGAATTCTGCTGCTGCGCGGGCGGATTCTGCTGCTGCTGCTGCGCGGGCGGATTCTGCTGCTGCTGTGCACCGGGGTTTCCCTGCTGCTCCGCATTGTTCGGCGGATTCTGGTTTCCGTCACTCTGTGTGGTCACTTTCGCGGTTCCTTCCCTGTTCGCTCCGGGCGAAATCGATCATGACCCAGGGAGCAGACACCGGGCCTGAGCTGGGCTTATCATAGAGAGGCAGAGACGGCGGGGCCGCTACCGGGAAGGATGATCACCACCCCGCCGCCCGTGTCTCACTACGATGGGTTAACCATACCCCGCCCTTTGGGCGAAACACAGAAAGCAGGAATCCGTAATGGCCGCAAACCGGAAGTCGCAGGAAGTCGAGAAGGCTCACCCGACCATCGCGCCGGAAGCACTCGCGGAAATCACCTCTTTCGCGGACGCGGTACAGCTCGCGCAGAAGGTCTACGGACAGGAAAACGTCGTCGTCGCATCTGACGTTCTGGGCGACGGATTCAAGATGCTGGAGAACAAGTCTCAGCTTCTCGGAGTCGGCTTCTTCGCCATTTCATGGAATTTCACGATGGGTGACCACGGCGAATACGTCGCTGTGAAGCTGGTCACGGAAGACGACCGAAAGCTGGTCATCACCGACGGTTCCACCGGCATCTACGCGCAGCTCGCCGCGTACAGCAAGAACACCGGCCGGTACGGCGGGCTGTTCGTCCGAAAGGGGCTCCGCGTCTCCGAGTACACGTACGAGGACGAGAAGGGCAACCAGAAGGACGCGCGCACGTTCTACTTGGACGTGTCCGCGTAACCGGTCGAATCGGCAGCTGATCCCGGCCCCACATCCATCACGGGTGCGGGGCCGGATCTCTTCTAATCCGGGGCAGGATGAGAGGGGCCGAAAATGGCCGGAATGAACGAATGGGGATACATCGAATTCTCGTTGTACGAGGGCATGGCAAATGATTTCCAGCCGCTGTACAACGACACGATGGCCCAAAACCTCTTTGATGCGGCTCTGTTCGATCACGACATTTCGCGGGGCGACAGGGCTGCAATCATGGATTCTCTCCGGGATTACATGTGGGAGGAATACGGCATCGACTTTGATGACGTATTCGACTGGGAAGCCTATCGAGAGGCGTACGACAATGCCGGGATTTGACATTTCGGCACTCACGTTGGACGACGCCGATATAGTCCAACTGCCCAAACAGGTCACGCGAAAGGAACGCGATACGCCGTTGGCCGAGCGGCGAATGATCGCTTGGGACGGGGAGGGAATGAAACTCTCCGGGAATGACAAACCGCAGCACTACGTGATGTTCGGATGTTCGGCGGACATTGACGGAGTGCTGATTTCGCGTGATCTGAAAACGATTGACATTCTGGAATACATCATCAAGATTGGTGAGAAATTCCCGAATGCGGTTCACGTTGGATACGGTTTCCGGTACGACGTGAACATGATCATCAAGGGTTTGCCTGACAAATATCTCCGGGAATTGAAGAACCGGGGAGAGTGCACGTTCACCCTGGGCGTACACCGTTGGCGAATCTCGTACGTTCCCGGAAAGACTTTCCGCGTGACGAAATCCTGGGGCAAGGTGAACTGGAAGAAATCCAAACGGTCCGGGGAAGACTACGTGTCGGTGAAAATCGACGACATGTCGTCGTTCTTCGCACAGCCGTTCCTGAATGCGTGTGAGTCGATTCTCTCGGATGTTCTCTCGGAGGAGGACCGGGAAGTAATCGCACACGGCAAGGCAGCGCGTAAAGACAATCTCTGGGAAGACCTCCCCGAAGTCGAGCGGTATTGGCGCGCTGAAATCCGGCTTATGGAAGCTATGGCCGTGCGCTTCCGTGACGTGATGTACAAGGCCGGAATCATGCTGAAAGACTGGTACGGTCCCGGTGCTATCGCAACGTATCTCATCACGAAACGAGGGTTGCGTGACCACATCCAGAACGAGCCGCCGATCCGGGAAGTCCACGAAGCTTCCAAAATCGCTTACGCGGGAGGGCGATTTGAGCTGTTCCGTGTGGGTCGAATTCAGGGACCTGTTTACGGATACGATATCAACTCGGCTTATCCTGCTGCGCTATCCGGAGCGCCCTCCCTGGGGATGGATCACGGGGAATGGGTACATGTGGAGAATCCAGCCACTATTGAGGAATTCGGCGTATACCGAATTTCCTACAACCATATGGGAAAAGCTCGGCCTATTGAATTCGCGGCAATGCCGCTGTTTCACCGTGACACGCGGGGAAGCATTTCCTTTCCCCAAGTGGTCTCGGGATGGTACTGGTCGCCGGAAGCTGCGGTTGCGGCGGAAATCGGAAGACGTTATCCCGGATCTGTCGTGCTACATGAAGGATGGGTGTGGCGCAATGACGGGACAAAGCCATTCAGGTTTCTGCTCGATATGTTCGAGGAACGTATCAGACTGGGAAAGAAGAACGTAATTTCCATGCCGTACAAGCTGGGACCGAATTCCATGTACGGGAAATTGGCACAGCGTGTCGGATGGGATCAGAAAACTATGTCCCCGCCGAAATCGCATTGTCTCCCGCTGGCAGGGTGGATCACCTCGAACTGTCGTGCGTCATTGATGCGCGCAATGCTTCAAATGCCGATGCACAAAATTATTGCCGTTGAAACGGACGGTATTTACACCACCGTCCCGCCTGGTGATCTGAAGCTGGAATTCGGTCAGGGACTGGGAGAATGGGACATCGACGAGTACGACGAAATGCTGTACTTGCAAAATGGTGTGTACCACCGGCGCATCGGTGATGAATGGCTCCCGCCGAAAGCGCGCGGTTTGGATATCGCATCTGTGTCGCAACCGATCGTAGAGGCGTACATGCGCTCACTGAAACCGGGGGATTTCCCGCCGTTGACCGTGAACATGCGGGAACGGTTCGTCGGCTTGAATGCTGCATACGTCAAGGGCCGGGGAATTCACGTAAAAGAACATCTGGGAAAGTGGGAAGCAGGCACACGAGAAATGGAACCGGGCGGGAAGGGAAAGCGAATCCACATTTCCAAGGTATGTGCGGAATGTCAGATGGGTGTTTCCGCTTGGGAGCATTCGCACCGGTTGGCGATTCATTCTCGTTCACTGGGCGAAATGAGCACTCCGCATAATCTCCCGTGGGAGAATGTGCCGGTGCCCGATGAAATGGCCAAGTTCAGGGAACTGGACTGTATTGCAGAGGACATGATTGACGTATGAACGGCTACAACACTAAGCGGGAAATCACGTACGACTGCGGCCACAAATGGTATTTCTCGTCTCCCTGGCCGAAGCTGGGAGATACGCTGTGGTGCCCGTCGTGCCGTAGGGAACGCCGCGTGATTTCCGCTCCGGACGAGTGGAAGATCCGTTGCACGAATTGCAATTACAACCGTGGATTCGGAGCCGCGAAGATTAATTCCGAAATCGCAATCGGGAAGCATCGGCGGAATCATCCGGGGCACATTGTGAAGCAATTCAACGGACACGAACTGGTCCGAATCTTCGGCGCACAGGATGTGCAACAGCAAACCGAACTGTTCTGATGATCTTCGGGAGGGTCGCAGGATCGTTACCAAACTGTGACCCTCCCAGGGTCTTGACAAAGATCCCGCACGTAATAAGGTGTGAAGCACAACAGCACAGCGCGCCAGGGACCAAGATCCACTAGCCGAAGATCAGAAGCCTGGGAGCGCCGGTCACTTGAGAACTGAACAGAGAGCAGCATCCGAGCACATCCGGGACAACCGCGTGACGCGAACCTAGCCGTAACGGCTAGTCCCCTGCCTCTCGCGCGGCCCCATAAAGAAGCGGTTCGGATGATCCTTCCCAGTGATCACCCCTATGGGTGCTGGGGAACGTGCCGGGAAAGTGCTCCCGTTGCCCAGGGCGGTTGAGCTGCCCGGATCGGCCCCGTTTCCCAGCATCCTTAAGGGTCATCACTGGCCGGTGGTGACACGTCAGAAAGGGCGGTTCGTGTGAACGCTCACGACATGTCAGATCGCATCCGGGGGATGATCGAACGGGACGGATACACGCCCGTTCTGGAAGCGCGGTACGAGGAAACGCAGTACCCGCTCCCGTCCGGACTGGTCGGCGTAATCGTCGTCCAGGATGAGGCGACCGGTAAGACGTTCACGATCTCCGTAACGGAGGACAAGTAATGTCCGGTGAATTCATTCCCCGACTGACCATTCGCGACGCGCGAGACGAGGCATTGATCTTCGCGGCGCTGGTCGATATGGCGCACAAGTCGGCGGTTCGTATTTACGTCGATGTGTCGGAAATCGACACGCTGCGCCGCACGGTCGAGTTGCTGGAATGCGTGCGAGACAACGCAATCCAGCGTGCGGCCAATGAGGAATTCGGTCCGGTTCCCTCCGATGAGGAAATCGCCGAAGAACTCCGCAACCTGGGCGAGTAATCCCACTCCGTCCCAAAACCACCGAGGCAAAAGAAAGAGGGAAAAAACAACATGTCCGACTTCCTGTCTGGTCTCTCCGTCGAAACCGCTACCCTCCCCGAGAAGGTGGCGCGCGAGAAGAAGATCAAGAACAACCCGTTCACCGCGTGGCTTTCCGAGTCGTACGCGGACCGTACGGGCCGGTCGGTTACCGTCCCCGTCGCCAACGTGCGGGAGGTTCAGAATCTCATCCGCTACGCGGCGAACGACCTGAACATCGGCGCTCGCGTCGTCGTTCAGGACTCGCGCGGTAACGTGCTGGACAAGAACAAGATCACCGAACTGGTCGAGAAGGGTTCCACGGCCAAGGTCAAGGTTCTTTTCCAGGGGCAGGACAAGCGGAAGTACACGCCGCGCAAGCCGAAGAACAACGGCGAGACGGCTGCTGAGTGACGCTCTGCGCGTCTTCCACGGGGTCCGGGTGGTAATACTCCCCGGACCCCAAACCGGGGCCGTACACGCGGCCCCAACCATCCCGGTTAGCTCAACTGGCAGAGCATCGGATTGTTAATCCGTGGGTTACTGGTTCGAATCCAGTACCGGGAGCGCGGGTCTCAATGGGAAGGATGACACCGTGAAAGTGCCATGCACAAAGTGTGGACGCGATCACGACTTGTTGGCCGCACAAATGGTTCGCGTTATCGGCGCTTTCCAGGCGGGCGAACTGCATGTCGTGAACAAGAATGCGGAGATTGTGAGTAAGTGCATTCTCTCCGCAACGCTACCGGGAACGGGAAGGAAACCCCGAAATGTGTGACAAGTGTGTGAGCGCGGGACGGATGACCGAAAAGGAACTGGCCGACATGATGTTCCGGCCCATTTCCTACTGGGAATCGCTCGTGCAGGAAGCTACGGAGGAGTACTTGCACACCATTCGGAAACTCGGCTACACGCTGGGACTCCGGAAGGGCGAGAACGGAAGGATCGGGTTCGGCGTGATCCCGAAGGGAACCAAGTCGGGCGATACGGTGCACGGTATGACCATCATCGAGATGGACGCGGAAACCTTCCGCGAACTGTTCGACTGATGGCCGAACTGGTCTGGTTCGTCGTCTGCTGTGTCGCCGGTTATCTCGCCGGTGACACGGTGGACGACGCAACAGGTAATCTCGCGCTCGCAATCGTGGCCGGAATTCTGGTCGCTGATGTGTGCTGGTCCCTGGGAAGCGCCATTTTCTCGAATGGCGATTGGTAGAAAGGGTAAAGAAATGGCCGAGGACAAGCGGTACACCATCGAGAGGGACCGTGACACGGGCCTGCTCATTGTCTCCCACAAGGGGGTTAAGATCGGGTCCTGTATGACTCTCGCTGCCGCCCGCACCATCAGGTCCCGCGACCGCGTTCGTCGCTACGGTCGCCCTAAGAAGTAACCGGAAAGGGTAAATGGAAAATGGCCGAGACGGGAAACAAGGGAATCAAGGCCGTGCGGGAATTCTTCAGAATGTCCCTCGCGGAAATGAAGGCGGAATGGGTTCCGCTGCCGCAAAAGGACAAGGAGGAAATCCTCGCGGGAATCGAGGACGGGACGCTGACGTACTGACTGAGGTGATGCAATTCCTCGGAACTCGCATTCCAATATGCGGAAAGGTTCGGGCGAAAGTGGAAGCGAATATCGCATTCGCTATTCAAATCGCCCAAGCTGAATTCCGAGAGAATCATCTCGGGAAGTAAAGCGAATTGGCCGTCGGGAAACCGGCGGCCTTTTCGTTTGTCCAAATTGAATTCAGAAATGGAGTTGGGAAATGGGAATTGGAATTGGAATTGGGGAATTCGGAATTGCAGGTGTAAAAGGAATTCGGGGGAGGAATTCTAATTGGTGGGGGAGCG
>Ga0164243_10014723_pt1 | contig 10876 bp, 10 predicted proteins | sample OricompcompostOP_FD_108781 | JGI IMG/M metagenome (GOLD analysis project Ga0164243, IMG submission 108781) | Organic Plus compost microbial communities from Emeryville, California, USA - Original compost - Organic plus compost (OP) | ecosystem: Engineered > Solid waste > Mixed feedstock >...
CAACGACTACGACAAGACGTTCACGATCACCCGCGGGGACGAGCGGGGCACCTTCGACAGCTTCGAGTGCGCGGTGCACGCGATGGCACCGCGCTGCGCCCACTGCGACTGCCGGATCCTCGGGCACGGCGTCGAGGCGGACGGGGCGATCTACTGCTGCGCCCGCTGCGCGCGGCACGCCGGGGAGCGCGAACTCGTGGATCGGGCCTGATCGGGCCTGATCGGCAGATCAGCCGGTCAGCAGATCAGCCGGTCGGCCGGTCGTCCCATCGGCACCCGAGAGTCGTCCCGCCAGCAGTCGAGAGGAGCGGACATGAACACCGTCAGCAGCGACATCGATATCGACCTTCCCGTCAGCACGGTCTACAACCAGTGGACCCAGTTCGAGAGCTTCCCCGCCTTCATGAGCGGGGTCGACGAGGTCAGCCAGCTCAGCGATACGACCCTCAACTGGCGCGTGCACGTCGGCGGCGTCGAACGCGAGTACGTCGCGGAGATCACCGAGCAGATCCCGGACGAGCGCATCGCGTGGAAGAGCGTGACCGCGCCCCGGCAGGCCGGCGTCGTCACCTTTCACCGGCTGAGCGACGGCCGGTCGCGCGTGCGGCTCGAGCTCGAGTGGGATCCCCAGGGCTTCGCCGAGCACCTCGGCGCGGTGCTGCAGCTGGACGACGCGCAGGTGGCGCGGGATCTCCGGGAGTTCGCGCGGCTGCTCGAAGCGAACGGCTTCGAGACGGGGGCGTGGCGCGAGACGGTCGACCGCCCCTCGGACCCGCTTTCCGGCTGAGGCGGGGGACGAGCGGCGACGGCTGAGGCACGGGACGAGCGGCGACGGCTGAGGCGGGGGACGAGCGGCGACGGCTGCGGCACGGGACGAGCGGCGACGGCGATGGCGGAGAAACGGAGGATGGACATGGCTGAGATCTGGGAGCAGAACGAGGAGATCGACGAGGAGACGGAACTCGTGGCGACGAACCAGCGGGACGATGCGGAGGCGATCGTGGAGCCCGATGAGGAGCAGGAGGTGCAGGTGACCACGGCGGACCCGCGGGAGGCCCTGGACGCGCTCGGCGAGGACGTCGCCTCGTCGCCGGCGCGGCGCGGCCACGATAATCGCGAGGGCGAAGCGGACCTCGACGATGACGTGGAGGACGCGTTCCGCGGGCCCGCGGACGAGGCGGACGCTTGATGGCGGGGCACGGCCGGAGCCTGCGCCGCTTCGGCGTGGAGGAGGAGTACCTGCTCCTCGACGCGGACAGCGGACGACCGACGGATCAGGCGGCCGACCTCATCCGTTCGGTCCCGGAGCTCGGCGACCGCGCCGAGCGCGAGTTCTTCTCCAGCCAGATGGAGACCGCGACCCCGGTCTGCACCGAGGCCGCAGAGGCCGAGCAGGCGCTCGGCCGCTTCCGCTCGGTCGTGTCGCGCGCGGCGTCCGCCCGCGGCGTGGTGCTCGCGGGAAGCGGCCTGCCCCCGGTCGGCGGCGAGACGGAGGGGACCGTGACCCCGCGGCTGCGGTATCGCGCCATCGAGTCGGAGATGCGCACGGCCGGCGCCGACCAGTACGGCACCGGCACGCACGTGCACGTCGAGATCCCGTCGCGCGACGCGGGCGTCGACGTCCTCGCCCGGCTCTCGCGGTGGGCCCCCGCGCTGATGGCGATCACCGCCAACTCGCCGCACTGGTGCGGCGAGCCCACGGGATTCGCCAGCTGGCGGTACGTGAAGAGCCTCAGCTGGCCTCTCGCGGGGTACCCGCCGCCCTTCATCGACGGCGACGACTACGCGGCGGCGGTCGAGCGCCTCGTCGGCAGCGGCGTGCTGTTGGACACGGGCGTGGTGACGTGGCTCGCGAGGCTCTCGGAGCATTATCCGACGCTCGAGCTCCGCATCGCCGACGCGCAGCTCGAGAGCGCCGACGCCGTCGCCTTCGCGCTGATCGTGCGCGCCCTCGTCGAAAGCGCCCTCGAAGACGCGCGCGAGGGCGGCGAGCGGCCCCGCATGTCGCCCGGACTCGTGAACGGCGCCGTGTGGATGGCCGCGCGCGACGGGCTCGGCGCGGAACTCGTGGACCCGCTGACCGGGCGCGCAGCCCCCGCGTTCGAACTGATCGACGCCATGTACGGCTCCGTGGAACGGGAGCTGTCCCGCGCGGGCGATCTCGACCGCGTCGACGACTATCTTTCGCGATTGCGGCGAAGCGGCGGTCCGGCGAAGCTGCAGCGCGAGCGCTTCGCGCGCTCCGGCGTGGAGGGGCTCGTCGAGCTGTATCGATCGGGATCCGAAGCCGCGCCCGCGGCCGCCTGACGGGCGCGCGGCGTGGCGAGACGGCGGCTCCCGATTCGACGCGAGATGGTGGGCGGGACGGCCGTGTACCGGAACGGGGGCCGCCGCATCACCCGCCGGAGCGAGATCGAGCGCCTCGACGCGCTCGCCATTCCGCCCGCCTGGGCGGATGTCGAGATATCGCGCTCGCCCTCGGCGAAGGTGCTCGCCCGCGGAGTCGACGCGGCGGGCCGCACCCAGGCCATCTACCACCCGGCGTACCGCGAGCGGCGGGACCACGAGAAGCACGACCGCGTGCTCCGCTTCGCCCGGGCGCTGCCGGCGCTGCGGGCGCGCGTCGACCGGGATCTGCGCCGCCGCTCTCTCGATCGCGATCGCGTCGTCGCCTGCGTGATCCGGCTCATCGACCGGCAGTTCTTCCGCGTCGGCAATGCCGAGTACGCCAGGCGGAATCGAAGCTTCGGCGTCACGACCCTCCGCGACGAGCACGTCCGGGCGGGGACCGAGACCGTCGAGTTCGACTTCGTCGGCAAGAGCGGCAAGCGTCAGCGGCGCCGCGTGCGCGATCCCCGCGTGGCGCGACTCATCCGGCGCCTCGAGTCCCTGCCGGGGCACGAGCTCTTCCGTTTCCTCGACGAGGACGGCACCGTGCACGACGTCGATAGCCGGCAGGTGAACGCCTATGTGAAGCGGTACGCGGGCCGGGACTTCTCGGCGAAGGATCTGCGCACCTGGGGCGCCACGCTCGTCGCGGGCGCGGCGCTGCTGGAGCTGAGCGCCGACGACCTCGCGACGCCGAAAGGGCGGACCGAGGCGACCCGGAGGATCGTGCGGGAGACCGCCGACCGGCTCGGCAACACCCCGGCCGTCACGAGGTCCTCCTACATCGACCCGCGGGTCCTCGACGCGGCGGAGCACCCGCGGGCGCTGGAGAGCGTGCGCCGGGCGAAGATCCGCCCGCGCCGCTACTCCAGCGCCGACGAGCAGCGCGTGATCGCGCTCATCGAGCGCGTCGCGCGTCTCACGAGCCGGTGACGGCCTCGCTCACGGCCGTCGGCACGTCGTACGAGCGATCGGGGATCGCTTCGAGGGCGTCGAGCACCGGCTGATCCGCGCCGGACTCCCGGGCCACTCGCAGCAGTTGCTCGCGGTCGGCCGGATAGTCCACGCCTCCGAGGAACTTCTGGATCTGGATCGGGTTGGGCTGCTCGGGCATGACTTGCTCCTTTCGGTGTCGTAGGGTTCTCGGCTCCGCGGCGGGATGCCGCCGATCCGAGTCTGGGAAGAGGATGTCGCTCGCCTCGATGCGGCGGTCGACGATGGTCGTCGGGGCTTCCAGGTGGACGGCGCCGCTCGGCAGGATCCCGGCGCCGCCCGCGCGCTCCATCACGCGCCACTGCGCCGCGCGATCCTCGCCCGCGTGGCCCCGGGGAAGGGCGGTCCAGAACTCGAAGCCTCCCGCGTCGACGAGGGCGCGCCGGTCGAACAGCACGCAGCCGCCGACCCAGGCGATCCGGTACGGCAGGCGATCCCCGTCGCGCAGGCGCAGCCGGGCGGCGAGGTGAGCGGGGTTCGCGGCGTTGTGGAGCGGCCAGCGCTCGAACGCCCGGCCGCCGGGCCGCACGCGCTCCGGCTTCACGCCGTCGCCCCACGTCTCGAACGACGCGGTCTCGTCGGGGCGGACGTCGTCGAGGTACGAGAGGCCCTGCACGGCGTAGCCGACGAAGCCGCAGCGCTGCTCGTGGAGCGCGTCGTCGAGCCGGGCGAGGGCGCCGGGTTCGAGCCACACGTCGTCGTCGAGGAAGAGCACGTGCGGTGCGTCGGCGAGGTCGAGCAGGTACTGCCGCTGCTCGGCCATGCCGCGCCGCGGCAGGTGACGGCGCACGAGGGCGGATCGCCCCTGGGCGCGCAGCACCCGCAGCATGGCCTGCACGGCGGGGACGTCGGCGACCGGTTCCTCCGACTGATCGCTGATGACGACGCGGAACGGGGGATCGTCCTGCGCGGCGAGCCCCGCGAGGGTGACGGCGAGTTCGGGTCCGCGTCCCGCGGTCGGGATGAGCACGTCGAGCGCGGGCGTCGGCCGCGGTCCGCGGACGCCCCAGTGCGCGGCCCCTCGTCGGCTCACCGCGCTCATCGCGGCTCCGCCTCCCCGGCGGCCGGGGCGGAGGGCGCCGCGGAGCCGCTGCGCGCTGGAAGCGGGACCGCCGCCGGAAGCTCGGACGTCGCATCCGAGCGGGCGCGGATCCGGCCCAGCATCTCGCTCGTCGAGTGCTCCCGAACGTAGTCGAGCATCACGACGTCGCCGCCGAGTCGCCGCATCTCGGCGGTCTCGGGGAGCATCTCGGGGGTGTAGTCGCCGCCCTTCGCGTACACGTCGGGTTCGAGGCGCCGGATCACGGCGCAGGCGGTGTCGTCGTCGAACACCGTCACGTAGTCCACGCACGAGAGCTCGGCGATGACGCTCGCGCGATCGCGCGCGTCGTTCACGGGCCTGCCCGGTCCCTTGAGGCGGCGCGCGGAGGCGTCGCTGTTGAGGGCGACGACGAGCACGTCGCCGAGCCGCTTCGCCTGCCGGAGGCTGCTCGTGTGGCCGCGATGCAGCACGTCGAAGCAGCCGTTCGTGAGGACGATGCGGTCCCCCGAAGCGCGGTGCTCCGCGAGTCGTTCCGCGAGCCGGTCGAGGGGGAGCGCGGGATCCGCGGGCCTGCCCAGCCACGCCTCGAGTTCGTCGAGCGAGCACACGCACGTGCCGGGGGCGCGCACGGCCACATCGGCCGCCTGCTGTGCGAACTCCGCCGCCGCCTCGAGCGGGGCTCCGGCGGAGCGGGCGGCCGTGAGCGCCGCGACGAAGACGTCGCCCGCGCCCGAGGCGTGCCGCTCGGGCGCGGGATGGGCGTGGGTGCGGAACGGCGCGCGGTCCCGGCCCAGCAGCACGGTGCCCGAGCGGTCGAGCGTCACGACCGCCGCCTCGGCGCCGGCCCGGTCGAGCAGGGTCGCGGCCCTCGCCGCGGCCCGTCCGGCGCGCTCCTCACCCTCCCCGAGCGCTTCGTCCAGCACGAGTTCCGCCTCGGCCGCGTTGGGGGTGATGAGGTCGGGCCGAAGCGCGCTCCACCGCGCCGGATCGTGCGCGTCGACGATCACGAGCGGCGCCCGCGGCAGCCGCGCGAGCTCCGCCACGACGCCGTCATCGAGGACGGCGGAGCCGTAATCGCAGATGAGGAGGGCGTCCCCGCGGGCGATGGCGTCCCCGACGTCCGAGACCAGCCGCTCCCGGGCCTCCTCGGGCCACTCCGCCGACTGCGTCTCGTCGAGCCGCATGAGCACCTGCTCGTCCACGGACACGCGGACCTTGGTGGTCGTGTGCGCGCCGTGCACCCGCCGGAGGCGGGACACGTCGACGCCCGCGTTCGAGAGCCCCGAACGGAGACTCTCGGCGGCCGCGTCCGCGCCGACGGCGCCCACGGCGGAGACCTCCGCGCCGAGCGCCGAGAGATTCACCGCCGTGTTCGCGGCCCCGCCCGGCGGGTCGCGCCGCTCGGCGAGATCGACGACCGGGGCGGGCGCTTCGCGTGCGATCCGGTCGATGCGACCGCTCCACCAGCCGTCGAGCAGGAAATCGCCGACCACCGTCACCCGAGGATGGCTCCGCCGCAGCTGCGAGACGAGTCCGAGTGCGCTCATGACGCCCTCTCCTTCCGCGGCGCGCCGCGGAAGCCGGGCGCGGCGAGGGAGCGCACCGGTTTGGCCGGGTTCCCGTCGGGGCAAGAGAAGGGGGAGGCGAAGCCCGCACCGGGCGCTCGCACGGCACACGGAAGGAGCGGACGAACATGGGCGAACCCACGATGGGGCGGGGCGAGACGACGCCGGCGCGCGACCGAGCGGACCACGGGATCCTGCCGGGGGTCGAACGCATCGCCGTGCTCCGCGCCGGCGGGCTCGGCGATCTGCTCTTCGCGGTCCCCGCGATCCGCGCGCTCGCCGCCGCCTATCCGGATGCCGAGATCACCCTGCTCGGATCCCGCGCCGCGGCCGAGGTCTTCGCCGGCCGCCGCGGCGGCCCGCACCGCGTGCACGTGCTGCCGCCGATACGGGGCGTGGGCGCGGCGGCTGACGCGCTCGTGGACGAGGGAGACGTCGATCGCTTCGCGGAGGGCGAGCGGCGCGAGCGGTACGACATCGCCGTGCAGCTCCACGGCGGCGGGCGCTACTCGAATCCGTTCCTGCGGCGCCTCGACGCGGGCTGCACGATCGGCACCCGCACGCCCGACGCCGAAGACCTCGACCGCTCGATCGACTACGTCTACTACCAACACGAGATGGTCCGCGGACTCGAGGTCGCGGGTCTCGTGGGGGCCGTCCCCGTCGAGGTGGAGGCGCGGATGGAGCTGCTGGAGTCCGAACGGGAGCGGGGCCTCGAACTCGCGGGGGGCGGCCGTCCGGTGGTCGTCGTGCACCCGGGCGCGACGGATCCGCGTCGACGGTGGCCGGTCGAGCGTTTCGCCCAGGTCATCGGGGCGCTCGTGCACGACGGGGCGCGGGCGATCCTCGTGGGAGACGCCGGGGAGCAGGAGCTCTGCGGCCGGGTCGCCGCGTCCGCCCGGTTCGGGATTCCCGAGTCCGAGGGGGAGCGCGTCGTCGACCTGTCGGGCGGCCTCGGGCTCTCCGAACTCGTCGGCGTGCTCGGCACGGCGGACCTCGTGATCGGCAACGACAGCGGCCCCCGGCACCTCGCGCAGGCGCTCGGCACCCGGACCGCGTCGGTCTACTGGTTCGGCAACCTCATCAACGCCGGCCCGCTGGGCCGGGAGCGGCACCGGGCGCAGATCTCCTGGACGACCCGCTGCCCGGTCTGCGGCCGCGACTGCACGCAGGTGGGGTGGACGTCCGAGCGCTGCGAGCACGACGTCTCCTTCGTCGCCGACGTGCTGGCGGAGCCCGTCATCGAGGACGCCCGGCGCCTCCTCGCGGCGGCGCGCGGCTGAGCGAAGCGTCGCGGTCACGGCCATGACGGCTCCTCCTCGGGGCAGACGACGAGCTCCCGCAGCTCCGTGCGCGGCGGTTGCTGCAGGGCGAAGAGGATCGTCCGCGCCACGTCGTCCGGCTCGATGAGCTGGGCGTCGGGGCCGGGGCGGTACTGCTCGGCGCGGCCGTCGAAGAACGCGGTCCGCATGCCGGCCGGGATCAGCGTGGTCACGCCGAGCCGTCCGCGCGTCTCGGCGGCGAGCGCGCGCGAGAAGCCGATGACGCCGAACTTGGAGGCGGAGTACGCGGTCGCCTCCGGCAGGGCGCGGAGGCCGAGGGACGACGCGACGGTGACGACGCGGCCGTGGGCGCGTTCGATGTGGGGGAGCGCGGCGCGGACGACGCGCACGGTTCCGAGGAGGTTGACGGAGATGACGCGCTCCCACTCGTCGGCCTCGACGTCGTCGAGGCGGCCCGGGTGGTCGATGCCCGCCGCGGTGACCACGGCGTCGAAGCCGCCGATCTCCTCCGCGAGCTCGGCCACGGCCCGCTCGGCCTGGGCCCGGTCGGACACGTCGGCCTGCCGCGCGGCGTGCGCGCCGGACGCTCCTGCGCCGTCGATCCGGCGGTCGATGATCGCGGGCGTGCCTCCGGCCTCGGCGACGGCGCGCACGACCGCCTCGCCGAGCCCCGAGGCTCCGCCGGTGACGAGGACGCGCCCCACGGGGCGGGGATAGAACGTGGTCTGCAAGACGTGCTCCTTTCGCATCGCTCAGCTCACTTTGGCGAGCGCGGCCGCGAGGCCGGTGGTCGAGCGCCCGAGGTGGTAGGGGAGGGTGATCGTGCGGCCGCCCCAGCGTTCGAGAACCCGCGCCTCGGGCAGGGAATCGACGCTGTAGTCGCCGCCCTTGACCCAGATGTCGGGCCGCAAGCGCTCGAGCACCGTCTCGGGCCCGTCCTCGTCGAACACCACCACGGCGTCGACGCAGGCGAGCGCGCCGAGCAGCTCCGCGCGATCCTCGGCGCGGATGAGCGGGCGCTCGGGGCCCTTGAGCCGCCTGACGGAGGCGTCCGAGTTGAGGCAGACCACGAGGCAGTCGCCGAGCGCTCTCGCCGCTTCGAGCGTGCGGACGTGGCCCGCGTGCAGCAGATCGAAGCAGCCGCCGGTCGCGACGACGGTGCCGCCGCGGGCGCGGACGCCGCGCACGACGCGCTGGGCGTCCGCTCCCGCCTCGCTCCGCCTGGGCAGGCGGGCGGAGTCGAGGGAGCCGACCCCGCCGGCGTCGAGGTAGGCGCTCGCCGAGTCGACGGCCGCCTGCGTCGCGTGCGGGATGTCGGCCCCGTTCGCGAGCATCGCGATGGCGGTTGCGGCGAAGCGATCCCCGGCGCCGCACGGGTCGGTCTCGGCCGCGGGCATCGTCGGGAAGAGCATCGGCTCGCCCTCCTCCTCCTGCAGCAGGGCGCCGTGTTCGCCGAGGGTGACGGCGACCGCGCGGCAGCCCGTGCGCTCGCGCAGCCGCCTCGCGGCGACCGAGGCCTGCCCGATCGTCGCGTCCGTCCCCGTCGCGGCGGCCGCTTCGGCGAGGTTCGGCGTGATGAGCCACGATGCCGGCACGGGATCGGCGCCGCGCGGGTGGGGATCCCACACGACGGGCACCTCGCGTCCCCGGTCGTGCAGCACCCGCCGGACGCCGGGGTCCGCGGTCAGTCCGCGTCCGTAGTCGGCGACGACGATGGCCGTGGCGCGTTCGACGGCGCGGAGCACGCGGGAATCGACGCGGGGAGCCGGCGCCTCCCCGCAGCCGCGGTCCACGCGGCAGACAAGCTGCCCGTTGGAGCTCAGGCGCGACTTCACCGGCGTCGGGGCGCCGGAGGGGCAGGCGACGACGGAGATGCCCTCGAGGAGCGCGCGGAGCTGCTCCGCCTCCGCGTCGTCGCCGAGAGCGGTGACGAGTTCGACCTCGTGGCCGTCCCCGCGCAGCATCGTCGCCACGAGCCCGGCGCCCCCGGCCCGGGAGGCCGTGGAGGCGACGTCGAGCACGGGCACGGCGGCGTCCGGGCAGAGCCGGGACGAGGTGCTCGAGACGTCCTCGTCGAGCAGGACGTCTCCGACGACGGTGATTCTCATGATCGTCTCCTTTCGAAGCCGCGCACGCGGCCGTCGAAGACTCCGCAGACGGCGTGGATGGCGGCCAGCTGGCACTCCTGCACGTGCGGAGCGGCGCCGTCGAAGCAGACGGCGTCGTCGCACGCGGTCGAGAGGGGGTTCGGCCCCTCGCCGGTCATCGCCCAGGAGGCGAGCCCGCACTGCGCGGCGGCGCGAGCGGCTTCGACGAGGTTCCGGCTCGCCCCGCTCGTGGAGAGCAGGAGGAGGATGTCGCCCGGCCGGCCGTGCGCCCGCACCTGCCTGGCGAAGATCTCGGCGAAGCCGTAGTCGTTGCCGATGGCGGTGAGGCTGGACGTCTCGGCGCTCAGCGCGATCGCGGAGAACGCCCGCCGGTTCTCGCGGTACCGGCCGACGAGTTCGGCGGCGAGGTGCTGGGCCTCGGCCGCGGAGCCGCCGTTGCCCGCCACGAGGAGCCGCCCCCCGGCCGTCAGCCGGTCGGCGAGCTCGCTGCCCCACGCGCCGAGATGCGCCGCGTGCCGTTCGGCGACGGCGAGGGCGCTGCGGAGGCCGCGCAGGTGGGCGAGCACCCCCGACTCAGGCGCGGCCTCGGCCGGCGCCCGCTGGATGTCGATGTCGGCGATCGTCACAGCGCCACCCCCTGCAGCTTCGGCGAGGTCGCCCCGCGGCGCGCGAGGGCCCGTTCGTAGATGTGCTCGGTGCGGGCCGCGACCCGCTCCCAGGTGTATCGGGCCTCCACGCGGAGCCGGCCGGCCGCGCCGAGCGCGCGGCGGAACCCGGGGTCCGCGCGCAGGCGTTCGACGGCGTCAGCGATCGCCCGCGGGTCGTGGGGCGGGACGTGAACGCCGGTGACGCCGTCGAGCACCGTGTCGGCGAGGCCGCCGACGTTCGCGGCGATGATGGGCGTGCCGCAGGCCATGCTCTCGAGGGGGACGATCCCGAAGGGCTCGTACCAGGGCGTGCAGGCGACCACGTCGGCACTGCGCAGCAGCGACGGCACCGTCTCGCGAGGGACCTGGCCGCGGAGATGCACGCGATCGGCGACGCCGAGCTCGCGGGCGAGGTCGGCCAGTCGCGCGATCTCGGGGTCCCCGCCCGCGCCGCCCTCGCCTCCGGAGGAACCGACCACCTCGAGCTCGACGTCGTCCGCGCCGCGTTCGCCGAGGATCGCGAGGGCGCGCACGACGAGATCGACGCCCTTCCGCGGGACGAGCCGCCCGATGCTGAGGATGCGGAAGCCGGCGCCCGAGCGCTCCGTCGGGCCGGTCGGATCGAAGGCGGCGAGATCGACGCCGCACGGCGCCACCTCGATCCGGTGCGGCGGCACCTCGAGGGAGCGCAGCTCGGCCACCTCGTCGTCGCACGTCGCGATCACCGTGTCGACGCGTCGCCCGACCATGGGCTCGATCCAGGCGCGCTCGGCGGGGCTCGTGTCGGCGGCGCCCTGATAGCGCCGCTTCACGGAGCCCAGCGCGTGGAAGGTGTGCATGATCGGCGGGG
>Ga0164243_10014724_pt1 | contig 10875 bp, 8 predicted proteins | sample OricompcompostOP_FD_108781 | JGI IMG/M metagenome (GOLD analysis project Ga0164243, IMG submission 108781) | Organic Plus compost microbial communities from Emeryville, California, USA - Original compost - Organic plus compost (OP) | ecosystem: Engineered > Solid waste > Mixed feedstock >...
CGCGGCCTCGACCTTGGCGAGCAGGTCGCGTGCGGCCGCCTCGCGGCCCGAGGCGAGTTCGTCGCCGGCCCGGACCGCGTCGGGGTCGTCCGGGTGGTCGTCGGCGAAGGAGCGGACGAGTTCCACGGCGTCGCCCCACGACCCCGACCGGATCGCCCGACGGATTTCGGCCAGCCGTTGCGCCTTATCGGATGCGGGCGACGGGGCGGCGGGGCCTTCCGACACGCGGGCGGCGCCGAGCGTTTCGTTGAGCCGGTCGAGACCCGTGGTGAGCCGTTGCTCCGTCCGGCCCGTCGTTTCGACCGCGTCGGCTAGCAGCCGGACGACGGCCGCCAGCCCGTGCAGCACGACTCCGGTTAACCAGCCGAGCAGCAGCGCCGAGACAGACGTGCAGATCGCCGTCAACGACGCGGGGCCGATCCCGCCCCGGCCGTTCGCGTCCGACATCGCGGACAGGGCCCACAGGAACCCGGTCATGCTGATGCCGACGACGGCGAGCGAAGCCGCCCGATCGATCGAGTCGGCCGCCGCGTAGGCCGGGTCTGAAGGGGAGGGGGGTGGTTCGTCGGTTGGGGGGATGAGGGTTTCATCGGCTTCGGTCGGAAGCCGCTCGTCTCCGGGCTGGTCGCTCATCGGCGTCGGGTTTTCCGGCATTTCTCGTTCGTTTCGAGCCTCGGGGTTTCCTTCCCCTGATGTCATGCCGGTCCGTCGGCTTCCTTGTTTTCTGTGAGCGAAGCCACCTCTCATTATTTCCTACGGTTCCCGAAAAATCGACCGGCGCGGGGGCGTTGCGTGGCCGGAGTGGAAAAGGCACGGGCCGCGCGGCCGGACTCATCCATGAGTCCGGCCGCGCGGCCCGCTTTGTTCGGTAGTGGTCCGGCGCCGACGCGTTCAGTTCTCGAACTGCTTGGCGATCCGGTTGGTCGGGACGTGTTCGTCGAGGATCGACTCGTCGAGCAGGTAGTGCATCAGGTAGGCGTCTTCGCCCGTGTCCTGGTAGTGCTCGCGGACGACTTCCATCGCACGGAAGCCTTCGATGCGGAAGAAGAGTTGGGCCGGGAGGTTCGTCTCCCGGGTGTGGAGGACGATCCGGGTCCGGCGGTGGCTGGAGAGCTTGCCCACCAGCTTGGCGAGCATCTGGTGGCCGACCCCCATCCGGCGGAACTCGGGGTGGGTGGCGAAGTCCAGGACCTGGAGCTTGTTCTTGTGCAGCTCGTAGATCATGAACCCCACGACCCGCTCGCCGTATTCGGCGACCATGCCGATACAGTTCCGCTGGCGGAGGACCCGGAGGAACTCCTCCTCGCACCACGGGAACTCGAAGCTGGCGTGCTCGATGGCCAGGACCTCGGGCATGTCGCGGCGGATCATCCAGCGGATATGGACGCGGACCTGAGCCTTCGGCGTCGGGACCGTGCTCATCGAGCCTCCTTCCATGGAACGGACTCTTGGACGGACGGAGACCATCCCCCGCGACGGGGGCGGTCGGCGAAACTCCGAATCACGATCAGACCCGCTTCGGTACGATCGGTGTCGAGGCCGCGCTGGGACGGCCCTGAAGGGGTCGCACGCCCCGGCCGACGTGAGTCGGTCCGCTCTCCCCGGCCCTCCCGGCCGGGGACCGGGGGTGACCCCCGGAGCGAGGCGGATTCTAGCGAAGCCCCTCCCGGCTGCCAAGGTCGCTTCGACACCCCACGGTTCGGAAGTCGTTCCCCCGTGACGGACCGGGCGTTTCGACCCCTGAGCCTCCCCCGGGCGTCCGTCCGACCCCCGGTTCGGCGGCCGTTCGGCCTCACCGCCCTTGATGGGTTATCGGACGTTCGGGGTCCGGTTCGTGAGGATTGTCGGGGCTATCTCGGTTAGGCCGGCGCCGGACGCCGCGGTGGGGAGAGAAAGGGGCCGGCGGCCGGCCCGAAGAACGGTCCGGCTCCGCCCATGCCGCCGAAGGCGATGGGGGCTCAAGGCGGCGAGAAACCACGGACCGTTTTCGCCGGACCCGTGAACAACGCCGCTTCCCGCCCGAACGCCTCCCGGCCCTGTCAGAACCGGCCGAACGAATAGGCCTTATTTTCGGGGTCGAAGTCGTGGTCGACGAGGCCGACGTTGGTTTTGAGGTCGAGGTAGGAATACTCCTCGACCAGTTCCGGGGCCGCGCCGGGGCTCCGGGGCCAGTCGTAGGCTTCGAAGCGGATCGGCAGGCCGTGCTCGCGGTCGACGAAGAGGCGGACCTTATGGAAGAGGAAGTGGGGTTTGCGGACCGGGTGGACCGACTCGATCAGGGTGCAGCGGTGGGGGCCGATGGTCATGTTGGGGTTGAAGACGACCTTCGACTCCTCCGGCGTGAGCTCGACCGCCCAGCGCTCGGCGATGGTTTCGATAAGGACGCCGATCCCGGCCTCGGTGATCGGGTGGCGGCTGTTCTCCATCGCCATCGAGCCGCGCGGGTCGAGGTTCATCGTCCCGGCCAGCAACCGGCCGATCCCGACGTCGTGGGCCAGCACCTTGCCGCCGTGTTTGCCGGCGACGTAGATCGCCTCGCGCCCCTTGTTGGGCCTTTGGAATTTGAAGTAGATGCTCGTCGGGTTGTTGCGCGCCTTCATGTGCATGACGTGCAGGGGCGCGAGCTTCCCCCCGACCCGCTCGCGTTTGACGAACGTGCAGGTGTAGTCGCGGACCTTGACGAACCTCGCCTGGCACTCCCCGATCATCCGCTTGGCTTTCGCCACCGGGTCTTCGAGCGCGGGGGAGTTCCCGTTCGGCGGGGTGGACTCCGACCGGCTGGCGATCCGGGGGACCTCCGCGCGGCCCCCGGCGTCGGCGGCGCTCGTGGTGGGGCCGTGTCCGAGGAAGGTCAGGGGGGTCACGGCCGCCGCGAGCCACCCGGCCGACAGGAGCGGGCGCGCGCCCGACCGGGACCGGCTCCCGCCTTGGGGGCGGGCCTGTGTCGACGACCTGCGGGGCCCGGCTCCGGGCCAGAGGGTGATCCGCATGGGTGATCCTTATCCCGACACCGGGACCGGGTTCGGCGCGCGGGCGAACCACCGTCCGAACCGAAGGGCGTGGGCCTTGGGGGTCTCAGCCTATCAGAGAAGCGGACCGTTGCCGAGCCGCCACGTGATTTCCGGGGGCATTGCCACGGGGGCGTTGAGGATCTTGCAAGTCTTGAGCCGTTGCGAAGTCGGCTCGCTTTTCGCATGGCGCCGCGCGATAATTTCGGTTTGGTAAATTTTGCGGCCCGGCGCTTCGTTGGTAAGGGCCGGCGCTTTGTCAAAAATGCCAGACCGGTTGGCCGGAATTACAACCCCGGCTCGTATGGTCATTCTTACAAGGAGAGGTGCGGATGGCCGTGTCGGGATACACCATCGAGCCGATCGAATCGGCCCCGTTCGGGGAGGTCTCGTACCTGGCCTGGCTGTCGGGGGGGGCCGAGGCGATCGTCGTCGACCCCGGGTTCGACACGGATTCGATCCTCGAAACCCTGTCGCGCGAGGGCCTGCGGCTCGTCGCGATTCTGAACACGCACGGGCACGCCGACCACATCGCGGGGAACGCCGCCATGAAGCAGGCGTTCCCCGACGCCCCCTTGGTGATCGGCCGTAACGAGGCCCGGCTGCTCGAAGACGCCGACGCGAACCTGAGCGCCCCCTTCGGGATGCCCTTCACGAGCCCCCCGGCCGACCGGCTCCTCGCCGACGGCGAGCGGTTCGAAATCGCCGGCTTCTCTTTCGAGGTCCGTGAGATCCCGGGACACAGCCCCGGTTCCGTCGTCTTCGTCTGCGACCAGTTCGACCCGCCGTTCGTCTTCGGGGGCGACGTCCTGTTCGCCGGGTCGGTCGGCCGGACCGACCTCGGCGGTAACACCGGGCAGCTCCTTTCCGGGATTCGGACGAAGCTTTTCAACCTCCCCGACGCGGCCCTCGTCCTCCCCGGCCACGGCCCCGCCACGACCGTCGGGGCCGAGAAACGCTCGAACCCGTTCGTCGGCGAACGGGCCGGACCTTACAACCTGTAAGCCGGCCCGCCCGTCGTACCCCGGGGAAACGGCCGTCGGTCCCCGGCGGTCACGCCGCGCGGCGGGGTCGGCGGCGGACGTAAGCGAACCCGCCGGCCGCGAGGGCGGCAAAGACCGCGAGCGTGGTCGGCTCCGGGACCGGCGAGGTCGTGACCGACCCGCTGGTCAGGCCCGCGCTCGCGAACCCCCCGGCGGCGTTCGTCGGGGCCGAGATCAGGGTCCCTAGGCCGCCGAGGAACATGGCGCCCCCGGTCGGCAGGCCGTAGTAGGCCGCCAGGATCGGGTTGACCACGTTGAAAAACGCACCCCCTTGGATTTTCAGGTCGCCGTCCCCCATCGTCCGGATGAACGTGTCCTTGGTGAACGAACCGGTGACCAGCGCCGTCCCCGGCTTGATCCCGAGCGAGGCGATCCCGCCGACGAGTTCCAGGTGGCCCCCGGGGGCGAAGTTCCGTTCGCTCCCCGCCGCGGCGGTTCCGGAAAGGTCGCCCGTCTTGAATGTCAATGTGCCGGCGTCGAGGGGTAAAACGACGTCGCCGTTGTCCGGGGTCCCGAGCCCCTTGACCGACGCGACCCGGAGGTCGTCGCCGACGACCGGGGCCGTCCCGCCCGCGTAACTGATCCGGCCGTCGCCCGACTGGGGGGTGAGTGTGAACGTGAGATTCGGCGACGCGTCGACCCGACCCGACGCCGCCAGCCCGAGCGTCAACGCGAGCATCAGCCCCCATCGGACCGGGGGGCGACTCGCTGAAGCGGTCCTCATGACCATGAACACGACTCGTCTCCTGGAGAAAACACGCCCGACCGGGCCCCCCACGTCGTGAAGGGCCGGAAGGGCGTTGCGACCGGTGTGATTGCCGTGAATCCCCCGGCGTCGAGGGCATGATTCGGACGGTTACGAGTCGGGAATCGAGGAAAACGCGGAAACCGGGGGTGAATCCGCTGAGCGGGGCGATTTCGACCATAAGATCGATGCGGCGCGGGTGACCGCCGTCGGTTTTCTGCTTTGGCGGGTTGTCGGGGTTGCGCCGGTTGGCGTGGAAGGCTTCCGTGCCGGTGTCGACTCTCGACGGCGGCCGGCCCGATGGTCGGCGGGGATCACAAGAGGGGTTGAAGACCGATGACTGTGTGGGCGATTGCCGACTTACACCTTTCGCTCGCACGCCCCGACCGCCGCGAGCGGTACGCCGGGCGCTGGCGCGACCACGCCGCGAAGGTCGAGCGGGAGTGGCGCGCGGCGGTCGCGCCCGGCGATTTAGTCCTGCTCCCCGGCGACCTGTCGATGGCCCGGAACCACCGCGACCTTCAACCGGACCTCGTCTGGCTCGACCGGCTCCCCGGCACCAAGGTGCTCGCCCCGGGCAACCACGACGTCTGGTGGAACGGCGTTGAAAAGATCCGACCGATGCTCCGTCGGTCACTCGTCGCGGTCGGCGGCGACGCCGTCGCGGTTCATGGCGCCGTCGTCTGTGGGGCCCGCGGGGCCCCCGTTCTCACCGAGGACGCAACCCCCGAGCAACAGGCCGCGTCCGACCTCGAACTCGCCTCGCTCGACAGCGCCCTGGAGGCCGCGGCGGCGCTCCGCACCGGCGGCGAGCCGTTGTACGTCCTCTGGCACTTCCCCCCGTTCGACCAGCACGGCCGTCCGGGCCCGTGCGTCGCCCGTTTCGAGCAGGCCGGTGTGACGGCATGCGTTTACGGCCACCTCCATGCGCAAGGCCAGTGGTCGCTCGCCGTCCAGGGCAACGTCCGCGGCGTCCGCTACGCCTGCGTGGCCGCCGACGCCATCGGGTTCCGGCCGCTACGGATCGACGGCCCGCGGCGCTGACGCCCTAGCGGGCCGGAGCCGGTCCGGGTCGCGCAGGAATCGCCTTCTCGTCCATTGGGAAGGCAACGGACCACCTCTCCACCCCCGTTCCGGGTTTATCGGCGTGGTCGCGGCCGGGCCCCGTCCCGGGGCCGATTGTATGCCGGCGAGTGTCAATGCGCCGTGGTGGCCGAGCGTTGTCACCGGCGCTGCGATTTTAAGTCCTTCCCAGGGCACGATCTCTCCGCCGGCCTGATCGCCCCCACCGGCCGCTTAATAGCGGCGATGTTTTTGCACGTGTTGATGAGTCTTAAGGGTCGCCATTGTTGGGCCCGTGCGTGAATGGAGTAAGGGCGTGTTCGTCTGTTGACCAAAAGATGCCTGCCCATTTTTCAAAAAAAGTGTGGTACTTCCGCCTCCCATTTTTACAATGGGGTCCGCGAAGGGGCGGTAAGGTTGACATTTTTGCCCAACGTCGGTCGGCCGCCGTAGGAACGCGGGGTTTTTATAACGGTCTGGAGAGTCAACCGTTACGGTGTGGTTCACGGTTCCGATTCGGTCGCCGGCACGTCCCTTGCTAATATAGATGAACGCCTCACGTCGGCGTGGGCCGCTGAGGGAGCTGACAACCGGTCCTCACCACCTAGCGGGAGAGTTCCATGCTGGTTTTGAGCAGGAAGCTTGGGGAGAAGATCGTCATCGGTGACAACATCGTTGTGACCGTGGTCAAGATCGACCGCAATCAGATCCGCCTGGGGATCGAGGCCCCCCACGAGGTGCCGGTTTACCGCGAAGAGATCTCGCCGAACCGCACCGGCAAGCCGGTCGCCGACGAAGCCGCGCTGACCCGTTAAGCCCCCGGGGTCGATTCACGACCCCGGTGACGGCCAGATTGAACGCACGGCCCCCGCGACGCGGCGGGCGATCTGTTCGGGTGATAGGCCCGCCAGGGAGCGGCAACCCGCCAGGGGTTCGGCCGTAACCGGCCCGTCATATCCCTCTTTCGCCAGCCGTTCTAGCAACCGGCGGGATTCCACTGCGCCGTGTTCGCCGGGAAGTCCCCGGTCCGGATCGCGGATCGCCGCACGGTCGCCCGTGGCCGTCGGCGGCAGGTCGGCGATATGGACCCAGACGATTCGATCCACCCCCCACGCCAAGCCCGCCTCGACCGGCTCCCCGGCCGCATAGAGATGGAACGCGTCGACGAGCACCCCCAGATTCGGCGCCTCGTTCCAGATCGCCCCGAGCACGGGGTTTAGGTCCGCCATCCGGCACACGAACGGTTCGCCGCGCCCGGAACGCGACGAGGCGACGCCGATCACCTCCAGGCCCAAACGGATGCCGTGGGGGGCGAGGACGCGCGCGATTCGGCCCAGCCGCTCGATGTGAAGCGCGACGGTCGTCGCCCTAATTACGGGGTCGTCGGGGGGGCCCGGCGTTTCGGGGAGAACCCAGGTTCCCGTCCGCGAGACGCCCAGCACGGCCGCGGCCGCGGCTAAGTCTGGGAGTCGGGCCAGGTCGTGCTCGAACCGCGCCGCGTCGCCCCGCCAATCGACCGGAAGGGGGAAGGCGCCGCCGCGTAGGCCGAGGCCGTCCATCCGGTCGCGGAGCCGGACGGGGTCGACGCCGGCGGCAACCAGGTCGCGGACCATAAGGTCGACGCCGCCGAAGCCCGCCCCGGCCGCCAGTTCAACCGCCCGCTCCGCCGGAAGGTCGAGCCCCAGAGCGCGGGCGTTAAAGCTGAGAAACATCAAGCGGGCGTCTCTTCGGCCGCGGGTTTCGACACGATTGGGACCAAACTAACGCGGGGCCGGCGCGGGGCCAAGCCCGGATCGTGACGTTCCACACGGACCCGGCCCTTGGCGCGATCTGGCGAAACCTTCAGAATCAAGCACCCGGGGCGCCGTGACCGACCCGGGTTTGGGCGACCGAGCCCACAGTCGTAGCGCCGGCGCGAGGCGGTTCACACATGGTTTCGACCTGGATCGAGGCGGCGGCGAAGGGCCGGCACGGGGGGCCGGTCCGTGCCGGGATGTGGTCGGCCTGCGTGCTCGGGACCCACCCGATCGAAGCGAACCAAGAGGTCTGGCTCGAAATCTCGGCCGACGACATGCCGCTCGGCCCCCTGCCGGCGTATTGGGTCGAGAACAAGGGCGTGAACAGCCTCTGGCACGTCCCGATCCCCCCCCAGGCGGTCGGGGCCCGGCTGCACTACCGCTCGGCGGCCCGCCGCGAGGGGTCCGAGGTCGTTTACAGCGGGTACCAGGACACGATCGTCCGCCCCAACCTGCCCGACCGCTTGGACGCCTCGGAGAGCGCCCCGATCGGCCCCGAAGGGTTGGCCGGCAACCGGACGATGACCGTCCGGGTCGACGCCCGCGGCTCGACCTACGACCTGTACTACCCGACCGTCGGGCTCCACTCCGACGTCCGCCCGGCCGACGGCGACCTCCCCCGGAGCCGGTCGCACTTCCGCGCGATCGTCGGCGGCCTGGCGGTCGGCCGCCGGCTCGACTGGTTCACCGAGCGGCTCTCGTGGGAGGCCTTCCAGCACTACCAGGGGGCCACGAACCTCTTGATGACCGAGTTGACCTGGCGGAACGGCCCGATCCGGGTCCTCGTCACCGACTTCGCCGCGATGGGGGGCGACCTCCCCAGGACGGCCGGCGGCACCGAGTCGCCCGGACAGTACGTCAAACGGTTCTGCGTCAAGAACGAGGGGAATGAGTCGCAACGGGCCCTCTTCGGCGTGTACATCCAGGCCGAGGTCAACGGCGGGATCGGCGAGCCCGGCCTGAGCTGGCACGACAGCGACCGCACCCTCCTGGCCACCAACCGCGGCCACGCCCACGCCAACCGCAAGCTCGCCCGCGACGCCACCGTCGAGTTCGCCATCGCCCTCGACGACCGGGGCGAAGTCCATTGCGAACCGGCCGGCCCGAACGAGGCCATCCTGCTCCGCTGGCTGGACGTGCCCGCCGGCGGTTCGGTGACCGTCGACCTCCTCGTCAGCGGCGCCTTCACCGGCTGGCGGGGCGACCCGGGGACGTTCGAGCACTGGCTGAAGCCCGCACTCTCCTGGTTCCGCTCGGCCGACCTCGACCACGTCGAGCAGGCGACGTCGCTGGAGTGGGACGCCTACGTCGAACCGCTCCCTTCGCTCCACTTCCCCAAGCCGGGTTATGCGGTCAGCCTCCGCCGGTCGGCCCTGGCGATGGCCCTCCATGCCGACGCCACCTGGGGCGCGATCGCGTCGGGCTACGACCGCGGCCTGAACGCCTATTGCTGGCCGCGCGAGGCGGTCTGGGTCGGCTCGACGTTCGACCGGGTCGGTCATCCCGAGATCGGCCGGGCGGTCTACCAGTGGTTGGCCAAGGTCCGCGGCCAGCACCGGCCGTACCTCTACTGGTTCCAGAAGTACACCATCGACGGCGGCCCCGAGTGGGAGACGCCCGCCGTCGACCAGTCGGCGGTCATCCCCTGGGGCCTGGAGCGGTACTACCGCCGGACCGGCGACCTCGACCTCGTCGCCGCCTCCTGGGCGATGATCGAGCAGGCCGCGTCCGTCGCCTCCGGCGTCGCCGGCCACCCCGGCATCCAATGGATCGACGGCTTGAAGCTCGTAAGCTCGGCCGGGGTCTGGGACAACCGCTACGGCGGCTTCCTTTACACCAACGGCTGCGCCGTCGCCGGCCTCCGCGCGGCGGCCCGGCTCGCCGAAGTCCTCGACAAGCCCGAGCCCGCCGGGAAGTGGCGCGACCTGGCCGACGCCATTTGGAACGAAGGCATCCTCTCCGAATCGTCCCCCGGCCGCCCCGAAATCCCCGGGCTCGTCGACGCCGAGACCGGCCGTTTCCTTGAGGCCCGCCGCCTCTCGATGCTCCGCGGCCTCTGGACGGAAAACCCCGACCTCATTATCGACCGCTCGCTCGCCCTCGACGTCAGCACGCTCGGCCTCGCCGTCCCTTTCGGGCTGTTGCCTTCCTCCGACCCCCGGGTGGTCCGCAGCGCCGAGGCGATCCTCCAGAACGGCGCCATCAGCGGCGACCCGAACGCCCTCTCGCGGTGGTCGATCGAACCGGGCAGCGCCGGGCGGACCGTCACCGCCGGCGAACTCAGCGCGGAGGACGTCTCCAGCCTGGCCACCCTCTGGATGGCGCGCTACCTCGTCGCCCTCGGCCGCGAGACCGGCCAGGGCCGGCACTGGAACCGCGCGCTGACCATGCTCGACGGCGTCCTCGCCCGGCTCCTCCCCTTGGGGCTCAGCATGCGCAACGCCCCCCGCACGGCCGACCCGTCGGCGCGGCTCGCCTCCGGGACGAGTTCCGGCGCCTGGGCGCTCCACGCGATGCTCGTCGACGCCCTCCTCGACTTCGCCGGCCTCGATTACGAAGCCCTCGGCCGCCGCTTAACCCTCGACCCCGCCCTCCCCGGCGCGTGGCCGCAGACCGGCCAGACCCAGGTCTTCGCGTGCGGCGAGGTCGACTACCGCCTCCAACGCCCGATCGGCGGCACCGTCCACCAGCTCGTCCTCCGCGCCCGCCTTCATCACCCCGTCACCCTCCAGGTCGGCGTGACCTGTCCCGGGCTGACCGACCTCGGCCCCTGGCGGGCGAACCCGACGACCCCACCCCCCGAGTTCAACCCGCGCACCGGCCGTCTGACCTGGACGATCGACCTCCCGGAAGGGGAGTCGGTCTGGGATTGGACGTGGGGGTAAGCCTTCCCCCAGGAAGGCCGAATGGGTTGATCGGTCGCGTTCGACCGGAATTACGCGTCGACGGAAGACATGGTTGGCCCGCCGAGGCTCTCGCCGGGCGGCCATCCATTTTTCCGGCCGCCGTGCCATCGTTTTTTGCTTGGGATTCCCGAGTTTTTTTTGATTAAAATATGGTTTCTTTGATGGGGTTCTGGCGTGGCGTCGGGGCCTATTCTTGATTGTTAAACATATTTAATATCTTGATCGTTGCTTCGGCGCCCACAACGGGGAATGCGCGACGCTCGCCGCGGAGGCGGTCAAGGCCGCCGGTGGGGTGCCGTTTAGCAAACTCGGGCC
>Ga0164243_10014725_pt1 | contig 10875 bp, 10 predicted proteins | sample OricompcompostOP_FD_108781 | JGI IMG/M metagenome (GOLD analysis project Ga0164243, IMG submission 108781) | Organic Plus compost microbial communities from Emeryville, California, USA - Original compost - Organic plus compost (OP) | ecosystem: Engineered > Solid waste > Mixed feedstock >...
CGGCTGTCGCTTTACAGGGGCGCGGGGAACTGCGCGAACAACCCCCACACACCCGCACCCGCCAACGGCGAGTAGAGCCAACCCAGTTGGCGCTACTTGGCGTAGATCGCCTCGATCTCGTGCGCGTAATCCTTCGCCACGACATTCCGCTTCAGCTTCAGCGAGGGCGTCAAATGCCCCGACTCCTCCGTGAACTGCGCCGGCAGCACCCGGAACTTCCGCACCGACTCCGCCTTGGACACCGCCGCGTTGCCGTCGTCCACCGCCTCCTGGATCGCCGCCAGCAGATCCGGGTCGTCGCACAGCGACACCGCCGTCGACCCCTCCGGCTTGCCGTGCTCCGCGCACCAGCGGCCCAGGAACTCCTCGTCGAGGGTGATGAGCGCGCCCACGAACGGCCGTCCGTCGCCGACCACCATGCACTCCGCGACCAGCGCGTGCGCCCGGATGCGGTCCTCGATGACCGCCGGGGCGACGTTCTTGCCGCCGGCCGTCACCAGGATCTCCTTCTTCCGGCCGGTGATCCGCAGATAGCCGTCCTCGTCCAGGGTGCCGATGTCCCCGGTGTGGAACCAGCCGTCGGCCAGCGCCTCGGCGGTCGCGCCCGGGTTGTTCCAGTACTCCTTGAACAGGTGCTCGCCGTGCAGCAGCACCTCGCCGTCGTCCGCTATACGCACCACCGAGCCCGGCAGCGGCTGGCCGACCGTGCCGATCTTCTGGCGGTCCCACGGGTTGAAGGCGGTGGCCGCGCAGGACTCGGTCAGGCCGTAGCCCTCCAGCACGCTGAAGCCGATGCCGCGGAAGAAGTGGCCGAGGCGCTCACCGAGCGGGGCGCCGCCGGAGATGGCGTACTCGCCGCGTCCGCCCAGCACCGCGCGCAGCTTGCTGTAGACCAGCTTGTCGAAGACCTTGTGCTTGACCTTGAGGCCGAACGACGGGCCCGACGGGGAGTCCAGCGCCTGGCTCCAGGCGATCGCGGCGTCCGCGGCCTTGTCGAAGATCTTGCCCTTGCCGTCCGCCTGCGCCTTGGCGCGCGCCGAGTTGTAGACCTTCTCGAAGACGCGCGGCACACCGAGGATCAACGTCGGCCGGAACGCGGCCAGTTCGTCGGTGAGGTTCTTGATGTCGGGGACGCAGCCCAGCTTGATCGGCGCCATCATCGGCGCGATCTGCACCAGCCGGCCGAAGACATGGGCGAGCGGCAGGAACAGCAGCACCGAGCACTCGCCGGTGCGGAACAGCGGACGCAGCCGCTCCACGATGTTGCCGCACTCCGCGAAGAAGCTGCGGTGGGTGAGCACGCAGCCCTTGGGACGGCCGGTGGTGCCGGAGGTGTAGACGATGGTGGCCGGGTCGTCGGCCTTGGCGACCGCGGAGCGCTCCTCGACCGTGTCGTCGGCGACGTCCGCGCCGAGACGGCCCAGCTCCTCCAGGCCGCCGCCCTCGATCTGCCACATGTTCTTCAGCGCGGGCAGCCGGTCGCGCACGGACTCCACGGTCGCCGTGTGGGCGTCGAGCTCCACCAGGCAGGCGGTGGCGCCCGAGTCGCCGAGGATCCACGCCACCTGCTCCGCCGAACTGGTCTCGTACACCGGCACGGTGATCGCGCCGGCGCTCCAGATCGCGAAGTCGAGCAGCGTCCACTCGTAGCGGGTACGGGACATCAGGCCGACCCGGTCGCCGGGCTGCACACCCGCCGCGATCAGGCCCTTGGCCGCGGCCCGCACCTCCGCGAGGAAGGTGGCGGCCGTCACGTCCTGCCACGTCCCGCCGACCTTGCGGGCCATGACGGCGACGTCAGGATGCTGCGCGGCGTTTCTACGGACGATGTCGGTCAGATTGCCGTCCGCGGGGACCTCGTAAAGGGCCGGAAGGCTGAACTCGCGCAAGACTGCTGCTCCTCTTAGGGCGCCGGCGCCACGACGTTGTGCGATGCGACGGTGCGGTCCAAGGCTCGGGCGGGTGCTCGCGAATTCACTGGTTGAAATCCCGAGCACGACTGGACTGCCCGGACGTTACCCGCCGGTATGGCTGTCACGACAGGGGGTCCCTGCCAGATGTTCGCTGCGTCACACAGGTTGGTGTTTCATTGCGCACAGTAGTCCACAGCTGAACCGGCGAGCCAGTAACCGCAGGTAGGGCCGCCATTGTTCACGTATGCCGCACACGATTAGGCTTGATCGCCATGGCATCCTCACCCGGCGGCGGCCCTCGCACCCGCGTCCACGTGGTCAGCGACGTTCACGGCAACGCGGCGGACCTCGCGCGTGCCAGGGACGGCGCCGACGCCCTGGTCTGCCTCGGTGACCTGGTGCTGTTCCTCGACTACGCCGACCACTCGCGCGGCATCTTCCCCGACCTGTTCGGCACGGAGAACGCCCACCGCATCGTGGAGCTGCGCACCGCCCGCCGCTTCGAGGAGGCGCGCGACTTCCAGCGCGGGCTGTGGGCCGGCATCGGCGTCGACCGCGCGACGGCCATCGAGACGGCGGTGCGGAAACAGTACGCGGAGCTGTTCTCCGCCTTCCCCACTCCGACGTACGCCACCTACGGCAACGTCGACGTGCCGCCCCTGTGGCGGGAGTACGCCGGGCCCGGCACCACCGTGCTCGACGGGCAGCGGGTGGAGATCGGCGGCTGGACCTTCGGCTTCGTCGGCGGCGGTCTGCGCACCCCGATGCGCACGCCGTACGAGATCGACGACGAGGAGTACGCGGCGAAGATCGAGGCCGTCGGCGAGGTCGACGTGCTGTGCACGCACATCCCGCCGGAGGTCCCGGAGCTGGTCTACGACACCGTCGCCCGCCGCTTCGAGCGGGGCAGCACGGCGCTGCTGGAGGCGATCCGGCGGACCCGGCCCCGCTACTCGCTGTTCGGACACGTCCACCAGCCGCTGGTACGGCGGATGCGGATCGGCTCCACCGAATGCGTCAACGTGGGGCACTTCGCGTCCACCGGCCGGCCCTGGGCGCTGGAGTTCTGAGACGCTCTCCGGACGCCTGCGCCCAGGTCGGGTGATCTCGGTACGGGCGGTGCGCGGTAGCCTTCCGCTGCACGCGCGTGGGCCGTCCGGCCCGCGCACGGCGAGGACGACCTACCGGCCCGCATCTGGAGGAGCCACGGCGATGGCGGAACACACCAGCTCGAGCATCACCATCGAGGCGGCACCGGCCGACGTGATGGGAGTGATCTCCGACTTCGCCCGCTATCCCGAGTGGACGGGAGAGGTGAAGGAGGCGGAGGTCCTCAAGACCGACGCGGAGGGCCGCGCGGAGCAGGTCCGTCTGGTCATGGACGCCGGCGCGATCAAGGACGACCAGACCCTGGCGTACACCTGGAGCGGCCCGCACGAGGTCTCCTGGACCCTGGTGAAGTCCCAGATGCTCCGCTCCCTCGACGGCTCCTACGTCCTCACCCCCGCCGGCGCGGACACCACCGAGGTCACCTACCGCCTCACCGTCGACGTCAAGATCCCGATGCTCGGCATGATCAAGCGCAAGGCGGAGAAGGTCATCATCGACCGCGCCCTGGCGGGCCTGAAGAAGCGCGTGGAGTCCGGCGCGAAGTAGGACACCTGCGGCGCGGGGCTGGAATCAGCCCCTCCGGCGTCTGAGGAGCGAAGTCCGCAGCGGAGCCCCGCGACGGTAGGTCCCGGTAGCGTTCGGCCTCATGCGCACCCTCCTGATCACCGGCCCCGGCGGCAGCGGCCGCACCACCGTCGCGGCCGCCACCGCGTTCGCCGCCGCCCGCGAGGGCGCCCGCACGCTGCTGCTGGGGACCGATCCGGGGGACACCCTGGGACCGGTGCTCGGGGACGCGGACGTGCCCGGGCTGCTCACCGTGCGGCGACTCGACCCCGACGCGGGGTTCCGGGCCGACCTCGCCGCGCTGCAGGAGCGCGCGGGCGGTGCGCTCGACCTGCTCGGCGCCTCCCGCCTGGCGCCCGAGGAGACCGGCCCGCTCCCCGGCGCCGAGGAACTCGCCGTGCTGCGCGCCCTGCGGGACGCCGCCGCCTCCGAGGACGTCTGCGACCTCCTCGTCGTCGACCTGCCCGCCGCCCCCCGCGCGCTCGCCCTCCTCGCCCTGCCCGAGGAACTCCGCCGCGTCCTGCGCCGGCTGCTGCCGCCCGAACGGCAGGCCGCCCGCGCCCTGCGCCCGGTGCTCGGACGGCTCGCGGGCGTCCCGATGCCCGCGGACTGGATCTACGAGACGGCAGCCCGCCTCGACCTCCAGCTCGCCGCCGTCGAGGCCCTCCTCGCCGACCGCGGCACCGCCGTACGCCTCGTCGCCGAACCGGGACCCGCAGGCGCCGAGGCCCTGCGCACCGCCGCCCTCGGCGTCGCCCTGCGCGGGCTGCGCCTGGACGCGGTCGTCGCCAACCGCGTCCTGCCGGAGGGCGAGGCGGCCGGCTGGCTCGCCGGACCCGTCGCCCAGCAGCGCAAGACGCTCGACGCATGGCGCGAGGAGCACACCGTGCACCCCGTCGCCCACCTCGGCCGCGACCCCCGCGGCGCCGACGACCTGGCCGCCCTCGCGGCGCCCGCCGCCCCCGCGCCCGCCGGTCCGGTCCGCTGGCCGGTCGCCGACCGGATCGCCGAGGACGGCGTCCTGGTCTGGCACCTCCCCCTGCCCGGCGCCCGCCGCGACACCCTCGACCTCGTCCGGCGCGGCGACGAACTGACCGTCACCGCCGGGCCGTTCCGCCGTGTCGTCCCGCTGCCCTCCGCGCTGCGCCGCTGCACCGTCGACGGCGCCGCTCTGCGCGAGGGCGAACTGCGCGTCCGCTTCCGGCCCGATCCGGAGCTCTGGCCGCGCAGCCGGTGAAGCCGCGACGGCCGTTCGGGTACCGTCGAGAAGGCCACCCGCAGTCAAGGAGTCCGTCATGAGCGAACAGCTCCCCCCGCCCGACGACACCGGGCACGAGGCCGGGGACGAGACCTTCGGCAAGCGGGCCGACGACGCCCGGACGGACGACGTCCCGGCCGGCGACGCCCGGGACGACCGCGCCGGGGCGCCCGCCGAAGCGCCCTCCGAGGTCCACGCCGACGCCTGGGCCACCGCCGCCGCCGAGGACCTCGAGGCCGAGCGGGCCCGCCGCCGCGCACGCCACGGCACACCCCCCGGCTCCGCCGCCGAGGAGTTCAGGAAACTCGTCGACGCGGTCGCCGACAAACTCTCCGGCCTCCAGACGCCGCTGCTCGGCGCGGTCGCGGGACCCGCCGCCCAGCAGGTCGTCCGCCAGGTCGTGCAGCAGGCGAAGGCCGCCGTCGAACCCGTCATCGAACGCAACCCGGACGTCTTCGACCACCTCGCCGCCGCCGGCAGCGAACTCCTCGCCGCCTACCGCTCCGCCGTGCAGGACCAGGAGCGCCGCTGGACGGCGCGCGACACCCCGCCGCGCGACCCCTCGGAGCGCCGCGACCCCGGAGACGACCCCGGCACCGGCGAGCGCATCGACCTGGACTGAGCGCCCCCTGAACCCCTCGGAGCTCCCTGCCGCCCGGCCTGCGGACACAGGGACGGCGCGCCCGTCGCCTCGGGTACCGTTGGCGTAGCGGGGCTCGACCGAAACTGAGGGATTCATGGGACTCACCATCGGCGTCGACATCGGCGGCACGAAGATCGCGGCCGGCGTGGTCGACGAGGAAGGCACCATCCTCTCGACCCACAAGGTGCCGACCCCGGGTACGCCCGAGGAGATCGTGGACGCCATCGCCTCCGCGGTGGACGGAGCGCGCGTCGGACACGACATCGTCGGCGTGGGCATCGGCGCGGCCGGTTACGTCAACCGCCAGCGTTCCGAGGTCTACTTCGCCCCCAACATCCACTGGCGCAACGAGCCGCTCAAGGAGAAGGTCGAGGCCCGCGTGGGCCTCCCGGTCGTCGTGGAGAACGACGCCAACGCGGCGGCCTGGGGCGAGTACAAGTTCGGTGCGGGCAAGGGCCACCGCAACGTCATCTGCATCACGCTCGGCACCGGCCTCGGCGGCGGTGTGATCATCGGCAACAAGCTGCGCCGCGGCCACTTCGGCGTGGCCGCCGAGTTCGGCCACATCCGCATGGTGCCCGACGGACTGCTGTGCGGCTGCGGCTCGCAGGGCTGCTGGGAGCAGTACGCCTCCGGCCGCGCCCTCGTCCGCTACGCCAAGCAGCGCGCCAACGCCACCCCCGAGCAGGCCCAGACGCTGCTCTCCCTGGGCGACGGCACCCCCGAGGGCATCGAGGGCAAGCACGTCTCCATGGCCGCCCGCCAGGGCGACCGGGTGGCCGTCGACTCCTACCGCGAGCTGGCCCGCTGGGTCGGCGCGGGCCTCGCCGACCTGGCCTCCCTGTTCGACCCGTCCGCGTTCATCGTCGGCGGCGGCCTCTCCGACGAGGGCGAACTGGTCCTCGGCCCGATCCGCAAGTCGTACCGCCGCTGGCTGGTCGGCGGGAACTGGCGCCCCGTCGCCGACGTCCTCGGCGCCCAGCTCGGCAACAAGGCCGGCCTGGTCGGCGCCGCCGACCTCGCCCGCGAGCCCGACCCCGTCATGTGACGGCCCATCGGCACCCGGCCGGCGCCCGCCCGACCCCCGAGGGGAACGGCGGGCGTCGCCGTTCCCCGGGCGTCCCCGCGGCGTATCTTGATCGGCATGGCGACGACGGAACTGCTGCCAGGGTCCCGCACCGACGCCGACGGCTCGGCCGTCGTCCGGGTGCTCAGCTACAACATCCGCTCGATGAAGGACGACACCGCCGCCCTCGCCCGGGTGATCGGCGCCTGCGCGCCCGACCTGGTGCTGCTCCAGGAGGCGCCGCGGTTCTTCCGCTGGCGCAAGAAACTCGCCCGGCTCGCCTCCGACTCCGGACTGGTGCTGCTCTCCGGCGGCGCCACCGCCGCCGGACCCGCCCTGCTGTGCTCCCTGCGCGCGAGTGTCGAACGCACCGAGGACGTGCTGCTGCCGCTCACCCCCGGCCGGCACCGGCGCGGCTTCGCCACCGCCGTCGTACGGTTCGGCCGCGCCCGGCTCGGCGTGCTCAGCTGCCATCTGTCGCTGGACAAGGACGAGCGGTACGAGCAGGGCGGGATGCTCCTCGACCGGCTGGCCGGGATGGGCGTGGACCACGCCGTCGCGGGCGGCGACCTCAACGACGAGCCCGCCGGACGCACCTTCCGGCGGCTGGCCGGCACCCTGACCGACTGCCGCACCGCCGCGCCCTGGGGCGGCGAGCACACCTGGACGCACACCGAACCGCCCAAACGCATCGACGCCCTGTTCGTCACCAAGGGCGTCGAGGTGCTGGGCTGCGGCGTGCCGTACGACCAGCCCGGCGTCACCGAGGCGGATCTGCGGGCGGCCACCGACCACCTGCCCGTCCTCGCCGCCCTCAAGGTCCCGGCGGCCGTGTGAGCGCGGTCGGACCACCGCGCCCCGGCCCGGGTCCCCGTCGTCCTCAAGGTCCCGGCGGCCGTATGAGCGCGGTCAGACCACCGCGCCCCGGCCCGGGTCCCCGTCGTCCTCGTCGTCCGTGCGCATCCGCATCACCAGGGTGACCGCACCGCCCAGGAAGCCTCCGATGCACGCGGTGGTCAGCCACCACGTCATCTCCCAGCCCAGCAGTATCGCCAGCAGAAGCAGCACCGGGGCGCCCAGCACCCCCAGCCAGGCGAACTTGGAGGTCACGTCCGCCTCCGGCAGCGGCGGCGGCTCCGGCGGCACGAAGTGCCCCTCGTCGCTCTCGTCGAGGTCCTCCTCCGCCGGCTCCGCCACGCTGTAGTCCCGCGGGCCGACCCCCGGCGCGAACGCCACCGAGCCGCCCAGCGGCCTGGCCGGCGGCTCCTCCTCCGCCTTCCGCGGCGGTGCCTTGGTCCCCGCGCCGTCCACCCCGTCGTCGCCCGGGTCGTTGGTCTCGGACTCCAGCAGCGCCAGGTCCTCCACCGACTTGAACGGCTTGGCGCCCGGCGGGTCCGGCGGCTCCTCGCCGTACCCGGCGACGATCGCCTCCCACGCGGCGGCCTCGTCGAAGGGGACGCCCCTCTCCTCCGGCTCGCGGCCCTCACGGTCCGAGTCGTGCTCAGCCACCTGCGGTCGTCCCTTCCTTGCCGAGACCGGGCTCCCTGACGGCGCCGGGTGCGAGCCGGCCGATGAACGCGGTGCTCTCCCGGAAGATCAGCTCCGCGTCGTGGTCCAACGTCGCCACGTGGTAGCTCTGTTCCAGCAGGACCTCCGTGACGTCCGCCGACGACACCCGGGACAGGATCCGCGCCGAGTCCGCCGGCGGCACCACATGGTCCTGCGGGCTGCGCATCAGCAGCAGCGGCTGCGTGACCTGCGGCAGCTCACGGTCGACCAGCCGGAAGAAGTTCCGCAGGGAGTGCGCCGCGTGCAGCGGCACCCGGTCGTACCCCAGCTCCCGGATCACCGGCTTGGCGATGTCGCTCGCGATGCCCTTCGTCGCCGGGACGAGATGACGCAGCACCGGCAGCGCGTGCGCCGCCACCCCGTGCACCCTGTTCGCCGGGTTGACCACCATCACCCCGCTCACCGCGTCCCCGTGCCGCGCCGCCAGCCGCAGCGCCAGCGCGCCGCCCATCGACAGCCCGGCCACGAACACCCGCGCGGAGCGGTCCCGCAGCAGCCGCAGCTCGCGGTCCACCTCCGCGTACCAGTCCTGCCAGCCGGTCACCCCCAGGTCCTCCCAGCGGGTACCGTGCCCGGGCAGCAGCGGCAGCGACACCGTCAGCCCGCGCCCGGCGAGATGCTCCGCCCATGGGCGCATGGACTGCGGCGAACCGGTGAAGCCGTGGCAGAGGAGGACGGCGGTCTCCCCGCCCTCGTGGCGGAACGGCTCGGCTCCGGGCAGCAGCGGCACCTTCGGCCTCCTGTTTCCTGGGACTTCCTGGGACTTTTCCGCCACTCGTGGACGGTCCGGCACGTCGTCTCGGCCGGCGCGGGACCGGCACAGGGATTGCAGGACCTTCACCGTACGCGACCGCACTGACACCGACCAGGGCCGTCGGGGCCTTCGGCGGCGCTCCGGGATATGGTCTGAACAACACGCACAGGAGGCACTCGGTTGTTGTACGGCACGATGAAGGTCGCCATCGGAGGGCCGCTGAAGCTCGCCTTCAGGCCCTGGGTGGAGGGCCTGGAGAACATCCCCGCCGAGGGCCCCGCCATTCTGGCCAGCAATCACCTGTCGTTCTCGGACTCCTTCTTCCTCCCCGCGGTGCTCGACCGCAAGGTCACGTTCATCGCGAAGGCGGAGTACTTCACCACCCCGGGCGTCAAGGGCAGGATGACGGCGGCCTTCTTCAAGGGCGTCGGCCAGCTCCCCGTGGACCGCTCCGGGGCGCGCGGCGCCGGCGAGGCGGCGATCAAGAGCGGCATAGAGGTGCTGGAGCGCGGTGAGCTGTTCGGGATCTACCCCGAGGGCACCCGCTCGCCCGACGGCCGCCTCTACCGCGGCAAGCCGGGCGGCCTGGCGCGCGTGGCGCTCGCCACCGGGGCGCCCGTCATCCCGGTCGCCATGATCGACACGGAGAAGATCCAGCCCCCGGGCCAGGTCATGCCCAAGCTGATGCGCCCGGGCATCCGGATCGGCAAGCCTCTCGACTTCACCCGCTACCAGGGCATGGAGCACGACCGCTTCGTGCTCCGCGCGGTGACGGACGAGGTCATGTACGAGATCATGAAGCTGTCCGGCCAGGAGTACGTCGACATGTACGCCACCGCCATGAAGCGGCAGCTCGCCGAGGCGGCCAAGGCCGAGAAGGAAGCCGAGAAGGCCGAGAGGGAAGCGGAGAAGGCCGCCAGGGCCGCCGTCGCCCGGGCCGACAAGGAACAGGCGGAGAAGCTCAGGGCTTCCCTGGACCAGACGGACCGGGAACAGGCCGGGGGGCCGTCCGAGCGGTAGCGGGGCCCGGCACGCACCAGGGGGAGTGGGGGAACATGGCCCAGCGCGACAGAGTCATGCGCATGTCGGTCGAGCAGCCGCTGTGGCGCGCGCTCACCGGCTACCGCGTCCTGACCATGATCTACGCCATCGGCCTGTTCGCCGCCGCCCACGACGGCTTCGCCCGCCCCTGGCTCGCCGTCGCCTACTTCGCCGTGCTCGGCGTGTGGACCCTCGCCACCCTCCCCAAGGTCGCGAGCGCCGCCGCCTGCACCAAGCCGTTCCTCGCCGCCGACCTCACCGTCGCGCTCACCGGCATCCTCATCACCCCGCTCGCCGACGCCGCCCAGCGCGTCCACGACGGCGGGCCCACCCTGCCGTCCATATGGACCGCCGGCTCCGTGCTCGCCTTCGCCATCAAGGGCGGCTGGCGCTGGGCGGCCCTCGCCTCCACCCTCGTCGCCGTCGCCAACCTGGTCGAGCGCGGCACCCCCGCCCGCGACACCGTGCACAACGTCGTCCTCGTCTGGGTCGCCTCCATCGCCATCGGCTACGTCGTCGAGGTCGCCCGCGCCTCCGAGCGCACCCTCGCGCGCGCCCTGGAGATCGAGGCCGCCACCCGGGAGCGGGAGCGCCTCGCCCGGGACATCCACGACAGCGTCCTCCAGGTCCTGGCGATGGTGCAGCGGCGCGGCGCCGTCATCGGCGGCGAGGCGGCCGAGCTGGGCCGGATGGCCGGTGAGCAGGAGGTGGCGCTGCGCACCCTCGTCTCCGGCGGACTCGTCCCCGTCTCCCGCGCCTCCGAGGACGCCGCCCAGGGCGCCGTCGTACGCAGCGTGGAGGAGGCCGAGCCGGACCATGACGGGCCGGTGGACCTGCGATCCCTGCTCGCCCCGCACGCCGGGTCCCGGGTCAGCCTCGCCGAACCCGGCGCGCCCGTGACGCTCGCCCCCGAGGCCGCGCGCGAGGTGGCCGCCGCCGTCGGCGCCGCCCTCGACA
>Ga0164243_10014726_pt1 | contig 10875 bp, 7 predicted proteins | sample OricompcompostOP_FD_108781 | JGI IMG/M metagenome (GOLD analysis project Ga0164243, IMG submission 108781) | Organic Plus compost microbial communities from Emeryville, California, USA - Original compost - Organic plus compost (OP) | ecosystem: Engineered > Solid waste > Mixed feedstock >...
CCGTACGGGTCGTTCCCGTACGGCGGCTGCGGCTGCGACGGCGGCTGGTTCGGGGGCGGTGGCGGCCCTCCCATGGCGGCTCCTCCCAATACTGCGGTGCCGCCCTCCGGGGCCCGCTGGCTGTGATGTTCAAGTACCCCGATGGCGTCCAGGCGGTAACGACCGTCCTGGTCGACGAACACGCTGCGCAGCGTGTCGCCCCATTCTCCAGGGGCGGGCCGGGCGTCGGTGGCGTGGGGGTCGTCGAACGCGCGGTCGAACAGCGCGCGCATTCGCGGGTCGAGGTCGACGGGCAGCCCCGGCGAGGGGTTCCACGCCTGCCCGGTGTGCACCGGCGCCTCCGGGTTGAGCAGAAGGCAGCGGTACATCGCCACGGCGAGGCCGAAGCGGTCGCTGTAGGCGTCCGGTGCGGAGATCCGCTGCGCCGTCAGGCGCGGGTCGAGGTAGCCCTGCGCCGCGGCGTCACCGGCCGGGGCCGGCATGCCGTTCCAGTTGATGAGGTAGGCGTCCGGCTGGTCGGCCCGCCACAGCAGGTTCTGCTGCGAGACGTCCCCGTGCACCAGCCCCATGCCCTCCAGGGCGGCGAAGATCTCGCTGACCCGGATCAGGAGCCCGACGCGGAACGCCGCGTCCGGCGGGCTGGCCGACTCCGCGCCGATCTCGTCGAACGTGCGGGGCCGGCCGTCGTACAGGAACGCCCGGGGGATCGAGGGCAGCACCACGCCGGTCACGCCCTGATGGTCGGTCAGGACGTCGATGGGCAGGTTGATCGCGCTCTCCGGGGTCTCCCCGGCGGTGCCGGCGGCCTCCGCCGCCTCGACGATCGCCGCGGCCCGCGCCGCGGCCGCACGCAGCGATCCCGTGGCCTGTTCGTCGGTGAGCGGGGCCGGGTAGAGCTTGATGATCCGCTCGCGCCCGGTGGTGTCGCGGCAGCTGTGGAGCCGGGCCCGGCCGTCGGCGGCGTTGAACGCTGGGTCGTCGACTTGGTAGACGACACCGGACTCACCGGTCAGCGAGAACACCAGCGACCTCCGAATCCCATGGCCAGACCAATGCGAACACAATTCTCTTTCGGGGAGCAGAGTAACGGCAGTTGAGCGTGCGGGTGTAGTTGTACGGCACATCTTCGTAGTCGCCCTGCTGACGCCAACGGGCGATGTGCGTACGCTTGCGCGCGTGAGTCGGGTGATGGACACGCTTGTGGCGACGGCACGAACGTCGGCCAAGGGCATGACGACCGGGGAACCGGCGGCGCCGGTCCGCCGTACGTGGGGTGAGGTGCACCGGCGCGCGCGGGGTATGGCCGCGCGACTACGGGCGGCGGGGGTGGCGCCGGGCGACGCGGTGGCGCTGCTGGCCGGCGACCCGGCGATCATCGCGCCGGGCGTGCAGGCGGTGTGGCTGGCCGGCGGCTCGATCACGATGCTGCACCAGCCGACCGCCCGTACCGACCTGGCCACCTGGGCGGACGACACCGTACGGGTGCTGGAGATGATCGGCGCGCGCCGGGTGCTGCTCGGCCCGCCGTTCGAGCCGATCGCCGACGTCCTGCGCGAGCACGGCGTCACGATCTCCGGCTTCGACGGGCTGGACGACGACGCGCCGGACCTGCGGCCGGAACCGGTCGCCGAGTCCGACACCGCGCTGCTCCAGCTCACCAGCGGCTCCACGGCCGAGCCGAAGGCCGTGCGCATCACGCACGGCAACCTGTGGGCGAACGCCCAGGCGATGGCCGAGGCCGCGGCGCTGAAGCCGGACAGCGACGTCATGGTGTCGTGGCTGCCGCTGTTCCACGACATGGGCATGGTCGGGTTCTTGATCGTGCCGATGACGCTGGGCATCGAGCTGGTGAAGGTCACCCCGGTGGAGTTCCTGTCCGGCCCGCTGATCTGGCCGGACCTCATCACCCGGTACGGCGGCACGATCACCGCCGCGCCCAACTTCGCGTACGCGCTGCTCGGCCGCCGCCTGGCGCGCGCCGCCGACGGCGCGTACGACCTGTCCACGATGCGCCTGGCGCTGAACGGCGCCGAGCCCATCGACCCCACCGCCATCGAGGCGTTCACCGCGGCCACCGCCCGCTTCGGCATGTCGCCGGGCGCGGTGTTCTGCGCGTACGGCATGGCCGAGGCGACCCTCGGCATCGCGTTCGCCCCGCTCGGCCGGGGCATGGTGGTGGACCGCATCGACGCCGACGACCTCGAGCTGCGCCAGCACGCCACCCCCGTCGCGGCCGACGCGCCCGGCGCCCGGGCGTTCCCGCTGCTCGGCCCGCCGCTGCCGGGCATCGAGGTCGCGGTCACCGGCGACGACGGCGAGCGCCTCGGCGAGCGCGGCGTGGGCCTGCTCAAGCTGCGCGGCGACAGCATCTCGCCCGGCTACCTGACCATGGACGGCCCGCTGGCCACCCAGGACGCCGACGGCTGGCTGGACACCGGCGACGAGGGCTACATCGTCGACGGCGAGGTCGTCGTGTGCGGCCGCCGTAAGGACGTCATCATCGTCGGCGGCCGCAACATCTACCCCACCGACGTGGAACGCGCCGCCGCCGAGGTCGAGGGCGTCCGCGCCGGCAACACCGCCGCCGTACGCCTGGACACCTACGGTCGCCGCGACCGCTTCGCCGTGGCCGTGGAGTCCCGCGACGCGGAGAACCCCGAGTCCGCCCACCGCATCCGCGACGAGGTCACGTCCCGGGTGACCGCCCAGGTCGGCGCCCGCCCCTACATCGTCCACGTCCTCCCACCCGGCTCCCTCCCGAAAACCCCCTCCGGCAAACTCCGCCGCGCGGCCCTACGCGAACGCCTGAAGGAATCCTGAACGACGCCCGCGCCGCGTCCGGCGACGGGTGATCGGGACGCGTGCGAGTGTTGCGCCGTACGGGCTTCCCGGTGTCGAATGGCGGCTACCGAATTAGGTTCGGTTTTGAGGGGTGCGGGCATGACGATGACGATGTCGGCGGATGAGGCGGGGCTGGCGCTGGTCGATCCGGCGGCGTACGCCGATCCGGGGCGGTACCACGCGGCCGCGGCGTTGTTGCGGCGGGAGTCGCCGGTGCACTGGGTGGACGGCGAGGGGTTCCGGCCGTTCTGGGCGATCACCCGGCACGCGGACGTCATGGAGATCGAGCGGAACAACGAGATCTTCCTGAACGGGCCGCGGCCGCTGCTGACGCCGGAGGCCGTGGAGAGGTACCTGGCCGAGCACGGCGGGAACCTCCGCACGCTCGTGCACATGGACGACCCGGACCACAAGCAGCAGCGGGCGATCGGCGCGAACTGGTTCTCCCCGCGGGCGATGCGCCGGCTGCAGGTGCGGGTGGACGAGCTGGCCCGCCGGTACGTGGACCGGATGGCCGAGCTGGGCGGGCGCTGCGACTTCGCCGCCGACATCGCCGTGCACTACCCGCTGTACGTGATCCTCTCGCTGCTCGGCCTGCCGGAGAGCGACTTCCCGCGGATGCTCCAGCTCACCCAGGAGCTGTTCGGCGGCGCCGACCCCGAGCGGCAGCGCGGTACGTCCGACGAGGAGCGGATGGCCACGCTGCTGGACTTCTTCGCGTACTTCCAGCAGGTCACCGCGGACCGCCGCGCCAACCCGACGGAGGACCTGGCGTCCGCGATCGCCAACGCCCGGGTGGACGGCGAGCCGCTGTCGGACCTGGACACCGCGTCGTACTACGTGATCGTGGCGACCGCCGGGCACGACACCACCAGCTCCACGATCGCCGGCGGCATGCACGCGCTGCTCGACCACCCGGACCAGCTCGCCCGGCTCCAGGGCGACCTCGGCCTGATGGGCACCGCCACCGACGAGATGATCCGCTGGGTCACCCCGGTGATGGAGTTCATGCGCACCGCGACCGAGGACTACGACCTGCACGGCACCATGATCAAGGCGGACGAGTCGGTGCTGCTGGCGTACCCGTCGGCGAACCGCGACGAGGACGTCTTCGACGAGCCGTTCCGCTTCGACGTCGGCCGCGACCCGAACCGGCACCTGGCGTTCGGCCACGGCATCCACTTCTGCCTGGGCGCGGCGCTGGCGCGCATGGAGACCCGCTCGTTCTTCACCGAGCTGCTGCCCCGGCTGGAGTCGATCGAGCTCGACGGCGACCCGGAGTACGTGCAGACGGTGTTCGTCGGCGGCCTGAAACACCTGCCGATCCGGTACCGGCTGCGCGGCTGACCAGTACCGTTCCCGCTCCGGTGGGTCCGCTTCGGGGGATTTGGTCACCGGCCGTAATGGCCGGGTATTGCGCTGCGTGACCGTGGGCGTTCCAATACCCGCCAAGGGGTGGCCGGTCGCGTACGTGGATCAAGGGGTGGGGTGCGATGACCGAAGACGCGGTGGAGCTGCGGTTCCAACACGGCCAGGCGAGTGCGGCGCGGATCCAGGAGGCCGTCGACGAGGTGCTCGTGGACCTCGCCGACCCGCGCTCACGGGCCGCCGAGTTAGCCCGTGACGCCCGGCTGGACCCCGACGCGCTGGCCAAGGCCACCGTGTCGGTGGAGGAGGAGGGGCAGGGCTTCGATCCGCTGACGACGACGATCCTCCTCACGATCGCCACCGATGTCGGCGCGCACCTGATCAAGCAGTTCTGGGACGCGGTGATCTGGCCGCGCATCCGTGCGCGGCTCGGCGTCGACGCGCTGGGCGGGCGTCGTTGACCGGCCGCTGCCCGTACGAGTACCTGAAGCAGGACGTCTGGTTCCAGCTGCTCGCGCGGGCCGTGCTGTTCCACGCCGTACGCGTGCACATCGAGACGCTGCACGACCGCGCGACGCGGTCGGACTCGGTGCAGCACGTCGTCCACGGCTACTACCTGTCGGCCGCCGACGGCGCCGCCGATGCGCAAGGCACCACGGGGATCGATGCCGTCCTTGCCGATTTCTGCACCCGGGCGCGCGCGGTCGCCGCGCGCCGCGGTACGAAGCCTCCGGACGCGGAGCTGCTCACCGACCTGGCGCGGCTCGCCGAGGACGCGGTCGTTCAGGACCCGTTCGCCCGGATGCTGGAGCGGGTCAACGACCTCGCGGCGCGCGAGTACGGCAGGGGCTGGCGCAAACCGGAGCTGTCGCTGGCGCGCGTGACGGAGAACCCGTCCCGGCCGGTGTATCCGGTGGACCCGTACCCGATCACCGGCAGCACGTTCCACAAGCCGAAGCTGACCGTCGAGCTGGTGCTGGACCCGGACGGGTTCGGTCCCGCGACGTACGCGGCCATGCCGATGGTGCTCGTGCACGAGTGCGTGTGCCACGTGGCGGCGGCGCAGCGCGGCGAGACGTGCAATGAGAGCACGTTCGCGGAAGGCTTCATGGACTACGCGGCGCAGTACTTCTTCGACGCGTGGATCGGCCGCATCGACCGCGACCTGGCCCCGGCCGCCCGCGAGCACGCCCCCGAGCTCGTGCACAAGTACCTGCAGCCGGGCAACCCGGACGCGGACGTCCGCCAAGACGGGCTCCGCGCGGCGCGGAAGCTGCGCGCGTGGCTGGAGTCACCGGACGGGTTGAACCTGCGGCCGACGAGCGGGCCGACCGCCGTGGCCGACCTCGCGGTGGACCTGAACCGCGTCAACGAGAAGCTGATCAAGAAGGATCAGCTGGTCGCGACGTTGAACCAGCCCAGCTACCCGCCCGAGGTCCAATCGGTGCTGAAAGGGTGGTACGCGGGCTCGACACCGGCCTCGGATCTATTTATAGTGCAGGAGCACAGAAAATAGCGGGGGCGATGACGATGGAACGGCTGAAGGTTCTCGCGGCGGCCGCCGCGCTGCACACGTTCACGGTCGCCGATCTCGTGCGGCACACCGGCGTTCCGTCGAACACGGTGAGCAGCGTGCTGCGCCGTAACGCCCGGTTATTCGAGGATGCGAAGCCGAGCGAGCGCGGCTCCCGGGGCAGGGGACGGCCGCGCCGACGGTACGCGGTAGCCGACCTGACGGCGATCAACGCGGAGATCCGTGCGATCGAGGAGACGGTCGGCACGGTGTCCCGGCTGCTGGGCGTGCCGGATACGGAGGACGGCGGGGGCAACCCCGAGGAGGAGCGGGCCGCGCTGGTCTCCGTCGCCGAGCGGACGATCATGCGGGCGTGGGACACCGATGACGCCGACGACCGGCGCGTGCTGGCCGACACGGCCCGGCTCAACCTGGCCGCCGTCGCGCCCTCACCCGCGCCGGATATGCCGATCTATCGGGAGACGTCGCCGTACCTGCGCGTGAAGGCCCCGGACGAGCGCGGCGCACCAAGCCTGGCGGGCGAGGAGCTGACGGTGCGGGCGCGGAGCCTGGCGGTGCTGGTGGACCTCACGTCCGACGCGGCCGAGGGCCGGGCGATCGGCGTGACGGACCTGCAACGCGCGGCCACGGCGGTGGCCACGTTGTCCGGCGTGACCTCACCGGAGCGGATGCACCGGTTCCTCGGCGGCCTGGTGATGATCGCCCAGGCCGGTGACGAACTCGCCCCGGTGGGGCTGGTCACCCGGAAGGGGGACACGCCGGGTGCGGTCATCGAGGGCGTCGACGACTCCGAATGGTACATGCGGAAGCTGCCGGGCACCGGTGATGTCGTCTGGGCGCAACGGTGGGCGCGCACGCTGGCGGACCGGCGGCTGTACGCGTGCAACGTGCTGTACGACACCGGAGACCGGGACGAGGACTTCCGCGACACGCTGCATCGCGTCGCGGACCTGTCCAGCCTGTCCAAGCCCTCCGTGCCACGCATCGTCGTGAGCGGCTCCTACGAGCCCGGCCGGATCAACACCGTGGCCCGCGCCGGGGCGATGCTCCTGGCCCCGGACTTCAGCACCGATGATCTGAACAGCGCCATCGGTGCCGGCTTCGAGCTTCCCGAACTCTACACCGAACCCTAGCCCCGCGGCCGGGGCGGAAATTTGCCGCTCCTAGTGTGAACGGAATGCGGCGCCCGGTGGAACAGACGGTGGTAACGGCCGAGGCGTCGCCGGCGGGGCTGCGGTCCGCGCTGGTCGCGCTCTGCGTTACCGAGATCACCAGCTGGGGCGCGCTGTACTACGCCTTTCCGGTGATGGTGTCCACGGTGAGCGGCGACACCGGCTGGTCCACGTCGGTGCTGATGGGCGCGTTCTCCACCGGTGCGGTGACGGCCGCGCTGGCCGGCATCGTGGTGGGGCGGCTGATCGACGCGCGCGGGCCGCGGGCGGTGATGACCACCGGGTCGGCGCTGGGCGTGCTGGCCGCGCTCGCGGTGGCCGCCGCGCCGAACCTGCCGCTGTTCTACGCCGCGTGGGTGCTCGCCGGGCTCGCGCAGTCGGCGCTGCTGTACCCGCCCGCGTTCGCCGCGCTGACCGGCTGGTACGGGCCGCGCCGGGTGCGCGCGCTGACCACGCTGACGCTGGTCGCCGGGTTCGCCAGTACGGTGTTCGCGCCGCTGGTCGCCACGCTGCTCGACCACATGTCCTGGCGTGCGGTGTACGTCGTGCTCGCGTGCGTGGTGGGCGTGGTGACGCTGCCGCTGCACGCGTTCTGCCTGAAGGCGCCCTGGCCGGGCCGCGCCGAGCGGGCCGCCCGCGCCGCCGGCGGCACCGGGGACCCGCCCGATGACGTCGTGCCGTCCTCGGACGAGCACGCGCGCGCCGTGCTGCGCAGCCGCGCGTTCGTGGTGCTGACCGCGGCCATGGCGGTGGCCGCGTTCGGGATGTACGCGGCCACGGTGAACCTCGTACCGCTGCTCACCGACCGCGGCCTCGGCACCCACCTGGCGGCGATCGGCCTCGGGCTGTGCGGCGCCGGGCAGGTGCTCGGGCGGCTGTTCTACGTGCCGATCGCGGCGCGGACGTCGCCGCGCGTCCGTACGTTCGTGGTGCTGGCCGTCGCCGCCGTCACCGTGGTGGTGCTCGGCATGCTGCCCGGCCCGGCGCCGGTGCTGCTCACCATCGCCGTACTGGCCGGCGCCGCCCGCGGCGTGTACACGCTGTTGCAGGCCACGGCGGTGTCCGACCGCTGGGGCACCCGCGCGTTCGGCCGCATCAACGGCGTGTTCGCCGCCCCGATCACCGCCATCATCGCCCTGGCCCCCGGCGGCGGCGCCCTGGCCGCCGACCTGGCCGGCGGCTACCCGGCCGGGTACACGGTGCTGGCCGGGCTGACGGTCGCGGGCGCGCTGGCGTCGCTCGCGGCGGTCGCGCCGGTCAGGAGCAGGCGCGCGGCGCGGACTCCGCGACCGTGACCACCCGCCGCGCCAGCGGCGGCTCGGCCGGGGCCGCCGCACCTCGCCGCCCTGGAACCCGGGCGCGGGCCGGGCGGGGACGCCGAGCGCGACGTCGGTGAGGTCCGCCAGGCCCGGTAGGCCGGGAGCGGGTCAGAGCAGCTCGGCCGGGATGTCCACGTGGCGGGCGCGGATGTACTCGCCGATGGCCTTGCCGATCGGGTCGACGCGCAGGTTGCTGCTGCCGCCGGTGCCGAGCAGCCCGCGCAGGACGAAGTGCACGGCGCGCAGGTGCGGGAACTCGTGCCGGACCACCTCGAGGTCCTTCGTCTCCGGGATCAGCCGCTTCAGCGCGTCGGTGCTCAGCGCGTCGCGCAGCCACGGCCAGGCCCGCTCGTCCGGCACCCAGACGCCGACGTTGCTGTTGCCGCCCTTGTCACCGCTGCGCGCGTACGCGATCGTGCCCAGCGGCACCCGCCGCGTCCCGCCGACGCGCGCCGCGTCGCCTCCGGGCTCCGGATGTACGGGCTGGGCCGGCGCCTCGGTGACGGACGGCGGGTCGATCTCGACGCGGGCGCCGTCGTCCAGCACCACCGTGTGCGGTACCGCGTCCATCGGCAGCAGCGCCGGCCAGTAGTCGACGCGCGGCCGCGGGCTGGTCGGCATGCCGGCGCCGGAGTCCACGTAGAAGCCGGGGATGCTGGACAGGAACAGCCCGCCGATCGGCCCGGTGAACCGGCCGCCGGACAGCGTCTCGCGGTCCCGCGCGGTGGCCATGATCCGTACGGGCACGGTCGCGTCCCACTGGCTGTCCGGGTCGTCGGCCACCGTGCCGATCCGGGTCACGTCGAGCTCCTCGACGCCGGGCAGCAGCGCGCGCAGCTGCTCGCGCAGCAGCTCGACCTTCGCGTCCGCGTCCAGGCCGGTCACGTACGCGGTGGTGACGATCTGCCAGCCCATCGGCGCGAACACCGCGACCTTCGTGGTGGGCGGCGGCGGGGTGCCGGTGACGGGGGAGAGCCGCACCCGGTCCGGACCCTCCTGGGTCAGCTCGACGGTGTCCAGGTGCACGGTGACGTCCGGGTTGAGGTACCGGACGCCCTGGATCTCGTACATGATCTGCGCGGTGACGGTGTCCACGGTGACCGCGCCGCCGTCGCGCGCGTGCTTGGTGATCACGCTGCTGCCGTCTTCGGCGACCTCGGCGATCGGGAAGCCGGGCGCGACCATGCCCGGCACGGCGGTGAAGCCGGAGAAGTTGCCGCCGGTCGCGTGCGGGCCGCACTCGATGATGTGCCCGGCGGTCACCGCGCCGGCCAGCCGGTCCCACGCGGTGGCCGTCCAGCCGTGCCACCACGCGGCCACGCCGGAGGTCAGCGAAGCGTCGGTGACCCGGCCGCAGACCACGATGTCGGCGCCGGCGGCCAGCGCGGCGGTGATGCCCCAGCCGCCGAGGTACGCGTTGGCCGCGATCGGCTCGTAGCCCCAGTCGGCCAGCGGTGCCCCGGTGTCCAGGTTCTCCAGCGCGTGCCCGGCGGCGCGCAGCCGCGGCAGGTCCGGCAGCACGTTGTCGCCCTCGACGTGCGCGACCCGCAGCGGCACGCCGGCCTCGGCGGCCATCGCCCGTACGGCCTTGGCCAGGCCGGCCGGGTGGAAGCCGCCCGCGTTGGTCACCACCTTCATGCCGCGCTCGGCGATCGCGGCGAGGTGCGGGCGCAGCTGGTCCAGGAAGTAGGAGACGAACCCCTTGGAGGGATCGTCGCGGTGCCGGGCGGACAACACGGCCAAGGTGAACTCCGCCAGATAGTCCCCGACCAGGACGTCGACCGGGTCGCCGCCCATGGCCTCGTCGAACGCGGTGGCGCGGTCGCCGAAGTAGCCGGAGAAGTTCGCGATGCGGACCGGACGTTCACCCACGGGACTGCCTCGCTTCCGTAACGCCGTTCGGTTTCTGTTTCGACCGTACAGAGCGGCGCGGAGCCTGCATATGTCCGGGGACCCGGAGGACCGTGACCGCGGCCCACTACGATCTAAGCGTGATGGGCGACAACAGCGGCTACGCCGCGGTGCGCGCGCTCGGCCGGGTGCTGCTGACCGCCGGGGCGGCCGCGGGTGGCGTGGCCGCGCTCGGGCTGGGCAACGAGGCGCTGCGGCTCATGCGCCGCCGCCAGCTCACCGAGGCGTACGCCGCCGCCGTCGAACTGGTCGGCGCCGCCGACGTGACGGTGCGCATCGGCGGCGTGCACGCCCTCGGCGCGCTGCTCGCCGACGCCCCGTCCAGCCACGACATGGTGGTCCGTACGCTGACCGCACTGATCCGCGAGCACGCGCCCGCCCGCGGCACCGCCGCCGGAGACGTCACGGCCCTCGCGGAGGAGCGCCCGCCCGGCGACGTCCGCGCCGCGCTGGCCGTCCTGTCCGGCCGCCCCCGGCGCGGCGAGGCCGAACCGGTCGACCTGTCCGAGACGCGCCTGGTGGGCGCCGACCTCAGCGAGGTACGGCTGGTCGGCGCGTGCCTGTTCGGCGCCGAGCTGGCGTACGCCGACCTCAGCGGGGGCGAGCTGACCGGCGCCGAGCTCGGCCAGGCCGACCTGCGCTTCGCCCGGCTGTGGGAGACCCGGCTGGCCCGCGCCGACCTGTCCGCCGCCCGGCTCGACGACGCCGACCTCACCGGCGCCGACCTGCG
>Ga0164243_10014727_pt1 | contig 10874 bp, 9 predicted proteins | sample OricompcompostOP_FD_108781 | JGI IMG/M metagenome (GOLD analysis project Ga0164243, IMG submission 108781) | Organic Plus compost microbial communities from Emeryville, California, USA - Original compost - Organic plus compost (OP) | ecosystem: Engineered > Solid waste > Mixed feedstock >...
GGACGTCGTGGGCCGGGCGATGCGGCTGATCGGCGACGGAATCGTCGACCGGGAGGGCGTCGCCGGGCTCGCCGCCCGGCTCGGCTACAGCACCCGGCAGGTGCAGCGGCAGCTCACCGCCGAGCTCGGCGCCGGACCCGTCGCGCTGGCCCGCGCCCAGCGGGCCCACACCGCACGGGTGCTGCTCCAGACCACCGGCCTGCCGATCACCCGGATCGCCTTCGCCGCCGGATTCGCCAGCGTCCGGCAGTTCAACGACACCCTCCGGGCCGTGTACGCCCGCACCCCGAGCGAGCTGCGCGCCGCCGCCCCCCGCGGCGGCCGCCCCGACGGACGTACGGCCGCCCCGTCCGGCGGCATCCCGCTGCGGCTCGCCCACCGGGGCCCCTACCACGCCGGAACCGTCTTCGACCTGCTCGCCGAGGAGGCCGTGCCCGGCGTCGAGGAGGTCACCGGCCCGCCCGGCGCCCGCCTCTACCGCCGCACCCTGCGCCTCCCGCACGGCAGCGCCGTCGCCGCCGTCGCGGAGAGCGCACCGGCGCCCGGAAGGGGCGGGGCCACCCACCCCGGCGGCTGGCTCGACGCCCGGCTCCACCTCACCGACCTCCGCGACCTGACCACCGCCGTGCAGCGGCTGCGCCGCCTGTTCGACCTGGACGCCGACCCGTACGCCGTCGACGCGCGGCTCGGCGCCGACGCCCGGCTCGCCCCGCTCGTCGCCGCCCGGCCGGGACTGCGCTCACCCGGCGCCGCCGACCCCGACGAACTGGCCGTACGGGCCGTCGCCGGGCCCCTGAGGGCCGCCGGACTGGTCCGCCGGTACGGCAAGGCGCTCGACGCGCCGAGCGGCGGCCTCACCCATCTGTTCCCCGAGCCCGCCGTGCTGGCCGGCGCGGAACCCGCCGGGCCGCTGGGCGCGCTGACCGCCGCCCTCGCCGACGGAGCCGTACGGCTGGACGCCGGCGCCGACCGGGACGAGGCGTACCGTGCCCTGCGGGACCTGCCCGGCCTGGACGCCCGTACCGTCGCCGTGATCCGCACCCGCGCCCTCGCGGACCCGGACGTGCCGCCGCCCGGCACCGAGCTGCCCGACGCGTGGCGCCCCTGGCGTTCCTACGCGCTGCGCCACCTGCGCGCCGCGGGCGAGCCCGACCCCCGATGACCACCACCGAGAGGACCGCCATGGCCCCCCGCATCCCCTGGACCGAGGTCGCGAGCCCCCTCGGCCCCCTCCTGCTCACCGCCGACCCCGCAAGCGGCGCCCTGACCTCCGTGTCCGTGCCGGGCCAGAAGGGCGGCCGGACGGTCCTGGCGGACTGGCGGCACGACCCGGGGCCCTTCCGCGCCGCCGAGGAGCAGCTCGCCGCCTACTTCGCCGGGGAGCTGAAGGAGTTCCACCTGGAGCTGAGCACGCACGGCAGCGCGTTCCGGGAACGCGTCTGGGCCGCCCTGGACGACGTCCCGTACGGGGCCACCACGACCTACGGCGAGATCGCCGCGCGCATCGGCGCCTCCCGGCCCGCCGTCCGGGCCGTCGGCGGCGCGATCGGCGCCAACCCGCTGCTCGTCGTACGCCCCTGCCACCGGGTGATCGGGTCGGACGGCTCCCTGACCGGGTACGCCGGGGGACTCCCGCGCAAGGTCCGGCTGCTCACCCTGGAGGGCGCGCTTCCGTAGGCTCCGGTGTGCCGGGGCGGGGCCGTGCGGCGGGTGCGTGCGGCGGATCCGTGGGGTGGGTCCGTGCGGCGGATCCGTGGGGCGGGTCAGCCCCAGATGACCGCGCCCAGCCAGGCTCCGGCGATCAGCTGGCAGGTGAACAGCTCCGTCAGCACGCTGGAGCCGCCCGAGCGCATCGCCGTGCGCACCGCGGCCCGCGCCTCGCCGTGCCGGCCGAGGCGGCGCCGGGCCTCCAGGTACGCGCCGGCCACGAACCCGGGCACCGAGCCGATCACCGGCACCAGGAAGAACCCCAGGAACGAGCCGGCCGCCGCGTACGCCGCCATGCGGCGCCCGGCCCAGTTGGGGCGCAGGCGCCGGGGCGGAAGCGCCCAGCGCACCACCTGGGAGACGAACAGCGCGAGGGTGGCCCCGACGAGCACCCACCAGGTGACCGGCTCGACGTCCGAAAGCGCCCACCACAGGACGGCCGCCCACACGAGCCACGACCCCGGCACACCCGGCACCATCACCCCGCACAGGCCGAGCAGGAGGACCAGGCCCACCAGCACGAGGTCCCAGACTCCCATCTGACCAGAGTGCAGGAGCCCGCGAGGACGCGCAGATCAGAGGCAGCCGGCGGGACGCCACGGCGCGCGGCACCAGGTCGTACTCCTGTTCGTCGTGTCACCCGACGTGTCCTACTCGGTGCTGTACGCGGCCGGATTTCCCGATGCCCCGTTCCCGTCCGGGCCTCGCGGGGAAGAATCGGGTGCATGAATCAGCAGGGGGGCAAGCCCACCGGTCACGAGGACGACTGGTGGGGCCAGCTGTACGGCGACGCCGAGGACGCCGGTCCGTCCGCGGCGCCCGACTCGCTCGACGACCGGTACGCCTCGGCCGCCGGCGCCGTGAACCGGCGGCCGGACACCGTCCCGGCACCGCGCTCCGACCCGGACGCCCCCGAGCGGGAGGCGCCGGCGTTCCCGGCCGGTCTGCCCAGGCCGCCCGGCTTCACCGTGGAACCGGCGCCGGTTCCGGCCGAGGCTCCCGATCCGGAGCAGGCTCCGGTTCCGGCCGACTCTCAAGTTGCGGCTCCGGCTCCGGTTGAAGCTCCGGCTGAGTCTCCGGCTCAGGCTCAGGCTCCGGCGGACGCGGAGCCGCCCCCGCCGCCCGCCGAGGACCGGCCGGCCCGCGCGCCGGACTACGTGGGCGCCGGCCCGCCCACCTACGACCCCGAACCGACCGCGCTGCCCCCGGCCGACCCGGACGACCTCGGCGACCTCGTCGCCGACACCGTCCTCGACGGCGCCCGCTACGGCGCCTCCACCCTGCGGGCCGTGTCCCTGCGCGGCGACTCCGCCCGCTACCGGGGCGAGCCCCGCCGCGACTCCCTGCTCACCGCCCGCTTCGGCACGGGTGAGAACGCCCTGCTCCTGGTCGCGATGGCCACCGGCGCCCGCGCCACCCCCGGCGCACACCGGGCCGCCGCCGAGGCGTGCCGGTGGATCGGCCGGGCCGTCGGCCGCAGCCACGAACGGCTCGCGGCGGACATGCGGGCCGGCCGGCGCGGCGACCTGAAGTCCGGGCTGCACCGCCTCACCGGCCGCAGCCTCGGCCGGCTCCGTACGAGCGCCGTCGAACAGGGCGTCGACCCGGAGGAGTACGCGGCCACCCTGCGCTGCCTGCTGCTGCCCGCAGACCCCGAGTGCCGGACGCGGGTGTTCTTCGGAGCGGGCGCCGGAGGGCTGTTCCGGCTGCGGGACGGGGAGTGGCAGGACATCGAGCCGCGGGTCACCGACACCGCCGGTGAACCCGTCGTCGGTTTCGGCTCGGTACCCGCCGAGACCCCCGACGGCGACCGGCTCACCATGGACCTCGGCATCCCGACCCCGCCGAGCCCCTACGAACCGGCGCCCGGGCCGCCCCGCGAGCCCTTCCGCTTCCGCGCCTCCGTGGCCCGCCCCGGCGACACCCTGCTGCTGTGCACGAGCGGTCTCGCCGACCCCCTGCGCGGCGAACCCGAACTCGCCGCCCACCTCCTGCGGCGCTGGTCCGGCACCGGGCCGCCCGGCCTCGCCGACTTCCTCGCCGACACCCAGGTCCGGGTCAAGGGCTACGCCGACGACCGTACGGCCGCCGCCGTCTGGGAGGCGTGATCAGCTGTACGGCACCCACGCCCGGTCGGACGTCTCGTACACGTAGCGCGGCAGCGACCCGATGCCCGTCGTACGGAACGGCCGGCCGGCGTCGTCGACGCGGACGGTGCCGGTGCGGCCCTGCGAGGACCAGTCGAGCTCCAGGTACCAGGAGCAGTCGCAGGTCCGGGTCTCCGCGGTGACCAGCAGTACCTCCGGGTCCGTCGCGGACACCCGGTAGGGCAGCCGCATCGCCGGGATCGGGGTGCCGGTGTCGTTGCCGTCCTGGGGGCGGGCGACGGGCCGGTCCCTGTCCAGGTCGACGTCGAAGAAGCGGGGGGTCAGCGCTCCGCCGCAGCCCCGGTCCATCGCGTACACGCTGCCCTTCAGCGGCGCCGCGCGGCTGACGACCCGGACCCGCAGCGCCTCCAGGACGACGGCCGTGGAGTCGCGGCCCTGCACCGACACCCGGACCATGGTCTGCCGCCCGTGCACGGCGCCCAGGGAGGTCGCCCAGGTGCGGGCGTCCTGCGGCGGCGGAGGCGGCGGCACCTGCTGCGGCGGCCGGGTGAGGACGTAGTCGTGGCCGCACCCGGCCTGCCAGACGTGCGAGTCGACGCTCCAGGTCAGGGGCGTGCCCGCGCCGGGCTCCGGCCGCCCGGCCTCCTTCGGCGCCTCCTCGCCGCCCGTCTCGCGCGGCGCCGGCTTCGTCGAGCCGGCGGGGGAGCGGGACGTCTCGGTCGTGGTGGGCGCGGGGGAGCGGGGCGGGGACGGGCGGGACGAGGGCGGCCGCGTCGTTCGGGTCGGGTCGGCGGCCTGCACCCGGTCCGCGCCGCCGGGCCGGTCGTCGGGGAGGGCGGCGAGGGTGCCGAGACCGGCGAGGAGCGCGGTGGCCGCCGCCGTCAGCACGAGGAGCCTGCGGCGGCGGGAGCGGGGGCGGGCGGACGCGAGGGAGGACGGAGTGACGTCGGGGGCCGGGTCGGCCGGGGCTTCGGCGGTCTCGTCCGGAGCCGGTGCCGGTGCCGGGTCTGGCTCTGGCTCTGGCTCCGGTGCGGGCTCCGGGGCCTCGGCGGCCGGCTTCGCGCCCTGGGTCCGCGCCCGCTGACGGGCCGCCACCGCGAGGATCCACAGCCGGTGCAGCTCGAGCCGCTCCTCGGGCGTCGCCCCGCACAGCGCCGCGAACCGCTCGACGGGGGCGAAGTCGAGCGGGACGGCCTCGCCTGCGCAGTAGCGGTGCAGCGTGGAGGTGTTCATCGCGAGACGGCGGGCCAGCTGACCGTAGCTGCGGTCGGTGCGTTCCTTGAGGCGTCTGAGCAGCGCCGCGAACTCCTGGACGTCGTCCCGCACTTCCGACACCGTTCCCCCGTGTCCTGTCCGTCCCGGGACGGCGTCCCAGGCACTCCCCATAGGTGCACGTCACAGGGGCTGGGATGGTTCCACCGTCGCGGATCGGCGCCCGGTGCTTGCGGCCGTCCGCTGTGACGGCTGATGCTTCTGGTGCCGCACCGACCGGGCCGCGACGACCGCACGGCGTCGGGGGCGGCTCTCTTCCGCGGTCGTCACGCACCGACTCATCCCACGGGGGGACACCCATGTCCAGGACCATCCGCACCGGCGTGCTCGCCGCGCTCGCCGTCGCGGCACTCACCGCCGGCTCCGCGCTCACGGCCGCACCGGCCGGCGCCGCGCCCGAGAAGCCCGCGCCGAAGTTCCTCTCGGCGTCCCAGCTGCCGCCGCATCCCACCGGCTGGACCGCGGGACCGGTCTCCGACGGGGTGCCGGAGGAGCTGGAGTTCTGCTTCGGAGAGGCCCTGCTCGCCTACGACATCCGCCACCGCGACTTCCGCACCGACCTGGAGACCAACGCCCAGCAGATCGTCGTCGTGGTCGGCGACGACGCCAAGGCGAAGGCCCTCGCCCAGCGGCTCGACCAGGAGGTCCGGCGCTGCGCGCTGCGGGCCGACGCCGACCCGGAGATCAAGGCCGAGTACCGCGCGTACGGCACGCTGCCGGTGGAGGAGGGGGCGCGGGTGCACGGGGTGCACACGCGCACGGCGTGGGGCGCCATGGACATCAACCTGACGTCGGTCGGCCGGGACGGCGGCACGGTCACCCTCGTCCGGTGGGGGCAGATGGGGGGCTTCGCGGACGCGCCGGTGACGGCGTTCAAGAAGACGACCACCACCGCGGTCGACAAGCTGTACTGACCGCACGGCCGGCCCGGCACGGGGGCCGCCCTCCCGTACGGGGGTCGGGCGGGCGGCCCCGGCGGGCGCGGGACGACGTCCCGTTTCGGCCACTTTCCCAGGACGGGGGCGTCGGCGCCGAGGGGTCTCGGCCGCCGACACCCCGTCCACTTGTGTGTCCGCACCGGGTACGCCGTCTTCGGCAGGCCGGGGTCGGCGTTCCGCGTGATCCCGTCCGGTTCCGGCACCCTCGCGCGGGTCGGCGCGGCGGCCGTGTGCCGGGGCGCCGCACGGCCTTCTCCTGCCCGCACCGGCGGACGGTACCGCCTCATGCCGCCGCAAACCCCGTCACGTCCCGTCCTGAGCGGGCGGCGGGTGCCGGTCGCGGCCCGTCCGTCGCGCCGGGCGGGCGCGGTGCCGTGGAGCGCCGTTCACCGACCCGTCGGGACCGGCCGCCGATGGCCGAACACCTGGTCGTCGGTGACGGGACATGACTGTTCGCCACCGCGACCGGGGAATGGTTCCCGTGAACGTGTTCGAGCCAGGAGGGGAACCGACATCGGCACGCAGGCGGGGGTCATGAAGAGGCAGGCACGGGGAGGCGGTCCCACGGCGTACGGGGCCTCCTCGGCGACGACGGTGGAGGACGGGACCGCGGGCGCCGGGGAACACACGCGGACCTCCCAGCTCAGGCGCAGACTCGGCCGGGCCGATCTGCGGGCGGTACCGGAGGCGCGCAGGGCGCTGCGCGAACTGCTGCGGCAGTGCGGCCGGAGCGGCGGCTCCGACACCGCCGAACTGCTCACCAGCGAACTCGTCACCAACGCACTCGTGCACACCGACCGGGACGCGGTCCTGACCGCGACCGTGGGACCGGACGGACTGCGCGTGGAGGTACGGGACTTCACGTCCCGGCGGCCCAGGATGCGCGTACCGGACGCCGACACCGGTACGAACGGCCGGGGCCTGCTGCTCGTCCAGTCCCTGGCGGACGCCTGGGGCGTGTGCGTGCACGGCGTGGGCAAGGTGGTGTGGTTCGAGCTCGGCGCGGACGTGTGAGGGTCCGGCGCCGACGGGCGACGGACGACGGGCGACGGGCGGCGGACGTGTGACGCCCGGGACGACGGGAAGGGGCGCGACCCGTGCCGTGGGTCGCGCCCCTTCCCGTCGTCAGGACCGGCTCAGCCGAACTGCTGCTCCAGGTCCTTGAGCTTGCGCTCCAGCGAGTCCAGCCGCGGGAGCGCCATCGTGTCGTCCTCCGCGGTCAGGTCCACGGTCACCGGTTCCGAACCGGTGCGTACGGGCTCAAGGGAAGGGCGCTTGCGCACGGGCAGCTCCGGCGCCGATATGGCAGGCTCCGCGGTGACCTGGGACGAGGCCGGCTCCAGGGCCTGCGGCTCGCCCTGCCGGCCGGTGCCGCGGCCGATGAAGCCGCGGTGGCCGCGGCTGATGGCCTTGAGCTGGGCGCGCTCCATGCGCTCCTTGTCCCGGCGGCGCAGGCGGGCCGCCTCCTTCTGCCGCTTGTCCTCGCGCACCTCGTCGACCGCCTCGTCCAGGCTGCGGACGTTCTCCAGCAGCATGAGCGACCACGCCTTGTAGGTCTCGCGGGGGGCGCGGAGCCAGCGCACGATACGGATCTGGGGCAGCGGACGCGGCACCAGACCCTGCTCGCGCAGCGCCGCCCGGCGGGTCTGCTTGAGGGCGCGGTCGAACAGCACGGCCGCCGACAGGGACATGCCGGCGAAGAAGTGCGGGGCGCCGGCGTGGCTCAGGCCACGGGGCGCGTGGACCCAGTTGAACCAGGCCGCGGCACCCGCGAACGTCCACACGAGTATCCGGGAGCCGAGCGCCGCGTCGCCGTGGCTGGCCTCGCGCACGGCGAGCACGGAACAGAACATCGCCGCGCCGTCGAGACCGAACGGCACGAGGTACTGCCAGCCGTCGCTGAGGCCCAGGTTCTGCTCGCCGAAGCCGACCAGGCCCTTGAAGGAGAGCGCGGCGGCCACGGCGGCACAGCAGAAGAGCAGCACGTAGGAGGCCGTGCCGTAGATGGCCTCCTTGCGCCTGCGGCGCTCCTCGCTGCGCTCCCAGGAGTCCTCGGTCGCGTGCTCCCCGGACCGCTTGCCGCGCGCGAGCACCGCCACCGCCGCCAGCATGCCCAGGAGCAGCACGGCGCCCGGAAGCAGCCAGTTCAGCGATATGTCGGTCAATCTCATCTGGGGTCCCTTGCATTGGGATAGGGCGTAACGCCCGCCATAGTGGCCCAATCCCGCTGGCCCTCAGGGGGTTTCGGGGCAAGAGGCCGCCAAGGAGGTGCAAGGGGATGCCCAGGGCGGCGTTCTGCTCGAACTGCCGCTTGAGGGGCGGGAGTTGAGTTCGAACAACACTACCCGTGCGGGTGGTTCCACGGAAAGTTCCCGCGCGAAGTGAGGAAGTTGTGAAACGGGTGTAACCGAGGCGGGGTGCCGTTCGTCGGTGATCTTAAGGCACGCGGGGGTGGGGCCGCTCCCGAGGGGGCGTCAGTCCGCCTGCCCCGAGGGCTTGTTCAGGCCGCCGCGCCCAGGAGCCTGGCGAGGCGGTCGGCGTCACAGGTGCGCGGGCAGGTCGCACACGTGTCCTCGGGGCGGACCGTGTAGAACATGCAGCAGGTCGCCCGGTCGCGGGTGGGCAGGGACTCGCCGTCCGGACCCGTCAGCTCACGGAAGGAGGCCGAGCCCACGTACGGCGTGGTCGCCCCCGGCAGCAGCAGCTCCAGCTCGTGGCGGGCCCGCTCCTGCTCGCCGTCCCCGAACAGGTGCGCCACGTACCACAGGCCCTCGACCACCTCGTCCGTCGCCATGCCCCACAGGGCCCGCCCGCGCCGCCGCATCCGGGGGCCGAAGCCGCCGAGGACCGGCTCCAGGTGCTCCGCGACCGCCGTGCGCACCTCGGCCCGCAGGGCCTCCTCGTCGGGGACCACACGCGCGCCGGGCAGGCCGGCCGCCGGGTCGCCGGGCAGGCAGGCGAAGGAGGCGGGACGCGCCGCCAGGCGGCCCAGGGGGGCGCCGGGGTCGGTGCGGTCGTACGAGACGTGCGTCACGGGGAAGCGCGGGACGCGGCGCAGCAGGAACCACGGCACGGTGATCAGCAGGCACGCGGGCCAGGCGTAGCGGTGCAGCCCGAAACTGGCGACGACGTCCGGGCGGGCGGACCGCCCGTAGTCGCGCAGCACCTGGGCGTCGTCCCAGGCGAGGAACGCGTCGAGCCCGGTGCCGCCCTCCGCCAGCGCGCTCGCGGTGACCCAGCCGCCGTGCCGGGGCAGCGCCGCGTCGGTGGCGGGCTGGGTGATGTCGAGCCCCGGGAGGACCTCGGCGAGACGGGCGTAGGCGTGCGCGAGGGCTGAGGAGGGCACGGGCATCGGACCGCCAATCCGCGAGGTGCTGAAGGTAAGCCTTACCTTACCCCCTAGCTGGGTGAGGTTTGAACTGTCGCGTTCTCCGCCTAAGGTGCTTGACGGGTGAGTAACAAGCCGCCGTAATACCCCACGTACCGACCGTCCCGGAGGAGGACCCGTGAAGCAGGGCGCGCGAAGCTCCGCGACGACGGGGACCCCGGGGACGCCACACGTCCGGGAGGCCGCGGCGGCCGCGCCGGAACCCCGCGTCCCGGCGCAGGGCACGCCGTCCGCCGCCGCGCGCGGCGAGCACACCCACAGCGAGCCGCCCATCCCCGCCCCGCGCCCGGTCGTGCGGCGCGCCTCCGTGCGGGGACAGATCCTCGACGCCCTGCGCACCGCGCTCGTCACCGGCGACCTGGCGCCCGGCGCCGTCTACTCGGCCCCCGCCCTCGGCGAGCGCTTCGGCGTCTCCGCGACCCCGGTCCGGGAGGCCATGCAGCAGCTGGCCCAGGAGGGCGCCGTCGAGGTGGTCCCCAACCGGGGCTTCCGGGTGGTCGAACGAGGCGCCCGCGACCTGGCCGAACTCGCCGAGGTCCGGGCGCTCGTCGAGGTCCCCGTCATGCTCCGGCTCGCCCGCGCGGTACCCGCCGAACGCTGGGCCGAGATGCGCCCGCTGGCCGAGGCGACCGTCCGCGCGGCGGCCACCGGATGCCGGGCCACCTACGCGGAGTCCGACCGCACCTTCCACCGCGCGGTGCTCTCCCTCGCCGGCAACGCCCAGCTCGTCCGCATCGCCGACGACCTGCACCGCCGCGCCCAGTGGCCGCTGGCCGGCCCGTCCCGCCCGCAGCGCCGCGGCCACGCCGACCTCCTGGCCGACGCGGCCGAACACACGGCCCTCCTGGACGCCCTGATCGCCCGCGACCTGGAGGTCGTCCGGTCCCTGGTCGACGAACACTTCGCGAGCGCCCACTAGGGCTGTTCTTCACGGCCGTCACCGCCGTCGGTACCGGGACCGTAGCTCTGCCCGGCAGGGGCAGCGCATCTTGGAGCGGCCGCCGCGCGGGCTGTCCCGGCTCACCTGTGCCCCGCCCGGCCGCATCCGCTTCGACGCCGGAGCCGTCGCCGCCGGGGGTACCGGGGCCGGAGCTTCGCCTGGGAGGGGCCCGTCGCGCAACCGAACGGCCGCCGTACGCCGGGCAGTCCGCGGCGCTGGGGGCCGGCGCCGCCTCTTTGCGCCCTGCCGCGCCCGCTTCCGCCCCGGATGCCGTCGTCCCCGGCACGCCGAGGCCCGCTGCCCCGCCGTGCACCCGGAACAGCCGCCAGACGGCTGGCAGCCCGCGTCGATCGGGGCACCTCGGCCACCTACGCCCCGCCGCGTCCGCCCGAGTCCTTCGCAGCCGACGGTACCGGGCCGGATGCTCCGCCCACGGGAGCCGGCGAGCAACCGGACGGCCGCCGCACGCCTGGCAGTCCGCGTCGACCGGGGCATCGGTGGGATAGCCGTCCCGGCTCACC
>Ga0164243_10014728_pt1 | contig 10874 bp, 12 predicted proteins | sample OricompcompostOP_FD_108781 | JGI IMG/M metagenome (GOLD analysis project Ga0164243, IMG submission 108781) | Organic Plus compost microbial communities from Emeryville, California, USA - Original compost - Organic plus compost (OP) | ecosystem: Engineered > Solid waste > Mixed feedstock >...
ATGCTCTGGTGCAGTTCGCTGCCCCGCACGGAGATCAACGGTTCGGGCAGCCAGTGCAGCCGGCCGCCCTCCCCCACGTCGAGCCGCACGTCGTAGCGCGCGGGCTCCGCCGTACGACCGGGCAGGGCCAAGGTGGCGGCGCTGCCGTCCACCCGCAGGGCGGCCCCCGGTTCGACGACCGTCTCGATCGCCAGCCGGTCCCCGCCCAGCGGCGCGCTCATCGCACCGACGAGTGTGACGCGGGCACAGGACGGGTCCGCCGAGCGGGTACGGCGCAGTGCGAAGGGGCCCTCCCCGCTGCGCAGCGGCAGGGCGGTACCGCCGCGCCCGTCGGGCGCGGCGGTGATCCGGGCCAGCGCGCTGACGCCGGTGGGCGCGAGGGCCGTCGTCATGCGGACCGGCCCGCCGACGCCGCCGGTTCGGCCGCCTGTCCCGTCCACGCGGTGAGCTGGGAACGCACCCAGTCGGCGACCGGCGTGACACCCGGCTCCTGCCGCAGCGACTGGAAGATCACCGGCAGTTCGCCCCGCTGCTGCTTGGCGTCCCGCTCCATGCCCGCCAGGTCGGACCCCACGTAGGGCGCCAGGTCCGTCTTGTTGACGACGAGCAGATCGGCGGTGGAGACACCCGGACCGCCCTTGCGGGGGATGTCGTCGCCGCCCGCCACGTCGATGACGAAGATCTGGACGTCGATCAGCCCCTTGGAGAACGTCGCGGTCAGGTTGTCGCCGCCGGACTCGACCAGGATGAGGTCGAGCGGCCCGACCTCGTCCTCCAGGTCCTCAACGGCCTCCAGGTTCGCGGAGATGTCGTCCCGGATCGCGGTGTGCGGGCAGGCCCCGGTCTCCACCGCGGTGATCCGCTCCGGCGGCAGCACCGCCTCGCGGAGCAGGAACGCGGCGTCCTCACGGGTGTAGATGTCGTTGGTGACGACCGCCAGCGACAACTGGTCGCGCAGCGCGCGGCACAGCGCCGCGACGGTCGCCGTCTTGCCGGAGCCGACGGGACCGCCGAGTCCGACACGGAGCGCCCGGCGGGTGCCGTCGGGACGGATCGCCGAGGCGCTGTGCCGCTCGGGGTAGGTGGTGCCGTGGTCGAGATGCATGATTTCTCCCAGTCGGTTCGTGGTTGTTCGGGCGCGGAGCACCGGGCGCGGCGGGGGTCAGGACGCGAAGAGGCGGACCGGCCACGCCGCGTGCTGCTCCGCGGTGATCTCCAGCAGCGGCGCCGAGGCCGCGGGCAGGTCGTCGACGGGCCCGTCGCACACCGCCGCCGCCCGCCGCGCCACCTCCTCGATCTCGGGCGCCAGCCGGGCCAGGACGGTGGTGGCGTCGAACGGGTCGAGACTGAGCAGCCGGACCACCGCCGTCGCCGGACCGCTCGCGTTCTCGTAGGCGGCGGCGTACGCGGCATCCAGCGGGCCCAGCCCGGCCGACCGGGCCGCCAGCCCCAGCACCACCGGCTGGTGGGCGCCCTTGGGGCGGGCCGCCGCCAGCGCGTCCAGCTCCGGCCCCGGCCAGGCCGCCCGCGCCGCCCGCATCATCTGCCGGCCCAGCTTGCGGGCCGTGCGGCGCAATGCCGGGGACGGGGTGCGGGCATCGGCGGCCTCGTCCAGCACGAGCGGATCGGTGCCGGCCGCGGCTGCCGCCGCCAGGGCCGCCGCGGTCAGGCCGGCCGTGTGCAGCCGGCCGGCGCAGAAGCGGTGCAGGCTCTCCGCGTCGCGGATGCGGCCCGCACGTACGGCCGCCTCGGCGCCTCCCGAGTGGGCGTGCCCGCCCGCCGGGAACCGCCCGTCCGCGAGCACCAACAGTGCGGCGCTGCCGCTCATGGGACCTCCAACTCTCTCCGGGCGCCGTACGGGCCCGGCGCTGCTGCACGGCGGGCCCGGCCGCCGAACGGGACGGGCGCCCCGCCCTTCCGGCGGGACCTCGGTACCCGCGTGGGCCCGCGCACCGGTGCGGGGCCCCGGAGGTCCCCCGCAACACGCCGGTCCCGATGAGCCGGGCACCGGTCGCGGGCAGTTGTCGCGCCGTCTTCCAGGACAGGAACCAGCGCTGCTCTCAGAACAGGAAGTAGCGCTGCGCCATGGGCAGGGTCTTCGCCGGGGACGGGTCGACGGGGGTGCCGTCGATCGTGACGGTGAAGGTGTCCGGATCGACCCGCACATCGGGACGGGCGTCGTTCTGGCGCATGTCGGCCTTGGTGACGGGCCGGGTGTCGCGGATGGCGACGAACCGCTTGCCGAGTTCGAGCCGTTCGGGGAGCGCGTCGTCCAGCGCGGTCTGCGTCACGAAGTTGACGGAGTTGGCCCCCGGCGCCCGCCCCGTCGCCCCGAACATCGGCCGGGGCAGCACCGGCTGCGGGGTCGGGATGGAGGCGTTGGCGTCCCCGAGCTGCGCGTAGGCGATCTGCCCGCCCTTGATGACGACCTGCGGCTTGACGCCGAAGAACGCCGGGTCCCACAGCACCAGGTCCGCGAGCTTGCCCGGCTCCACGGAGCCGATCTCGTCGTCCATGCCCTGGGCCACGGCGGGGTTGATCGTGTACTTGGCGACGTAGCGGCGCGCCCGCAGGTTGTCGGCGCGTCCGTCGCCGGCCAGCGCTCCGTACCGCTCCTTCATCACATGGGCGGTCTGCCAGGTGCGCAGCACGACCTCGCCGATACGGCCCATGGCCTGCGCGTCGGAGGAGAGGATCGAGATGGCACCGAGGTCGTGCAGGGTGTCCTCGGCGGCGATGGTGCTGGGCCGGATCCGGGACTCGGCGAAGGCGAGGTCCTCGGGCACGGCGGGGTTGAGGTGGTGGCAGACCATCAGCATGTCGAGGTGTTCCTCGACGGTGTTGACGGTGTGCGGCCGGGTGGGGTTGGTGGAGGACGGCAGCACGTTGGACTCGCCGACGACGGTGATGATGTCGGGCGCGTGCCCGCCGCCGGCGCCTTCCGTGTGGTATGCGTGGATGCCGCGTCCGGCGATGGCGGCGAGGGTGTCGCCGACGAATCCGGCCTCGTTGAGGGTGTCGGTGTGGATGGCCACCTGGGCGCCGGTCTCGTCGCAGACCGACAGACAGGCGTCGATGACGGCGGGGGTCGCGCCCCAGTCCTCATGGATCTTGAACCCGACGGCTCCGGCGCGGAGTTGGTCGAACATCGACTCGCGCGAGACGGTGTTGCCCTTGCCGAGCAGACCGACGTTGACCGGGAAGCCGTCCATGCCCTCCAGGGTGCGGGCCATGTGCCAGGCGCCGGGGGTGACGGTGGTCGCCTTGGAGCCCTCGGCCGGTCCGGTGCCGCCGCCGACGAGCGTGGTGATGCCGGAGGCCAGCGCCTCCCGGACGAGGTCGGGGCAGATGAAGTGGACGTGGGTGTCGATGGCACCGGCGGTGAGGATCTTGCCGTTCCCGGCGATGATCTCCGTTTCCGGGCCGATCACCAGATCCGGGTGGACACCGTCCATGGTGTCCGGATTGCCGGCCTTGCCCAGCGCGACGATACGGCCGTCGCGGATGCCGATGTCGGCCTTGACGATGCCCCAGTGGTCGAGGACGAGCGCGCCGGTGATCACGGTGTCGGGGGCGCCTTCGGCGCGGGTGGCAAGGGACTGCCCCATGGACTCGCGGAGGACCTTGCCCCCGCCGAAGACCGCCTCGTCGCCGGAGCGTCCGGGACCACCGGCCAGGTCGTCCTCGATCTCGATGACGAGCGAGGTGTCGGCGAGCCGCACGCGGTCACCGGTGGTGGGGCCGAACAGGTCGGCGTAGGCGGCGCGGGACAGCTCAAGCATCGAGGGGGCCTCCCGTGGCGGAACGCAGACCCGCGACGATGCGCCTGCCGCCGATGGGGACCAGGGCGACGTCGACGGGGATGCCGGGCTCGAAACGGACGGCGGTGCCGGCCGCGATGTCGAGGCGCTTGCCCCGCGCGGCCTCGCGGTCGAACTCCAGTCCGGGATTGGCCTCGGCGAAGTGGTAGTGGGAGCCGACCTGGACGGGGCGGTCGGCGGCGTTGAGCACGGTCAGCCGGGTCACCTCGGCACCCTCGTTGACCGGCACCGGGTCCTCGGCGTAGAGGATCTCTCCGGGAATCATGGTGTACGGCTCCTGGTCGGTGCGGTCAGGTGATCGGTTCGTGGACGGTCACGAGCTTGGTGCCGTCGGGGAACGTGGCCTCGACCTGCACGTCGTGGAGCATCTCGGGGATGCCCTCCATGACGTCGTCGCGGGTGAGGACCTGCCGGCCGGACTCCATGAGCTGGGCGACGGTGCGCCCGTCGCGGGCACCTTCCAGCACGTGCGCGGTGATCAGCGCGACGGCCTCGGGGTGGTTCAGGCGCAGGCCGCGGTCCTTGCGCCGTTGTGCCACATCGGCCGCGACATGAATGAGCAGGCGCTCCTGCTCATGCGGGGTCAATTGCATACTCTCCACCTCACCGTCGTCGCCGGGTTCGGGGACGCCCGGTTCACTCACGGCGACGACACACGTCGGTAGATGTATCACACATACGACACTCCGGGCTCAACTGCCCCGGAGATTACGGCGACGACACTTCGTTGCTGTGAACAACTCTTTTCGGAACCGTATCTTCCGCGGCCCCTTCCCAAGAGTCTCAGACGGCCGTCAGCCGGCCGCCCCGGGCCCCTCCCCCGGCGGCACCGTCATCGAGACCAGGGCGCGCAGCCCCCTGGCGAACTCCTCCGGGGCGATGCCGCCCCACAGCGCCTGCTGGACGAGATACCCCTGGACCGCGCCGATGAGGGTGCGCGCCACGTGCACGGTGTTCGCCTGGCGGTCCACCCAGCCGCGCGCCTGGTACTCCTCGACCAGCCGGGCCCACTCCACGGTCAGCTGGGCGTACGCCTCGTTCACCGCCTCGGCCAGCTCGGCGTTGCGCAGCGCCTCGCTCCAGATCTGCACCAGCAGCCGGGGGAGTTCCCGCGCGTCCTCGCCCGCCCCCATGGCCTCCTTCAGCCGGCCGAAGACCTCGACGAACAGATCGTCCGGCGTCGGCGGGATCCGGTCCGCGCCGAGCTGGTCGAAGGAGGCCCGGACCACCGCCAGCGCCTCTCGCGCCACCGCGACGACGATCTCCTCCTTGCCGGTGAAGTAGCGGTAGACGGCCCCCGCGGACAGTCCGCTCTCCCGGAGCACGTCCTGCATCGAGGCGGCCTGGAAACCGTCTCGCAGAAAGGCGCGGCGCGCCCCGGCGAGGATCTGACGGCGGCGGGCTGCGAGGTGTGCGGCGGGGACGCGGGGCATGGACCCACCGTAGAAGGAACGTTCTTTTTTCACAACGGACGCGGGCGCTCCCACTGACACCGCCACCGGGTAAAACGAACGGTCATTCTCCTTTTCGGTGCACGACACCCGCCCCCTGACCCGCCACCCCGTCCGCCCCGCGGAGCGCGCCCGCTCCTCGCGAACGCCCGTCCGCTATGCGCTCTTGACGGGCAGCTCCACCGCCAGCAACCTCATGTCCACGTCAATTCGCGCGGCCCACTGCCGCGCGTCCACCCCCCACACCAACGGAGCCAAACACGTGACACGTGGACACAGACACTCCCGCGCGCCGCACGGCCACCTCCGCCGGGCCGCGCTGGCCGCCGCGTCGAGTGCGGCCCTCGCGCTCACCCTCCTCGGCGCCGCCGGGGCACAGGCCGACCCCGCCACCGCACCGGCCGCCGAGGCACCGGACATCCCCGTCGCCGCCGTCCAACAGGACCTCAAGGACCTCCAGTCGATCGCCGAGGCCAACGGCGGCAACCGGGCACACGGCCGGCCCGGCTACCGGGCCTCCCTCGACTACGTGAAGGAGAAGCTGGACGCCGCCGGCTACCGGACCACCATCCAGGAGTTCACCAGCGGCGGGAAGACCGGCTACAACCTGATCGCCGACTGGCCCCAGGGTGGCACCGGCGAGACGGTGATGACAGGGGCCCACCTGGACTCGGTCACCGCCGGGGCCGGCATCAACGACAACGGCTCCGGCTCCGCCGGCGTGCTGGAGACGGCCCTGGCCGTCGCCGCGGCCGACCTCGAGCCCTCCAAGCATCTGCGATTCGCCTGGTGGGGCGCGGAGGAGCAGGGCCTGGTCGGCTCCCGCCACTACGTCGACAGCCTCGGCGAGGACGAACTGGCCGCGCTGGACACCTATCTGAACTTCGACATGATCGGCTCACCCAACGCGGGACACTTCGTCTACGAGGACGATCCCGCCGTGGCCTCGGTGTTCACCGAGTGGTTCCGCGCCAAGGGCATCGAGACGGAGGCGTCCGAGGAGACGGACGGGCGCAGCGACCACGCCTCGTTCAAGAGCGCCGGAGTCACCGTCGGCGGCAGCTTCACCGGCGCGGGCGCCGTCAAGACCCAGGCGCAGGCCGACAAATGGGGCGGCACGGCGGGCGAACCGTACGACTCGTGCTACCACTCCGCCTGCGACGACACGGCGAACATCGACGAGAAGGCGCTGGACCTGCACAGCGACGCCATCGCGCACGCCGTCTGGCAGCTCAGCTCCTGACCCGCGCGCCCGCGCGCGGACTCCGCGCCGGCCACGCGCGGAAAGCCCGCGCATCCGCCGCCGGCCGCCCGCGCGGGCTCAGCGCTCCTGGCCCGGCCGCCCGTCACCGGCGGCCGGGCCGCGGTGTTCGGCGGCGATGCCGAAGCGCCGGGCCTCGGGCCGGACGGCGCCACCCACCTCGCGGAACGCGGAGACCGTACTGATGATCTCCTCCGGTTCCTGCTCGCTCTCACCCGCCTCCAGGCGTTCCAGGTCCGCTGCGGAGACCAGCCCCACGATCGGCTTGCCGTGCCGGGTGACCACGACGCGCTCGTTGCCGTAGACGACCCGATTGATCAGATCCGCCAGCTCGGCCCGCGCCTGCGTCACCGGAATCTCGTAAGCCATGCGGCCATTCTAGGCGCGCTGCGAAACCGCAGGTCAGAGCCGTTTGCCCGGTCGCGCCACGCGCTGCTCCGGGGCCGCTCGCGCGGCGCGGCACCCCGGCCGGGCGAGGCGTCCGCCCTCTTCGCCGTCAGCGGAAACCCCCTTCGCCCCGGGGACGTTGACGGCGATTCATGGTTAGCTGCTCGGCGTACGTTCTGTACATCCTGTACGTTCTCTTGCGGCGGCAGCCGCGACGACAGTGGAGTGCGACGCCATGCGGAATCAGCCGACAGCCCGGTACGTCCTGCCCGAGTTCACGGAGCGCACCAGCAGCGGCCTGCGGACAATGGATCCGTACTCGAAGCTCCTCCAGGAACGGATCGTCTTCCTGGGCACGCAGATCGACGACACCTCGGCCAACGATGTGATGGCCCAGCTCATCCACCTCGAACACGCCGCGCCGGACCAGGACATCTCGCTCTACATCAACTCGCCCGGCGGTTCGTTCACCGCGATGACCGCCATCTACGACACGATGCGGTTCGTCTCCTGCGACATCGAGACCGTCTGCCTGGGACAGGCGGCCTCGGCCGCCTCGGTACTGCTGGCCGCCGGGACACCCGGCAAACGGCTCGCGCTGCCCGGGGCGCGCATCCTCATCCACCAGCCCTCCCTCGGCGAGCCCGCACAGGGGCAGATCGCCGATCTGGAGATCCACGCCCAGGAGATGCTCCGCACCCGCCGGCTGCTGGAGGAGCTGTACGAGCGCCACACCGGCCTGCCCCGCAACAAGATCAGCGCGGATCTGGAACGCGACAAGATCTTCACCGCGCAGGAGGCCGTCGAGTACGGGCTGATCGACCGGCTCACCACCAGCCGCAAGTCCGCGCCCCTCGGCCCGGCGCAGCGGTGAGGCCGGGACGGTGAGCCGGCCGTGGCCGCCCGAACCGCCGCCGCTGCCCGCCCTCACCCGGGCCGAGTGCGACGTGATCGACGCCTATCTCGACGCACTGGACCTGCTGGGCCGGATCAACCCGGCCCGCGGCCGTGACACCTACCGCGGTCTGCGGGCCGCCCAGGGGCTGGTGGCCGCGGCCACCCGGCTGCGGGACGCGCTGACGCTGATGCACGAGCGGGGTGAGAGCGAACTGCACGCGGCCACGCTGGAGCGGGCGTTGCGCGTGCTCGACGGAGAACGGCGGGCCGCCCTGGTCGGCCCGCCGGCCCCCCGCAGGCCGGACGAGGACGGGCCACGGCCGTGAACGGCGGGGTTCCAGCAGACGAGACACGGGTTGGAGGCCGCAGCGGAGCGGATTAAAGTGACGATCATGATTTCGGTGACGACGACCGTATCCCCGCCCGCCGCGTAAGGCGGGCCGCCACACGGAACCGCCGCGACGGAGACGCCCTCCGCCGCGGAGATCGGTGGTGCCCGCGGACGGGACACCATCCGTTCTCTCCTCACGCGGAGCGTTTTCGTGCCGACCTCATCCTTCGGCCTGCCCGTCGGGCGTGGCCTGTTCTACCTCGCCGTCGCCGGTGCCACCTGGGGCACCACCGGAGCGGCCGTCGATCTCCTCTACGCGGGCAGCGGCCTGGGCCCGCTCGCCGTCTCCTTCTGGCGCTATGCGAGCGGGCTCGCCCTGCTGCTGGCGGGCCGCGCGCTGCTGGCGGCCGTCCGGCGCCGGTCCGACAGGGCGGGGGCGGTGCGCTCCCGCACCCGCCTCACCCGCTCGCGGCTCACACTGCGGGTGACCACCGGACTGTGCCTGGCCGTCTTCCAGACCGCATACTTCGCGGCCGTACCGGCCACCGGCGTCGCGGTCGCCACCATCGTGACGCTCGGCGCCAGCCCGGTGTTCGTGGCGGTGGGCGCCCGGCTGACGCTGGGGGAACGGCTGGGCCGGGGCGGCGCCGCGGCCGTCGCCGCCGCCCTGACCGGGCTGGCCGTGCTGGTGCTCGGCGACCACGGGGGCGGGGTGCACGCGGACGGCGTCGCACTGGCACTGCTGGCCGCCGCCTCCTTCGCCGGGTCGGTCGTCCTGGCCCGCCGGGCGGGCAGCGCGCAGAACGCGGAGAACTCCTTCACCCTGACCGTCTGGTCGTTCACCGTCGGCGCCGTGGTGCTGCTGCCGTTCGCACTGGCCGAGGGCGCGCTGCCGCAGACCGACGGACTCGCGCGTGGGGCGCTGCTGTTGCTGTACGTCGCGGCTGTGCCGACCGCGCTGGCGTACCCCCTGTACTTCGCCGGCACGGCCGTCGTACGCGCCGCCACCGCGTCGGTCGTCATGCTGATCGAACCGGTGAGCGCGGCCGTCCTCGCCGTCGGACTGCTCGGCGAACGGCTGACGGTACCAACGTGCATGGGCACTCTCGTGCTGCTGACAGCCGTGCTCTTCCTGACACGGGCCGAAACGGCACGCACGGAGACGGCACCCTCCGCCTAGGCCGCCGCGACGGAACGCGAGCGCCGGCAACTCACCGGACCGGCCGCCGGAGGTCGAGGAATTCCCACGTCCCTGTCTCTCCCGTGCCGGCCGGGCGGCGGGCAGCGTCGATGCTGCCCGGCGTCCGGCCGGCGCCCGCTCGCCGACGCGGCGGGAGGCGGGAGTTCAGCCCGTGGGAAGTGGTTGCCAGGGGAGTTCCACCCAGACCGTCTTGCCGCCGTGCCGCGCCGGGGTGACGGCCATCCTGCCGCCGGACTCGGCGGTCAGTGAGCGGACGATGACCAGGCCGCGTCCGTTGTCCTGCTGCACCGCGGCGGGAAGGCGGCGCGGCCTGCGCGGGTGGCTGTCGGTGACCCCCAGCCGCAGCCGCTCGGTGCCCTCCAGCCGCAGCTCGACCGTGAAGGACGGCGACTGTCCGCAGGTGTGCTGCACGGCGTTGGTGGCGAGTTCGGAGACGATCAGCCGCAGCATGTCCACGGTCTCCGCCCGCTCGGACAGCCCCCAGGACAGCAGGACGTCGGTGACATGACGGCGTGCGGTGGTGACGGAGGCGGGCTCGCTCGGCAGGGTGAGCGTGACTTCCTGATTGTCTGCCATGGCGAGGGCGTCCCTTTCCCGGGGCCGTTGGCTCCTCTGTCGGGCGGCGCGGGCTCCTCCTGGTGACGGAGCGGCCCGGACAGCCGCTGCGCGACAGAGTGCCATTCCCGGCGCCGCCACGCGGCCGATCACCCCGCCCGGACGGCCATCTGTCGCCCGATGCGGTGAACTCTTGCGACATCGCCCCTATGTGACCTTCTCGGGGACGTATCACCCCCGCGCGTGCGGAGAGCGCCCGCCCCGCGTACGGGGACCGCGCGGGGCGAGGGCCCGTCGCGGGCGGGTCAGCCGCGGTGCGGTGCCGTCGCGACCACCAGTGCGACCGCACGGTCGATCTCGGCCTCGGTCAGATCGCCGCGCACGGTCAGCCGCAGCCGGGAGACGCCGTCGGGCACGGACGGCGGGCGGAAGCAGCCCGCGTGGACACCGGCCGCGCGCAGTGCCGCCGCCCAGTCCACCGCCGCGTGCGGGGAGGGCGCCCGGACGGAGACGACGGCGGCGTCCGGCCGGGCCGCCTCCAGTCCGGCGGCGGTCAGCCGCGCGTGCAGGCCGGCGGCGAGGGCCCGGGTGCGGGCGGCGCGCCCGGGTTCGCGGCGCAGCAGCCGCAGGGCGGCGAGCGCCGCACCGGTGGCGGCGGGCGCCAGCCCGGTGTCGAAGATGAACGTCCGCGCGGTGTTGACGAGATGGGCGATGACCCGCGCCGGTCCCAGCACGGCACCGCCCTGGCTGCCCAGCGCTTTGGAGAGGGTCACGGTCGCGACCGTACCGGGGCGGCCGGCCAGTCCGGTGGCGTACAGCGCTCCCCGTCCACCCTCGCCGAGCACGCCGAGCCCGTGCGCGTCGTCCACCAGGAGCCCGGCGCCGGCCCGGGCGCACACCTTCGCGAGCTCGCCCAGGGGTGCGGCGTCCCCGTCCACGGAGAAGACCGAGTCGGTGACCACGAGCGCCG
>Ga0164243_10014729_pt1 | contig 10872 bp, 9 predicted proteins | sample OricompcompostOP_FD_108781 | JGI IMG/M metagenome (GOLD analysis project Ga0164243, IMG submission 108781) | Organic Plus compost microbial communities from Emeryville, California, USA - Original compost - Organic plus compost (OP) | ecosystem: Engineered > Solid waste > Mixed feedstock >...
AACGCCTCGGACGCACCCACCGGACCGGTGCACGGCCACGACGTCGGTCCCCACGGGGAGGGCGAGAACGCCAGAGCGAGCGGCCACGAAGAGCACTGGTGGCGCCGGTAACCCGGAAGGAGCAAAGTCATGGGCCTGGCGTGGGGCGTGCTGATCGTGTCGGGTTGTCTGGAGACGCTGTGGGCCACCGCGCTGGAGGCCTCCGAGAACTTCAGCCGTCTGTGGCCCTCGCTGCTCTTCCTGGCGGCCCTGACGGCCAGCATGGTCGGCCTGTCCTACGCGGTGTCGCAGATCCCGCTCGGCACGGCGTACGCGGTGTGGGTGGGGATCGGCGCGGTGGGCACCGCGGTGTACGGGATGACGGTGCTGGGCGATTCCGCGTCGGTGGCACGGCTGCCGTGTCTGCTGCTGATCGTCGTCGGGGTCGTGGGTCTGAAACTCATCCACTGACGGCATGCCGCACGAGGGTGCCGGAGCGCCTGCCGGACGCGGCGCGAGCCGGCCGGGTGCCCCTGGCCGGACACCTTCGCCGTTTATTTACATGCCCCTGTCATCCCGCTAGGTTGGCGCTCCGCCGACGGGGCACGCCCCCGTCGACCGCCGTCCTTGGGAAAGAGGTAGACCGTGGGCCCCTCCCGTCGTTCCCTCACCGCGCTCGTCGGCTCCGTGGCGACCACCGCACTGGTCCTCTCCGGCACGAGTGCGCAGGCCGCCTCAGCAGCGTCTCCGCAGCCCGTCTCCGCGACGGCCGCCCCCTCAGCGGCCCCCGCCGCCCCGCAGCTCCTGGCGAAGCTCACACACGCCCAGGCGACGGCCAAGTTCCGTGCGGCGGGCATCACCTGGACGTCCAGCGGCGGCTGCTCGGACCGCAACAACCCGACCTGCACCTCGTTCGAGGGGCTGCGCTCGGAGACGGCGGACGGCGCCATCACCCTCAAGAAGGCTTCCGGCTGTGCCGTCCGGCTCACCGGCGGCACCGAGACGGGCCACGCGTCCGGTACGTACAGCCACTGGAACGGCTACAAGCTCGACATGGGGCTCTCCAGCTGTCTGGACAACTACATCACCGGGAGCTTCGCCTCGATCGGTGGTTCGAAGTGGAAGTCCGCCTCGGGCAACATCTACTACCGCGAGGGCAACCACTGGGACGTCACCTACTACAACTGCGGCGGCTGCTGACCGGCCGCCGGAAATCCCCGTCCCGCGCGGACCGCCGCACGCCCTGGGGATGCGCCCCTACTCGTCCGTACCGCCGGCCGGCTCCGTACGGCCGGCGGCGACGTAGACGAAGACGTCCACCGAAACCGTCACCTCCACCGGCTCACCCAGCGCCGCCACCCGTGCGATCAGCTCCCGCGGCTCCACATGACGCGCGGCCGGCCCCATGGAGGCGAGGTTCTCCACCTCCCGTGCCGACAGCGAAACCGTGTACTCCAGCGACTCGGCCCGCTCGCGCACGAAAAACCCGGACAGTGCGCGCTCCAGCCGCGCCTCTTTCTCCGGGTCGACGTCCAGCAGGCCGAGCCGCTCCCGCAGCTCCCGCAGATGCCGCCGCGTCGGCGTGACGACCAGCAGCGCGCCGCCGGGCCGCAGCACCCGGTGGAACTCGCCGCCGTTGCGCGGCGCGAAGACGTTCAGCACCACATCGGCGCAACCGTCCCGCACCGGAAACGGCTGCCACACGTCCCAGCTGGCCGCGCCCGCCCTCGGATGGGCCCGCGCGGCACGGCGCAGCGCGTACGGGGACGCGTCCAGTGCCAGCCCCACCGCGCCCGGCAGCGCCTCCAGCACGGCGGCCAGATAGTGCCCGGTCCCCGCACCGGCGTCCAGGACGAGACCGTCCCCGGGAGCCCGCAGGGAAGCCGCGAGCCGGCCCAGGGCGTCCGTCAGCGGCGCATAGTGGCCCGCCCCCAGGAAGTCCGCCCGGGCCTGCACCATGGCAGCCGTGTCGGCGTTCACCGTCCGCCTGCCGCCGGCGAGCAGACTCACATACCCCTGCCGCGCCATGTCGAAAGTGTGCCGACGGGGGCAGCGCAGCGACCGTTCCCCCACCTCCAGCTCCGCCCGGCACACCGGACACCGCACGGCGCTCGTCAGCGTCTCCCACAGCCCCTGCCGCGTCCCCGGCGAGGAGCCGCGGGCCGCATGGTGGGCCGCGCTGCCGGGACGCGCGGCGTCCCCGCGGCCACCCACGCCCGCCGCGCTGACATGGGCGTCGTTGTGCGGGGCGGCGGACGGTTCGGACATGCGGTGCTTCCTCGGGTCGCAGGGGCTCCCCAGGCTACTGGTGCCGTCCGCACCGCTCAGGACGGCGGCTGCCGGCCGGGCGGCAGCCCCTGCGGTGGACAGCGCTCCGCGACCGCCCCTGGTCTGTCTGCCGCCCGGCACCGGCCTGCGCGCAGTGCTGAACGCGCCTGCGCGCAGGCCGGGTCCGTCCCCGGGGTGACGTTCGAGGCAGCCGCCCCGTCGCAGCTCGCCCAGTTGGCCACGCGGGGGCTGGGAGCCGCCGTGGTGCCCGCCGTGCCACCTGACACCGCCTCCCGGCTCGGGCTGCGCATCCTGTCGCCGGGCCCCGAGCCGCGGGCCCGTGTCGGCCTCACCTGGCGTACCGGCGGACCGGCGGGTCCCGCGGCCCGTGCGCTGCTGACCCGCCTGCGCACGGCCCTCGCCGCCCCAGCGGATGCCGACGTTCCCGCAAATACGGCAGACGAGTGGGCCCCCGCCAACCGCCCCCGTGAAGGCCGCACGGACGGCACCGCAGCACGCCTGTACGGCCCCCTGCGGCTCGTTCCGCACGCGAGACGCGGGGGCGGCCCCAACGACAGCTCCACGGGCCGCATACCGCCGCGTACAGGCCCGTACACGGCCGTGGAGCCCGCGCGTCGTCAGCCGTCCAGTCCCGCGTACTCCTCGATGAGCTGAACCGCACGCCGGGTGCCGCCTTCGGCGCGGGAACGTTCGCTCAGCTCGGCGGCGCGCCGGGCCACTTCCGGGTCGTCGGCGAGCGCGAACAGCGCCTCTCGCAGCAGTTGCGGCGTGGCCTCCTCGGTGTCGACACGGCGGGCGACACCGAGTTCGACCAGCCGGTCGGCGTTGTCGAACTGTTCCGCACCCTGCGGCACGGCGATCATCGGCGTACCGGTCAGCAGCCCTTCCGCGCTGCCGCCCATGCCGGCATGGGTGACGAAGGCGTCGGCCTGCTCCAGGATCGCCAGCTGGGGCACCCGGGAGTGCACTTCCACATTGGCGGGAACAGTGCCCAGCACGGCCGGGTCGGTGTACTTGCCGATCTGCAACACGACGTGCCAGCCCGGCAGCCCGCCGAAGGCCGCCACACAGCGCCGGTAGAACTCGGGCTGCCGGGTGTAGGCGGAGCCCAGTGACACCAGCAGCACCCGTTCCGCACCAGGCGGACGCTGCCACGTGCCCCGGGTGGCCGGCCCGCTCGGACAGGGACCGACGAAAGTGACCCGTTCGGTGTCCACTTGGTCGGCATGCGGCTGCATCACCCGCGGGATCATCGCCAGCGCCCGGGGCGGAAGGCTCATGTAGCTGTCGGGGTCCGTGGTGACGGCCCCGCACCCGGCCAGCCAGGAGGCGTATTTGGCGCGGAACGCGTCAGCCCCCGGCAGTCCCCACAGGAGAGCGCCCACGTCCTCCTGATAGGTGTTCCAGGCGACGAACGTGGGGGACAGCTGCACCACCGGCCGGCCCTGCCGCTCGGCGAGTGCCCGCGCGGACAGGGCACCGATGTCGTACAGGTACACGTCCGGCTGGTCCTCGTCGTAGACGGCCCTCAGCTGCGGCAGTGCGGCGATCGAGTCGTCGAGGAACAGTTCCATGGCGGCGATCGGATCGTCCGGCCAGTTGTTGTCGGCCACCGGCAACGTGGACCGGTACGGCACCAGTTCGGCGCCCGTTGAGGCCACCAGATCGCTGACGGCCGGGTCGTTCGCGTACGTCACCCGGTGACCGCGGGCGACCAGTTCGCGAATGATCTCCAGGCTCGGCAGCACATGACTGACGGCCGGGATGCCGACCATCGCGATGTGCCCACTGCGGACAGCGGAACGGGACGCGCGGGGACGACGGGACATGAATGATCACTCTCCAGAGACACGGCTTCGCACCGCGGTGACACCTCTGTGGCGTCCCGCGTGCGGCGGTACGGACACGCTCAGCGGACCGGCGTGCGCGGATGCACCCGGTGCGCGACGGCGGGGCAGGGCGGCGCCCCGCGCGTGTCAGCCGTAGATCTGGTGAAAGTACATGACCCTCACTCTAATGCCACGGATTCCGCTCCCGCAGGGATTATCTCCGGGCAGAAAACCGCATGCTCATAAGTCTGAGTAGCGGGCAGAAGGGTTTCCGCTGGCTGGAGTAGTCGTTGACGGCTGTGTAACCGAGACGGTCACCCCCGGCCTCACCCCAGCAGTGGGTCACTGCGAGCGACACAGGCCCGCGCGCCGAAGGTCACCCCGGCTTCGTGCGCCGCTGGAACCGGTCCCGGCACCCGTCATCTGCATCTGACTTTCAGAAGAGAGAGTTCAGTTTTGACCGAGACGTCGCACAGGTACGCGTCCGCCGCGCCCCGTGACCCGGAGACCGGACTGCCAGGGCCGAGGAAACCCTTCGACTCCCCCTGGGATTCGGCGTACTACTACCGCTCCTCCGTCTTCGACGACGGCCCGTACGGACACGCCGAGCGTTCGGAGTTCACCGACACCAACACCCTCGGCCTCAAACGGTTCCCCTCGCCGCGCCCCGATCCCGTCCCGTACCCGGACGAGCCCGCCCACCCGGACCTGGACGCGGAACTCGCCCACTTCCTCGACACGGTCGAGCAGCAGGCTCTCGGCGACGCCGCGCTCACCCGGGCCAGACACCGCAAAAACGGTCCACTGTCCCGTGCCAAACAGCAGCACAGGGAAGACCTCACCTGGAGGCGCGTACTGAGCGCCTTCTCGATCACCCTCACCGCGGTGATCGTGGTGCTCGTGAGCTTCCTGGGCGCGAAGGCGTCCTATCCGTCGCTCTACGACCTCGCCCGTGAGTCGGCGCCGCCGAGTGTCGCCCAGGCCTGGCCGCTGCTCATCTACGCCCCCTGGGTCGCTGCCACCCTGTCGATCCTGCGCACCCGTGCCTACCGCCGCCGCACTGTGCACTCCTGGCTGGTGGTGCTCTTCTTCGCCGCCGTCGCCTCCCTGCTGTGCGTCGCCGACGCGCCGGCCACTCCGGCGGGCATCGCGGTCGCCGGCCTGCCGCCCATCACCGCCCTGCTGTGCTTCCACCAGCTCGTGCGGCAGCTCGACCTCCCGTCCGTGCCCACGGCACCCTCACGCCATGCCCGCCGTCCCAAGGGCGCCAATCGGCACCGTTCGGCAGGATGAACGTTTCGCACCCGTCCGCGTCACTTCCTCGCTCCCGAAGAGGCTGACCGGCTCGACGGGACCGCCGCCCGTGCTGCCGAACCAGTACGGCAGCCGGGTGCCGGCTCGTCGGCGCCCGCCGAGCGCCGAGTGCGCTCGCCCGGCAGCAACCCCAGCCGCTCAACCCGCGGTCCGCGCGCACCAACTCCTGCAGCGGCACCCGGCGCGCCGGCGCCGAGGCAGCAGCGGGACGGGACAGGCCCACGCCGGCCGACTCCAGCCGGGACAGAGCGGTCCTGAGACCCCGGGTCCGACCTCGGCCGACGCCCACGAGAGCCGCCGCGTCCGCGTCCATGCCGCATCACACCCTGCCGATTTTGCCGTCTCGGCAACAAAACTTGCCGTCTTGGCTGCTTCGGTAGCAGCCTGCGGCCAGGAGGTGATCGCGATGAGCGGCCAGAACCAGAGGAGCGCGGACGACCGCAGGGCACACCACAGCCCGCACGCGACCGTCGCCGAGCGAAACAGCAAGAGACGACATGTCGTACGACGTGGTCGCCCAGCACCTCGTGCCGGCCACCGATCTGGGTGACGAACTGCGCCCCCGGCGCACAGGACCGGTGGAGACGCAATACCACCCAGCGTCCGTCCCGGTACGCGTCCGACCAGCCATCTCATCCGGGCCCACATTCCCCGCACCCGGCCGCTGAACAACAGGGTGGGCGACCGGCCGCACGCGTCACCCGTGCCGTCCCCCGCAAAGATCAAACGCCTCACCGGGACGGCACCCGGCTGTCGCACGAAGCGGGACTCACCAACGACCGCACCAGCGCCTTCCGCGCCCGGACCGCCGGCCGCATCACCGACCGCAGCGCCCTCCGACGAAGGCGTCTCGCACGCTGACGAAATCCATCACAAGACGATCCACTCGGTGCACCAGGGAGCAGCCGCATGACGCACAGCCACACCACCGAAATCGACTGGGAAGCGCTCGGTTCCGCGCTGGAACGCGAAGCCGAACTGCACCTACCCGCGCTGGAGGCGGCGACGGACTGGCTGCACGGCCTGCTGGGCACCGTCGAAGCGGACGAGGGCGGAACAGTCACCCGAATACTCGACATCGGCAGCGGGCCGGGCGTCATCAGCTGTCTGCTCGCCCGCCGCTTCACCGGGGCCGAGGTCGTCGCCGTCGACCAGGCGCCCGGACTGCTGCGGCGCACCCACGACCGAGCGGTCGCCCAAGGGGTGGGCGACCGGGTCACCGCCGAGCGGGCCGACCTGCCCGACGACCTGCCCGGCCTCGGCTCCGCCGAACTGATATGGACCAGCCATGCCGTACACCACCTCGGCGACCAGCAGGCGGCACTCGACGCCCTCGCCGCACGGCTGCGTCCCGGCGGTCTCCTGGCGGTGGCCGAGCGCGGCCTGACCCCCCGCTTCCTGCCCCGCGACATCGGCACCGGCCGCCCCGGACTCCAGGCACGACTCGACGCGGCCATGGAAGAGAGTTTCTCCGAGATGCGCGCCGACCTGCCGGGCTCGGTCTCGACGGTGGAGGACTGGCCCGCCATGCTGTCCGGCGCCGGACTTATACCCACCGGCAGCCGCACCTTCCTCGTCGACCACCCGGCCCCCCTGGGCGCGGCCGGCCGCGAACATCTGCACCACTCGCTGACCCGCCTCCGCGGCATGCTGGCGACCCACCTCGCCGAGGAGGACCTCACCACCCTCGACGCCCTGGTGGACCCCGACGCCCCGACGGGCATCCTGTGGCGGCCCGACGCCTTCTACCTGACGGCCACCACCGTCCACACGGCGCGCGCCTGCGCCCGCTGACACACAGGGTTCACGGAGCCCCCTGGAGGACCGTCACCGCCCCGCCGGACAGCTGGCGGGGCCCCTGGGCTCCCCAGGCACTGTGGCGCTCTTGCGGCGGCACAGCGGCGTGTAGTGCGCTGACGCCCATGAGAAAGAGAAGCGTCACCACGCTGATCGCCGCCCTCGCCGCGGCCTCCCTTCTCTCCGGTACACCGGCCCCCCCAGGCTCAGGCCGCCGGGTCCGCCACCGGCAGGCCGTCGCCCGACGCACCCGCCCGCCTGGGCTTCGATCTGGACACCGTCACGATCCCGCAGCTCCAGGCCCGCATGGCGGACGGTTCGCTGACCTCCTCGGCCCTGACCGCCGCCTATCTGTGGCGGATCGAAAAGACCGACCCGAAGATCAACGCGGTGCTGCGCACCGACCCGACAGCGCTGCGGCAGGCAGCCGCCAGCGACGCCCGCCACCGGCACGGCCGCAGCCGCGGGCCGCTCGACGGCATCCCCGTCCTCCTCAAGGACAACATCAACACCCGCGGCCTGGCCACCACAGCCGGATCGCTCGCCCTGGCCGGTGACCCGCCGGACACCGACGCGGCCCTGGTGTCACGTCTGCGACGCGCCGGAGCGGTGATTCTCGGCAAGACGAACCTGTCGGAGTGGGCCAATTTCCGCGCGGCAAAACCGACGTCCGGGTGGTCGGCCGTCGGCGGACAGACTCGCAACCCCTACGTGCTGGACCGCAACCCGTGCGGCTCGTCCTCCGGTTCGGCAGCCGCACTGGCCGCCTCGCTCTCCCAGGTCGCGATCGGCACCGAGACGGACGGATCCATCGTCTGCCCGGCCGGGATGAACGGGGTGGTGGGCCACAAGCCCACTCTCGGCCTGGTCAGCCAGGAGGGCGTCGTTCCCATCTCCGCCGAACAGGACACCGCCGGCCCGATGGCACGCAATGTGACCGACACCGCGCTCACCCTGTCGGTACTCAGCGGCGGCAAAACCTCACCTCTCGGCGGCACGGCCCGCACCGGGGTCTCCCCGGCACAGCACCCGCACAACGAGAGTCTGCGGGGCAAGCGCATCGGTCTGTGGCGGCTCCCGTCACTCGGACCGGACGTGGACGCCGTGATGACCGCCACGGCGAAAAAGCTGCGCCAGGCGGGCGGCACCGTCGTGGAGGTGACACCCCCGTACCAGCAACGCCTCGCCGAGTTGGAGTTCCCCGCGCTGCTGAGCGAGTTCCACCGGGACATCGACGCCTACCTCGCCACCCGGCACGGGCCGCGGAACCTCGCCGCACTGATCGAGTTCAACCGTGCCCACCCCGAAGAGCGCACGTGCTTCGCCGGCCAGGAACTGTTCGAGCAGGCTCTCGCCGCCCCGCCGACCACCGACCCCGGATACCGGGCGATGCGCGCCGAGCTGAAGGACCTCTCCCGCCGCTCGATCGACGAGACCATGGCGGCCCACCGCCTGGACGCCATCGCCTCACCGACGAACCCGCCGGCCTGGACCACCGACTGCGCCCGGGGCGACAACGACGTCATCCCCTCCTCCACCCCCGCAGCCGTGGCCGGCTACCCGTCCCTGTCCGTCCCCGCAGGGACCGTCGGCAAGCTCCCGGTGGGAGTTCTCCTGATGTCCGGCAACCACCAGGACACCGAACTGCTCTCCCTGGGCGCAGCCGTGGAAAACCGCCTCCACGCCTGGCGGCCCCCGCAGTACCTGCCGCACAACTGAACCCCGCGGCAGACACCGACGCGGGAAGAGTCCGGGCAACGAAAAATCCCGCCGATCCGAAAGATCGGCGGGATTTCCGCTGTGGACCTGAGGGGATTTGAACCCCTGACCCTCTCGTTGCGAACGAGATGCGCTACCGGACTGCGCCACAGGCCCTTGCGACGGGTGAAACCTTAGCATCCCCGTCGGGCAGGGAGGAAATCCGCTGCGGTGCTGGTCACGGGCGCGGTCATTCGTTGGCGGCGCGGGGGCGGTCCTCGTACTGGTCGAACAGGGGGGTGCGCTCTCTCCCGCGCGGGTGGCGCGGGCGGGCGGTCTCGTCGGCGGCGCCGTCCGCGGGCTGGGGCTCGGCCGCCGGGACGGTGCTGGAGCGGGCGGAGCTCCAGGCGTCCGGCGCCTCCAGGTCGACGCCGCGGGTGGCGCGAGGGGCCACCGGGGCGCTCACATAGGTGGGCAGCGGGACGGGGACCGGGTCCCAGCCTTCGCCGTCGGAGGAGTCACGGTCACGGGCGCGCTGCTGGTCGACCCACTCGGCGTGGTCGGTCTGCTCGACCAGCGCGCGCCGCTCGGCGGCCTCCTGCTCCTCCGTACGGGCCCTCGCGGCCTGCCGGGCGTCCCGGGCACCGTCCTGACGGCGCTGGGGCCGCTGGGGGTGACCGCCGGCGGCTGCCTGCCCCTCTCCGGGCGTACGGTCCGCGTGCGCGTCGCCACGGCCGGAGCGAGGCCGCTGCGGCCCCCGCCCGGCGGGGCGTGCGGCAGCGCGGGCGGAGGCGCCCGGCTCGGTGTCGGCTTCTTCGGCCGGAGCGGAGCGCCGCTGTCCGGCGGGCTGGGAGTCCCTTGCGCCGGGCCGGCGCGCGTGCAGGGTGCGGGCGGCCTCCTCCGCACGGCGCCGGTCCATCGCGAGGAGGAAGCGGCGCCGTTCCTGGATGCGGAGGTAGACGATGTACGCGCTCAGCAGGACGGCGGGGATCGCCGGCACCCACAGGAGCGCGATTCCCTGTACAGCGGCGACGACGCTGCCCATGGTGAACGCCAGGAACAGCATCATGGTCGTGCGGCGACGCCGTGCGAGCAGTTTGGCGCGTTTGGCCTGCTTGACGCGCCTGCCTTCGAGGGCGGCGGCACGCGCCTCGGCCGACTGCCGGCGGTCGGCTTCCGCATGGCTGCCGGCCGGGCGGGCGGCACCCTCCTGCGGTGAGGCGCCGGACGTGCCACGGTGAGCGCGCGCTTCCGGCAGGACTTCCGTGAGCGCCTCGGAGCCGGGGACCTCGATCATGGTCTTGGGGTCGGCGAAGGCCCGGACGTCCACCGCTTCCTCGGTGGCGTCCGGATCGCTCCGGTACCCGTCACCGTCGTACCCGGCGTACTCCTCGTACGCGCCGGCCTGGCCGCTCTCGGCGTCGGCCTCCGGCGCGTACGGGTCGTCGGCCGCCCACCCTTCGCGTGCCCGGCGCCGCTCCGCGGCCCGCGCATAGCGACGCTCCATTCCGGCCTTGCCCGACAACAGGCGGATGGCGGTGCTGAAGCGTTCCGTCGGACGGGCTTCGTTCAGCTCGTCCTGCCGGCGAAGCCACATCGGCACCAAGTAGGCGGCCCAGGCCCCGACGATGACTGCGTAGATGAGGCCACTGCTGCTCACCCTCACACGGTAGAGGGGATCGCGTGAGCCCATCTGCCAAATAGCCCGGTGTGTCGCACGATCTGGCTGTTCTCTCCACCTTTTTTTGTGATTGCTGTCGCCGGGAATACGGAAATGGCAGACAGATGCGGGTAAATCCCCGGTGGATCACGCGGAACACAATTCGAACGTTTATTTTATTTCTGTCGAGCGGCCGGGCCGCGACCGGTGCCACCGGGTCAGCAGCCCCTCGGGGACCTCCTCCGCCGTCAGGGCGAACACCAAATGGTCACGCCACGCGCCGTCGATGTGCAGATAGCGCGGCCG
>Ga0164243_10014730_pt1 | contig 10872 bp, 4 predicted proteins | sample OricompcompostOP_FD_108781 | JGI IMG/M metagenome (GOLD analysis project Ga0164243, IMG submission 108781) | Organic Plus compost microbial communities from Emeryville, California, USA - Original compost - Organic plus compost (OP) | ecosystem: Engineered > Solid waste > Mixed feedstock >...
CGTAGCTCAGCGGGCTCATGAAGATCTCCTGCGAGTCCATCGCGCGGACGAACGTCACGTTGACGTAGCCGTTGCCCTCGAGGCCCGGCGGCAGGCGGATGGACTGCACCGTGCTGGTGGCGTCCGTCTTGAACCACTTCCACGCGTAGACGCGGTCGCGCTCGATGGTGATGAGGCCCGCGCCGGTGTAGGGCGCCTTGATGCTCAGCTCGATGTCGTCGCCCGGCGCGTAGTCCTGCCGCGAGAGCTTCACCTCCAGCTCCGCGTTCTTCTCCAGCGCGCGCGTGAGGTTGGCGCGGCCGGCCACCGTGTACTCCACGCGGGACAGCTGCGTGCCCTCCGCGTCTTTCACCACGACGACGAAGTCCCCGGGCTGCTCCGTGGACAGCGCGTACTTGAAGCCCGCCTCCGGGATGGCCAGCTCGCGCGTGCGCAGCACCGTGTCGCGGCGCGCGGACTGGTACCGGTAGGTGCCATTGGGCTGTCGCGTGAGGACCGACACCCAGCGCCGCTCGACCAGCTCCGCCTTGAGCCCCTTGACCGCCAGGCGCTTCAGCGCGGGGTCCACCGCGATGAAGTCCACCGAGCGCTCCGAGCCCTGACTCAGGTAGCCCAGCCCTCCATCCGGCTTGAAGCCGACGAGGTACGCCAGCGGCGACACCAGGATGGACGCCCCGGACGACACGCCCCGCCCGCCCTCCGCCTCGTACCCCTCCGCCAGGAGCGACACGCGCCAGGTCGCCTTCTCGAACTTCTCCAGCCCCAGCTCCAGCTCGGCCTCGCCCTCGTCGTTGGTCTGGGTGTCGTCCAGCCGCTCGGTCAGGGTGCGCGTGGCGCTGAACGGGTCATGGAAGGTGTAGCCCGGGTACTGACGGAAGCCCGGGTACATGGGGCTGAGGGTCAGCTCCGCCGACACCCGCCGCCCCGCCGCGGCGATGCCGAAGAGGTTGGTGAGCTTCACCTGTCCCTTCAGCTTCTCCGGTGACACCCAGCCCTCGGTGCGCTCGGCGCTGAAGCGGGTGGTGATGCGCATGCGGTCCGGGAGGAACTCCTCCACCCGCACCTGGGTGGAGCCCAGCAGGCTGCCGCGCAGCCCGTCCTTCACGACGTACAGGTTGACGGCGTAGCTGCCCGTGGGCGACGTCTCCTGGGTCGTGAACTGGAGCGCCTCCAGGCCCGTGGCGGAGAGCGACAGCTTCTGCTTGTGCACCTCCAGGCCGCGCGGGTCCATGATGGACGCCTCGAGTGGGACGCCGCTGGGCGGCTGGCTCCAGTCGGACGCCTTGACCACCATGGCCACGTGGAAGGTGTCCCCGGGCCGGTAGAGGCCCCGGTCGGAGAAGAGGAAGGCCGTCAGCCGCTCCGGCGTGGAGCCGCTCGTCATGCCGCCCACGTCGAAGCGGGAGAAGTTGAGCTGCCGGTCGGAGCGGCTCACCGGGATGAAGGCGAAGTCCTCCCCCTTGCGCGCCAGGTACACCGTGGGCTCCTGCTCGCGCACGAAGTCCGTCATGCGCGGGAAGGCGACATGGCCGTCCGCGTCGGTGGTGGCGGAGAGCACCGGCAGGCCGTTCTTCCCCAGCACGCTCACCGTCACGCCCTCCGCGGGCGCCCCCGTCCCGAGCGTCTGCACGAAGAGGTCGTGGGAGCCATCCGCGTTGTCCTTCACCACCAACCCCAGGTCCGTCACCAGCAGCAGCCGCGAGTCCTCCGGTCCGGTGGACCGCTTGTGCGCGGGGTCCCAGCTCTGCACCTTGAAGAAGAACAGGCCCCGGCGCGTGGACGGGTTGTTGGCGGGCGTGAGGTAGTCCGTCAGGTCGAACGCGGCGTACTGCGCCTTGCCGCGCCCCGCGCCCTCCAGGGCGCGCACCTCCGTGAAGCTCTCGGAGATGTTCTGCTCGTCGAACCGGTAGTTCTCGAAGCTGGGGTGCGCGAAGCGCCCCGACGTCTGGCTCACCAGGTGGTTGACCTGCTCCGGCAGCACGCGCCCCAGCTGGAAGCGCAGCGCCTGCACGTCGCGCGACAGGACAGTGACCTTCTTCTCGCCCGCGAGGCTCAGCAGCGCGCCCTCGTGGAGGATGCTCACCTCCTCCGGGAAGCGGGGCACGCGCAGCGTGGCGTCATGGCGCTTCGCCAGCACGTAGCCGCCCGCCGAGCGCGTCCCCTGCGCGAGACGGAAGTAGAGGTAGCGCCCCACGTCCGCGCGGATGCGGAAGCTGTGCAGCGTGGCGTGCTCGCGGTCGGTGGAGATGGGCTCCAACGCCAGCTTCTCCGACGCGGCGACCACCGCGTCGCCGATGCGCGAGGTGTCGTCCCAGGAGAAGTTGGGCACCGCGGGCTCGTCGGCCGTGGCGGCCCGGTCCCTGGGCAGCACCCGCACCTCGAGGTTCTTGCGCAGCTCCGCCTCGGTGACGCCGGTGGTGAGGTTGACGACGAGCACCTGCTCGGGCTCGTAGCGCTCGTTGCGCACGAGGGAGACGTCCACGCCCTCCACCCGGAAGTAGTTGAACATGCCGGGGATGGTGACCTCGCGGCGCAGCTCCTCCTGGATGCCCTCCCCGCCGCGCGCCGCGCGCACGCCCTTGGCCACCGTCAACACCATGGCGCCGTCATCCTCCGGAATGGGGATGAGGTCCGACTGGAGGTAGGCCTCGCCCTTCAGCTTGTCGTAGGTGACGTTGAAGGCAAACGCCCCGTCCTTCGGCCCGAGCAGCCCGCCGCCCTTGCCCTTCAGCTTCAGCGACAGGTTGCGCATCAGCGAGGTCGGGTCCACCGGATGTGAGAAGCGCACCGTGGCCACCACGCGCTTCTCCTTCGGGTTGCGCGGGTCCTCGTAGAAGCTGAACTCGTGGATGAAGGCCTGGAACGGCGCAGAGCGGAACGTCGTCTCGTAGGTGGCCAGCAGGACGTGGTCCGGGAACAGCGAGCGCTCCAGCGTGACGGTGTACTCCTGCCCCACGGCCCAGTCCTCCGAGGGGATGAACGTCAGCGTCCGGTCGTCCGCCCACCGCCACGCACCGGCGATGGCGGGCTTGAGGGTGATGCCCGTGGCGACGGGCTTGCCAATCGCCTCCAGCGGCGCCACCGAACCGCCGAAGCGCACGTGCACGCTGTCCCAGCGCGGCGGCTCCTCGATGGGGGTCGGGCTCGGGCTGGTGGCGGAGACGTCGTACCGCACCGGCTTGGGGCGGCGCTCGTACCAGCGATAGGTCGCGTCCACGCCCACCGCCACGACCATCACGGCGATCAACCCCAGGGCGAACCGCTTGGGATGGCGGCGCACCGCGCCCCAGGCGCCTCGAACACCGAGGAGGAGCATGCGGCCCAGCGCGGCGGCCCAGGCGGGAGGAGTCCAGTGCAGCTCCCCCAGGATGCGGTGGACGAGCCGCGGCTTCGGCGGGGTGGGTTCGTTTTCGTTCGAGGACATGGGGTGTCGTGCTCGGCGGGAGCCTGCTCGGTGGAGAGCAAGCGCGGGGCCAGCGTCCGACCGATGTAATCACGGTGTCTCATCGAACCGGAAACCACCGGGGCCGTGGGCCCTCGGCCACGGGCGTCGTGCGCGGCGGGACACGTGCCTTCCCCGGGGCGTGGCCGGCGGACCGCTCGCGCCTACTGGGGCGAGGAGGACTCCCCCGGCCACGGCGTGCGGAAGCGGGGACGCGCTCCTCCAGGGCCTGGGGAGGCGGGATGGGGGCGCGGAGCCGCCTGCTCCGGCGCGTTGTTCCACCCCGGCGAGTCCTCGACCACGACCCGTCCCCCCAGCCCGCCCAGCATGCGCAACAGGCCCAGGAGCAGCGCGGTGACGGACAGCGCCAGCAGGGCCCGGCGCAGCCGCTTCCGGTGAGCGGAGACAGGCGCGACCTCGACGCTTTCGCGCGGGGCGCCTTCCCCGGTGCGGGGCGGCGCCACCGGAGTGGGCCGCTCGGCGGAGGGGCCGTCCTCCGTCATGTCCCTCTCCGGCGCCGCGCGCTCTCGGTGGACCTCGGACGCCGGAACGGCGCGCACCGCGTCTGCCTGCCTCGACGCGAGGACCGGGGCCAGGGGACCCACCGCGACAGGTGGCGCTGCCACGGTGAGGCCCGCCGGGGTTGGCGCCCCTTCGACCGCGCCTGTCGAGGCTGCCTCGCGCCCCGCCATGCGAGGGTCGACAGGTGACGGCACCCCTTCGATCGTGCGAGTCGAGGTCGCCTCGCTCCCAGCTTCTCGCGGGGCGACAGGTGACGGCCCCCCATCGACGGCTGGCGACAAGGTCACTCCGCCACTGGCGGACGCGACGACCTGGCTCCCCCTCCCGGGAGAGGCAGGCGCGGCACGGGCCGCCCGCAGCGCGGACAGCGCCGCCTTCGCGGAAGAGAACCGGTCCACCCGCCTCGGCGCGAGCAGCTTGCGCAGGAAGCCGCGAAGGCCCTCGGACTCCTCGGCGAGGTGCGCCTCGAAGGAGAGCACGAGCCCGTCGCCCACCAGCTCCGCGGGCTCGCGCCCCGTCAACGCGTGCACCAGCGTGGCCCCCAGCGCGTACAAGTCACTCGACGGCTCCACCGTCCCCCCGAGCTGCTCGGGCGGCATGTAGCCGAAGGTCCCCACCAGCGTGGAGCCATGCGTCACATCGCGGGACAGGTGACGGGCCGAGCCGAAGTCCACCAGCGCCGCGCGTCCCTCCGGCCGGAGGATGAGATTGGCTGGCTTGACGTCCCGGTGCAGGAGCGAGGGCGTGCGCCGGTGCAGCGCGTCCAGCGTCTGGAGCACCTGCTCCGCCAGCGTCCACGCCTCCTCCTCGTCCAGGCGCCGCCGCGTCAGCCGCTGGAGCAGCGACTCCCCCTCCACCAGCTCCTGGGCGAGATACAGGCGCGTCCCCACGCCACTGCCCTCCCGGAAGCTGGCGACGAAGCGCGGGATGTCCGGGTGCGCAAGCGAGCGCAGCACCGCCGCCTCGCGCTCGAACGCGTCGAGCTGCTCCACGCCGGGCACCATCGCGAAGAGCAGCTCCTTGAGCGCCACCTTGCGCCCATCCCCGTCCACCGCCAGGTAGACACGCCCGTGCGGTGACTGAGACAGGAGCCGCTGGACGCGATAGCCCCCCGGGGCCACCGCCGCGCCACAGTGGCCGCAGCGCTGCCCCTCCAGCTCCGCGTCACAGAGGACACACGCCGGAGCCTCCGCGTGTTCCCGCGGCCGCGTCGGAGATTGGATGCGCTCCACTTGCACACCTCCCTGAGCCGCGGGATGCGAAGGGCGGGCCAGCGCCGCTTCAGGCCTTGCGCTTGTAGACGTCCGGGTCCGTCCGCTCCATGAAGCGCTCCGGGTGCTTCAGTGGCTCGAAGCCATACTGGGCATAGAGGCCGTGGGCATCGAGCGTCACCAGGGTGAAGCGCCGCAGGCCCTGCAGCTCCGGATGCGCGTGGATGGCGGCCATGAGCCGCTTGCCCAGCCCCTTCCCCTGCCAGCCCTCGTCCACGTACACGTCGCAGAGATAGGCGAACGTCGCGCGGTCCGTGACGACGCGCGCGTAGGCCAGCTGCGCCCCCTCCGGCCCATACACGCCGAAGGCCAGGGAGTTGTGCATCGCCTTCACGACCAGCTCGCGAGGAATCCCGGCGCTCCAATACGAGCGGCTCAAGAAGCCATGCACCCGGTCCACGTCGATGCGGGAGACGTCGTCGGAGATGAGGATGCCGTCCTCGCCCCGGACCTCATAGGGCGAGGACCTGATGTCACCACGGTCGTTCATCGAGAGCGCGCCTCCTGGCGCGCGGGTTGGAAACCTGGGGCCGGAACGGAGCGGAGCTCAACGTCTCGAAGCGGAGGCCTGGCGGGCGTCCAGGGCCCTCACCCAGTCGGGCTTCACCGGCGTCGGGCGGTAGTCCGCGTCGAGGCGGACCTCCTGCCCCTGCTCGATGACCCAGCACTCCAGCTCGCGCAGCCACAGCTCATGCAGATACTCGCGGGCCTGGCGCGCTTCCATGAAAACGTAGGCCACGCGCTTCACGGGCTGCCCCGGGCCCAACGTGCCCGCCAGCCGCAGCGCGCACGCGTCGAGCATCTCCGACTGAGGGACGTCGCGCCCGTGGATGATGAACTTGAGCGACTGCGTCTTCGCGTCGTAGAGGCCCGTCAGCTCGTGCAGCCGCGCGTGCCGGGAGCGGATGACGCCGCCCTCCAGGCCATACCCCATGCGGTCGTGCCCGGGCTTCGCCTGGGCGAGCGCCGTGGCGGAGTCCGCGTCCAGGTCGTGGAACTGCACCAGGGAGACGTCCTCCGGCCCCTTCAACAGCCGCCACGGCCCGAACTCCAGCCACCGGCGCGACACCAGCCGTGAGTGCCCCGCCACGCCCTTGAACGCGCAGCCCCAGCCATGCGGGAAGTGCAGGTCGTCCAGCACGGGCGCGGCGTAGGCTCGGGCGCCCACCTTCCAGTCCGCGTGGAGGCTCCCGAACGAGGCGAGGGCGAACGGCAGCGGGGCCAGCTCCGCCAGCAGGCGCTGGACGTCCTTGTCGTGGTGCCCGTGCACCATGGCGACGGGGGGCTCGACGAGGAGCTGGTTCCACCCCTTGCCCTCCCACGTGGCCTTGGCCCAGGGCTTGTCCCCCAGCAGTGAGGACTGCAACCAGTCCGCGCGCGGTGGCTTCTCCGCGTAGTCCACCGACAGCTTGCTCGGGACCGACTGGGGCAGCCATCGCGCGGCGAGGGCACGAACGAGGGCTGGCAGGTCGGACCCGGACAGCCCGATTCCCATCTCCATGTCCGTCACCCTCCTCGTCTCACCAGCAGGTGTTCAAGCCGCACTATCCAGGGCTCATGGAGCCTTGTCGAGCCCGAGGTACTTCTCCAGGTCGGCCTTGCTGCCCGACAGCTTCGCGAGGAACTCCGCGCGGGCCGTGGGGTTGTCCGGCCCGAGGACGATGGACGAGCCATCCGGCCGGTAGACCTCGACCTCGAAGAAGGCCGCCTTCCTGGGGTCGGCCAGCTGCTCGCGGATGAAGTCCCTGTTGGCCACGACGCCCCTGGGGTCGAGCATCGTGAGGTTGACGCGGTCCACCTTCTGCGGCGTCGCCGGCCCCGCGCCGGGGACGGAGGGCTTCACCTTGTCGGCCGGCAGGTAGCGGTCGTACAGCTTGAGGTCGTCGAGGATCTGCGCCTTCTCTCCGTCTCCGAAGGCGGTCGAGACGTTCTTCAGCTCGCGGACCGTCGCGCCGTGGCCCTCCACGACGTCGATGCGCCGGTCCTTGTTGAGCGTCACGCCCAGGGCCTGCGCCTCCTGCTGGCTCAGCCGCACCTCGCGGCGGCCCGCGCGGCTCTCGAGGAAGGTCTTCTCGTACCAGCGGTTGGCGATGGCGCCCTTGTCCGAGGGCGACAGCTGGGAGGTGACGCGCAGCATCTCCTGGTGGCTGGCGGCGACGCGCGCCTCGGCCTCCGTGAACGGCGTGCCGTCCGGCTTCTTCAGCTTGCGCGCCGCCGCGAGCGCCTCCTGCCCCTGCGTGGTCTCCAGCCCGACGAGATTGTCGACGAGCTTGTCCGTGAAGCCCACCTTGGCCTCGTGCCGGACGGTGTCGGCGCTGCGGCCCCCGGGCGACGCGGGCAGCGCGTCGATGAACGCCTGGTCGCTGTTGAGCACCTTCTCCTTCTTCATCACGTCCAGCCACTGCCCCAGGGGCTTCCTGGGGTCGTCGCCCCCCAGCTCCCGGAACGCGTCCGCGCGCGTGGCGTTGGGCGACAGCTTCTTGGGCGGCTCGTAGTCGGGCACCTTCTCGAAGGTGCCGAAGTTGCGCTGGCCGGGGGCCTCCTTGCCGGACGGGACGTACTGCATGCGCTCCCCCGCGCCGTCGTTGCGCAGGAACAGCTCGCCGTACTCGTTCTGCACCCAGTGGTGGTCGGCGGGCAGGTCCGCGGCCTCCGTGGGGAAGCCCCGCGACGCGGCATCGGCCTTGCCCTTGCTCGCCTGCTCCGCCGCGACGTAGCCGCGCGCGGTGCCCAGCGAGTCGACCTGCCGCGCATGCACGTCGAGCTGCGAGCGCAGGTCGGAGATCTCCCGCTCCAGGGCCTCGCGCTGGGCGACGGACGCGACGTCCGCCTCGCCCAGCTGCCCCACCCGCGTGTCGATGCCCCGCTGGACGGTCTCCAGCTCCTGGATGAGCGAGCGGAGCTTCTTCACCTCCAGCTGCGACTCGAAGCCCTGCGTCCCGTAGCCGGGGCGCTGGGTGAGCTCCTGCATGACGGCGTCGCGCAGCTGGCGCGCCTGGCCCAGCGGGCCCTCGTACTTCTGGAGCGCGCGGGCCGTCTCCATGTGGGCGGCGATGTCCGCGGCCGTCGCCTCCGGGCCCGCCTCGATGCGCACGCGGCCGTCGCCGTAGCGCACGTGCACGGTGCGGCCCTCCAGCAGCGGGTTGACCGAGACCGGGACCTCCTTCGGCCGCGCCAGGCGCGACGCGCCCGCCATCGCGCCGTCCATCAGCACGCCGCCGCCCGCGCCGAACACGGAGCCCACGGTGCCATCCACCACGGCGCGCTTGCCCACCTGGGCGAGGCCCGGCATCAGGCCGTTCTCCCAGGTCTCGCTCTGCATCGCCTGGTCCGCCGCGCCGCCCAGCGCCCCGCCGACCCCGCCCTCCCACGCGCCCTGGATGGCGGTGTTGCGCAGCCGCTGCCCCAGCGTCTGCTTCACCACCTGCTCGGAGACCTCGGTCGCGGCCGTGGCGCCCGCGCCGCCCAGGCCCTTGGGCAGCGGAATGACGGCGGTGCCGCCCTCGATGGCGCCGACCACCGCCTGCTGCGCCACGCCATCCATGCCCAGCGCGTCGCCCTTGAAGTACGCCTGCGTCGCCACGCGCGTGCCCGCGCCCAGCGCCGCGTAGCCCGCGATGGCCAGCGGCGTCGCCGCGCCGCCGGTGGCCACCACCGCCGCCGTCGTCACCACCGCCACCGCGGCCGTGGCCGCCATGTCCGCCGTGCTGTCCTTCGTCTCCTGGAGGTCCTTCACGTCGTCGGTGGAGTAGCTCACGCGCCGGCTGGCGGCCTCCGTGTCGCCCGTGGCGATGGCCGTCTCCGCCGCCGTCAGGTTGCGCTCCAGCCGCTCCGAGTCCGACTCGCCCTTGGTCAGGTTCTGGACCGTGTCGATGAAGCCCAGGCCGCTGCTCTGCTCGAACCTCTGCAGCGCCCGCAGCCGCTCAGTCTGCTGCCGGGCCGCGTCCGGCGACCTGGGGTCGATGGCGCCCAGGTCGTACATCTGGTCGACGATCTCGAACTTGTCGCGCCCGCCCAGCTCCGACGTCAGGTCCGAGCGCAGGTCGCGCTGGTAGAGGTCGCGGTACGCGGCGGTGATGTCGTCGATCTGCGTCTTCGACTTGTTGCCCAGCACCTCGCGCAGGGCCGCCTCGTCCGTGCCCACGCCGTCCATGGCGCGGTGGAGCTGCTCCGCGGCGGCCTCCGCCTGACCGCGCTTGTCGTTGGCGGAGGGCGGGTTGAGGTAGCGCAGGCCCACCTGCGTGTCCGCGCCGCCCCAGCTCCGGACCTCCGACTCCAGCGAGCGCCCCGTCTGCTTCTGGAACGCCTCCTTCAGCGCGGGGAGGTCCTCCGGCCTGGTGCTCTTGAGCACGTCGAGGATGGCGCCCTCGTCCGTGCCGAACCAGCCCTGGGTGGCGGTGTCGATCCTCGCGGCGTTCGCGGCGGCGGGGTCGTCCTCCAGGATGCCCCGGGCGCGCGCGTAGTCCTCCTTCGACAATTTGCCGCGCAGCTCCGACTGGAGCGACGCGTCCGAGAGCAGGAGCTTCTTCTGCTCCGTCGGCAGGCCCTCGAGCGTCTTGAACACCTTGTCGCTGTCCGCGCCGAAGAAGCCCTGGAGCGCGTCGTGCACCTTGGAGCGCGCCGCGTCCGCCTCCAGCCGCGTCACGTCCCCCGGGGCGGTGGCCTGGGTGGTGGCCAGCAGGCTGGCCAGCTGCGAGCGCTGGGCGCTGTCCATGCTGGGCCCCAGCGCCTTCTGCATGAACTCCTCGGGCGTGGCGGCGCGGATGTCCGGGTGGTCCTTGCCGTACAGCTGCTGGAAGGAGCGGGCGATGGCCTGACGCTCGGTGGGAGGCGCCTGGCGCAGGGTGTCGAGCATCGCGTCCTTGTCGCCGAACCAGCCGGTCTGCTGCTGGATGGCGGCCGCTCCGGCGTTGCCCTTGTTGCCGGAGAGGATGTTGTTGGCGCGGGTGAGGTCGTCGCCGCCCAGCTCCTCGCGCAGCGTGGCGTCCAGGTCGAGCTGGTAGTGCTCGCGGAAGGACTGGCGGATGAGGGCGATGTCCGCGGGCGACTTCTTGTCCAGCGTCTTGAAGATGGCGTCCTCGTCCGTGCCCCAGCCGGTGAGGCCGCCCTTCATCGCGCGGTACAGCTCCGTGGCGTCCTTGGCCGCCTGCTCCTTCGTGTAGCCCGGCGTCACGCCCGTGGACGGCGCCGGAGGTCCGGCCACCGGCCGCGGCGTCGAAGGCCGCGCGGGCACGAACGAGCTGGCCGTGGACGCCCGCTGCGTGGCGGCGCGGGCGGACGTCGCGGCCTGCTGCGCGGCGGTGGTCGCCTTCGCCACCGCCTGCTCGGCGCGCGTCAGCTCGCTCCTGGGGACGTTCTGCTTGCGGGCCTCGGCGAGCGCCGCCTGCGCGTTCTTGAGCGCCTCCTGGGCCTGCTTCGCCGCGGCCTCCGCGCGGGCCTGGGCCTGGGCCGCCTGCGCCGCCTGCGCCCGAGCGGCCTCCGCCGCCGCCCTCGCGGCCGCCTCCGCCGCACGCTGGGCTTCGCGCGCCGCGCGCTCCGCGTCCTCCGCCGCGCTCTGTCCGCCGCCCTGTGACTCACCCGTGGCCCTAGTAGCACCGCCCTCGCTGACTCGCATGCCCCCAGCTCCGCGTCCGGTCC
>Ga0164243_10014732_pt1 | contig 10872 bp, 10 predicted proteins | sample OricompcompostOP_FD_108781 | JGI IMG/M metagenome (GOLD analysis project Ga0164243, IMG submission 108781) | Organic Plus compost microbial communities from Emeryville, California, USA - Original compost - Organic plus compost (OP) | ecosystem: Engineered > Solid waste > Mixed feedstock >...
GGCGGGACGGTCTCCATCGGCAACGATGGTATCCTTGAAGGTCGTTCTGGCCAGACCTTGACCATGGGCGAATTGCGCCTGACGAGCGCTGTCTCCAATGGATCGCCAATCGGCTCCAAGATCAACGTCGCGCTCGGCGCTCCGAGCAGCACGGCGGTGTTCAACGTCGTCGGCGATTTGCGGCTCGACGGTACGCTGAACGTCACCGACGCGGGCGGCTTCGGCCAGGGCGTGTACCGCATCTTCGACTATGGCGGTGCGCTGACCGACAACGGCCTTGACATCGGCATGATGCCAACCGGCACGAGCGGCGAGGTGCAAACCGCGATCGCCCATCAGGTCAATCTCGTTGTCGACGGCAGCGGCCCCGGCCCTGTGCCGACAACCCAGTTCTGGAATGGCACGGCGACGGCAGCCGATGGGACGGTCCACGGCGGCAATGGCGTCTGGAACACCGGACCGACGAACTGGACCAACGCGAACGGCACCTCCGTCGCAGCTTGGAGCGGCAATTTCGCTGTATTCCAAGGGACTGCCGGCGTCGTGACCGTCGATCCGGCAGGCGTCTCCGCCACCGGAATGCAGTTCGCCGTGAACGGCTATCGCGTCGAAGGTGGCCCGATCACGCTCAACGCCCCCGCAACCATCCGTGTCGGCGATGCCTCGGCAAATGGGGAATCGTATGAGGCGACAATCGCCAGCGTCCTCACCGGGTCAGGTGGGCTCGTCAAGAACGACCTGGGTGCGCTGATCCTGACCGGAGCGAACAATTATACGGGCGGTACCACCATCAATGCCGGCGTGCTTCAGCTCGGCCCGGGCGGGTCGATCGTCGGCGATGTCGTCAACAAGGCTCAACTGTTCTTCAACCAGGGAAGCGGCGCCAGTTTCGCGGGCGCGATCAGCGGGTCGGGTTCGGTGCAGGTCGGCGTTCTGGGCGTCGGCACGGGCACGTCGCTGACCTTGACCGCCGACAACAGCTACACCGGCGGAACCACTATCGGCCGCGATTCGATGCTCAAGTTGGGCAATGGCGGCACGACCGGCTCGGTCGTCGGCGATGTCGCTCTCAGCAGCAATGGAGGCAGTCTGGTTTTCGACCGCTCCAACGCCCTGGTCTTCGACGGCAGAATATCGAGCTTCAGTGTCGATACGACGGGGAATGGCGGCACGCTCCGCCAGATCGGCTCCGGCCTTACGACGCTGACCGGCGACAGCAGCGCATTCGGCGGTACAACCCGCGTTGAAGCCGGAGCTTTGGCCGTGAACGGCCAGCTTGGCGGCGCGTTGGACGTATGGGCGAACGGGCGCCTGCAAGGCACGGGCACGGTCGGCGATACGATCGTCTCGGGCGTGATCGCGCCCGGCAACTCGATCGGCACGATCAATGTCGGCAACATCACCTTCAACAATGGCTCGGGCTATGAGGACGAGGTCAATGCCGCAGGCCAGACCGATCTTATCAAGGCCAGCGGCACGGCGACGATCACCGGCGGTTCGGTGAAGGTGCTGGCCGGCATGGGCAACTATGCCCCGGCCACGACCTACACCATCCTGACCGCCAACGGCGGACGGACGGGCACCTTCACCGAAGGCGTGACTTCGAACCTTGCCTTCCTCGATCCCTCGCTCAGCTACGACGCCAACAACGTCTACCTGACGATGACCCGCAACGGCACGGCGTTCCAGAATGTGGGCGTGACGCCGAACCAGATCGCCACCGGCGGTGGTGTCGAAAGCCTGGGTCTCGGCAACACGGTCTATGACGCGGTGCTGAACCTGTCGGCGCCGCAGGCGCAATACGCCTTCGATCAGCTCTCGGGCGAAATTCACGCCTCGGCCAAGACGGCGATGCTTGAAGACAGCCGTTTCGTCCGCAGCGCCATCAACGACCGTCTGCGAGCGGCCTTCGATAGCGTGGGTGCATCCAACGGTGCTGTCGCCACCTATGTCGATGGCAAGCCGGTAGCGGCCGCCGCGAACACAGATGGTCCGGCCGTGTGGGGCCAAGGCTTCGGTTCATGGGGCAACTGGAACAGCGATGGCAACGCCGCGAGCCTGGATCGCTCCATTGGCGGCTTCTTCTTCGGGGCCGACGCTTCGGCCTTCGATACCTGGCGCTTCGGCGCCGTCGCGGGCTACAGCCAGACGAACTTCAATGTGAAGGGTCGCTCGTCATCAGGCAGGAGCGACAACTACCATGTCGGCCTGTATGGCGGCACGACCTGGGGCGAACTCGCCTTCCGGTCGGGTGCGGCCTACACCTGGAGCGACGTCACCACGAGCCGCGGCGTCAGCTTCCCCGGCTTCGGCGACAGCCTCAAGGGCGACTACAATGCGGGGACCGCGCAGGTCTTCGGCGAACTCGGTTACGGCATGAACATGGGTGCGGCCAGGTTCGAGCCCTTCGCCAACCTCGCCTATGTCAGCGTCCACACCGAAGGCTTCACCGAAAAGGGCGGCGCTGCGGCGCTTGCCGGTCAGGGAGGAACCTCCGATGCGACCTTCACGACGCTCGGCCTGCGCGCCTCGACGACCTTCGATCTGAACGGAGCCGTCGTGACGGCCAAGGGCACGCTCGGCTGGCGTCATGCCTTCGGCGATGTGACGCCGCAGTCGGCCCTGCGCTTTGCAGCCGGAGGCGATGCCTTCTCCATCGGCGGAGTGCCGATCGCTCGCGATGCGGCCGTGGTCGAGGCCGGCCTTGACTTCAACCTGTCGTCCACCGTCACGCTTGGTGTTTCCTATGGTGGCCAGTTCGGCTCGGGAACGACCGACCAGTCGATGCGCGCGAACTTCAACGTCAAGTTCTGACGCATTGCCGCACGGACGTTGAACTGTTCCGTCGCCCGAAAGGGGGCGGCGGAAACCCGGATAAATGTCGGCGCTGCGGACGCTGCTCTTACCGTCGAACGGGTCGGCCGCAACGCCCGGACTGCTATGGACATTGGAACTTGAACCAGCCTTCGCCTCTCCCGCTTTTCTACAAAGACCCCGTTCTCCTTCGTTTCGAGGAGCATGGCGACATCGGGCTCATGCCGCCCACCGATTTCATGTTCGCGGCAGAGGCGATCGCCGTTCCCTTGTGCATCGGTGAGTTTGTCGTCGCGATGCGTCATTTCCCCATCGTCTTCGCGATGGACGAGCACGCTTCTCCGATCGCGCTTGTCGGTATTCGGAGGAACCACAATCTCTTCATCGAACAGGATGGGGGCTGGCGCGTCGGCAGCTATGTCCCAGCCTATGTCCGCCGTTACCCGTTCATCGTCACGGAGACGCCGGACAAGGCGCAACAATTGCTGGCGATCGACCGGGGATCGAAACGCTATGCTCCGTCCGTCGCCGACCATCACGACGCCGAGCGGCTATACGACAGCGAAGGCAAACCTACCGCCACGGCGCAATCGGCAATGGCGATCTGCCACGCCTATCACGCCGACTATACCGCGACGGTCGCTTTCGGACAGGCGCTGCTCGCGGCAAAGATCCTCACGCCATACCATGCGCAGTTCCGGCTGCCCGATGGAGCCGAGCACCAGGTGAACGGCTTTTGCGCGGTTGACGAAAAGGCGTTCCGCGCACTGCCGTCCAGCACGGTCGGCGACTGGCATGCCAAGGGTTGGCTCGATCTTGTAACCTTGCATCTCGCTTCGCAGCAAAGTTTCCAGAATCTGCTCGATCTGAACGCGCAGCGCACCAACGAACGAAAGGCGCTCGCATGATGAGCAAGAAACGAGTCTTTGGCCTATCCACCCTCGCAATGCTTCTGCTCGGTGTGGGTGCCACTCTCTATGCAGCGCCTGGCGTCGCAATTTCTGACACGGCGCTGGCCGCTTCGACGAAGGATCAGATCAGTGATCCGGCCCCGCAACGATTCGAGATAGCACAGGCCCAAACCGGCGGCGGCTCAACCCTTCCCGGCGGTGCGTCATCGATCAACGAGACCTACAGGGATTGGCGTGTCGCCTGCGTTCAGCAGGGCACAGCGAAGCGATGCGTCATGTCGCAAGTCCAGACGCAGCAGAACGGTCAGCGCGTTCTTGCCATGGAACTGAATGCACCCACGGGCAGTACCGTCACCGGCACGCTCGTCATGCCATTCGGCTTGGCGCTCGATGCCGGCGTGGCGTTTCAGATCGACGACAAATCGGCGATGCAGGCTATCCGCTTCCGCACCTGCCTGCCGGGTGGTTGCGTGGTCAACGTCAACTTCGACGCGGCAACGCTGGTGGCGTTGCGGGCAGGCGCAGCTCTCAAGATCAAGGCGACGGCGGATGGAGGCGCAGCCGCGCCGTTCTCCATTTCGCTTCAAGGCTTTGGAACTGCTCTCGATCGAGTGGCGGTATTGTCGCGCTGACATCTTTTATGATGAATGTTCGACAGCTACGCTACTTCGTAGCGGCCTCAGAATATGGGAGCTTCCGAAAAGCAGCCGCCGCCCTTGGCGTACAGGAATCGACCGTCAGCCGGCGCATTCGCGATCTGGAAGACAATCTCGGATCGGCCCTGTTTCATCGCCATAGCGGAGGCGTGCTTCCGACGATCGCCGGTCAGCGGCTGTTGTCGCGGGCGCGCAAGGTTCTGCGCTATGTCAGCGAAGGCGCGGAGATCGTGGACGCGGTTGGCCGTGTAAAGGACGGCCATCTTCGCATCGGCATCTTCTCGTCCCTGGCGTCGGGCTTCCTGCAGAAGCTGTTGAAGTCGTTTCACGAGCAGCATGAAGGCGTCCAGCTTCAGATGCTGGATGGCAACCCCGCCGAGCACGTCGCGGCCATCCGGCAGTTCAAGCTCGACATCGCATTCCTGACCGGCACGCTGGAATGGCCGCAATGTGAGGCCGATCATCTATGGAATGAGCGCGTTTTCGTGGTGCTGCCGGAATCACATGCACTCGCCGAGAAGGACGTGGTGAGCTGGCACGAGATCGCCCAGGAGAAGTTCATCGTGATGGACGCCGCGCCTGGCCAGGAGATCCATGATTATCTCGTGAAGCATGTCGGCAACCTCGGGCACCATCCGAAGATCGAGGCGCAGTATGTCGGCCGTGACGGTCTCTTGACCATGGTTGGGGTCGGCACTGGAATCACTGTGACCAGCGAGGCGACGACGGCCACGCAGATACCGGGCATCTGTTATCGGCCCATTGTCGGGGAGATTCTTCCCTTCAATGCGGTCTGGTCGCCGAAGAACGATAATCCGGCGCTCAGGCGTCTCATCAGTCTGGCGAAGGTGCAATCGCGGCGTCAGGCTGCGACGGCTAAAAGCTTGCCTTACCCGTCGCCATCTGGCGACGGGCCTTTGCAAAGCCGCGATCGGTTGCAATGAACCGCTCCAGCATCGGCACGATCAGCTTCACGGGATCGGCGGCAGGCTGACCCGTCTCGCCGGCCAGGACGGCAGCATAGGCGACAAGATCGCGGTGGAGGCTGGCAGGCAGTTCCACCGTTGCCTTGATGGGCTTGTCGTCGGCGATCGGGCCGAGTTTCAGCTTGGTCATGGTCAGTTCCTGAAGGGTTCGAGGACGAGATCGCGCGTAACGACAATCCTGACCGGGAAGCCCGGCCGAATCGTCAGCGTCGGCGCGACATTGAGCTGGCGGCGGACGATCTGCTGGCCGGCGTCGTTGATCGTGTCCTGTCCGCCGTTGCGGATGGCGCGCAAGAGGCGGTCCTGATCGTCGACGGCCAGCTCGGCTCCGACCGAAAGCAGCGTCGAGAGGCCGGCGGCCTTGGCGAGATCCCACCAATGGTAATCAACGCCATCTTCCAGACCCGCATACCCGCTCGGATCAGCGCCGGGCTGGCGCTCGAGCACGATCGAGCGACCATTGGGGAGGATCAGCCGATTCCACACCAGCAAGACCCTGCGCTGTCCGTACTGCACGTTGTTGTCGTACTGGCCGATGATGCGCGTTCCCTGCGGAATGAGCAGGATACGGCCCGTGGGGCTGTCATAGATGTTCTCCGTGACCTGCGCGGTGATCTGGCCCGGCAGGTCGGAGCGAATGCCGGTGATGAGCGCGGCGGGAATGACGGCGCCGGCCTGGAGGACGAATGGCGATGCCGGGGCCATGACGCGATCCGACGACGTGGTGCGGCGATCGACGGGCGCGTTAAGGAATGCGAGCTGCTTGTCCTGCGCTGTGGCCTGTCCGGGTTGGGCCGACATGTCGAAGCCCGCCATTGCCGGCATCGTCCCGGCGCCGGACGCGGCGGCCGATCCGCCGCGCGCCTGGAAGAACACGACGCTGGTGCGGGCGGCCTCCTCCTCGGCGCGGCGGCGCTGTTCGGCCTCGTCGACACCGGGCGTAGCGACAACCGGCGGCGCGACGGGCTGGCCGGCGTTTTGGGCGCTCAGGATCGGTCGGCCGAGATCGCCCGGCAGCGCCGGGCCGAGGACCGGGCCGGTATAGTCTTTCGGCAACCCGGCGAGGCCATCGGCGGCCTGCCGGTTGGTGGTCGAGTATAGCTCCTCCTTGGCGCCATCGCCCGGCGTGTGCGTCTGGAGCGCGTAGATCAGCGCCCCGCCGATGCCGACGAACGCGACGGCGGCGGCGCTGGCGAGCACCTTGCGCGACAGGCGGGTGACGCGGGGCGGTTCGGCACGGAGCCGCATCGGCGCGACGGGGGGGGTGGCTTCGGTGCCGGTCTCGGTGTTGGCTTCGGTGTCGGTCATTATGACGGCCTCCCGTCCGTGCGGACGATCCTGATGACTTGTTGCTTTTCGCCGCTGCCAAGGCGCAGCTCGGCCGCGCCGAACAGGCGATCGACGATCAGGATGTGTTGATAGATGCGGCTGTTGGCGATCTGCGCTTCGCCCTCGGGGCCGATGACGAACAGCGGCGGCATTTCGCCCTGGACGATGCCGCGCGCGAACTCGACATAGACGTGCCGCCCGTCGTCATAGGCTGTGAGCGGCTTCCACGGCGGATTGCCGCCGGTCAGGGCATAGCGATAGTTGCGCGCCGCGACGGCTGGAATGACCGGCGTTGCCGGGACGCTCTGGCGCTGGCTGGCCGGCGGCTGCGGATAGGCCCAGGCCACTGCGGGCATGTAGGGTTTTTCGCCGGAACGCAGCTCCAGCATGTAGGTGCGCCGGTCGGTCGTCACGATGAGGTTGGTCGTGATGTCCGGCCGCGATGGTTTGACGAGGATATGGACGCGGCGCGTGACGCCCGAACCACTCTCGGTATCGCCGATAATCCAGCGGGCCGTGTCGCCGGCCGCGATCGGTCCCGCGCCGGTCAGGCTCTCACCGGGTTCGAGCGCGATGTCGCTGATCTGGCCGGGCGCGGCATAGACCTGATAGAGCGCACCTTCCGACCAGGGATAGATCTGGATGGCGTTGTAATAGCCCTCGCGGCGCGGCTCGACGCGGGCGGCCGTATTGGCGTTCTCGACACGCCCGGTCGCGGTGCTGGCGGCCGTGCCGCCGCGGGCGACGGTCCAGGCCGGCGGGATCAGCACCGGCTTCGGCCGGTCATCGGTGACGGCGGCGGGGATGGCCGGCAATGGCGGCACACTGGCGTCGTAGTCGATCTGCGGCGGCTTCTGCATGGTGGCGCAGCCCGCCAGCATGGTCGCCGAGAGCAGGACGGTCGCGATTGCGGATTTACGGAGACCCGCAATGGCGGAGATACGGAAAGCCGTGCTCATTGGCTCAACTCCCGCGACCAGGAGATTGCATTGACATAGATGCCGAGCGGGTTGGCCTTCAGCCGGTCGGCGTCACGCGAGGGCTGGATGGCGATGGTCAGGATCGCCGTCCAACGCTCGGTCGCGGCGAGCTGGCCGTTCTCGTAGCGGCGCTCGATCCAGGCGACGCGGAACGAGTCCGCCGAAGCGCGGATGACGCTGGAGACCTCCACGGCGATCTGCTGCTTGCCAACCTTGGTGAACGGGTCGTTGGTGCGGGCGTAATCGTTGAGCGCCGATGCGCCGCGATCCGTGGTCCACTCGTAAGCCCGAAGCCAGTTCTGGCGGACGATGATCGGATCGGCCGGGATGCTCCTGACCTGTTCGATGAAGCGGGCAAGATGCCATGCGATCTGCGGGTCGGTCGGGCGATAGTCGGCGGTCGCCGGCGCGACGGTCTGTGCCTGGCCGAGTTTGTCGACTTGCACCACCCACGGAACGACGGTGCCGCGTGCGGACTGATAGACCAATGCTCCCGCGAAGCCGGCCGAGAGGATCAGCGAACCGAAGGCCATGTATCGCCAGTTCTTTGCCTGCACGCGGGCCGAGCCGATGCGCTCGTCCCAGACCTGCGCGGCGCGCTGATAGGGTGTCTCGGGTTCGGGTGTCTTGCCGTAATGCACGGCTGGTCGCTTGAAGATGTTCATGAGTGGTCGCTTTCAGAGAGATTGATGGAAGAACCGGAGCCGTGACTGTCGCCGGAGCGCACGGCATGGGCGGCGGCGCTGACGCCGTGCGAAAGGTGCTGGCCGCGCTTCATGCGCTGCGCCCAGGCGGGCGGCGTGTCGGAAGACTGCGTAGCTGCGGACGCCGATGCAGATGCTGCGTCGGCCGCACCGCCAACGGTGCCCATGGTCGAGGAGCCGCCGGTCACGCCGAAACCGGCCTTCGCGCCATCGGAGAAGCTGGATTTCATGCTTTCGGAGGCACGCGTCGCGGCGCGCTTCAACGGGGAGACGGCGGCCGATCCGGCGGCGCGGGCAACGCCGCCCATGCCGGAAGCAACCCCTGCCGCACCGGACTGCCCCATGGAGCTGAGCGAATAGGCGGCCGATGCCGCGCCTGCCGCTGTCGCGCCGCCCCGTGCAACGGCAGCGCCACCGGAGAGCGCCGCTGATCCTCCCTTCAAGGCCAACCCTGCCGCGCCACTTGCGGCAAGGGCTGCGCCGCCAACGGCGAGGCCAGTGCCGACTGCTGCGCCGGCGCCGAGCTGCGGGCCGCCGGAGACGAGTCCGTTGGCGATACCGGGACCGAAGATGCCGAGGCCGAGCAATGACAGAGCGGCGAGCACGATCGCCATGGCATGATCGACGGTCGGGGTTGTGTTGCCGAACCCCTTGGTGAACTCACCGAACAGCGTCGAACCGATGCCGATAATGACGGCGAGCACCAGAACCTTGATGCCGCTCGAAATGACGTTGCCGAGCACACGTTCGGCCATGAAGGCGCTCTTGCCGAAGAGGCCGAACGGAATGAGGACGAAACCGGCGAGCGTGGACAGCTTGAACTCGATCAGCGTCACGAAAAGCTGGATCGCCAGGATGAAGAAGGCGAGGATGACCAGCGCCCAGGCGAAAAGCAGGCACACGATCTGGATCAGGTTCTCGAAGACCGAGATCCAGCCCATCAGCGGCGAAATCGCTTCGAGTAATGGCCGTGCGGCGTCGAGGCCGGTCTGTGCGACCCGGCCAGGGCGCATGAGGTCGTCGACGGAAAAGCTCGTTCCCGATGCCTTGAGGCCAAGGCCGGCGAAACTGTCGAAGATGATTTGGGCGAGGCTCTGCCAGTTGCCGATGAGGTAGGCGAAGACGCCCACGAAGAGGGTCTTTTTGACGAGCCGTGCGATGATGTCGTCATCGCCGGCCCAGGACCAGAACAGCGCCGCCAGGGTCACGTCGATGACGATGAGTGTGGTGGCGATGAACGCGACCTCGCCAGATAGCAGGCCGAATCCGCTGTCGATGTAGCGGGTGAAGATTCCGAGGAACCTGTCGATGACGCCGACGCCTTCCATGGCTCACCGCCCTTCCGGTGCGGCCGGCGACGCGGGTGCGTGGCCAAGAAAGCGGTCACGGGTCTCTGCCCACACGCGCAGGCATTCCGCATCGCTGGCGGCCGCTGCCCCAAGCTGCTGGCACCGGCGCTGGCTCTCGCGCAACGGATTGCCTTCGGGCTGCTCAAGACGCGCGGGCGGCGATGCGGGTGCGTCTTGCTTGCGAGTCATTTCGATGGCGGCTGCCGTGATGGCGACGGCCACGAATATAATTGCGCCCAACCGGGCCAGCATCTTGCCGTCCATGGCCGCGCCCTCAATTTCCGCGATTGAACATCTGCGCGTTGCCGGGCGTGTAGCCCGCCCCCGGCGTCAGAAAGCGGCGGCGTTGTTCGCGGCCCTGTTCGGCGGCGGCGCTGCGCTCGGCCTCGGTCAGCGCGCTCGCGCGGCCGTTGGCGGAGAGCAGCGCGACGAGATCGGAAAGCTGTTGCGACTGGAGGGCGAGAATCTGGTTGCCGGCCTGCGTCGCCTGAAGCGCGCCGGATGCCGACTGGCTCTGGCTGACGAGGTTCGACATCTGCGTGCGGTTGGTGTCGATATTGCCGACGACGCCGGCCTGAACGCGCATCGCGTCCTGCAGGCCACCCACAGTATTCTGCCAGCGCTCGCGGGCGCCTGCGACGAGCTGCGCGTCGGTCGCCGACATCGAGACGTTGCCGTATTTCTGGCTGAACATCTGGTCGATCTGCTGGACATTGAAGGCAATGCCCTGCGCTTGCTGGAGGAGCTGCTGGGTGCGCTGCACGTTCTGCTGCAATGTCTGAAGCGACGAATACGGCAGGCTCGCCAGGTTCTTTGCCTGGTTGATGAGCATGGTCGCCTGGTTCTGAAGGCTGGTGATCTGGTTGTTGATCTGCTCCAGCGTGCGCGCGGCCGTCAGGACGTTTTGCGCGTAGTTGCTCGGATCGAAGACGGTCCATTGCGCATGGGCCGGCGTCGCCACCATCGGCGCGATAGCGAGCGGCGCGGCGAACATGGTCGCGGCCAGCGCGATAGCGCGCGAGCGCGTGGAACGGGATTTCATCATGATTGGGACTCCTTTTCGGCTTGGGGGATCGAGAAAGTCGGGATGAGGTCGGCCGCCCAGCCCACGTCGCGGGCGCGCAGCCACGCGGCGAGGAAGCC